>Ga0315912_10003706_pt1 | contig 14969 bp, 12 predicted proteins | sample VfabasoilMG_FD_204469 | JGI IMG/M metagenome (GOLD analysis project Ga0315912, IMG submission 204469) | Garden soil microbial communities collected in Santa Monica, California, United States - V. faba soil | ecosystem: Environmental > Terrestrial > Soil > Garden | place: USA: California... | reverse complement strand
CGCTGCCCCCAGAGACCCGGGCGACACACGCGCCGGAGGCACAATCGCCCCCCTGCGCGCACGCCTGCCCGAGCCGCAGCCGGCACGTGCCATTCACGTCCTCGCGATCGCCCGGGCAAACGCAGGAGCCATCGGCGCCGCAGGCCCGACCGGACGCTGCGCAGTCAGCGCTGCAGCAACGATTGGTGCCCATGACGTCGAGCGAACACCCCCCCGACTGGCACTGCCCGGCGCCATCGCAGACGGAGCCCGTGGGCCTACCGGTGCTGCACAGGCCGGTGGAGGCGTCACAGCCGTTGCCACACGGTTGTTCGGTGAGCACCTCGCCCACACAAGTTCGAGACAACGTCTGGCTGACACACTCCGAGCCGCTCGCATCACACTGCACGCAGCGCGAGCCATCCACCGCGCAGCTCAGACCTCGAGCCGCGCAGTCTTCCGCACAGCACACGCTGTTGCTGGCGGGAGTCGGTTGACACACTGCCGAGGCACACTCGGCCGCGGCCGTGCAGACCGCGCCATTGGCCAGCAGGCAGCCCTCCTCGTCGCAGCTGCACTCGGCGCCAGGCCGCCGCTCGCTGAAGCTGCAATCGACGGCCGTCCGGCATTGCCCAAAGCCGCGGCACAGGTTCACGTCCAGGTCGGCGACGTAATCTCGGCACAGGTCATCGTCCGGGCAATCGACGTTCTGGCAGCGCGCATCGTCGCGCGGGATTTCGCTGCAGTGTCCGCCGGCGCCACAGGTCTGGCAGAGCCCTGCGCAGGCGGCATCGCAGCAGATGGAAGCGCCGCCGCTGCCGACGACGCAGTGGCCCTCGCCGCAGTCGTCGTCCAGCTGGCACGCCTCGCCCAGGCGCCGTTTGCCGGCCACCACGCATTCGCCCTGCCCATCGCAGCTGCCGTCGCCCGCCTGGCAAGAGTTGCCCAGCGGGGCGTTGCTCGCCGTGCAGTCCGCGAGCGAGCGGCACAGCCCCACCGCTTCGCAGTTGGCGCTCAGGGCCCCGGAACCATAGCTGCGGCAGTCCGTCGAGAGCGGGCAGTTGAGCGCGCAGGCCGCATCGTTGGCAGCGAGCGTGCACTCTCCCTCGCTACCGGGTGCATCGCAGCGGCTGCAGACGCTATCGCAGGAGGTTCGGCAGCAAACCCCGTCCACGCACAGCCCCGACAGGCAGTCGTCGCGCACGGCGCACGCCGCTCCGAGCATGCCGTCGAGTGCCGTGGGCGCGCGGGCGATGTCACCGGGCGAGCGTTCGCCGTTGCCGAACCCAGGCCCGTCGTTGCCTTCAGCAGTCGCCGCCGCGGCAGCGGCGTCTCGGTCGGGCCGCAGCGAGCCCGAGAACGACCTCTGCGTGCCTTCACAGCCTGCGATGCCAGCACCGCCAAGGCCGCCACCACCCCGAACTTGCGCATGAGACGTACCCTCCCGGCAGGTAACCCCGCCCCGTGGAGGTGCGACGCTATCCGACATCGAGCGCGGTAAACCAGCGCTTCCGCCTGTCCAAAGGCGACCCTGCGCGCTCGCGCCGCCCCAGGCCGCAGTGTCTAGCGCGCTTGCTGACGGGCGAGGTGTGGCTACCCGGCCTACCGGCTAGCCGTCGGCCTCAGAGCTGACAAATCGTTGCGCGGGCTGGTCGAGCCGGGTAGGGTACGAGTCTCCGATGTTCCGGACCCTGTCTGCGCTCCTTCTACTTCCGCTCCTGCTTACCAAGGCGGGAGAGGTCTAGCGCGCTTTCAGTCCGCATCCTGGAACGCCCTCTCCCGCCGGTCTCTGGTGACCAGGTATGCCAATTTCGGCTGCCGGTCCCGAGGTCTGGTGCGGTTGTCCCTGCTTTTTTGCCGGGTCCGCGTAGAGTGGCGCCCTCGCGCGTACAGCGGTACCCGGCCTCGAGGAGTCTCAGCCCATGTTTCGCATGCCTGTACAGAAGTACCGACCGTTCCAGCCCGTCAATCTGCCCGACCGCAAATGGCCTAGCCGTGTGATCGAGAAGGCGCCGATCTGGTGCAGCGTGGACCTGCGCGACGGCAATCAGGCGCTTCCCGAGCCCATGAGCTCGGCGCGCAAGCTGCGTATGTTCCGCAAGCTCGTGCAGATGGGCTTCAAGGAGATCGAGGTCGGTTTTCCGAGCGCCTCGCAGACGGATTTCGACTTCGTGCGCGAGATCATCGAGCAGCGCCTGATCCCCGACGACGTCACGATTCAAGTGCTGACGCAGGCGCGCGAGCCGCTGATCCGTCGCACCTTCGAGTCGATCGAGGGTGCCAACCGCGTGATCGTGCACCTGTACAACTCGACCTCGACGCTGCAACGCCGCGTCGTGTTCGGCTTGCCGCGCCAGGGCATCGTGGACATCGCCGTGAAGGGCACACGCCTGATCCGCGAGTTGAGCCAGACGGTGAAGGCCACCGAGGTGCTGTTCGAGTATTCGCCGGAGAGTTTTACCGGGACCGAGCTCGAATTCAGCGTGGAGATCTGTGGCGCCGTGATGGACACCTGGCAGCCCACCGTCGAGCGGAAGATGATCTTCAATCTGCCGGCCACCGTCGAGATGGCCACGCCCAACGTGTACGCCGACCAGGTGGAGTGGTTTGGGCGCAACATGAAGAACCGCCACCTGTATCTGCTCAGCTTGCATCCGCACAACGACCGCGGAACGGCGACGGCGGCCGCGGAGCTCGGGATGATGGCAGGGGCCGATCGCGTCGAGGGCACGCTGTTCGGCAACGGGGAGCGCACCGGCAACGTGGACGTGGTCAACCTGGCGCTGAACATGTTCACCCAGGGCGTGGATCCCCATCTCGATGTCACCAACATCAAAGAGTTGGTGGAGGTCGCCGAGTACTGTAACCGCCTGCCGGTCCATCCCCGGCACCCGTATGCCGGCGAGCTGGTGTTCACGGCGTTTTCTGGCTCTCATCAGGACGCGATCCGCAAAGGCATGGCGGCGCGCGCGCGCGACCCAGGAGCGCTCTGGGAGGTGCCGTATCTGCCGATCGATCCGGATGACATCGGCCGCCGCTATGAGCCGGTGATCCGCATCAACAGCCAGTCCGGCAAGGCCGGCATCGCCTACGTCATGGAGCAGGATTTTGGCTTCGTGTTGCCGCGGCAGCTGCAGGTGGAGTTCAGCAAGACGGTGCAGCAGGTCACCGACGATACCGGCTCGGAGCTGTCGCCGAAGCAGATCTGGGACATCTTCCAGCGAGAGTATCTCGAGACGTCACACGGGCTCAAGCTGTCGAACGTGGACTTCCACACCGAGGGGGATGGCGGCCCGCGGCGCGTGGTGGCGGACATCAGCGAGGGCAATCAGGTGCGCCGGGTCGAAGGCGTCGGCAACGGGCCCATCGATGCGCTCGTCGCCGGGTTGCGCACCGATCTGTCGCTCGGCTGTGAGGTGCTCGACTATCACCAGCACTCGTTGGGCAAAGGCGCCAACGCCGTGTCGGTGGCCTACGTGGAGCTGTCGATCGAAGGAGAGGGCACGAGCTACGGCGTCGGCCGGCACGAAAGCATCCTCACCGCCTCGATGCTCGCCGTGCTCAGCGCCGTCAATCGCATCCGGCGCGAGCGTGAACCGAGCCGCGGGCGCGTCGTGCCCATGGTGCGCCCCGCCGAGTGATGCCTACGGGCGCGGGCTGACCAGGCTCTTCAGCACGGCCCGCGCCACGCTGGCTCCGCTCAGGTCCGTGAGCTCCACCTGCAATTCGTACTCGCGCCGCTCGGACGACTCGGGCGGCGTGCAGCGGCAGTCGGCGTGGATCACGCCGCGCGCCTTCTTCAAATAGTCGATGCCGAGCGACGTCACGATGAAACGGGCGTCGTCGGGCAGGGAGAAGACGAGCGCGAGGTTGCCGGTGAGCTCGGCCAGGTTGGCGAGCGCGATCGCGTGGATGCTGTTCAAGTGGTTGCGGACCGCGCGTCGATCGGGCAGCCGCACCCGCGCATGCCCGCTCTCCAGCGTCACGACCTGGGCGCCGAGCGCACCGGTGTACGGAATCGCCAGCCCCAGCAGGCGATCGAACACTCTCGGCCCACCCGGCCAGCGCTGTAGGCGCTGCCAGCCCCGGCGGATCGAAGCGGGATCGACGCTCATGACGCGAACGCCGCGAGCAGGGGCGGCAGCGAACGCTCCACGAAGAACTCGGCCTCGACGCGCCGCTTGCCTTCGCGAGCCAACCGCTCGCGCAACTCGGGATCCGAGAGCAGCTGGCGCAGTACCTGTGCCAGGCGGTCCCAATCGCCTGGTGGAAAGGTGAGCCCGGACACTCCGTGCTCGACCAGCTCGGGGATGCCCGCCACGCACGGAGCCACCACCGGGATGCCGAGCGCCAGGGCTTCCATCAGCACCACCGGCAGGCCCTCCATGAAGCTAGAGACGACGACCACCGTCGCGCGCGACATGGCCGTCAGCGCCTGTTCCTCGGGCACTTGCCCGTGTAGCCGAACCCGCTCGGAAAGCCCGAGCACACGGATCTGCTGCTCGATGCGCGCCCGGTCCGGGCCCTCGCCGAGCAGCTCCAGCTCCGCGTCGAGCCCCTCGGTGACCAGCTGAGCAAAGGCTTGAATCAAGCCGGCGTGACCCTTCTCCGGAGAGAGCCGGGCGACGCACACGAGCACCGGCCGTTGGCGCACCAGGCCGCTCGGTTCGTGGGCAGGCGCGGCAGGCACGGGTGGGTCGATGCCGGCGCGCACGATCACGAACTTGTGCCAGTGCTTGGGATCCACCAGCCGCATCGCCTGGGCACGCCCAAAGTGCGTGACGCACGCGACGAAATGAGCGGCCTCGATCTTCTCGGCCAGCAGCATGCCGGCGGGATAGTCGAACTCGCTGGTGCCGTGCAGCGTGAGGCTCCAGTTGAGGCGGAGAAAGTGCGCCGCGAGAAACCCGACGTTGGCGCCGGCGTTGGCAAAGTGGTTGTGCAGGTGGTCTGCCCCGCGCCGCTCGATCTCGTCGGCCAGATCGATCGATTCGACGAAATGAAACGCCGACCAGACCAGCGCGCGCACGCCGGGCACGCGATGGCGCAGCGCCCGGAGCAGGGTGCTGGCATAGGCGCGAGGTCGCTTGAGGAGCGCCCGGGCGTGCGAGCCCGCGACGCGCGCTGCCGGAGCGGGCAGCACGTACCAGGTCGCCTCGGCCTCCTTTTGATCGATGGGCGCCAGTTTGGACACGCCGGTGGGGGGCCGGACACTGAAGGTATCGACGTGCAAGCCGCGCTCGCGCAGGCCCATCACCTCCCGTCGAATGAACGTATGCGACGCCGCCGGATACTGACTCACTAGATACGCGATACGCATGACGGGATTCAGGGACTGCGCTCCGTTTGCTCCCAGGTGGCCTGCTTGCGTCGCGCCGCGAAGGCCAGGTAGAGCGGGAGCTTCCAGAGTACGTAGCCCGGCACTAGCAGGGCATAGCGCAGCGGGACCAACTCTCGACCTTGGGTGAGCCAGGCCCCCAGCACGCTCGCCCCGACCGCGACCAGCGCGCCGAACGAGAGCACGAGGGGACCCGCGCCGAGCCCGCCCACCAGGGTGGCGAGCGCGTTCAGCCCCACCACCACGGTCAGCCCGAGCACGAACAGGGACAAAGGCGGCACCAGGAGGTCGAGCCCCAGCGCCAGCAGGCTCAGGTCGCCTCGCAGGACGCCGTCGCGCACCAGCCGCGGGCCATGAGCGATCAGCGTCGCCAGATGCCCGTGCTCCCAGCGCCGCCGCTGGCCGCTCTGGGCCTGATCTCGCAGCGGTAGCTCGCTCTTCACGCGCGCCTCCGGGCAAAACAGCGGCGGGCTGCCGAGGCGAGCCAGCTCGAGCCCCATCAACATGTCCTCGACCAGGTACGCGCCCATCGCCGGAGCCTTGCGGATGACGTCCCAGGGGAAGGCCATGCCGCTGCCCGTGAGTTGGGTGGGTAGCCCCAGCCGGAGCAGCCCGAGCGGGCGCACGCGGTTCTTGATCAGAAAGGCCACCGCGTTGACGGCGGTGCGGGGCTCGAGCCGGGGCGGCAGGATCAGATACTCCGCCTGCACGGGGCGGCCGGTGCTGTGCGCGCGCTCGGCCAAGATCCGAATGCTGCCCTTCTCTACCCGGCAGTCGGCGTCGACGATGACGACGATCTCGGGCGGATCCTTGGCCAGCTCCGCCAGGCCGAATTCGATCGCATAGCCCTTACCCCGCCGCGAGGGATCGACGCGGCGCACCACGCGCGCGCCCGCCCCTTCCGCCAGTGCCGGCGTGTCGTCTTCACAGTTGTCCGCCACCACGAGCAGGGAGGTCTGCTCGTCGAGCTCGCCACGCAGGTTGTCGAGGGTTCCGACGATCACCGACCGTTCGTTGTGGGCGGGGACCAGGATGACGGTGCGCGGGGAGGCGGCAGCGCCACGCGCCGTCACCCGCCGCCGGCGCGGCGGCGTACCGATCAGGACTTCAGCCACGAAGGTCGCGGCAGGTACGCAGCACAGGGCGGTCATCCCCCACCGCAACCACTGGAGACCAAACACTGGCAACAGCTTACGGGCTTTTTGCTCGAGCGGGAAAGTCGACGCAATGCTATGGGCAAACCAATGGCCTCGACGCCGCCCGAAATGCCCGATCCCAGCGCAGAGCCCGCACCGCCCGAGCCGTCTCGCGCGCCGCAGGCCGAGCCTCGACGCCGAGCTGCGATCGAACCCGATCGGGTCGCTGGTTTCTCAATCATTGCAGTGGTTTTTAGCGCGTCTTTAGTGATCTCCTGGAAGGCAAGCCAGGCGGTCCGGCCCAACGTCGCTCCCGAGCCCGGGCCCCCCACCTCGGAGGGTCTGTCGGGGTTCCCGGAGCACGTCGATCCACTGACGGCGTTGCCCGTGGCGGAGGGGCTGACGGCCCGCACTCAGCTGCGCCGGATCGTGGCCACCTCGGTCGGCTCCGACGGCACGGTCGATCTGCGCCAACCGCGAGCCAACATCCGTTACGAGTTTGACAGCGCGGCGGGCGAGGGGCCCGAGCCGCCGCGGCCCGCGGGCACGGTGCGCCAGGGCCACTACTGTGGTCGCCAATCCGTGCAGGTGAAGCCCGAGGGCATCGCCGCCGAGCCGGACCAGCCGCGCGCCGCATGCCGCAGCGGCGTCGGGGAGCCGCTGCCCGAGCCGCGCTGCGGTCCGCGCCAGCTGTGGGCGCTGGCCTTGCAGCGTGGCGCCAGCGCTGACGGCAAAGCGGTGATCGAATATTACCGCTCGCAGGAGGGGCCAGCCTGGCGCTTCTCGCTGTCGAACTATCGCATGCACTTCACGATGTACGGGGATTGCGAGCACGAGCTGACGGGCGACGCCGCACGCTCGCTCGGCCCCTGACGCGACTCGGCCACCGGCAGCTCGGCGCGCCCCCAGGAGCGATCTCAGCGGCTCGCTCCTGCCGGCTCGCGCTCCGCCGGCTCACTGAGCCGATGTTCGCCGGGCTCGCTCCGAGGCTCAGCCGGGCTCGTTGCTCTCGGGCTCGCTGCCGGCGGCTTCTCCGGGCACAGCCGGTGCGGCTCCCTGCGGGTTCGGCTGGTCGAGCTCGAGCTGACGCAGGATGCGACGCCACAGTCGCTCCTGCGTGTCGGGCAGCTCCGTGGAAAAGCCGATCCAGGGATGGCCGGTCTGCGCCTCGAGCCGCTGCAGCGCGAGCTTGCGGCCCGACACGGGCACCTTGTCGATCTTGGTCGCAACCCAGATCAGGGAGACGGGCGCGCGCGCACGCGCAGGGGCCTGCTGCAGTAACTCGAGCAGCATCTCGTCGTCCTCTTCGCGGCCTCGTCGCAGGTCGACCAGCGCCACGACCAGCGAGAGCGCGGGGCGCTGCAAGAGATAACCGTGGATCAGCTCCGCCCACTCGGCCCGCTCGGTCTTCGAGCGCTTGGCGTAGCCGTAGCCGGGCAGGTCGACCAAGGTCAGGCGCGAGCCGAGGCGCGTGGTCACGTCGAACAAAGAAATCTGCCGCGTGCAGCCCGGCGTGGAACTGGTGCGCACCAACTTACGGCGCTCCAGCAGCGCGTTCATCAGGCTACTCTTGCCCACATTGGAGCGGCCGGCGAACGCGACCTCGAGGTTCTGCGGCGGCGGCAGCTGTTCCACGCGACTGGCGCCAGCGAGGAACTGGGCATCGATCACGCGTGGAGGGGCGGGGACGGTGTGGGACATGGATGGCGTGCTCACGAGCTTCTGCGGCGCACTGCGCGCAGCAGCTGGCCGAGCTCCTTATGCTTCATGAAGTAAGCGCTGGCCAGGAAAACTACCCCAAAAGCGAGGCTGGCGACACTGCCCGGCACCAGGCGCTGGAAAGCCCCGGCGTTCGGCACCGTGAGCACGCGCGCCAGCACCGAGGCCACGCCCGCGGCCGGAGCCACGGCCAGCAGCGTGGAACCGGCCGAGCGCAGGATGCCCGGGGTGTCGATGGTGGGCAGCCGGCGGCCGAGGTGCCACCAGAGCATGACCATGCGCACAAAGCTGGCGGCGGTCACGGCCAGGCCAATGCCGACGTGACCGAGCGACGGCCGCAGGCCGAGCGCCACGCCCACCAGCACCAGCAGACCCAAGGCCGCGACGCGAGGTGGAGTGCGCGTATCACCGATCGCGTAGTAAGCGCTCACCAGCTGGCGTACCGCGGAGACCATCCACACGCCGAGTCCTTGCGCCGCCAGAGCTAGCGCCGTCTGCCGCGCCGCGACCGCATCGAATTGGCCGCGTTGAAAGATCAAGACGACAATCGGCTCGGCCAGGAGCACGAGCAGAACACTGGCGGGCAGCGCGACGAACAAAGAGAGCCGCATGCCGAAGGCAAAGGTACTCCCCAGTTCGCTCCGTTCTCCGCGCGCGGCGAGCCGCGACAAGCTCGGCAACGTCGCGGCCTGCAGTGCCATGATGAAGATGCCCTGCGGAAAGTCACAGAGACGCAGCGCAAAGGTAAAATAGCTGGTGGCTCCCACCTCCAGATCCGAGAGCAACTGCCGCCCGAGCAACACGTCGACGTAGTACACGCCCACCCCGAACGTCGCCGGACCGAGGCGCCGCAACACCTCGCGCACTTCGCGGTGCTTCAGATCCAGGCGCGGTACTTCGAGCATGCCGATCTTGCGCAAGCTGGGCCACTGCGCCGCCACTTGCAGCGCCCCGCCGACGAGCACACCAAACGCCAACGCGAGCATGCGATCGTAGCCGTGCTCGGCGAACATGCCGGGCAGGAACCAGGCGCATAGAATGAAGCTCACATTGAGCAGCCCGGGGGCGAACGCCGTGGCGACGTAGCGATGGTACGTGTTGAGCGCGGCCAGCCCGAGCGCAGCACTGCCCATGAAGAAGATGTACGGGAACAGCCAGCGCGTGAGCTGCACCGTGCGCTCGAACTGCCCCTCGTGCTGGTGAAAGCCACGCGCCGAAACCTCGACCAGCCAGGGTGCAGCCCAGATGCCGAGCGCACTGACCAGGGCGAGGATCAGGAGCGACAGCCCACGCAAGCGTCGGAACAGGTCGCGCGCTGCGGCGTCGCCCGAGGTCTCGCGCGTGGCGGCGAGCACGGGCAAGACACCGGTCTGCACGGCACCCTCGGCAAGCAACTGGCGCAGCAGATTGGGCAGCAAGAAAGCGATCGCGAAGGCGTCGGTCTCGAAGCGATTGAACATCGCCGCCAGCACCTGCTCGCGACCCAGGCCGAGGATGCGGCTGGTCAGAGTCCCTGTCGCCACGATGCCGGCGCGCCGCACGATGGCGCGCTGCTCTGTTCCGCCCGCGCGCTCGAAGGGCGCCCGAGCGGCAAGATCCGCAGCCTTTTTCATGGGCAAACGCTCATGGGCAAAGGCTCATCGCAAACGCTCATCCCGCCAACCCGGCATGAGCGCGCAGGGACGCTTCGACGAGCTGGAGCACCAGCTCCGCATCGGATTCTTCGAGCACGCTCGTGTCGCCCGACTGCGTCGCGATCAGACGTTGCCGGGCCTCGCCACTCACCCTGACACCGCCAGCGCCACCGCGCGCGCGGGACACCACGCCGCCGCGCGCCGGGTCGATCATCGCGGCCTTGCCCTCCGGACAGCGCTGGCCGCTCTCCACGCAATACTCGAGCTCGAGGCGCCAACCGCAGGCGACCAACAGGCGCAGGCCGTGCGCCGCGAGCGTCAAGCGCGCCAGCGAGGGACCTCGATCGGACGTGGTGGCCGCCGAAAGCGCCATCGCTTCCAGCGCCTCGAGGCAACTCTGTGTCAGCTGCCAGAGCAGGGGCTCGGGCGTGTGTGCCGGCGCGGCGTGCCGAACCCACGTCAGAAAGGTGCCCGCGGCCTCCATGCCCGGCAGGTGTCCGAGCAAGCCGGGACGCGGCACCACCACGCGCACCTCGCGCAGACTGAGCAACTCGCCGCCACGGGTTTCCTCGAGCGCGGCGTCCAGCGTGTGAAACGGTTCCAGACCACCGCCGAACCGACGCTGACTCTTGCGCGCGGAGCGGGCCAGCGCCGACACCTGTCCGAGGCTCTCGGTGAACAAGCTCACGATCAGATCCGCCTCGCCGTACGGAGTTCGGCGCAGGACGAAGGCAAGCGTGCTGTGGCTGCGACTGAGCGCCCGGCTACGCGCGGCCATCGCCCGGGCCACCCGAGGCGACGCAGGGCTGCGAACAACACAGCTGCTCGGAGACCAGCACGGGCGAGCCCCGCTGGGATAGCTCTTGCGGCATGTCGTGGCTGCGCGGCTTGAGCACGATGCTGAGCGCAAGCGCAAACAAGAACAGCAGGAGCACGAACGCGATGGCAACACCGAAGCGCCCACTTCGGCCGGAGCGCACCGGCGACGCGATCGGCAACGGCGTGACCCACGCCATGCGCCGGCTGGCAGTGTAGCGAGCCAACACCTCGTCCCCGGAGATCTCCACGGCACGCGCGTAGGAACGGAGGAACCCACGCACGAACACCTCGCCCGGTAGCTCGTCGAACTGCCCTGACTCGATCCGCTCCATGCTGGCTAGAGGAACGCGCGTCGCGCGCGCAACTTCCTCCAGGCTCATCCGACGCGCCTCTCGATGGCGACGCAGATATTGTCCAACAGGCTCCATAGAAAAATTGATCTCGCGGGCGACGACTAGGGAACGGGGTTAGGGGAGGGTGGGCTGGTCTTTATATTCTGAAGGCTCAGGCATTCTCTGCCAGCGTCGGTGTCCTTATCAAGTCGAACGCACGCCTGCAGGTCACGCTGGGCTTCGTCGACTCGATTCATGCTGGTGAGGAGCCGGGCTCGCCCGGCGTAGGCCTCTTGCAAACCCTGACATCTTCCATCAGCGGCGGTCAGCGCCTGTGTATAAGCCTCCAACGCATCTTTGGCGTGGTTTTGACGCTCTTCTGCCAGGCCTAGCCGATAGTACCCCACACAAAAATCGGGCTGCGCCGCCACGCTACGTTTCAGCGCCTCCACAGCCTTGGGAAGCGTGCCCTGCTCGAGGTAGGCCCAGCCTATATTTCCCCAAGCATTTTCAGGGGTTCGGTACAGCATGTCCTCGGTGAGCGGGGTCAAGATCTCGATCGCGGCAGCGTACTTTTTCCGGTGGATCAGGATCACCCCGAGGGTGTTGCGCGCTTCGCGAAAGTCCGGCTTCAACTCGAGTGCGGTCCGCGCTCGACGTTCCGCCTCTTCCAGCCGACATTCACCTGCATCCTGGCGACAGAAGTCCAGATAGATGAGCGCGGCGAGATGGGCAGCATCTGCATTCTCATCATCGAGTTCGATCGCCTTGAGCACGTGCTCGAGCGCCTCGCGAGGTTGCCCACGGCTGAGCCAAAGATCGCGAGCGAGGTCGTACTCCGCGATGCTCATGCTCTGATCGTCGTGAGAGGGAGCCCCTGTCTGCGTCCCCGCGCAGCCGCTGCTTACTCCGACCCACATGCTCGCCGCTAGCAGCAACGCGACGTACCTCCCGCGCTGGTTGCCCCGCGTGCCATGCGCGGGGCAATCCGCAACCGGGCGACGCGCCCACACCCGGCAATACTCCGCCTGGCAGAATAAAAGCCCAAGGATTCTCGCTAGCCCGTCCAAGAGTGTCGTCAGCCGAGAATCCCTGCCGCTGCATCCGCCCTTGGATGCTGGCCATCGTCGGATGCTGCCATCCTCGGATACGCCTCGGCCCTCTCGGCCAGGTCACCGTTAACCCACGGGCGAGAGCGAGTCAACGCGCGCGTTTAGACGAGCGGCAGATGGTGCACGATGCGCGGCGGACGCGCGGGGCGTTGTTGACCACGCCATTCGTCCATCGCCGAGGCACGGCGCACGCAGGCGATGGTACACGAAGCCTCACAACCCTTCGGCGTTTCGAAGGCTTCCGTTAGATGTTCTCGTGTGTATTCGAGCAATGGCAAGCCCGGCTCGGAACGCCGTTGGCTGCAATAAGCCACAAGTCCATGCTCATCCACGTACAGATATCGGGCGCCGGCACGACAACGAAACGGCACGTCGCGCTTGGCGATCATGCGATCTTCCCAGCCCTCACCCACGTGGTGAAATAGGCTCTTTTTGCTGCGGCCCCGCATTTCACGATACAGCTCGGGCAGTTCCGGGCCCGCCAGGCCCGCATCGAGCTGCCCCATGCCGTCGTGCAACAGCCCGACGGTCATGAAGAAGCCCAACTTCTCTACCTCGTCCACCAGGGTGCGAGTCGCCGCCGGGCTGCAGCTGCCGAGCACCGCATTCACGTTCACGCCGAAGCGCGCATGCTGCTTCAAGCCCACCAGGCGCTTCTGGATCAACGACAGTGACTTCTCGGAAACCTCGTTCGGCTCCAGGTTGTCGATCGAGATCTGGACCAGGGTGAGCCCGGCGCGGTTCAAGCGTTCGATCCAGCGCCGGGTAAACGCGTAGCCGTTGCTGATCAGCGTGCAGACCATGCCGTGAGACACCACTCGCGCCACCAGCTCATCGAGCTGGGGATGCAAGAGCGGCTCGCCGCCGGTCAAAGTGACGACGACCGTGCCCAGCGCCGCCAGATGGTCGATGCGGGCCTCGAGTACTTCCTGCGGGACGGGTTTCGAGACGTCGTCGTATTCGTTGCAGTAACCGCAACTCAGGTTGCAGCGCCGCGTCACGACCACCTGTGCCAGAAAGGGACGCTTGACGTCCATCAGAGCCAGGGCGCCACGCCCGAGGGCGCGTAGAGGATTACGAGGGATCAGCACGCTACGCCGGCGGACTTAGCACGCCCCTGGCGCTACCCGCCAATGTTCCCGCCCCGGCCGGCACCGCCGGGTGGTCCCGCTCCGGGCGCAGATTCAGTCGGGCCGGAATCGGTGCCTGCGCGGGGTCGTGGAAATCGCCTCGATCGGTGATAAGAGACGGCGGTTGACCGCCGCTCGGCTTCCGCCTTTTCGATCGGTCCTCAAGTCGCGGGACGTCGAAGACCCAATCAACCTGTGGTTCAATCGGCCGCTCGCCTACGCCTTCGTGGCGTTGGTCTATCGAACGCCGCTGACGCCCAACCAGGTGACGGTGTTGTCCATTGCAGTGGGGGCGGTTGCCGCGGCCTGCTGGTGGTACGGCAGCCCTGCAGCCATGGTGTGGGGCGGCATCCTGCTCTGGGTCAGCGCCATTCTGGATGGCGCCGATGGCATCCTGGCGCGCGCCAAACAGTGCTTTTCCGATCTGGGCAGGGCGCTCGACGGCAGCGCCGACCTGATCGTCGCCTTGCTCACGGTGGGCGCTGCGCTGCGCCATCTGTGGGTGCAGCAGCATTCGCTGCTGCTGCTGGTGCTCGCCGTACCGATCGTGGTGACCAGCATCGTGCAGATCCACCTGTACGACTACTATAAGGAGTCGTTTCTGCTCCGAACCCGCCTCGACTGGAACGGGGTTCCCGAACGCATCTCCGACGTGCATGAGCGCATCGCGAAGCTCGAGCGAGAACGGGCTCCCTGGCTCTATCGGCGGGCGATGCGCCTGTATCTGGACCTGATCGTGGGGCAGACCCGGGTCATTGGTCTGACGGATCCGGCGGGCAGCCGCGAGCAGTCGAGCTTTCGCGTCACCCCTCGCTCGGTCGCCGAATATCGGGCCTTCAACCATGGGCCGATCCGGATCTGGACCGCGCTGTCCCTGGCGCCGCACTCCTACCTGTTTGCGATCTTCGGGATGTTCGATCGGCTGGATCTCTATCTCTGGGGCCGACTCGTGCTGGGCAATGCGCTGTTCGTGGTCGTGCTGCTCTGGCAGCGGCGCGCGAGCGCACGCACGCTGGCAGCGCTGGCGGCGGCCGGCAGTTCACCGGTGTCGATCAGCGCCATCGGCGCGAGCAGCGGCGCCCTGTGACGCCGCCGTGAGGGGCAGGGGCGCCGGAGCCGCCCCTTCGACTGACAACGGATTCTGACGAGGCTGCGCGGCAACGGCGACGGCCGGTCTCAGGTACAGCGCGCTCGCGCTCGCATCGGCCGGCAGAGTTGCAGCGAGCAGCGCAGTCCAGCGCGCGTGCGGCAATTCCGCTTCGAGGTTCGGGTCATGCTCGAAGCTCGCCCACAGCGGGGAGGACGCGCGCCCCAGCAGCAGCGCCCGTCCCGGCAGCAGCCGGACGAGTTGCGCGGCCGCCTCCGCGTTGGCCACCACCTGCGGTGGCAAGAGTTCGCGGCCCGCCGCGCTGTAGGCAGCGAGAAAGAGTTCGCCGCGGCGCGCGTCGATCACCGGCACCCGCGTGCGTTCGTCCCCGGACGCTGCCGCCCCGGCCATGGCTCGGAGCGAGCCCACGCCGACCAGCGGGATCTCGAGGCCCTCGGCGATGCCCTGCGCCAGGGCGATGCCTACTCTTAGACCGGTAAACGATCCCGGTCCCGTTCCGACCGCGATACGATCGAGTTGCCGCGCGCTCCAGCCGGCCTCGGAGAGGACGCGCTCAATCAGGGGCTGGAGCGAGCCCTCATGCGCATTTTCCCGTTCGTGGCTCGCGACCGAGAGCGTCCGATCTGCCTCGACCAACGCTACCGAGCCCCGAACGGAGGATG
>Ga0315912_10003705_pt1 | contig 14973 bp, 13 predicted proteins | sample VfabasoilMG_FD_204469 | JGI IMG/M metagenome (GOLD analysis project Ga0315912, IMG submission 204469) | Garden soil microbial communities collected in Santa Monica, California, United States - V. faba soil | ecosystem: Environmental > Terrestrial > Soil > Garden | place: USA: California... | reverse complement strand
CCGATCGATCGGGATCCTGCGCACGTCAGTGCTGGCGCGGCCGCTTGCCGACACCGGCGAAGCCATCTACGCCAGCAACGCCTCTTCAACGCGCGAAGCGCGCTTGCGCTCGTGTTCCTGCAGCAGCCGCTTGCGGATGCGGATGCTCTTCGGCGTCACCTCGACCAGTTCGTCGTCGGCGATGAACTCCACCGCGTACTCGAGCGTCAGCTCGATCGGCGGCGTGAGGATCAGCGCGTCGTCCTTGCCGGCGGCGCGGATGTTGGTGAGCTTCTTGGTCTTGATCGGGTTCACCACGAGATCGTTCTCGCGTGAATGGATGCCGATGATCATGCCTTCGTAGACCGCTTCGCCGTGCGAGACGAACATGCGGCCGCGTTCCTGCAGCGAGAACAGCGAATACGCCACGGCGTGGCCCGGCTCGCTCGAAATCAGCACGCCGTTGTGGCGGTCCGGAATGTCACCCGCGAGCGGCGCGTAGCCGTCGAAGATGTGGCTCTGCAGGCCCGTGCCGCGGGTCGCGTTCATGAACTCGCTCTGGAAACCGATGAGTCCGCGCGCGGAAACCCGGTACTCGATGCGCACGCGGCCGCGGCCGTCGTTTGCCATGTCCTTCAACTCGGCCTTGCGACGGCCGAGCGATTCCATGACAGCGCCCTGGTGTCCCTCGTCGATGTCGACGGTCAGCGCCTCGAAGGGTTCATGCACCAAGCCGTCGACGGTCTTGGTGAGCACGCGCGGTTTGCCGACCGCGAGCTCGTAGCCTTCGCGACGCATGTTCTCGATGAGAATCGTGAGATGCAGCTCGCCGCGGCCCGAAACGCGGAACACGTCGGCGTCGGCCGTTTCCTCGACGCGCAGCGCGACGTTGCTCTCCAGCTCGCGCATCAGCCGTTCGCGGATCTGGCGGCTGGTGACGAACTTGCCTTCCTTGCCGGCGAGCGGCGAGGTGTTGACCTGGAAGCTCATGACCAGCGTGGGTTCGTCGACCGCAATGGGTGGCAGCGCATCCGGATGCTCGACGTCGCAGATCGTGTAGCCGATGTGCACGTCCTCGATGCCGGTGACGGCGACGATGTCACCCGCGATCGCATCCTGCACGGACTCGCGTGTCAGCCCCTTGAAGGTCAGCACCTGCTGGACCTTGGCGGTGCCATGGTCCTCGCTGCCATTCCACAGCTGGATCTGCTGGCCGGCCTTGATCGTGCCACGGCGGATGCGGCCGATGCCGATGCGGCCGACGTAGGAGTTGTAGTCGAGCGTCGAAATCTGGAACTGCAGCGGCGCGTCCGGCTCGCTCTTCGGCGCCGGCACGTGATGCAGGATGGCTTCGTACAACGCGCGCATGTCGGGCTCGCGGCGCGTGTGATCCGTGCTGGCCCAGCCTTCGAGCGCCGAGGCGTAGATCACCGGGAAGTCGAGCTGCTGGTCGGTGGCGCCCAGCTTGTCGAACAGCTCGAAAGTCTGGTCGATGACCCAGTCAGGGCGCGCGCCCGGACGGTCGATCTTGTTCACGACCACAATCGCCTTGTGGCCAAGAGCCAGGGCCTTGCGCGTCACGAAGCGCGTCTGCGGCATGGGGCCTTCGACCGCGTCAACCACCAGCAGCACCGCGTCCACCATCGACAACACGCGTTCGACTTCGCCGCCGAAGTCGGCGTGCCCGGGAGTGTCGACGATGTTGATGCGGGTGCCGCCGTATTCGATGGCGCAGTTTTTCGCCAGGATGGTGATGCCGCGCTCGCGCTCGATGTCGTTCGAGTCCATGACGCGCTCGGCCACCTTTTCATGGGCGGCGAAGGTGCCCGACTGACGCAGCAGGCAGTCGACCAGCGTGGTCTTGCCGTGGTCGACGTGGGCGATGATGGCGATGTTGCGGATCGGGCGATTTGCCATGCGGGTCAGGGGCTTAGCGCGGGAAGATGGCGCTGGCCTGTATTGAGGGGGCGCGCAGGGTACCAGAAGGAGGGTTAAACGCCAAAGAAAGCCCCCCGGCACGTGACCGGCCGACCGTTTTGGCATGGGTTACCGCCTTGTCTGGGCTGCACCTCTTCTTCTAATTTCCCGTATGGATTCGTTTCCCATCAGCCGCCGGGTCGCGTTCGGCGACTATTTCCTCGACCTGGAGAGCCGCGTGCTCACGCGCAGGGGAGAACTCGTCCGGCTCCCCGCGAAGGTCATCGACACGCTGGTCGTGCTCGTTCAGGCGCGCGGCGAGGTGGTCAGCAAGGAAACGTTGATGGCGCAGGTGTGGCCGACCACCATCGTCGAGGAGAGCGGCCTGCAGAGAAACATCTCGATGCTGCGCAAGGAGCTGTCGCAGGGAGGTGAGGATTTCATCGAGACCGTGCCGAAGCGCGGCTACCGGTTTCGCGGCGAGCTGAAGGATGCCGGGCCGGTTCGAGAGGTTCGAGCTGACGCCGCGCCCGACGCGCCCACAGCGGACGCAGAAATACCCGCCTCGCGTCAACGCCGCTGGATACCCTGGCTCGGCGCATCGCTGCTGGTGATCGGCCTGATCGGTGTGGCCGGCGCGTACCTGTCGAGCTATCGGACGCGTGAAAACGCCGCGACGGCAGCGCCGGCCGCGACTCGGGAACACACACCGGGCGAACTGGTGGGCGAGGTCAGCCAGGTGACCCGCAATTCCTCGGAGCTCTCGGTGGTGGCAGCGGCCATCTCTCCCGACGGCAAGTGGTTCGCGTATGACGAACGCGCATCGCTCCATTTGCGCAATGTCGCGACGGGCGATGTGACGGAGTTGCATGCGCCGCCCGGCGTGCAGACTGCATACCTGACCTGGAGCGCATCGGGGGAGGACCTGCTGCTGTCCGGCCTCAATCTCAAGACACGCATCAGCGAGTTGTGGCGCGTGCCCCGGTCGGGCGCGCCACCCCGCAAGCTGGTGCACGATGCAACGCTGGCCGCGGCTTCTCCCACCGGGGATCGCATCGCTTTCACCCGCGGCGAATACGAATTGTGGACGGTGGCGGCGGACGGGACCGCCGCCGAGCTGTTCTACGAAACGCCGTCCAATCGCCGCATCTTGTTCCGGCCGGCATTTTCGCGCGACGGCAAGCGTATCTACGTGCTGCTGTACGGGCGCGCCGAACACGTGTTGCACCTCGAGGTGTATGACGTCCAGAGCAGGCAACGCGTGTTCAGCGCGCCGACGGATTACATACAGGACTTCGCGCTGCTGGACGACAACACGCTGCTGGCTTCGGTGGCCTCGACACCCGGTGTGATGCGTGGCGTCTATCTCGCGACGTTGTCGCTGGATTTCGCGCTGCAGCGCGTGGTCGAGACCAGCAGGCTTCCGGCCTGGCCGTACCACCGCGTTTACGAAATCAGCGCGACCGCGGACGGACGCACCGCGGTCTTCGTACGCGACCAGTCGCAGTCGGACATCTATGTCGCCGACCTGGCGCCCGATGGCGGCTCCCTCACGCACGCGCGCCGCCTGACGCTCGACGACGGTTCCGATCGAGTCACCGGCTGGCTGGCCGACAACCGGACGGTGCTCTTTCATGCGCAGCGCGAGTCGCTGGGCATCTACCGGCAGGACGTCGACGACGTGCGCGCCACGCGGCTCCAGGACGATGGGCGCCTGGCCTGGCAGCCGGTGAGTACTCACGATGGCCGCTGGCTCCTTTATATGTCCTTCGCGCCGGGCGGGTTTCCGTCGCCCGATCATCCGCAGACTCTGATGCGCCAGAGCCTCGTCGATTCCGCGCCGGCCCAGCCGCTGCTGTCCACCGGCGACTCGCTGGGTACGGTGAATTGCGCGCGCCGCGCGCCGCGTTGCATCTTCATCGAAGGACAGGAAGGCAAGACCACGTTTTCCGAACTCGACGTCGACAACGGCCGCCTGAAGAAACTGTTCACGCTGCCACTGCGATTCGAAATGGGATTCAACTGGGCGGTGTCACCGGACGGTCGCTCGGTTGCCTACGTGGAACGCCCGTCCGGTGGCATTCGCATCGCCGTGCGTGACCTCGACTCGCTGGGATCCATGCGCGTGTCGCTTCCCGTGGAGGGCAACGGCATCCTGCGGTCCGTTCAATGGGACGCCGATGGCACCGGGGTCTTCGCCGTGCAATGCGTGGGAGAGCCGGGCGTGCTGTTGCACCTGGATCTGAAATCGCGCGAGCGCGTCCTGCGCCGCGTGCACATCGGCTGCGATGGATGGGCCATTCCGTCGCCGGACGGCAAGCGTCTGGCGTTCATCGAATGGACCTCGACCGGCAACCTGTGGATGCTGAAGCGTTAGGCCGGCTGGGGTTTCCAGTCCGGGAAAGTCTTCGTCAGGTGACGCTGTTCGCGCAGCACGTCGTAACCCGTCGGGCCGCGCGACAGCTTCACGATCACGCAACGGTCTTCGACGCGCAGGACGGTGCCGGTGATCGTGCAGCGCATTCCGGCCGTGAGCACCAGGGTGCCCTGGACGCGTTGTGCCACCGGGAATTTGTCGCCGTTGCAGCTCAGGCGCAGGCCGCCTTCGGACACTTCCGCCACGGTGTAGTTAGCCCCGTCGATCGCCAGAGTGGCTCCGGTCGACACGGGATACGGCAGCCGGAAGAACTCGCGGCGGCTCGTCAGTTTGGGCATGCGGTATTGCGTGGCCACGGTGAAAAAGATACGGGCAAACCGCGGGTCCGCCTATAGGGGAGGCGTGCACCGAGTTCACGGTTTCGAAGCAGCGGGGTCCGGACTGCACAACGGCGGCCCGCCAAGTGCCAAGCGCATCAAATAATGTCGGTCAAATTGCCCGCGGGGCGGCGGCAAGGCCGCCGCCCTCTTTACCCCTACCAGTTGAACGACAGGCGCGCGTACAGGAAGCGACCGCTGAATCCGTAGGGCGAATAGCGCGAGAACGCCAGCGCATTCGTCGCATTGAGATTCACGGTTCCTCCCGGCGGATTCGGCAGGACCCGGTTGTTCGGCAGGCGGTCGGGATACTGGTCGAACACGTTGTCCGCGCCCAGCGCCATCCTGAGCTTGTTGTCCATCAGCCCGGCCGAAAGCTCCAGGTTCACCAGCCAGTCGGGCTGGATGTGCAGATCCCGCGCATCCGCCAGGCCGGCGTTGATCTCCGCGGTCGTGGGGGCACCCGGCTCGACGACTTCACCGTAACGCGTGCCGCGCAGGTTCACGCCATAGTCGACGTTGCCCGCGAGCAGATTCCAGTCGATACCGAGGCTGATCTTGTTGTCCGGCGTGCCTTCTTCGAAGGTCAGCGTGTTGATGCGTCCGAACAGCACGGGTGGCGTGCAGGGCTGCGGCTGGCCGTTGCAGATATTGTCGATGACATTGGTCGAGGGCAGCGATTCCACCTCGGTGTTGTTCCAGTTCCCCGCGAACACGAAGTCGAAGCGGCCGGCGCTTTCGGTGTTCCACAGATACTTCGCGACCACGTCGATGCCTTCGGTCTTTGTGTCGACACCGTTGATGAAGAAGCGAGCCACCGTCGCGCCGAACGGCGAGATGATGGCCGCCACCTGCGGCGTGTTGAGGTTCTCCGACAACACGATGCGGTTGTCGATGTCGATGCGATACGCATCGACGGTGGCCTCGAAACCGCCGACGCGGAACACCGCGCCGAGCGAGTAGTTGACCGAATCCTCGGCGTCGAGCGGTTGCGCGCCCAGCACGACGGCGACATCCGACGTCGCCGGGAAAGTGCCCACCTCGAATGGCACGCCGTTGATGAAGTTGGTGGCCGTCGAGGTGAAGAATTCCTGCTGCAGGCCGGGCGCCCGGAATCCCGTCGAGACATTGCCGCGCAGGGCGAAGTTGTTCGTGAAGTCGTAACGCGCGGCGAGCTTGCCGGTCACCGCCGAGCCGAAATCCGAGTAGTCCTCGCCGCGCACCGCTGCGCTGGCGAGGAATTTCTCGGTGAGGCGCGCCTCGAGATCGACGTACGCGCTGTAGGCGGTGCGGTCCTTGTCGAGTTCGTTGCTGGGCTGGAAACCCGGGAAACCCTGCGCGCCGGCGGGCGCGCCGACCACCGGGCCGCGGTCATAGGACGCGGGTTCACCGGCCTCGATCTGGTATTCCTCGCGGCGTGCCTCGATGCCAAACGCCAGGTTCAGCGGCTCGGGCAGGCTGCCCACTTCGAAGCCACGCACCATGCCGGCGTTGAACACCAGCTGGCTGTACTCCATGGCGCCGGCGTCGAAGGTGACCTGCGAGGCGGCGCCATAAGAAGTGTTCAGGCTGTGTTCGACGCCGTACTCCACCTTGTTCATGCCGTACACCAGGCTCACGTCGGTGTCCCAGCCGCCCCACGGTCCCTTCGCGCCCCAGCCCAGGGCCACGTCGTCGATGTCGGTGGTGATCAGCGGCAGGAATCCGTTCGGGTAGATAGCCGGAACGTTGCGCGCGTCGTTGAAGATGCGCGGGAACGCGGCGGAGTTGCCCTCGCGGTTCTGGTAACCGGCCCAGCCGTACAGGCCCCATTCGCCGGACAGCGGTGCGCCGACGTTGACGTATCCCGTGATATCGCGCATCTCGCCGTCGCCGTATCGCGAGGTGACCGGCGAACCGGGGACGCGGTTGTCGAAGTCGCCGCGGCTGGTGGGATCCCGATCGCGGTATTCCGCGGAAAGCGTGATGAAGCCTTCCGGTCCGAGCGGTAAACCCACCCAGCCCGATGCCGTGGCGGTGGCGCCGTCGCTTTCGTGACGGTCGCCGCGTTCGGTCTGAACGTCGGTGTTGTATTGGCCATAGGTCAGGGTGGCGTCGCCGCCCTCGCGTGCATCGCGCAGGCGCAGGTTGATCACGCCGGCGATTGCGTCCGAGCCATATTGGGCGGAGGCGCCGTCACGCAGGACTTCGACCGATTCGATGGCTGCCATGGGAATGGAATTGAGGTCGACGGCGGCGGAGCCGCGGCCGATGGAGCCGTTCACGTTGACCAGCGCCGACTGGTGCCGGCGCTTGCTGTTCACCAGCACCAGCGTCTGGTCCGGCGCGAGCCCGCGCAGCGTGGCCGGGCGGATGTGATCGGTGCCGTCGGTGATCGACGGGCGAGGGAAGTCCATCGAAGGTGCCAGTGTCGACAATGCCTGTGCGAGCTCGGTGGAGCCCTGCGATTCGAGCGCCGCGCTCGGCAGCACATCGATGGGCGCCAGCGAATCGAGGCGCGTGCGCGAGGCGACACGCGTGCCGGTGACCACGACCTCTTCCGTTTCGCCTTCCGGCGAGGCGGCGGCCGGCTCCTGTGCGGCGGCGGCGGTCGCGAAACCCAGGCCTGTCGCACCGGTCAGGGCGGCGACGACCGCGGCTCTCACGAGGTTTCGTGACGACTGAATTCCCTTTCTCATGGACTCTCCTTGTTAGTTAGATTGCAGATCCTTCAGATCTCGTTACGACGCGCGAAACCCGCGATGTGTTCGCCCGCGCGGAAAGCGAGTGCCTGGATGGTCATGGTCGGCTGGCCGCGCCCGGAAGTGACCAGGCTGCTGCCGTCGCAAATGAACAGGTTGGGTATGTCATGGCTGCGATGGTACTTGTCGACCACCGACGTCTTCGGATCGTTCCCCATCCGGCACGTGCCCAGCAGGTGAAAGCCCAGGCTGCTTTCGCCGATCGCGCCGCGAACCACCCGCTGCGCGCCGGCCGCGTCCATGATTTCGTAGGCCCGATCCTGCAGCCATTTTGCCATCGCGAGATCGTCGGGATGGTCGCGATAGGTGACGCGGATGGCGGGAATGCCCCAGGCGTCCTTGAGCGTGGGATCGATGGTGATGTTGTTGGTTTCGAGCGCCAGCGAGGTGACGTGACAGGACACCTGCATGGTGCGCGGAAATTCACGCAGGCGTTCCTTGTAACCCTTGCCCCAGGCGGGTCCTTCGCTGGCCACGCGATTCGCCCAGAACAGCGGCTGCGGTCCGATGCGCGCATCGAGGCCGCCGCCGCCGTAGAAGCCGCGCTTCGGATCCGAATCGTAGAAGTCGTGCAGGATGCGCGTGCACTGCACGCTCTTGAACTCGTTCAGCTCGTGCTCGAACAACGCGCTCACGCGGGAGGTGTAGTTGAACATGAGGTACTTGCCGACCAGGCCGCTGGAGTTGGCGAGTCCTTGCGGAAATTTCGGATTCGCCGAATTGAACAACAGCCGCGGCGTTTCGCCGCCATTGGCGGCCAGCACCACGGCGCGTGCCCGCTGGAAATGCTCCTTGCCGTCGCGATCGAAATACGCGACGCCGGTGACGCGGCCGCGCTTGTCGGTCTCCAGGCGCGACACGTAGCTGTCCGGGCGAACTTCGCAGTGCCCGGTGGCTTCCGCCTGCGGAATCACCGTCCATGCAGTCGAAGCCTTGGCCATGACTTCGCAGCCGAAGCCGTGGCAGAAACCGCAGTGCACGCACGCCGGCCGGCCGTTGAAAGGCACGGTGTTGATGGCCAGCGGTGCGGGTACCGGGTGCCAGCCGAGCTTGCGCGCGCCGCGCTCGAACAGCACGCCGGAGGATTTCACGCGCGCCGGTGGCATGGGGTAAGGCTTGCTGCGCGGCGGCTCATGGGGATCGATGCCGGCCTGTCCGGAGACGCCGATGTCCCAGTCCACCTTGGTGTAATACGGCTCGAGCTCGGCGTAGCTGATCGGCCAGTCCGCGAAACCCGTGCCGGCGATCTCGCCCAGCACCGAACGCTCGCGGAAGTCGATCTCGCGGAAGCGCCAGTAGTTTGCCGTGTAGTGCATCGACGAACCGCCCACGCCGCGTGCGTACCACAGCGGCGGACGCACCAGCGGGACGACGGCGGTTTCGGATGCGCTCCTGCGGAAACTCTGCTGGTTGCGAATCGGGTCGACGGCAAGGCCGCCGAGGAACCAGTTCTTGAGCTCGTCGTGCTGCAGGTCGGATGGATAGACGCGCGGCCCCTGTTCGAGCACCACCACGTCGAGCCGCTCCCGCGACAGCTCGCGTGCCAGCACGCCGCCCGCCGCCCCCGAGCCCACGATCACGAAGTCGACGGTCTGCGAATCGCGGTATACGCGTGATGTCATGGCGTCTTCCCCGGCTCGTCGCGATCGTAGTAACCCCTGTCGTAATAACCGAAGGGTGGTTCGAAGATGTGTTTGTCCTCGAAGCCGAGCAGATTCCAGCCGACGTTGTCGCGATTGCCGCCATACGCCGGGCTCGCGAACATGCCGCAGCACGTGAGCAGCCGCGCCTGTTCGAAGAACGGCGTCTTTTCGACGGTGTGCAGGAAGTCGGTCTGCTGATCGGGCGAGAGTGCCGCGAAGGATGCGGCCTGCGGATGCGCGGCACGGGCCGCGGCCTGGAAGCCGGCCAGTCCTGCCATGAAGGATGGCCGCCAGTGCGCCATGAAAGAACCCATCGCCCGGTCTATGAAGTACGTGACGCCGGCTTCGCGGGCGCCCGGCGTCTCGTCGCTCGGGATGATCTGCGAGGTGAGCGCCTCGACGTCCGCCACGTCGGCCGGAACTAACAAGGTGTATTCGATCGGCCCGGCCGATTGCACCGCGGCGTGGGCATCGTGGCCGGCGCGTGCAATTTCGGCCCAGTTGAGCGCGGTGACGCCGGCAATGGCACTGAGCGAACGCAAGGCATCACGCCGAGACAGAGCGTGTTCTTTCATGGTTAGACCCCCGGATGGCCGTCAATGTACACCGCGTCGGGCATGCGGGGAGCCCGGAAAAGGACAAGAAAAGTTCTCCGGGAGCCAAGAAAAACTGACGGAACCGGAACGGGGCTTCGAGTTACTCAGCGCGATCGACTCGTTCCGGATGCACTCTTTCCCGGGGACGTTACAATTTGCCGCGATGCGCTACTTCAAATCCGATAACACCGCAGCCGTCAGTCCCGAAATCCTCGCCGCCCTCGCCACCGCCAATGGTGGCGTCGCGCTCGCGTACGGTGCCGATCGCTGGTCCGAATCACTCGACGCCGCCTTCGGCCGCTTCTTCGGCACCGAGGTGCGGGTGTTCGCCGTTTCCTCGGGCACCGCGGCCAATTCGCTGGCGCTGGCCACTTGCTGTCCGCCGTGGGGCACGGTGCTGTGCCATGCAGAATCGCACATCGAGCGGGATGAATGTGGCGCGCCCGAATTCTTCACCGGGGGCGCCAAGCTCTCGCTGGTGACGGGAGCGGGCGCAAAGATCTCCGCAGCGGATCTGCGCGCGCGGCTCGACTGGTTCGAGCCGCACGTGCATGGCGTACAGCCGCGGGCGCTGTCGATCACCCAGGCCACGGAGCGCGGCGCGGTGTACACCGCGGCGGAAATTCGCGCGCTCGCGGATATCGCGCATGCCCGCGGAATGGCCGTGCACATGGACGGCGCGAGGTTCGCGAATGCCGTGGTCGCACAGGGCGTCTCACCGGCCGAACTCAGCTGGAAGGCGGGCGTCGACGTGTTGTCGTTCGGCGTCATCAAGAACGGCGGCATGAATACCGAGGCGGTCGTGTACTTCGATTCCGCGCGCGTCGCGGATTTCGAATTCCGCCGCAAGCGCGCCGGCCAGCTGGCATGCAAGGGCCGCTACGCGGCGGTCCAGCTGCTCACCTACCTGGAGAGCGGGCTGTGGCGCCGCAATGCCGAACGCGCCAACGGCCTGGCGGCGCGCATCGCGGCGGCGGCACCCGCGTTGCTCAGCGTGCCCTTCGAGACCAACCAGGTGTTCATGCAGCTCGGCCAGCAGCGCATCGATGCGCTGTCGCGCGAGTTCGGCTTCTATCCGTGGGGACCGACAGGTTCCGGCGAGGCGCGCTTCGTGTGTTCCTGGGATACGCCCGAGGAGGACGTCGACGCGCTGTGCCTCGCGCTCGGCAAGCTCGGCACCTGATCAGCGTTGCGCGATGGCCTCGGAGGCCTGTGCGCCGTCGGTGGGCGAGGGCGCGCGTTTCTTGCGCCCATGCAGTCGCTTGCGCAACGCTGCCATGTGCCGCTCGACCAGCAGGTACATGGCAGCCGATACCGCGACGGTCAGCAGGAATCCCAGCGCCGTACGCGACCACACGCCGAGATCGAGGTACTTTCTCAGCAACACCAGGCAAGGTATGTGGACCAGGTAGAACGTGTACGAGATGAGTCCCATCGCGCGCATCGGCCGCGTCTCGAGCCACGCGAAGCCAACCCAGTCATGGAAGCGCACCGCGCAGTAGAACACCGAGAACAGCGCGATGCCCTGGAGGCTGTAACGGAAGGTCTCGCGGAAGGATTCCGACCGGTACAGAAAGGTGAACAGCAGCAGCCCGATCGAGAGCGCCAGCAGTACGAACCAGGTGCGGCTGGACAACCGCTCGCTTCGATCCAGCGCCGGATTGCACCACACACCGAGTATGCAGCCGTACAGCAGGGAATCCAGGCGCGTGTCGGTGGCCACGTAGGTGTAGTCATGGCCGTATCCCGCCACGAATACCAGGTACAGGCGCCACAGCAGGACCAGTCCGCAGACCGCGAACAGGATGCCGGCAACTCCACGGGAATCGAAACGGCGGTAGAGCAGGCCCAGCGCCAGCGGGAACAGTAGATAGAAATGTTCCTCGACCGCGAGTGACCACATGATGCTGGTGGCGGGCGCGAAGTCGGCCGGCCCGAACCCGATCAGGTAGTAGTTGGTCAGGTGCGCGAACTGCGCGAGCACGCCGCCGGGGGTCATCTGGCTGTTGAGAACACCGGAAAGACCGAGCAGCACCGCGAGGATCAACACGATGTACATCGGGGGAAGGATCCGGTACACGCGCCGCAGGTAGAAATTTCCCAGCGAGATCCTGCCCGTGCCGGCGTGTTCGCGCCGCAGCAGCGTGGTGATCAGGTAGCCGCTCAGGAAAAAGAACACGGTGACGCCGAAACCTCCCGGAATCAGGCGCGGGAGCGCGGCATGCGACAGGAATACCATCAGTGCCGCTACCCCTCGAATGCCGTCGAGGGAAGGGATGTGCAGCTCCGCCGTTTTCATTGAGTCCTCGACACAGAACCGCGATGGTTGGCTGACGCCAGCCCATCCGCTGTGAGAATCGAGGCTCAGGCTTGTAGGAGTCGGGCCTATTTACGAAACATGAAGTAGGCCGCGCCCACGAGGCACAGTCCTGCCCACAGGAAATCGAGCTTCAGCGGCTGCTTCATGTACAGGAGCGCGAACGGCACGAACACCGCGAGCGTGATGACCTCCTGCATGACCTTGAGCTGCCCGAGGGACAGCTCGGTGTAACCGATACGGTTGGCGGGCACCTGCACCAGGTATTCGAACAGCGCAATACCCCAGCTGACGAGCGCTGCGATCAGCCAGGGCTTCGCGGACATGTTCTTGAGATGCGCGTACCAGGCGAAGGTCATGAAGACGTTGGAGACGACCAGCAGGCCTGCGCTCTGCAACCACACGGGCAGAATCATGTGTTTCGTTCCTGTTTCAGCAGGGCAATCTCTGCGCGCAACGCGGCCAATTCGCTTTCCAACGCCGTGACGCGCGCGGCGAGCTCGCCCGGGGGCGGGCGCGGCGCCGGGGCTTCCGCGCTCACCGGTGCCTCGGTGGCAGCGGTCACCTCCGGCAGCTCCTCGAACAACTGCGCCCATCGCGAATCGCGCCGGCCGACTTCACGGGGCAGCTGGGCGACGAGCGCACCCTCGGCGCGGTCCGCCAGTCCCTGCAGCAGCGTCTCGATGACGGACGGGTCCGGCAGCTCCGCCATCCGCGGCACGCGCGTCCGCAGCTCGCCGGGCGTCTGCGGCCCGCGCAACAGCAGTTCGCAGATGATTGCGGTCTCCTGCGGCGTGAATTTCAGGCTGCCGAACTCCGTATTGCAGAAGATCTGCTGGTACTTCTGTACGCGGCTGCCGAACCCGGATTTCTCCACCACGAAATGACGGCGCGACAGCCCGTCGAGCGTCTGCTTCACGTCGGGCTCCGCGAGTTGCATCAACGGCTCGCGGTTGCTCTTCTGGTTGCAGGCATTGACCAGCGCGTTCAGCGACAGCGGGTACTGGTCCGGCGTGGTGATCTGCTTTTCGATCAGCGATCCGATGATGCGAGCTTCGATTGCGGAGAGTCGGATGTTCATTCAATAAGTATACTGAGGCGAAGTGACACGCCGGCTCTTTCTTCTGATCGCATTCGTCATCGTGGCAGCCGCGCTGCTGTTCGTGCCGATGCCCACGCCCGGAGGTTACGCGGGCGTCACCATCGAGAACGCCGGGCACTCGCCACTGTTCCTGATAGGCACCCTGTTCATCCTGTCGATCCTGCGTCACGACCTGCGCATCGAAGGAGCACGGCTCTATTTGCTCGGCGGCATCATCGGGTGCGCCGCGGGTCTGCTGAGCGAGATCATCCAGCAGCCGCTGCGGCGCGACGCATCGTGGGAGGACGTGTTCGCGGACTGCATCGGCGTGCTGCTGGCGCTGGCGCTGCACGCATTGTTCGATCGCCGCCGCCGGCTCGGTGCCGCATCGCGCGCCGCGGTGCTGCTCATCATCGCCGGCTGCATCGCGATTTATGTCGCGCCGATAGTTAGCATGGTGCGCGCCTACGTGCATCGCGACTCGCAGTTCCCGGTGCTGGTGAATTTCGACTCGCGCATCGAGAACTTCTGGATGAACAGCTTCGGCCTGAAACGCGAGATCCGCGATGGCGCGCTGGATATCGAGTTCGAGGCCGAGAATTACCCGGGCGTGTCGTTCTTCGAGCCGGTTCCGGACTGGCGGCCGTACCGCGAGATCATTCTCGACGTCGAGAACCCGGGCGACGAAGTGCTGCATTGGGGCGTGCGGGTGCATGATTTTGGCCACGGGCGCGTGTACGGCGACCGTTTCACCCGGCACCTGGAACTCGGTGCCGGAGAACGCCGTCAGTTCGCCGTCCCCCTCGAAGACATCCGCCACGCTCCGCGCAATCGCCTGATGAATATGGCGCAAATCTCGGATGTCACGGTATTCCGTGTCCACGGGCCCGGCTCGAAGCGGATGCGGCTGTACGGCATGCGCCTCAACTGAATGCGGCGTTGAACATAGCTCCGGGAGGACATTCGGGCGTTCCGGTCCGGGGCGCCGATGCCTATACTTCGCCCCATGGAACCGATTGCCGACACCTTCGACGCCGCCTTTTCCAAGACCGTGGATCTCGCCAACAAGATGGCGGACAAGGACAAGGACGCGGACCTTTGGGACATCGCCGACGGACTGCTCGCCGGTGCAATCCAGTACTGGTTGTACTCGCGCCAGCCCTGCGGCGATTCGCGCTGCCAGGACTGCATGCCGATCAGCACCTCCGAGGGACGCATGTCGGAGCTCAAGCGACTGATCGAACAGCTCGCCTCGGAGAGCGAGTACTTCCACACACCGACGGACTCGAACGCCGGGCGGGCGTGAGCAAGCCCGCAACGGTCGCCGAATACATCTCCGCCGCACCGAAAGAAGTGCGGGGCAGGTTGCGCGAGATGCGCGCGCTCATCGCCAGGGCCGCTCCCGGCGCGACCCAATCCTTGAAGTGGGGCATGCCGGCATTCTCCTACGCGCGTATTCTCGTGACCTTCGCGGCCTTCAAGCGGCACATCGGTTTCTTTCCGACGCCCTCCGCGGTGCGCGCCTTCAAGGACCAGCTCGGCGCGTACAAGACGTCCAGCGCCACGATCCAGTTCCCCCATGACAAGCCGCTGCCGAAGGCGCTGATCACGCGCATCACGAAGTTCCGCGCCAGGGAAGCGAAGGCCCGCGACGCGTTGTGGCGGACGTAGCTCCCGGACGATCGGTCATCGATTGCGGACGACCGGTCATGTGCCGGGACGCGCGGTCATCAGGCCCGGACGCACGGGCATTCAGGTAAGGGTTTCCGGTGGTTAGTCTGCTTCCCGAATAGGGAAGCCGATTCGTCTAACTACAAACGGAGTACACAATCATGCGATTCAAAGTTCTGGGACTCGCCGGAGTCCTGCTCGCCAGTGCTGCCTTCGCACACGATGGACACGATCCGAATGCCGGCAAGGGCAAGAAGCCGCCGCCGCTCGCGGT
>Ga0315912_10003704_pt1 | contig 14980 bp, 11 predicted proteins | sample VfabasoilMG_FD_204469 | JGI IMG/M metagenome (GOLD analysis project Ga0315912, IMG submission 204469) | Garden soil microbial communities collected in Santa Monica, California, United States - V. faba soil | ecosystem: Environmental > Terrestrial > Soil > Garden | place: USA: California... | reverse complement strand
TAGCATGTCCGGTGCGTTAGTCAATTTGCGTTCCCTCATTGAGGCTGATTTGAGCGCTGGAAAAATTCATGTCACCTCTGAGTAGTCATCAAACCACCTTTATCTAGGCGACTTCATCGCCGTCTGCCTGCCACCTTCCACTATGTTCACCAACTCTCTCCCCAAGTACAGCTACCTCCCCACCGAAGCGCTAGATGTTATTCACGAAAACTCGCTCAAACTGTTAGAAACGCTGGGCTTGGAATTTAACCACCCCGAAGCGTTAGACATCTGGGAGAAGGCTGGGGCGGAGATCGTGGATCGCGAGGCGGGGCTGATTCGCATCCCGCGGCAACTGATCGAGACGAACATCGCCAAAGCGCCCGCCGAGTTTCAACTGTATGCGCGCAACCCCAAACATAGCGTGATCATCGGCGGGAATCATCAAGTGATGGCCCCTGTCTACGGCCCACCCTTCGTCTCCGACCGCGACAATGGGCGGCGCGGCGCGCTCTTGCAGGACTACCAGAATTTCGTCAAACTCGCTCAAATGACGCCGCAGATCCACAACGCGGGCGGCACAATTGTCGAGCCCGAGGATGAGCCACAAGAGACGCGCCACTTAGACATGGTGTATTCGTTGTTGCGCTATTCGGATAAGACGTTTATGGGGAGCGTCACCACGCCGGAGAACGCCAACGACACGGTGGAGATGGCGGCGCTTGTCTTTGGTGGGCGCGAGGTCATCGCGCAGAAGCCGGTGGCGATCTCGCTGATCAACGTCAACAGCCCACGCCGTTACGATACGCGCATGTTGGACGCGCTGATCGTCTACGCCAAAGCGCGCCAAGCGGTCATCGTCACTCCTTTCATCCTTGCCGGAGCGATGTCGCCGGTGGCGCTGGGCGGCACGCTCATTCAACAAAATGCTGAAGCGTTGGCGGGCCTCGCCTTTGCGCAGATCATCAACCCCGGCACCCCGGTGGTGTACGGTTCGTTTTTGAGCAATACCGATATGCAATCCGGTAGCCCCTGTTTCGGCACACCCGAGTCGGCGATGGGTTTGTTTGTCAGCGCGCAACTGGCGCGGCGCTACAAGCTACCGTTCCGCAGTGGCGGCGGCCTCACTTCTTCTAAAATCCCCGACGGGCAAGCGATGTACGAAGCGACAATGGGTTTTTGGCCCACTTTCCTCGCTGGCACCAATTTCGTTTTGCATGCGGCGGGTTGGCTCGAATCCGGCTTGGTGGCGTCGTATGAAAAATTTGTCTTGGATGTAGAACTCTTGCGGATGATGGAAGTCTTCCTGCGCGGCATCCCCTTGGATGAAGAGGGCTTAGCGCTGGATGCGTTGGAAGAAGTTGGGCCGGGTGGGCATTTCCTCGGCGCGGGGCACACCATGCGCCATTTCCGCGAAGCGTTCTATCGCCCGCTGGTGAGCGATGTGATGAATTTTGAACGCTGGCAACAAAAGGGCAGTCTCTCTGCTGACCAACGCGCCAACGCGATTTGGAAAAAGTGGCTCGCTGATTACCAGACCCCGCCGATGGATCCGGGTTTGGACGAGGCGTTGCAGGCGTATATGAAGAAGCGAAAAGCGGAGATTAACGCGGGGTGATCATGTCCGGGGTAAACGCTTCGGCAAAAAATTGAACCAACCGCTCATACAACACGGCCTGATTCTTCGGCTTAGAGATGCCGTGTCCTTCATCATCAAACGTCAGCAATTGATATTCGATTCCGGCTTGCTGTAAGCCGCCCGTCACGACGCGCACATTTTCGGGGGTGACGTTGGGGTCGCGCAAACCTTGCACGATCAGCACCTGCCCTGTGATCTGTTTTAGAAAATTAATCGGTGAACGCTCAAAATAGCGTTGCAGGACTTGCGTCGGTGAGCCGCCGAGCATCTCCTCGCTATACGGGCGTAAATCGGGGCGGGTCGTTTCGTAATCAATCACCAAATCGGTCATGCCACAGATGGGCGCGGCGGCGGCGATGAGGTCAGTAGGATAGCGTGTGATGGCGCACCACGCCGAATAACCGCCGTAGGAGGTGCCAGTGATCCCCACCTTGCCCCGCTCGGCGATGCCCGCCGCGATCAAGGCTTCGATCCCCTTCCGAATATCTTCTTGCTCGCGCCCACCCCAACCGTCTACCTTAATCGCCTCGCGGAAGGTCAACCCAAAACCGGTACTCCCCCGATAATTGGGGTCGAGGACGTTGAAACCAGCAGTGATGTAGTATTGAATCTGCGCGTTGATCCGGTCTTTGCTGTGCGCGGTCGGCCCGCCATGCACGAACACAATGGTGCCACGCGCTTTGTCGGCAGGACGATAGAGCCAGCCTTGAATCTGTAACCCATCCACTGAAGTCCAATGAAAATCTTCGGCTTGTGCCAAGTCCGCCTCGCGCAAGGCGGTGCGCTCCCACACTCGGGTAAGGCTGGTGAACGACTCGGGCTGTAAGTCGGAGAGCCAAAAGCGAACGAGATCGGACGGTTGGCGCGAACTGTAATACTCGCCGACCCACGCGCCCTCCTCATTAATGCCGATGGGGATGAGGTTGCCGGGCAGAGGCGGCAAACGCAACTCGTCGCCCGTCTCGGGGTCAACGAGTGTGGCGCGGACGCGCGCGGCATGGGTCTCCAGCGCCACGATCCGATCACTCTCTGCTGGCCAATAAGCGTGTTCAAAGTTGCGGGCTGGATCATCTATTAGCCAACGCATTGAACCAGCGGCGCGCTCCCACAAACCCAGCCGCACATGCGTCTCGGTTTCGGCCAGCACCACCACGCGCCGCCCATCAGGAGCCCAACGCGCCCAAACTTTGCGCGCCGCGCCGGCGTTGATGATTTCGTGGTCGTGGGTCCCCTCAATATCTACTATCCAAATTTGCCGGCCAGCCGGATGGTGCTCAACGCGCGTATAGAGAACGTGTTCGCCAGTGGGGCTGAGTTCGGGGAACACTAAGCCGCCCTTCGCTAGGCGTGCTAAGACGAAGCGCTCGCCCGTTTCGAGATCGTGGCGATAAATCCACGTGGGCTCAATTTCTTTTTGCGTCGCCACATCAAAATTCGCGCCATACACCAGCCAACGCCCATTAGGGTGCAACTGTCCGCCCCGAACGTAATAATAGGGTTCGTCTTCGGTCAGGCGCGACATCACTAAAGGTTGATCTAATTTAATTCGGAAGAGGCGCTGGCGTTCGTTGCCATTTTGATCTTCAGCCACGATGACGCTTTGGCTATCTGGGGCCCAGTTGACCAACACCGTATCGCTTGGTGAATCGGTGAGACGCACCGGTGGTTCCGCGCCATCCGTGCGTGCCGCATACACATCGGCGGCGGGGCCGGCCTTGTACCACGTCCACGCTACCCACCGTCCATCGGGTGAGAGCTTAGGATAGTAGAGATCAGGGAGCGAGAGGAGGGAAGCGAGGAAAGAAGGGTTGGGCATAGAATCAAAACCGCAAAGAGCGCAAAACGACTTCACGCCCTTTGCGGTAAAAGACTTTACAGGTAGAGCGACCGGATTAAGTGATTACTCGCGGGCCCGCCCTACCGCTTGTAATAACGCGCGCTTCGTCATCACTTTGGCGAGATGCACGCGATATTCGCCCGAGGCGTAGAGATCGCTCATTGGGTCGGCCAACGCTTCGCCTACTTTGGCGGCGGCATATTCGATGTTCGACTCGTTGGCGGCTTGCCCCGTCAACGCTTTCTCGACCGCCTCCGCGCGGGTGGGCGTGCCCGTGACCCCACCAATGACGAGGCTGACGCGCGTGCATTGACCGTCTTCGATCCCGATCATCGCCGCTACGCCCACCACTGCATAGCTCGAGGCGGGGTGCCGGTGTTTGAGATAGGCGCTCCCCATGCCTTTTAGCGCGCCATACGCCGGGACGGTGATCTGGGTCAGGATTTCACTCGATTTGAGAGCAGTGGTGAAAATATCTTTAAAGAATTTATCCGCGACGATGTCACGTTTCTCGCTCGCGCCCGTGGCCGTGAACATCGCACTCAACGCCACCATCACCGTCGGGAAGTCGGCGGCGGGGTCGGCATGAGCCAGCGAGCCGCCCACCGTGCCACGGTTGCGCACTTGGATGTCGCCGATCTGCGCGGCACACTCGGCGAGGATGGGGCACAACGCCCGCACATCCTCCGAGGCGGCGATGGCCGCGTGCGTGGTGAGCGCGCCGATCTTCAAGTCCTTCTTGCCGACTTTGATCCCAGCCAAACCTTTGATGCGGCTGATGTCAATCAACGCTGAGGGACTGCTCGCGCGCAACTTCATCGCGGGGATCAGGCTGTGCCCGCCCGCGAGGAGCTTCGCGTCTTTGTTCTTGCCCAACAAGGTGATCGCCTCTTTGATGGACTTAGGGCGATAGTAGTCGAAGTTAGGTGCGTACATGATGTGTCTCCCACTGATCACTGATTACTGATAACTTCTGGCAATGAGTGATCAGTTATCAGTGATCAGTGTTTGCTATCCCGCATCGCCCGCCAAATCTTTTCCGGCGTCAGCGGCATTTCGATGTGACGCACGCCGAACGGCTGGAGCGCATCCATCACGGCGTTCGCCACCGCGACGGTGGAGGTAATGGTGCCCATCTCACCGGCGCCTTTCACACCGAGCGGGTTGTGCGGCGAGGGCGTTTCGACACGCCCCGTTTCGATCATCGGGAAGGAGTCGGCGCGCGGCACGGCATATTCCATCAAATTGGCGGTGATGAGCTGACCATTTTCGTCATACACGCCCTGCTCCCACAACGCTTGCCCAATGCCTTGCACCACGCCGCCCACCACTTGCCCTTCCACAATGAGCGGGTTGATCACCTTGCCCACATCATCCACCGCGATATATCTTTGCAGCTTCACTTCGCCCGTCTCACGGTCAATCTCCACTTGGACGATGTGGCAACTATCGGGGAAGGTGAAGTTGGCGGGATCGTAAAACGATGTTTCATCAAAGCCCGGCTCCATGCCATCGGGGAGGTTGTGCGCGGTGTAAGCGGCAAAGGCCACTTCACTGAAGCCTTTGGCCTTGGCGGGCGAGCCTTTGACGTAGAGTTTGCCCGCTTCCTGATCGTACACAATGTCTTCTTCCGCCGCTTCGAGTTGATGCGCCGCGATCTTGATGGCTTTGGCGCGGAGTTTCTGCGCGGCCTTCACAATGGCGCTCCCACCGACGTTGGTGCTCCGACTACCATACGTGCCCATGCCAAACGGCACACGCGCCGTGTCGCCATGCGCCACTTCTACGTCTTCGGGGCTGACGCCCAATTCATCGGCGACGATCTGTGCCATCGTGGTCTCGTGGCCTTGTCCGTGCGTGTGCGCGCCGGTGAAGAGCGTGACCTTGCCAGAGGGATGCACACGCAAAGAAGCGCTCTCCCAGAAACCCACCGCCGAACCGAGTGCGCCGGCCACCCGCGATGGGGCTGGGCCGCTCGCTTCAATCGCTCCGGCGAGGCCCACCCCCACCACGCGCCCTTGCGCGCGCGCGGCGGTTTGGTCAGCACGCATCTTCGCATAATCGGCCATCGCGATGGCCTTGTCAAACAGCGCATCATAGTCGCCGCTATCATATTGGAAGGCGACGGGTGTTTGATAGGGGAAGTCTTCCTTGCGGATGAAGTTCTTGCGACGGATGTCCACCGGGTCTAGCTTCAACTCTTGTGCGGCGATGTCTACCAACCGTTCCACTAAGTACGACGCTTCGGGTCGGCCGGCACCACGATAGGCATCTACGGGCACGGTATTGGTGAGCGTGCCCCACATCTCGCCATAGATGCCCTTCACTTTATACAACCCGGAGAGCAACGTGAGATAGAGCGCCGTCGGGATGAGCGGCGCAAAAGTGGAAAGATACGCGCCCTGATTGGCCCACGTTTGCACCTGCAAGCCGGTAATCGTGCCGTCTTTCTTGAGGGCTAGGCGACAGTGTGTGACATGATCGCGGCCTTGCGAGTCAGTAAAGGAAGCCTCGGTGCGCGTCGAAACCCATTTCACCGGACGATTGAGTTTGCGCGCGATCCACGGGGTGATCACTTCTTCGGGGTAATGGAAGATCTTGCTCCCAAAGCCGCCGCCGACATCGGGTGAAACGACGCGCAATTTATTTTCGGGGACGCCGAGCGTGAAGGCGCTGAGCAACAGCCGAATGGGATGCGGGTTTTGGCTGGTCGTCCACACCGTCATCTCTTCCATCTGCGCGTTCCATTGCGCCACACAGGCGCGGGGCTCCATCGCAGTGGGGATGAGTCGTTGATTGATTAAGTCGAGGTCAACAATATGCTCGGCTTCTGCAAAGGCCTGTTCCATCGCGGGCTTGTCGCCAATCGCCCAGGTGTAGCTAATGTTGTTGGGGATATCGGGATGCAATTGGGGCGCGCCGCCCTCGGTGGTCTTGCGCGCGTCTGTCACAACGGGCAACGCCTCGTAATCCACTTCGATCAAATCCAAGGCATCAGCGGCGATGTAGGGCGACTCGGCCACCACCGCCGCCACGCCATCGCCGGCGTGATGCACCTGATCGGGCATGAGCGGCCACCGCGCCGGGACTTTGGTGCCGGGCACTTGCCAACCACAGGGCAATTTGCCCACGCCGCCGTCAATCAAATCCTGCCCGATAAACACGGCCAACACCCCGGGCAATTCCTTGGCCTTGGCGGTGTCAATCTTCTTGATATTCGCATGCGCATACGGGCTACGCTTGATGGCGATATACGCCATGCCGGGCAAACTCAAATTGGCCACGTAACTGCCCTTGCCCTGAATAAAGCGCGGGTCCTCGCGCCGTTTGATGCTGGAGCCAACGTATTTGGTCATAGGAGTCTCCTTCAATAGTAGTAATCAGTGATCAGTCAGAAGTAATCAGTAGATTTTCCACTGAACACTGCTCACTATTTACTGGCTCTTCTCCGCCGCATATTGAATCGCTTTGACGATATTCTGATACCCTGTGCAACGACAGATATTGCCTTCCAGCGCATGCCGGATATCGGCTTCGGTTGGTTTGGGGTTGTCTTTGAGGAAGGCGGCGGCGTTCATAATCATGCCCGGCGTGCAATACCCACATTGCAAACCGTGCTTCTCCCAGAAGCCCTCTTGCACTGGATGGAGTTTGCCATTGGTCGCGAGGCCTTCAATGGTTGTCACCTCGCTCCCATCGGCTTGCACCGCCAACACCGTGCACGACTTAACGGCCCGGCCATCTAATATCACCGTACATGCGCCACATTGGCTGGTGTCGCAACCAATGTTGGTGCCGGTCAGACTCAGCGTTTCGCGCAAGTAGTGCGCCAGCAATAGCCGGGGCTCTACTTCGTCAGTACGCTGGACACCATTCACAGTGAGCGAAATTTTTTGTTTCATAGAGTGTCCTTGTGAATAAAGATGGGTAAAAAAATCAGACTCCAGCGAGTGTCATTTCGCTAGAGTCTGAGGCCAGCCCAGAGTTGTTCGCACCCGATATTTCGCCGGGACAACCCACACCTGATACGGCAAATTGGAGACACATAATGTCAGTTAATTTAGCACGTTGACTAAAAATGTCAACTCGTCCTATATAAAATATCTTTGACGTTCGCCTTGACCCAAAATAGAATGAGCCTCCACATCTTTCTCGAAAGGAAACTTATCTATGTTTAAATCCCGGTTGTTGCTATTTGGTTGTATATTGGCAGTAGTAGTGAGCGCATGCGGCGCTCCGGCGACGACTGCGCCTATCGCCACGTCAGCCCCCACCAGTGCCCCAGCGCTCAGTGGGGAGGTCTCGTTTATGACCCCCGGTGATCCGCTAGAAGCACAGGCGTTTCAAAAATTGGCCGACGCATTTGAAAAGCAATACCCCGGGGTGAAAGTTAAAATGATCACGGTCGCGGCCTCGGAAGAGGCATACCACGCCCGCCTCAGTGCTGACCTCACGGGCGACACCCCTGCCGATGTCGTGTTGCTGGACTACGATGCCGTGTCCGCGTTCTTCAGCCGCGATGCACTTCATCCTTTAACGGACAATGTGGCGCAAAGTACAATGATCAAAGCCGCTGATTTTTATCCTGCGGCTTACAATGCTTTTCAATGGAAAGGCCAACAAATGTGCTTGCCCCTCAACGCCGGCACGTTGGTCGTGTATTACAACAAGAAATTGTTCGATCAGGCTAAGCAACCCTATCCCGCCGAAGGTTGGACCTGGGAACAGTTTTTAGCTGATGCCACCGCCCTCACCGAGTCCCCCGAACGGTTTGGCGTGGCGATTGAGCCGGAACTCAACAATGTGTTGCCGTTTGTGTGGCAAAACGGCGGTGAAGTGCTCTCTGCTGATGCGACCAAACTGGAACTCGACTCGCCGGCCGCGGTCGAGGCCCTGCAATTCGTAGCCGACTGGCAGAAAAAACTGCATGTCGCGCCCAACTCTGAGTTTGATGTGTCGGAGGGCAATACGGAGCGCTTTGAACACGGCGAGCTCGCCATGCTGATTGACAAGCGTGACAAGACGCTTGAGTTCCGCAACATCTCCGCCTTCGATTGGGATGTCGCGCCACTGCCCCAACATAAGCAAGCCGCCAACATCCTCAAATCGGATGGGTTGTGCGTGCCCGCGAAAGCGGCTCACCCCGAACTGGCTTGGAAGCTCGTGGAATACGCGAGTTCCGCGGCAGGGCAAACGATCCTAGCCACCACCGGCCAAATCGTCCCGGCGAACATCAGTGTCGCTCAGTCGCCGGCCTTCCTCGACCCCAATGCGAAACCCGCCCATAGCCAAGTGTGGCTGGATGAACTGACCCACGTCCATTCCGTGCCGCCCATCGCGCGCTGGCCGGAGATCGAAGAAGTAGCGAACGAAGAATTTGAACACGCCTATTTCGACACTGGTGACGCGGCCCGTGCGGCGGAGGAAATGGTGGATCACACGAAGAACTACTTCAAACCCTAATTTGTTGAAAGACCTGTCAGGTAGGCGCAGAAAACGATTGGTTGACCGAAGTATTAAAGCGCCCACCTGACAGGTCTAATAATGCGCGTTGTTATCTCGACTGCGCTGACGATCCATTCAATTTGCGGGGTTGTCAGCGCAGTTTTTAGTTGATCTCGGCTAGCGCTCATAAAACCCCGCGAATAGGTCATCGCGCAATAGATAACGTTGCGCGATGGCAAACAACACCACCGGTGGGAAAGTAATGAGTACCGCCCCTGCCATCATCAACGGCCAGTTCGAGTGATTCATCTCATAGAGTTGTTGCAAGGCAATCGGCAAGGTATAGAGCTCCTCCGATTTCAAATAGAGCAAGGGCGTGATGAAATCGCCCCAATAGATCACAAAGGCCAACGTGCCAACCGCCAACAGCGTCGCGCGTGAGAGCGGGACCATCACTTGCCACCACACCTGCCACGCCGAGGCACCTTCTAGGCGCGCCGCTTCAAAATGCTCTAGTGGGATGCGGCGTGCCGCCCAATAGAACAGCAAGATAAAGAGTGGGCTAGTGCCCATCACTGCTGGGGCGATGAGCGAGCCATAGCCGTCGAGTAAATTAAAATATCGGTAGATCACTAGGCGCGGCAACCATAACGCGGTGATCGGCACGACCAGCAACCCGATGGAAGCCCCCACCCACCGCCGTCGCCAGCGTTGCGAAAACTGGGCCAGTGCAAATCCAGCCCATGAGGCCGTGAGCAGGGTGAGCGCAACGCCTCCGAACGCCACTACGGTGGAGTTAAACGCGTATCGCCCAAACGGCATTAACTCTAATAAGCGTGGGTAATTACTCCATGCCGCCGGATTGGGCAACCATTCGATAGAGCGGGGCGGTGGTAGGCCGGGGCGGCGCAATGAGTTTGCCAGCATCCAAAAAATGGGCAGGATGTATAAAGCAGAGATGATTGAGGCCACTCCATGCCATACTCCCAGTTTCCACTTTGAGAAGTGTTTCATAGATCGTGATCCATTTCAAAGCGCGGCAATACAAAATATAGCAGGGCTGTTAACACGGCCGTCACAGCGAACATGAAGATCAACATCACGGCGCTCACCCCCGGCCGGAAGTGATCGAAAGCTTCTTCGTAGATCAGCAACGGCAAAAACAAGGTGGCGTAATATGGGTCACCACGCGTCATGATCAAGTTCGCCGTAAAGGTGTTTTGAAAACTAAAGATGACATCACGAAAGGTGAGTAAGATGAACCACGGGGCGAGCAACGGGGCGGTGATCTGCCAGAACGATTGCCAGGCGGTTGCGCCATCCAACACGGCCGCATCGTAGAGCGCGAGCGGGATGCTCTTCAGGCCGGCGATCAACACCACAAAACTTTCGCCAACTTGAAACACCGACATCATCACAAAGACCCATTTCGCAGTCGCGGCGTCCGCGAGCCAGGCCGGGGCGGGCAGACCTAGCCCGCGCAAGATCCAATTCAACGGCCCGTAGAGCGGGTTCACGATCCACAACCATAACAGCGCGTACACCGCTTCGGGCATAACGGTGGGGAGATAAACCGCCGCCCGGTAGAAGCCCACTCCCGTTTGCGACCGCGTGAGCAACAACGCCAGCAAGAGTGCGGCCATCATCCGCAGTGGCACCGACCAAAACAGAAAGTACAACGAGTTGCCGAGCGCCACGCCTTCCAAGGGATCAGCGAGAACCCAATTCAAATTAGCCAGCCCCACCCAATGTGGCGTGTTGAAGCCGTAGTAGTCTACAAAGGCCAGCCCGAAAGTAAGCAAGATTGGGAGGATGATCAGCACCAACGCCCCAAGTGCGTATGGGGCGAGCATCACCCCAAGTTGCAGATGATAAACGAGATTTAATTTGTGGCGCATAAGGCTCAGTGGCGTTAGATAACGTCGCGCGGCATGGGGCGTTCGGGCGCTTCTTCCAACAAGCCACCATGCCCCAGCGCAATGATGTCGGCGCGCGACAACTGATCGCCCGCCAACAAGCGCGGCAACACCCAATCTACTATGTTGGTCTTGCGACTGCGGGCGCAACCGGGTGCGCCCAAGATGGGCGTCGCACCGATATACGCCAACATCAACAAATTGCCGGGATCCACCGGCGCACCTAAACACGCCACGCGCCCTCCAGCCCGTTCCACCGCGCGCGGCACAATGTCTTGGCGATCCATGATGGCCGTTTCGCCTGCGATGACGATGAGTTCCGCTTGTGCCTGAAAACGCGCCACCGTCTCGGCTAACCGCGCTTCGCCTGCTTCATCTTCTAGTGGAATGTAATCTGTCAGCGCGATGCGCGACCCTAAGGCTTCGAGCCGTTCGCGCAGGGGGGCAAAGTCGTTCATCAGTTTTTCGCGGATCGAGGGAGAACCGGAAAAGATCAGGCCAACGGCGCGCGGCGGCAACTCATCTACGCGCACCATCCGCGCCCCATTGGCGGCGATGTGTTCCACCGCTTGCACGACCGCCATCGGCACCGCAAAGGGGATGACTTTGATCGTGGCGATGATCTGGCGCGGGCGAACTGGGGTGTGGGTGAGCAAGGTGGCGAGGGTGAGGCCTTCGAGTTCGTTCACCTGCGCCAGCCGCTCGACCTCGACCCGCAACACGCCGAGCGTGGTGGCGAGGAAATTCACCCGACCCGAAGCCGGGCCGGAGAGCCGCACGCCCCCGCCCAGCAAGCCCTCGGCCACCCGCCGTGCGGCGGTGTCTTCATCTAGATCATCTGGCGTTAGCTCCGCGACATAGACGCTCGTATGCCCCAACGCGCGTAACGCCTCTAGATCGGAGGTGGTGAGTGGCTTGCCTTTGCGGAGTAAACGGCGTCCATCCGCGCCAGCCATGTTATGACCGAGGATGTGGCCTAAGGCGGCTTCGAGCAGGACTGGACCGAACTTCATCTTAGGCTGCCGCTTTCTTCATCACTGGCGATGACAACACAATTGAAGTGGCGGTTTGCCCAAACCGGCTGAGGGCTTCGATCAGGCGCTCCAGATCAGGGATGGACATGACCTGCACTTTCAAGATGAACGATTCGCTCCCGGTGACATGATGGCATTCCACGATTTCCGGCGCGTGATTGGCCTGCGTCAAAAACTTGGGGTATTGTGCCGGCGTGGTCGTCACTCGGATAAACGCCAAAATGATGTAGCCCAGCTTTTCCCGGTTGACCTCCGCGTGATACCCGAGAATGAGCCCGGCTTCTTCCATCCGACGCACCCGCTCGGTGACGGCGGGCGTAGACAACCCGACCACGCGCCCCAATTCGCTAAACGGCAAGCGGGCGTTGGTTTGCAAGAGCTGTAACAACTTTCGCCCGGTGGGGTCGAGGAGCTTTTCGATATTTAAAGTCATAGCGCACAAATACCTTAAATTTTATTCCAATTTGACCCGAAGACTTACAGTCTACACATATCGCCTGTTCTCCGCCACCGTCTTATTAGTCACATTCATCCCTTCGGAGACACTATGCGACTAAAACCTAGTTTGTTATCCCTGCTCTTGATCATCAACGGCTTGGTATTGAGTTGGGGTGTACCATGGCCCGCCGAGGCGACAGTGGGCCGCCCCACGCCGCGCGCGCCGCAAGAGCCGGTCACGACCCATCCTCGCCTGTGGATTACCCAAGCTGACCTGCCAGGGTTACGTGCGCGGGCGGTCAACAGCAATCCGTTTTACGCGCAGGCGCTCTTGCCGTTGGCGCAATCGTATAAATCTAAGATGGATGACAATTCGCTCTACACCGGCGATAAGGGCGGCAACTACGGTTACACGCCGTATCCGGTAGAGTGGGGGGCAGAACTGTTCGCCTTCATGTCGTTGATTGAAAATGACTCGGCGACGCGCGCCGACTACGCCGACCGCGCCCATACCTTGTTGATGTATATGATGAACAAGGCCGTGCTTGGCCCGACTGATGCCGACATCGATTATCGCGGGCGGGTCTTCTCAAAAGACATGCGTTCTCTGTTTTATGGCGAAGCCTTCCCGATCACGGTGGATTGGATTTATCAGACCCTCACCGCTCAAGACAAGGCCACGATCCGGGCAGTGTTCTTGCGTTGGCAAAAGGAAAACCTCACCGCCACGACCTCCGGCTTTGACCACCCCGAACCGATGTGGGTGCTCAACGACCCGGCGCTCCTCAGTGACCCGTATCGCTTTCGCACGGCCGCCAATAATTTCTATCTGGCGCACATGAACCAGATCGGTCTCATGGCGTTATCGTTTGACGCCGCCGATGACCCGGGCGACGTTGGTGTCAACGATGATCAGGTACGCGACTATTTGACCAACGCTATTGGTGCATGGTTGTATGTTCATCATAAACTGAGCCAGACAGATGCCAGCGGGGCGATCCCGCCTGAAGGCACGATGTATGGCCCAACCGGGGTAGGGCGCGCCGCCGAATTTATGCTCGCCTTGCATACGGCGGGCTATACCGACACCGTCACATGGGGTGAACAAGTTAACTTCAATGGGGCTGAGTGGCAGGCGATCATCCCGGCGCAACTCCATGTCCTCCCGCCCGCTCCGGCGCTCTTGCCTGATGTGGAATACAAAGGGCCGCTCTACGCCGCCGCCGATCACGGTGACGCGCAAGATGCGTGGGCCCCAGATATGATGACCATGCTCGGCGCGATGGGCTTGCACGCGCAGGCGATCAGCGACACACAACGTTTGGCGACTATCCGCTGGATGGAGACGAACCTCGCTCCGGGCGGCGCGACGAAACTCATTGAACGCGCGGGTGACTGGAATCATGTGCGCGATTGTTTGTTTTACTTCATGCTCTTTGACCCCGCCGCACCAACGCCCGCCGATCCGCGCCCAGCCTATCCCACCAATTATTTTGCGCCGGGGGTGGGGCGCATCTTGTCGCGCACGGGCTGGGAGGCCAATGCTTCCTTCTTCACCTATCATCTCGGCTGGAGTCTGATTGACCATCAACATCAGACCGGCAACATGTTTGAGTTCTTCCGCCAAGGGGAATGGCTCACCAAGCAATGGGCCGGTTATGGCTCGACTGCTGGAGCTTCAGATTATAAAAATACGCTGGCGCTTCAGAACGACCCGCTGACCACCAACAGCTTTAGCTTCTGGAACATTGATAACGCGCACGGTTCGCAGTATCGCTATGTCGGCCCCAATGGCGACCCGAACTTATTGGCGCACAGTTTCGCGCCGAGTTACACCTATGCCTTAGGGGATGCTACTAACTTATATAACCGCCCAGATTTTGGCCCCGATGACATCACCGAGGCGACCCGCTCGATCCTATGGCTCAAGCCGGACACAATTGTGGTCTATGACCGCGCTGCATCGGACACAGCCGGGCGCTTCAAACGATTTTGGTTGGGCCTGCCGGCCGCGCCTGTCATTATCGGGCAACGCGCCACCATGACTTCGCCCAAAGGGCAGCAGCTCGTCATTGACACGCTGTTGCCCACTGCGGCGACGGTGACCACTGACACCCAAAAGCCGAATGATCAGGGATATGATGAAACGGCGGTTGGCGAGACGATGCGTGTGCGGCTCAAGGTGGAAGCCCCCGGCGGCCCAGCCACTACACGTTTCTTGCATGTGCTACAAGGCTTAGACGGCAACGCCACCCCGTTGGCTACGACGAACCTCGCGACCAGTGGCACACCGTTTGCCGGGGTGATCCTGAGTGACACCGCCGTTTTGTTCCCGGTCAATGTCGGGCATATCCCTACCGGCGATGCATTTGCTGGAGCGACGCTCACCAGCACCACTTACCTCGTGCCGTCTGGGGTGAAGCAACATTACATCACTGGCCTGACGCCCAACACGGCCTATACCGTAGTGACCCAAACTGTGACGAGCAATGTGCAGATCACACTCACGCCGGGCGGAGCGTTATATGTGACGGATGGCGGCGGTGTGCTGAGCTTCACCCTCGACACCACTCCGCTCCCGCTCAAGAAGCTGTATCTCCCGCTGATGAGACGCTAAGCCAAAGCGCGCCAACTTATCGCGGTCTCCTTGCCGATTTACAACGCCCATTCGACTGCGCGGCGACCCTTCGAC
>Ga0315912_10003703_pt1 | contig 14982 bp, 11 predicted proteins | sample VfabasoilMG_FD_204469 | JGI IMG/M metagenome (GOLD analysis project Ga0315912, IMG submission 204469) | Garden soil microbial communities collected in Santa Monica, California, United States - V. faba soil | ecosystem: Environmental > Terrestrial > Soil > Garden | place: USA: California... | reverse complement strand
TGCGCCACCAAAAAAGGCGATCGCGGGGATCAGCACCAGATACGCGAGCACCCCGCCCGCGCACATCACGGACGCGATCTTGGGCCCGATGATGTAGCCCACGCCCAGCAGCTCCGGCGAAATCTCTGCGGCAATGGAGCCCGTTTTCAGGGGCGCCCCGAAGATTTTCTCCGGCACTTCCTTCCACAGTTTCAGCGCCGACATCGCCACCTTGTACAAAAGGCCGATCAAAAAGCCGGCGAAGATGGTTTTGCCACCGCTGACCTCGCCCGCGCTCGAGTCGGCCGTGGCCGCTGCCGCGCGCGATTCCTCCGACGCGCCCGCCTTCAGCACCTCGGCGCAGGCGGTGCCTTCCGGGTACTTCAAAATCCCGTGCTGCTCCACGATCAGCGCGCGACGCAGAGGGATCATCATCAGGATCCCGAGTAGGCCACCCAGCACCGCGACCAAGCCGACGCGCGTGACCTCCAGGTCGAAGCCCAAGATCATGATCGCGGGCATCGTCACCCCGATCCCGAAGGCGATCGATTCACCCGCAGACCCGGCCGTCTGCACGATGTTGTTCTCCAGAATCGTGCGATTGCGCAGGCCGAACTTGGAGAGCACGCGAAACAGCGCGATCGAGATCACCGCCACCGGAATCGAAGCGCTGACCGTGAGCCCCACCTTCAACACCAAGTACAGCGAAGAGGCGCCGAACACCACGCCTAGCACGGTGCCCGCGACGAGCGATACGATCGTCAACTCTGGCAGATTCGCGGCTGCCGGAATGTAGGGTTTGAACGCATGCCCCGCATGGGGCGGGGGCGCTTCCGGAGTCGGGGCGTGCGGCGTCTCGGACGTCATCCCCCTTGCTCTATCGCGTTTCGGCTCGGCGCGGGCGCCCGACTCGCCGCCGCCGCAACCTGGCGCAGAAAAATGCTGCCGCGTCAGCAGCGGCCCGCACCCCGGTCGACATCGCTCGTAGCGCGAGTGGCCGTGCCTGCTCGCGGGCGTGTCTGGGTGCTAAAAATTTAGCAGTGTGTGCTTGCTAAATTTTTAGCACCCAGCATAGGCTGCTCGAGATGCCGAAGCCGCCGCTGACGCGCCGCGAGCGCGAGATCATGGATATCGTGTACCGCTTGGGGCGCGCTAGTGCCCAAGAAGTGCTGGAGAATTTGGCAGATGCGCCGAGCTATTCGGCGGTGCGCGCGCTCTTGCGGCTGCTGGAAGAGCGCGGCCACGTGCGCCACGTGGAAGAAGGCGGGCGGTACGTGTTTTTGCCCGCGGTGTCACGCGCGGAGGCGCGGCGCAAAGCGCTTTCGCACGTCGTTTCCACGTTTTTCGGGGGCTCGGTGGAACAAGCCATGCTCACGCTCGTCGAGTCTTCGCGCAGCAAGCTCACGTCGGACGAGCTCGATCGCCTGGCTGAAATCGTCGCGCAAGCGCGCAAGGAGGGGAAGTAGTCATGACTTTGGTTTCCACCCTGGGCATCGTGCTGCGAGCCTCGTTGTTGCTCGCGCTTTCGCTCGCGCTGCTGCCGGCGCTGCGCTTTTCGTCGGCTGCGTTGCGTCGCTTTCTGGTCTTGCTCGGCCTCGCGGCAGCGCTGGCCACGCCCGTGCTCGCGCTGTCATTTTCGGGCAGGCCCGTGGTGTCCGTCGTGGCTCCCCGGCTGGCTGGCGCCGTCGTGGCCGAGGTTTTGTCCGACAATGTTGGCCTGCGCTCGCCGCCTGTCGCGTCTCAGGCGGGCGTCCAGCCCGCGACCTTCCAGCCGAGTCTGAGCCGCTGGCTGTTTTGGGTTTGGGTCGGGGGTGCGCTGTTCGTCGTGGCGCGCGTGCTGCGCGCAGGGGTGTGGGCTCGGCGGCTGCGTGTGGCCGCCACGGCCATCGGGCAGGGCGTTTACATCAGCTCTCGTATCGCGGCGCCCGTGGTGGTGGGTGTGCTCCGGCCGATCGTGGTTTTGCCGGCTGAATCTGTGGCTTGGGCTGAAGAGCGCCGGCGCGCGGTGTTGTTGCACGAGTTCTCGCACGTGCGGAGTCGTGATGGCCTCGCGCTGCTGATCGCGCAGCTTGCCTGTGCGTTGTATTGGTTTCAGCCGCTTGCTTGGCTCGCGCAGAGAAGGCTACGCCGCGAATGCGAGCTCGCCGCGGACGAAGCCGTGATCGCCGCTGGGCTGCGCCCGAGCAGTTATGCGCAGCATCTGCTGGAGATCGCGCGCGGGTTGGTTCCGGTGGGTGGCATTGCGATGGCGGCGCGCCCGTCCGAGCTTTCGCGCCGGATCGAAGTGCTCGTATCGCGCGATCGTCTACCTGCGCCCTTCACGCGCGTACGCGCCGCGTTGCTCGGCGCTGCGGCTCTGATCGTGTTCGGCGGCGTTGCATGCGTGGGTGCCTCGGCGAAGCCGGCGGACGCGCCGAGCAGCGTGTCTTCACGAGTGAAGGCGACGGACGCTCGCCTGCAAGCGATCGCCGACGACGAAGCGCACCGCGTACATGCCGAGTGGGGCGCCGAGCGCGTCGCGATCCTGGTGCTCGATCCGCGCACGGGCACGCTGCTCGCGAGCTCGGATGACGCACCAGGCAAGCCCATCGTGCCGGCCTCGACGCTGAAGCCGCTGGAGGTGGCGCTGGCGCTGGACGCCGACCTGATCACGACCGAGCAGCGCTTCGACTGCGGCAACGGCACGCGCAGCTACGATTCGCAGCTGTTGCGCGACGGCGGGCAATACGGCTCGCTCGATGCGGCGGAGATCCTGGCCGTGTCCTCGAACATCGGTGCTTCGCGGATCTTCGACGTGCTCGGTGGCGAGCGCCTGGGCGAAGGCTTGCGGCGCTTCGGCGTCGGCGCGCCGGCCGAGATCCCGAGCGGCACCTTGAAGGGCGCGGTCATTGCACTCGGTCAGAGCATCACGACGACTCCGCTGGCGCTGGCCTCTGCCTATGGCGTGTTCGCCAATGATGGGCTGCTCGTGACCGGGGGAAACACGCAGCCCGAACGTGTCATCAAAGCGTCGACCGCGAAGACGCTGCGCGACATGCTCGAAGGCGTGGTCAGCCGGGAACGCGCGACCGGCAGGGCGGCCGCGGTCGCCGGCGTGCGGGTGGGCGGAAAGACCGGCACGAGTGACTCGGATTGCTGCGAGGAGGGCAGGAGCACCTTTGCCAGCTTCGTGGGCATCGTGCCGATCGACGCGCCCCGTTGGGTGATTTACGTCGGCGTCGGCAAACCGAACAAGCAGGGGCAGGGTACTGGGTGGACGGTCGCGGCGCCCGCGTTCAGCCGCGTCGCGACCCGCGCGCTTTCGCTTTGACGCTCAGCTGTCTTGCGGCTGCACGCGCCGGGGGGCATAGTGCCCGCCGCAGATGCGCACGAAGTGGCTGCTGATCGCTCTGCCTCTGAGCGTCCTCGGAGTGCTCGCTCAGTCGGCGTTTTGGGTGCCGACCTACGCGAGCCAGGCCCGGGATAATCCGGCGCGGTTGCGCACGTATCTGCGCGCCATGATCGGTGACGCCAAAGTCCTGAATCCGATCATCAACTCGAGCGCCGCCGGGACCGAGATCATGGAGGACAACCTCTTCGAGGGGTTGGTCAACGACGACGAGAACCTGAAGCTGGTTCCCGGCCTCGCTCATCACTGGGAGATCGCGGAAGAGGCCTATGTGGCGGCCTTGCCGAGCCGGGTATTGCCAGACGGACGGCCCGCCACTGCGGCGAATATTGCCGAGGTGATTGAGTCGGCCTGGAAGAGCGGGCGGCTCGCGGGCCTCGAAGCGAGCATCGAGAGCGTGGGGCTCGTGCCGGAGGAAACACGCTCGGTGGCCGCGAGCGTGCAGCTGCCCGATGCCAAGGGCAAGCCGGCACCGGTCGACGTAGAAATGAGCGTGGAAGTGCCGGCGCGGGTAAAAATCCGGCTATCCAAGGTCGACGCGCAACTGTTCAAGAAGCTCGAACCGGTGCTGGGCGAGAGCTACTTTCGCGATTATCCATTCGCCGATCGCTTCAAGCTCAAGAAACCTGAGTTGCTGAGCGCCGTGCGCGAGAAGCTGCCCGAGCTGCTCGGCATCGGTGAACACAATCCGGTCATCACCTTCCATTTGCGGCCAGGGGTTCGTTGGCACGATGGTGTGCCGTTCACGGCGGCGGACGTGAAGTTCACGTACGAGGCGCTGATGAACCCGCGCAACACCTCGCCGCGAGCCTCGTCGTACGAGGCCATCAAATCGGTCGAGGTGGTGAACGAGCTGACTGCGCGCGTCACGTACAAGCGGCTCGCCGCGCAAGCGCTCATCGAGTGGTTGATGGGGATCATCCCCAAGCATTTACTGGATGACGCTGCCTTGCAGCGCGAGATGGCGAAAGCTTCGCTCTCGAAAGAAGCACGCGCGACCTTCTCCATTCGAAACTCGGAGTTCAGTCGCAAGCCGGTCGGAACCGGGCCATTTCGCTTCGTCGAATGGCGCCCGGAGCAGTTCGTGCACCTGCGCCGCAACGACGACTATTGGGGTCCGAAGGCCGAGTACAAAGACGTATTTTTCCGGATCATTCCGGACTATTTGACGACCGAGCTCGAGTTTCAGGCCGGCGCTTTGGACCGCTACGATGCGCTCCCGCACCAAGCCGCGCGCTATCGCCGCGACCCGGCTTATCACGTGGTCGATCGCCGGCGCGGTTACTACACGTACATCGCCTACAACATGCGGCGCCCGCTCTTTCAGGACGTGCGCCTGCGTCGTGCGTTGGGCATGGCGATCGATGTCGATAGCCTGATCAAGTATGCGCTCTCGGGTGAAGGGAAGCGCGCGACGGGCCCTTATTACTCGAACACGCCGTACTACGATCACACGGTGCCGCCCCTGCCGTATGACCCGGCGGGCGCTCTCGCGTTGCTCGCCGAGGCGGGCTGGAAGAAGAACGCGCGCGGCATGCTCGAGAAGGATGGCAAGCCGCTACAATTCACCTTGGTCACCAACAACGCCAATCCACAACGCAACGCGACCATGACCATCGCCCAAGAGGCGTGGCGCAAACTGGGCATCGATTGCAAAATCCAAGCCTTCGAATGGACCGTGTTTTTGGAAGATTTCGTGCACAAGCTCAACTTCGACGCGATCGTTTTGGCTTGGGTCGGCGGTGACATCAATCCGGATCGCTATCAACTCTGGCATTCGAGTCAGACTGGGCCGTTTCAGCTCAATTTTTCCGGCTACAAGAACCCACGCGTCGACGCGCTGATCGAACGTGTGCGCGAGGAATACGAGCTCGACAATCAAATCGAGTTGACGCACCAAGTACATCGCCTGATAGCCGAAGATCAGCCGTTCACGTTCTTGTACCAGCCCACGGAACCAATCGTGCTCGACAAGCGAGTCGTGCGCGTGGAGCGAAAGCCCGACGGCAGTGAGGTATATCGAAAGATCGAGCCTTCGGCTTCGGGGTCGATCGACACGTTGTTCCGACGCTGGCGCAAACTCTCGGAGGAGCCAGCGTATGCTCCGTGAGCGCGCGCGCCAGAGTGGGAGCGCGAGTCACTGATGTGGCGCTTCCTCGCGCGCACGATCGTGCAGCGTTTGCTGCTCTTGGTCGTGATCTCGATCGTTTCGCATACGGTGATTCACCTGGCGCCGGGCGAACCCACCGAGGTGGACGCGATGAATCCGATGATGAAAGCCGAGGACGTCGCGCGCATCCGCAAGTCATTCCATCTGGATGAGCCCATTCACCTGCAATACCTGCATTGGATGAAGGATTTGGGCACGGGTGAGCTCAAATCCTTTCGCGATGGCCTGCCGGTGCTGCCCAAAATCTGGGAGCGCTTTTTGAACTCCCTGCCGCTATTTTTGTGCACGACGCTGATCGTGTGGACCGCTTCGTTTCCAGTCGGCATCCAGGCCGCGCTGAAGCGGGGCTCGCGTTACGATCGCTCGACGACGTTCTTTGCCTACACGTTGATCTCCATCCCCGGCTTCTTTCTTTCGTACCTGTTGATTCTGTGGGTCGTGCGCACCTTTCATCTGCCGGTGATTGGCCTGCGCACGTTCGGTACGGACAGTGGAAGTGGGATCATGCGCGTGATGGACCGCATTTGGCATCTGGTGATCCCCTCGCTGATGGCTGCGCTGACGGGCATTGCGGTGCTCTCGCGCTACGTGCGCGCACAAATGCTGGAGGTATTGGCGCAAGACTACGTGCGCACGGCGCGCGCCAAGGGGCTCGATGAAGACCACGTGGTCTACGGCCATGCCTTGCGCAACGCGCTCTTGCCGTTCGTGACCATGTTCGGCTTGCTCTTGCCGGGCTTGATCAGCGGGTCGGTGATTTTCGAGCAAATCTTCGCCTGGCCCGGGCTCGGTTTGCTCGGCTACGAGGCGATTTTGGCCCGTGATTTTCCGGTGATCCTGACGCTCAACTTCATGGCCGCCGCGCTCACGCTGTTCGGCATCCTGCTCTCGGACCTCCTGTACGCGCTGGTCGATCCGCGTATTCGGTTGCAATGAGCATTCAGGGTGGCCAAAATCCGGCGAGCGAGGCGCTGGCTCCGCCGTTCGCAGAGGCCGAAGCCTTGGGCAGCGCGGAGACGCCCACGCAGCAACTGTGGCGGACCTTTCGTAAAGATCGGCTGGCGATGCTCGGTCTGTACGTGCTGCTCGCGTTGCTCGTCGTGGCGCTCGTGGGTCACGTGCTGACCAGCTTTTGGCCGATCTTCGATCCGGTCACCGTGCGCTTGCCGGACAAGCTGCGCCCGCCATTGAGCCCTGCCTCGAGCTCACTCGCCAAGGATTTGCTGCCGCCTTTCCACTCCTACCCGTTCGGCACGGATGAGTTCGGGCGGAACGTGCTCGCGCGCATGTTGCAAGGATCGTTCATTTCGCTGTCGGTGGGCATCGTCGCGGTCAGCATTTCGCTGGCCATCGGTCTCAGCGTTGGCGGTCTCGCGGGCTTCTACGGGCAGCGCCGGCTCGGCCCAATCAGCATCGATACGCTGTTGATGCGCTTTACCGACGTGGTGCTGTGTTTTCCGACCTTTTTCCTGATTCTGACGGTCGTGGCGCTGCTGCCGCCCAGCATTTACAACATCATGATCGTGATCGGCATGACCAGCTGGATGAGCACCGCGCGCTTCGTGCGCGCAGAGTTCCTGGCCCTGCGCGAGCAAGATTTCGTGACCGCCGCAAAAGCGCTCGGCTTACCCGAATGGCGGATCATCTTCCGGCACATGATCCCGAACGCGCTGGCGCCAGTGCTGGTGTCGGCAACCATCAACGTGGCGCACGCGATCTTGACCGAATCCGCGCTGTCTTTCCTGGGCTTTGGCGTGCGGCCACCGTACGCCACCTGGGGCAACATCTTGGCCGACGGTCGCTCGTACATCTTCGACGCACCTTGGCTGTTCTTGATTCCGGGTGCCGCAATCTTGATCGTCGTGCTCGCCTTCAATCTGGTCGGTGAGGGCTTGCGCGACGCGCTGAACCCGAAGTTGCGAAAGCGGTCTGGCTGATGGCCGACGAAAGCCGAGAGCTGCTGTCGATTCGCGACTTGCACGTCGATTTTGCGACGGACAGTGGCTCAGTTTCCGCGGTGCGTGGCATCGATCTCGGTATCGCTGCCGGCGAAACCGTGGCCTTGGTCGGTGAATCGGGCTCGGGCAAATCCGTGACCGCGATGTCGATCATGCGCTTGAGCGAGGGGCGCGTCGCGGCAGGCAGCATCCACTTTCAAGGGCGTGATTTGCTGAACGTACCCGCTGCGGAACTGCGCCAGATCCGCGGCGGGCAGATCGGCATGATCTTTCAGGAGCCGATGACTTCGCTGAACCCCGTGTTCACGATCGGCCGCCAGCTCGAGGAAGTGTTGACCTTGCATCAACGGCTGAACGCGCGCGCCGCACGCGCCCAAGCGCTGGAGCTGCTGCAACGCGTCGGCATCCCTGCGCCCGAGCGCCGCATCGCGCAGTACCCGCATGAGCTTTCTGGCGGCATGAAGCAACGCGTGATGCTAGCGATGGCCATCGCCTGCCGCCCGCGGCTGTTGATCGCCGACGAACCCACGACCGCGCTCGATGTCACGATTCAGGCGCAAATCATGGCCCTTTTGCGCTCGCTGCAGCAAGAGTTCGGCATGGCCGTGCTGCTGATCACGCATGACCTGGGCGTCGTCGCGCACTTCGCCGAGCGCGTACTGGTGATGTATGCCGGAAAGATCGTGGAGCAGGGCTCGGTGCGCGATGTCTTCAAGCGCGCCTCGCATCCGTACACTCAGGCGTTGCTCGCCGCTTTGCCGGATCCGCTGAAGCCCAGCGCACGCCTGTCGGCGATCCCCGGTCGCGTGCCCTCGCCATCGATGTTGCCTCCGGGCTGCGCCTTTTGCGCACGCTGCGCGCACGCCTTCGCGCCCTGCGCCGAGCGGCAACCGCCATTGTTCGCCATCGGACCGGGGCATGGCGCCGCGTGCTTCCTAAAAGAGCAGTGAGCGAGCAGGCGATCGACACGCTTCGTGACGCCCGAAGGCTGCGACTTGGCAGCTCACGAAGCGCGTGATTTCCGCGCTCACTCGACGTACGAACCCGAAGCGAGGGCGGGCTGCGAAGGGCCCCTTCGAAAACAAAAAATCGAGTTCGAATTCAAACTCGATTTTTCGATTCGGAGCCCTCTGGCTTGTGGGGCGGCCGGCCATCGAGTCGCGGGCGTTCGCGCGCCGTAGCGCGCTGCTCTTGCTCGGGGCTCGCGAGCGACCTAGCCATTCGCGGGCCCCGAGGGCCGGGAGCCGCGGCGCGTGGCACCCTCGAGGGTGCGCGCGGCCTGAGCGGGCGCGACTGTGCCGGGAAACAGCACGGCAGCGAGCTGCGATGCTGGACCGCGGGCGCCCCCTCCTGCTTCCGGGGCTGTGCTAGCGTGGGCCCCGGCGTTTTCCCATGTCGCTAGCGGCAAAAGCCTTGCTTACTCCGGACGCTGCGCCGAGCCGGGCGCTCGTGGAAGTGAGCGGGCTGCGTAAGCATTTTCCGCTGAGCGGAGGCTTCTTCGGGGGCGTCGTCAACCACGTGCGCGCGGTGGAGGACGTGACATTTTCGATCGCGCGCGGCGAGACGCTCGGGCTCGTGGGCGAGTCGGGCTGCGGCAAGACGACGGTCGGGCGCATGGTGCTCAGGTTGCTCGAGCCGACGGCGGGCAGCGTGCATTTCGCGGGTCGCGATTTGTCGCAGCTGGGCCGAGCCGAGCTGCGGCAAATGCGGCGACGCATGCAGATCGTTTTTCAGGATCCGTACTCTTCGTTGAATCCGCGGCGTACGGTCGGGGATGCCATCGGCGAGCCGCTGTTCGTGCATGGCCTCGCCAAGGGGGCCGAGATCGAACGCCGGGTGAGTCAGCTGCTGGAGCGCGTGGGGTTGCCGGGCAGCTATCGCAGCCGCTATCCGCACGAGTTTTCGGGCGGGCAGCGCCAGCGTGTGTGCATCGCGCGCGCGCTTTCGCTCGAACCAGAATTCATCGTTTGTGATGAGGCCGTGTCTGCGCTCGATATCTCGATTCAAGCGCAAATTCTCAACCTACTCAGCGATTTGCAAGACGAGCTCGGGCTGACCTATCTGTTCATCAGCCACAACTTGAATGTCGTGCGCTTCATCGCCGATCGCATCGCGGTGATGTACTTGGGTAAGTTGGTGGAGGTTGCGCCCGCTGCTGAATTGTTCCGCGCGCCGCAGCACCCGTATTCGCGCGCGCTGCTGTCCGCCAACCCCACGCCCGATCCAGATGTGCCACTGCGCCCCTTTGCGCTGAAGGGTGAGCCGCCGTCTCCGCTCGATCCACCTGCCGGTTGCCGCTTTCACACGCGCTGCCCCGAGGCGTTCGCCCCCTGCAGCAGCGTCGTGCCCGAGGCGCGGCTGATTGCCGGTGCGGGCACGCGCGACGAGCAGCGTGTTTTTTGCCACTTGTACGACGATGCTCAAAAGCCTGCTTAGCGCATTCTTGGTGTTCGCCGCGGCGCTCTTGGTCGTTGGTTTTACGTTGTCCTCGTCCACCGGGCAGCGCGCGGATTTTCGCTTCACCAATGCGACCGAACCCAAAACTCTGGATCCGCAGTTGGCCACGGGTGAGCCCGAGCATCGCATCCTGAGTGCGGTCTTCGAGGGCCTGGCGCGGCTCGAAGGGCGCTCGCTCGAGCCCGTGCCGGGGGTAGCCGAGTCGTGGGACATTTCCGGTGACGGCAAGACGTACACGTTTCACCTGCGGCCCAATGCGCGCTGGAGTGACGGTCACCCGGTCACCGCGCATGATTTCACTTATTCCTGGCGTCGTTTGCAGGAACCGAGTTTGGGCTCGGAATACGCGTACATCATGCACATGGTGCGCTACGCGCAGGCGTACAACACGCACGAAGCGCAGGCCGCGGCGCTGCAAGGCGCGATTCAAACCGCGTTGAACGAGCTGCTGGCGAAGTATCCCGGGCCGATCCCGGCCGCCGAAGTACGCGCATTCTCGAGCAAGCAGAACTTGGATGCCGTGCTGAAGGGCACACCCAATGAGCTGCTGCGCAATTTCTTGCTGCGCCCCCCGGGCGATTTGCCGCACGCGGTGTTGAGCGCTTTGCCCGCGCAGTTCGAACTCGAAGGCAAGCGGCGTCAGGCGCTATACGAAGAGGCCAAGCGCCACTTCGGTATCGACGGTGGCGTGTACGCCAAAGACGAGCACACGTTGGTCGTGGAGTTGAGCGCACCGACACCCTATTTTCTGGAGCTCACCACCTTTTATCCGCTGTTTCCGGTGCCTCGCCGGGCGATCGAGAAGAGCGCGGGGCGCAATTGGTTCTTGCCCGATCGCATCGTGTCGAACGGGCCATTCCGATTGAGCCAGTGGCGCGTGGGAGACCACATTCGGCTCGAACGCAGCGCAAGCTATTGGGGGAAGAATGAGGTCGGGCTGCGCAGCGTCGATATTTTGCCGATCGAAAACGCGACCACCGCGCTGAACCTATACCTGACGGGTGAGGTTGATTGGATGCCGGAGCAAACCGTGCCCCAGGATCTTGCGCCGGACCTGCGCAAGCGCCCGGACTTCTTCACCGGCCCCGCCTTCATCGCTTATTACTATCGCATCAATTGCACGCGAAAACCCTTCGACGACGTGCGCGTGCGCAAGGCGCTGAACCTGGCCATCGATCGCGAACAAATTACGCGCGACGTGCTGCGCTTGGGCCAACAGCCCGCCAAGTACGTGGTGCCGCCGGGGATTCACGGCTACAAACAGCCGGAAAGTGGCATCCGCTTCGACGTGGAACAGGCACAGAGGCTGCTGTCGGAGGCCGGTTTTCCCGGTGGTCGCGGCTTCCCCAAATTCGGGATCTTGTACAACACGGCTGAGTCCCACAAGAAGGTGGCCGAGGTCGTGGCCGATCAGCTGCGTCGCAACCTGCACGTGGACGTCGCGGCCTACAATCAAGAGTGGCAATCCTATCAGCAGAGCGCGCGCGCGCTGGACTATGATTTGGCGCGTGCAGGCTGGATCGGCGACTACGAAGACCCGAACACGTTCCTGGACATGTGGCTCACCAATGGCGGCAACAATCAGACGGGCTGGGGGAGCGTGATCTACGATCGCTTGCTCGCCGCCGCGGCTGACGTCGAGCAATTCGTGGCGCAGCCGGAGTTCGTCCTCGAACACGCGCACGACGCGCCCGCGTTGCAGCACTTGGCAGAAGCTGCGCGTGGCAGTGCGGACGCCACACAGCGCCTGAAGCACATGTCCGAGCTGCGCATGGCTCTGCTCGCGGAAGCCGAGCGCATCTTGGTCGCCGACCAATTTCCAATCATGCCGATGTACGTGTACGTGACCAGCGACATGGTGAAGCCCGACGTCAAAGGCTTCTACACCGAGCTCATCGGCAGTGACGGCACGAAGCGCCCCAATTTACGCAATATTCACCCGCTCCGGGATTTGTCGATCGAGCGCGCTTCCAACGAAAGCGGGGCACGGTGAGCGAAATCGCGGTCCTCCTTTTCGGCATCGTGCTCTTGGGGGCTACCGCTTGGTGCCCGCCGCGCGCGACGCGCGTGCTCGGCGCCATGCTGTTTGCGCTCACGTTCGGCGCGGTACTGCGCTTCGTGCTCGGCGTGCCCACGGCGCTCGCCTGCGGCGTGCTCGGAGGCTTCCTGACGTATCGCTATTTCCCGTTGCTGGTGCTGCGGCGCGTGCTGTTCTTGGTGCCGGCGTTGGTGCTCTTGATCTACGCCACCACGCTGCTCATGTATCGCGCGCCCGGCAATCCGTTTGCCAACGAGCGCGCGACGACTCCGCAGGTCGAAGCCGCGTTGCGCGCTCAATATGGCGTGCCCAAGAGCGCCTCGGCGTTTTTCGGCATCTACATGCGCCGGCTGCTGGTCGAGGGCACGCTCGGCCCCTCAATCAAGGTGCAGGGCCGCACGGTCGAAGAGCTGATCGGACCGGCATTTCCAGTCAGCGTCGCGCTCGGCTCGCTCTCACTCTTGATCTCGGTCACGCTCGGACTCGGGCTCGGCATCGTCGCTGGCTTGCGCCGCAACTCCGCCGTCGATCATCTGAGCATGCTGCTTGCGCTGCTGGGCGTCTCGCTGCCCAACTTCGTGCTCGGCTCGGCGGCAATGATCGTGTTTTCGCTCTGGTTCCGCTGGCTGCCAGTAGCGGGCTGGGGCAGCCTGCGGCACGTCGTGATGCCGGCGTTCGCGCTGGCACTGCCGAACGCCGCAATCATCGCGCGCCTCTCGCGCAGCGGCATGATCGACGTGCTGCAGCAGGATTACATTCGCACCGCGCGCGCCAAAGGCTTGCCCGAGAGCTGGGTCGTGATTCGACATGCGCTGCGCGGCACGCTCATGCCCGTGGTTTCGTTCTTGGGCCCCGCCGCGGCGGCCACCATGACCGGTTCCTTCGTGGTCGAGGTGCTGTTTGCGGTGCCGGGCATGGGGCAATGGTTCGTGAAAGGCGCCATCAACCGTGACTATTCGGTCGTGCTCGGCACCGCGGTCGCCTATTTCGGTTTGGTCATTCTATTCAACCTGATCGTCGACTTGGCGTATGCGTGGCTCGATCCGCGCCTGCGCAGCACGGGGGCTCATGACTAGCAGCCCGTTTCAATTGGCCATGCAGCGGCTGCTGCGTAACCGCGTCGCGGTCCTGGGCGGCGTGTTGCTCGCGCTGATCGCGCTCGGCTGTGTGCTCTTGCCGCCGTTGCTCGAGCTGGATCCCAATCTGACGCAACCGGCGTTGCGCAATCAGCCGCCCTCCGCGAAATTTTTGTTTGGCACCGATAACCTCGGGCGCGATCTGGTGGCGCGCGTGTTGGTCGGCGGCCGCACTTCGCTGCTGGTGGGGCTGGCCGCGACCACCGTGTCCGTGCTGGTGGGCGTGGCCTACGGCGCGGTTGCCGGCTTCTACGGCGGTAAGATCGACGAGGCCATGATGCGCCTAGTCGACTTCATGTATGGCCTGCCGTACATGTTCTTGGTCATTCTGATCATGCTCATGTTCTCGGAGACCGCACGCGGGGACATGCTGCCGGTCTTTTTGGCGCTGGGCTTGGTGCAGTGGCTGACCATGGCGCGCATCGTGCGTGGTCAGGTGCTCGCGCTGCGACGTCAGGAGTTCGTGCTCGCGGCCGAGCTCTTGGGCGTCAGCGACGCGCGTTTGTTGATTCGTCACGTGCTACCCAACGTGTTTGGCGTGATCATGGTTTACGCCACGTTGATGGTCCCGTCGGTGATCATCCTCGAGTCGTTTTTGTCCTTCCTCGGGCTGGGCGTGGCGCTTTCTTGGGGGCAGCTGGTTTCGGACGGCATTGCCGTGATCAATCCAGTCCGGTCTTATTGGTGGATCTTGTTTTGGCCGAGTTTGTTTCTGGGCATCACGTTGATCAGCCTCAACTTCCTCGGTGACGGCTTGCGTGACGTGCTCGACCCCAAAGGCAAAACGTGAGCGAAGAGCTGCTCTGCATCCGAGATTTGTCGGTAACGTTCACGACGCGCGAACGCAGCGTGCGCGCGGTCGACAAAGTGAGCTTCGACGTCCGCCCCGGTGAAGTCGTGGGTTTGGTCGGCGAATCCGGCTGCGGCAAGAGCGTGACCAGCCTGTCGATCCTCGGTCTTCACGAGCAGCCCGCGGGCAGGGTGACGGGTAGTATTCGCTTGGGCGAGCGTGAGCTGGTCGGTGCGTCCCCCTCACGATTGCGGGAGGTCCGTGGCAATCGCGTAAGCATGATCTTCCAAGATCCGCTGACCAGCCTGAACCCTTACCTGCGCGTGGAAGAGCAGCTGGCCGAAGTGCTGGAGCTCCACCTCGGCTTGCGTGGCCCGAAGGCGCGCGCGCGCATGCTCGAAATCCTGAGCCAAGTGGGGATTCCGGGCGAAGAGCGGCTGCGCGCTTATCCGCATCAACTCTCTGGCGGCATGCGCCAGCGCATTTGTATCGCCATGGCGCTTTTGTGCAATCCCGAGCTTTTGATCGCGGATGAACCGACGACCATGCTCGATGTCACGATTCAAGCGCAAATCCTCGAGCTCTTGCGCACGCTGCAGCGCGAGCGAAAGATGTCGATCCTGTTCATCACCCATGACTTGGGCGTCGTGTCCGAGATCTGCGACCGCGTGATCGTGATGTACGCCGGTCGCATCGTGGAGCAAGCGCGCACCGCCGAGCTATTGCAAACACCCTGGCATCCGTACACGGAAGCGCTGCTGCAGAGCACCCCGTGCGTGGATGTGCCCGGCGGCGGTTCGCTGCATCCAATCGGCGGCCTTCCGCCCCGCCTGTCCACGGAAAAGCTCGAGGAATGCGCGTTCGTGCCGCGTTGTCCACGCGCGCGTGAAGGCTGCAAGCACGGCGAACCCGCGTTGGAAAGCGCGGCCGACGAACGCCTGCGTCGCTGCATCGTGCCCGTGGCCGAAATGCTCTCGGTGCGCCCATGAGCGACGTTGCGCCGCTGCTCAAGGTGCGCGATCTGCGCGTGCACTTCGCCCAAGAAGGCAGCGTGGTGCGCGCGGTC
>Ga0315912_10003702_pt1 | contig 14982 bp, 11 predicted proteins | sample VfabasoilMG_FD_204469 | JGI IMG/M metagenome (GOLD analysis project Ga0315912, IMG submission 204469) | Garden soil microbial communities collected in Santa Monica, California, United States - V. faba soil | ecosystem: Environmental > Terrestrial > Soil > Garden | place: USA: California... | reverse complement strand
CACCCGGTGGATGTTGATTGTTGCGGATGGTCATATCCAGATATTGCAAGACAATATCGCCGTTTTCGTGCAGGATCGCTTCAAAAGTGTAGGTGTTGGCTAAGGTGCTGTCATCTACTTGAAACCACTCAATTACCAGATAGCGATTGGGAGCAACGCCGCCTTGTAGATAATGAACCTTGTTCGGCGCATCTTTGAAGCGTTTCCAGTACACCGAAATAAAATTATTGGGGGACGCGCTGGAAATGCGTGCGGAGATGTTGTAGGCGCACGCATCCGATCTATCAAACATCAGCCCACCATTAAAACTGACATTCACCGTGGAGTAAGTATTTTCGTAAAATTTGAAATCAAAACCAATCGGCACAGTAACTGACCCTAATAAACCGCAGTCATTTGCGAGGCCAGTATCTGGCCCACCCAGCGCATCAATCCATTCAAAAGGGACATCAGTGCTATAGGTGTAGCCAAAGTCATCTGGGCCGCCGGTGGCTTGCGGCGCGGAGGGCACGGCTGGCTCCAAAGCGGGGGGTTGAAAATCGGCCATAGCGCGTGACATAGGCCAGCTTTGAGCTTGAACATACGGTGTGCTTCCTGTTAAACAAACTACGATCAGCCAGACGCTGATCGCTGAACGCAGGTTATTCAATAAGCCAGTTTGCCTGGCGCGATAATTGAGGCGCAGTGGGTCGCCCCTCAATTGGAAAAGATTTTTTGGGATCATAATATCCTCCTAAGACCGCGAACTCTCATGCGATAATACCCCCGTTTAAAACAAGAGGCAATCTCCAAATCAGCCCATATGCCTTACACCACCCTCATCTCCACTACCGCCCTCACGACACAACTCAATTCGCCCGATTGGGTCATCCTTGACTGCCGCTTCAACCTCGCCCAACCGGAGGAAGGCGAAACGCTCTATCGCACAGCGCACATTCCCGGCGCGCGCTACGCGCATGTGGACCGCGATCTATCGGGCGTGAAAACCGGGCGCAATGGCCGCCACCCGTTGCCGGATATGGAAATTTTCAAAACGCGGTTAGCGGCGTGGGGCATCACGCCGACCACCCAAGTGATCGCCTATGACCAGCATAATGGCGTCTATGCCAGCCGCGCTTGGTGGCTCTTGCGCTACTTGGGGCATACGGCGGTCGCGGTGTTAGAGGGTGGCTTCGCCAAATGGCAACGGGAGGGGCATCCGACGAGTGCGGGGGAAGAAAAATTAGCGGACGTTAGCGTTAACTCGTGGGCCAACCGTCAACCTGATCCGACCATACTCGTGACCCTCGCAACAGTGGAGCAATTGCGGCTTGACCCCGCATGGCGCTTAGTTGACTCGCGCGCCCCAGATCGTTTCGCTGGACAGAACGAAACTCTTGACCCGGTCGCGGGTCATATTCCCGATGCGGTGAATCATTTTTATTTAAACAACGTGCAGTCGGACGGAACGTTTTTACCTATTGAACAATTGCGCGCGAATTTTCAAAACGTGTTAGGCGCGACTCCACTTGACCAAGTCGTCGTGTATTGTGGTTCGGGCGTCACGGCCTGCCACAACTTATTGGCGCTCGAAGTAGCGGGCTTGGTCGGCGCGAAACTCTATCCGGGGTCATGGAGTGAGTGGTGCGCGGAGCCACAGCGACCAGTGGCGTCAGTATCATAGCGAGAAGGAAGCCCATGGACTACTCTGCCCACCTCACCGAAATTGAAAAGCGCGCCGACGAAGCCCTCGGTGCGCTTGAGCAAAACAATCAATGGGCCGAAGCGTTGGAGATTTATCACGCCACTGGGGCCGAAGTTGACGCACTTGCCATCCCCAAAAATGAGCCCGCCTATAAAGACGCGCGTCGTCTACGCGCCTATCTATATTTACGCGAGGCGAATGCCTTACGCGCTTTGGGGCGTCCGGCTGAGGCGACCGACCTCGGCTATCTGGAACTAGATGCGGCGATGGCCTCGGGCCACCCGCTCTCAATGGCGCGCGCCATGTTTTCCTTAGGCGGCACTTGTTTGGCGAACGGCGACATCGAACGCGGGCTAAAATTTCTAAACGACTCCAAACCCATGTTTGAACATCACGCTGACCCTGAACATCAGCAAGGGTTAGGTTGGTGGCACATCATCCAAGCCGACATCATCAACGGCGGTTTATTGAAGCAACCGCCGGAGGCCGCTCTAGCCGCCGCGGAAACGGCGCTCGAAATCCTCCGCCCGCTCAAAAACTGGCCGGGGATCGCGCGCGCCCATGCCGCGCGGGCCGTGGTGTATGAACGCGCAGGAGAGGCCGAAGCGGCGCGCGTCGCCCGCGCCGCCGAGCAGATGGCGCTGGAAATGATGAAAGCCAAAAAAGATGAGCCCTTTCAATAAATAACGCAAATTGCCTGAACCAGTGCTTAAGCCTAAAATAATCTCCCTATGCTAAACAAATTCGAGTCTCGCCAACTCGCGCCCGGCCTAACGCGCTTGGAATGGCTTCATTTATGGGGGTTTGATGCGGATCCGTTTGTTGACATTGAAGCCAGCCAAGAGCCAAATTTAAATCAATACTTCGTGTCTTTCCCCTATTTTTATCAGATTCAAGGCGATCCTAGCCACTTCCGGCCAGCCCCCATTTGTGTTTTTGCTGAACACGGCATGGGCAAAACCGCCGCCCGAAAAATGGTAGAACGAATTTGTCAACCCTATTCTTTAACGAGCCAAACTCTAGCAGTCGTTCATACCAACTTTCGTGATCTACCTTTAACAAAAACTGATGCCCCGGCCTTGGCACATTGGCACGCCCGACATATTGTAGGGCAAGGCGCATTAGCCTTATTGGATATATTATTTCGACAACCGGAACAAGTCGCATGGTTATTAAAAGGTGATTGGGATCGATTACGTTTTTTTATCGGGCAGATTTATGGCCGACAATTGGAGGCACATTGGTTGGCGCAACGAATTCATCAACGTTTTCCAGACCAAAATCAAGATGAGGCAGTGCACTGGGTAGAACGGATCTTAGTTGGGGAGCCTCCGCCACTAAAGTCTATACCTCCCTGGTTACAAACAGCATTTCCGGCCTTGCTTGCGCTTAATCATGCCCAAGCCAAGGCACCCAGAGATCAAACCGTCATTGGGCTCATTGAAGCGTTACGAGATTTGGCCGTGATGCTTAAGTTGAAATCACTTTATATTTTAGTAGATGGATTAGAGGAGTTTTTTGGCCAAGGTGAGACAGAAGCAATACTCGAGGTTATTAAACCGCTGATGAGCGTTTTAAGGCAAATTGAAATTGACCTCGTCGCCTTCAAGTTTTTTCTTCCCAAAACATTGCAACAACCACTCACAGCCTTTAGGTCAGATCGGATTCGCCACATTGGGTTGGAATGGCGCGAAAGTGATTTGGCTGAGATGTTAGCGATACGTCTTAAGCATTTTGAAAAGACAAAATATGGGAGTTTAGCTCGGTTGTGCAATGTTGCGCTTGCGCCATGGATTGACAAAGAGATTGTGAGATACGCAGCTGGCTCTCCCCGCAATTTGTTGCAGCTAGGTAGCCTTTTGCTTGATGAACACTGCCGCCTGCTAACTGAAAGCCATTCGTTACTTACCCATGATGAGTGGCGACGCGCGTTGGAAGTGTTCCATACTGCTCAGCCCCCTCCGCTTTCGTCAAGTGTGGCGACACCAGCCGCTTTGCAAACTCACGCCGTGCCTCGTTTGCGTGTTGACCTGACATTAGGCGAAGTGTTCCTCGATGGGCAACGTTGCCCGCCTTTAGGCCCCCTTGAGATAAAATTTCTGGCCCACTTATATGCCAAACGTGGTCAGATTTGTTCGCCCGATGAATTAGAAGAAGCCGTCTATGGAGATAAGCGCCGGCCTAAGACCCTCTCTGATAAACCATTACCAACCACAGCTGATTTTGGCGATGATTCTAATTTAGCTAATTTGGCCTTTCATATTCGCAATAAACTGGAACCGCATCGGCGATCCACAGGCGAAAGCCGCTCACAACCTTCTAGTTACATAAAATTTATACGGGGTCGAGGCTATTGGTTAGACAACTCAGAATGAGGAATAAGTTTCGGAGAGCCTCTATTGGTTTCGCTCAATGGGCTGGCAACATAGCCAGCCCATTTTGTTTCCTAGTCCATGCGATTCTCAAGCGAGAATCAAATTACAGTTAAACAGAAAACACCATAATAAAAACATCAGAATTAATCACAGACCAATATCGCCCACTTTAGTTTATTTTCAGAAAGGTAGGAAAACCATGTTCGCTCAAACTATCTCACCCGCATCAGATCCAGAAGCTACAACAAAACCAACTTTTTCGGACGAATCCTGCCAAACGGTACCTCCCAAACCACGTTTATCTTACATTTTTAGTGTTAAGCGCGTTCATCATCCCATTCATCCATCCCGAGAGGCGCATTCCCCAGAAGTGTCTTCCAATCGCCGAGGGCATAAATGCCAACCTCGGACAGTGATCATGTACTGGACTTACGCAACAGTGACAGAAAACGCGCCTTGAGCCTGCCGAAAGGCGCGTTTTCTGCCGCGTTCGACAGGGTGATGGTTCGGCACGCTCACCATACCGAACCATCACCCTGCGCGCTAAGTGAGGGTAAAGAACTCCACTAAGTGAAGTGTGCCGGCGAAGATGGATAACGCGGACAAGAGCTATCGAACTCGCCGTTAAACCAAGACGCGGGATGTATTTCAATTTAGAGACACAGTTACATTTACTTAGTTGGTATGGGTTTAAGGGTGCTGCCAAGCATTGAGGTTAGATTTACCTCTACTACCAACTTTACACAAAACACCGATGCCTCAACGCGAAATACACCGACGCTAGCTCCGGCGAGTTTAGCCATTTGTGGAGTTGTTGAAGCAGAAGCAAAATATAGACCAGTTACTCTTCCATCTTATAGCTAGGAGAATTGGCCATGTCCGCTCCCCCCTTCTCTTCTTCCACCCCAGAAGACGACAACCCAACCTTGCGTGATCGGTTGGGTTATGAAAGCTACGCCAAGGCGCTTGCCAAGCTCATCCACAGTTTGCGCCAAAAGCACTCCGGGTTGGTGATCGGGCTCTACGGCAAATGGGGGATGGGCAAGTCTTCGTTATTAAGAATGTTGGCACGACAGGTGTCTGCATCGTCCAACACATATAAAGTGGTTTCGTTTAACGCTTGGCAATATGCACAAAAAGAGGAGGTCGCAGCAGCTTTGTTGCGGAAAATTGTCCTCTCGATAAAAACGGGCTGGTGGGGCAGGTTTTCTGTTCCGATAGACCTCTTCTGGGGACGCTTGGATAAATCCAAGTTTTTGGGAAGCGTGCTTCAACGGTTCATCAGCCTGATCATTCAAACTTCTTTGTTTTTTAGTCTATTGTTTACTTTAGGAGGGATGAGTATTCTCTTAGCCCTCTTTTTGGCCTTCTTTTTACAAAGAAATTTACTTGTCATTGAACAAGTAATAAATCTGCTATTGATAAGTGGAGTGTCCCTTGGCAGTTTCATTCTTTCTCTCACCGGGTTGTTTTTACAAGCCTTACAGCAAACGCTGAGAGAAATTGCTCAAGTTCGGTTTAACCCAAATGCTTTCACCCAACACTCACAAACAGAGGACTTCAACGCGTTTGTAGATGATTTTGCCAAAGATTTGCAAGCCATCTTGCAGACCCCACATCGTCAGAATACAACCCTCGTTGTATTGGTTGATGATTTGGATCGCTGCTCGCCGGAGCAAATCATCCCCGTCCTTGAGGCCATTAAGATATTCACTGCGCCAGAATTGCTTGAAGAAGGTTTCGCCGACGCCTCCCGCATCTCAGACCGACCAACCATCGTGGTGGTCTTGGCTGTTGATCAGGCGATGATCGAGCAGGCCGTGTTGGCCCATTATCGAGGGCGGTTAGGAGAGGCGACGGAGGAAAAACAACTCAAACGTCTCGCTACAGATTATCTTCAAAAGATCATTCAAATACCGTTTGCCTTGCCGCCCCTTTCCGAGCACGATGTGAACCGTTTCTTAGACACCTCCACTAAACCGTCCCCAGCGTCGGATGACCGTGCAGCGTCCCAATGGTCACTCACCTCCGAAGCCGCTTTTGAACAGGCTAAACCACTTTTCGAACAAGCTTTGGGCCGCAACTTACGAGAAATTAAGCGCGCCCGCAATCTGTTTAAATTAGACTGGTTGGTGGCCGAACAGCGCGGACTGCCAGAGCCCCCTGTGCCTCAACTCTTAGCGTTGGTGACCTTACTTCGCTTGAATTTCCCGAGCATATATGAATTATTACCGGAATATCCGGAGTTAATTGAGCAGTTGTACAAATTCGCTAACGCAATGGAAGAAAATTCTGTTTATGATTTTACAGTTCCAGAGCTCAAACAACAAGAAATTATCTTGTTAGGCTGCCCGCTCTCTGAAGCACCTTTAGAACTTGCCCGACGTTCAACTTGGCTTCAAAACGCACTCCGGGTGTTCTACAGTGCACTCAAAAGTGAATTCATAAAACGTTCGCAAGAAGATATCGCTTTTGGTCTGCGACCAGCTGTGCAAGCCTGTGTCCATTACAACTTGCCACTCGATCCACCGAATGAAATTGCCAGCATCAATTTGCTAGCCCACTTGTTGAGTGGAGACCCGACACGCGTTGAGCGCGCTCGGAAAGAAGTGGTGAAGGGGGGGGGAGTGATGACAGTCCAATTGATTGAGGCTGTGGCATTAAAACTTGATGATACCGACCTCAGCCACTGTGAACGAGCCATTTTTGCCTTGGGGCGCATCAATCACCCACGGTCCGTTGAGTATTTAAAAACTGTACTGGAACGTTTTATTAACGCAGACCATCCAGCGCGCCATCAGTTTGTGTGGCGCGGGTTATATGCCTTTGCTCATCAGCGCAATAATTTTAGTGACAGCGATGTGCAATTTTTATTAAATGATTTCTTAGGAAAAATCAACGAACCACAAATGATGCGTTTGGCTTTTTATCTTTTAGTTAGGGTGCAAAAAGACAAAGAAGACGCCTGCTTGGAAGATCAATTGGCCGGCTTTGCACTTTCCGAACAAGGCGCGCCCATCCGCCAACATGATTTTGACCCTATCTTCGAGATCGAAAACGGTTTGGCGCGCCACATTGAACATGTCTACAATGCGGAGGTTTTGGGTCGTTATCTCCAATTAGGGGCATGGGGAAGGTTTGCTTCTCGCAGACACATCCAAGTCTTAGCGACCATTGCGGTCCGCAATGCATCTGCGAACCCAGGAGAGCGTAGACCAGTTTTATGGAAATCCGCGATTGAGCAATTAGCAAACATCAATAAGGATGAAGCGATAAGTGAATTATTCTTATTGCGGCGAGAGAGCCTGCTCCAAACAGATATTTTCGAGGCACTCAAAAGAACCAAAGCCTTGTCTGATGCCGTATTAGCGCATTGGTTGCCCATGTTTTGGGAAGGGAGTGAGGAAAGAGGAATACCCAAAATTACAACTGGGGAAGAAAAACTTGCTTGGATTGAAATTGTGAGTAAACTTTCCTTTGACACATGTAAAGATATTATCAGCCGATATGATTGGGAAAATGAGTCACCGCAGGTCAAAGAAGCAATTGTTAGGCTTCGCAATGGTGGGGCAAAATAGGCCTATTGCGGCCTGTTGAATTGGTGCTATACTCCTTCGTTAAACATGATTGTCATCAAAATGAAATAGCTAATTTAGTATATTTAAGAGTCGGCAGGTGGAGGTTAGAAATTAGTCTGTGACAGCAAAGATACTGATTGCATAGGCGAACAATGTTCGTGTGAAAGGCTGTTTTGGCGTCTCAAAACAGCCTTTAGGAGATTCATAGTGAAACCTATCCTAACAACTACTACTGGCAGTTACCCAATTATTAATGAACCCTTGTCTACTAACTGGCAAGTTAGCGTTCAACTTGCTGTAGAGGCGCAAATTGAGGCAGGCATTGATCTCCTCGTAGATGGTCAAGTTCGGAGTGATATTGCAGGGTTATTTGCCCCGGTGTTGGGGCAAAATAAATCTAATGGTAAAGCCAATGATACCGAAGTTTTGCCACATCAAATTAAAGTCAAAATTACACCCCAAGCGGTTGATAGTCGTGCCTTAATTGAGGATTATAAATATGCTCAAGAGGTGGCACGTAGCAAAGGTCGCACTGACCCGAGCGATCTCAAAGCGCATATTACTGGCCCTGTTTTTTTAGCCGAATCTTGCCGAATCACTCAAGACGCCCCTTATCGCCTCCCCAAAACGTTGACGGGAGATTATGATGTAGATCCAGACCTTGTCTATGACATCGCTGACGCATTGACGAGCGTTGTTCGCGAGTATCGCGCGGCTGGGGCAAAATACATTCAAATTGATGAACCGTCGTTAGCGTATTCGTCTAAAGAAAAGATGGAGGTGACGCTTGAGGCCTTAGCTCGATTAGTACGCGTTGACCCACAAGCCACTTGGATTTTACATACCTGCGGCAACATCCAACATCAGTTTTCGGATTTGATTGAGAAAACACCTCCGGCGCTAAAAGTCCTCTTTATCGAGGCGGCCCATTTAAGAGAGATGCAAAATGTAGACGAGGCGCTTTTAAGCCGCACTCAGCGGCAAATAATGTATGGATGTATTCCAGTCAATACGGGGACCTTGCCAGGAACACAAAAATTACAACGTGAATTAGCCGAGACGGTTAACCGCTTAGGGCCGAAAAATGTCTTTGGCGTTTCACCCTATTGCGGGTTGCGCTTGAGTACCCCCGACCATGCTCAGCAAACCATGCACTTGCTGACCGAAGCGGCCAGAGTTCTAGGATAAACCTGACCGCCGCCTTAGAGGCTTCCTATGAATATGCAAACTGTCCTCGAAAAAGCAGAAAATATTTTTGTTCAGCGCCCGCCTGAACTGAGGTTATTTAAGACTCAGTTAGATAATATTCGACAAGGGACCGTTGCGCCTGAGCATCGGATCTTAATCTTTACTGGCGAGACCCATATTGGCAAGACCACCTTACTAAAACATTTTTATAGGTATGCCCGCGAGGAGGAAATTCCTTGCGCGCTCATTGATTTTGACTCACATGGGGCAGAGCAACTTTATGATGATGTGGATGATGAAAAAGCTCTAATTGCTATTGTCTCGGCACTATATTATCAGTTGTCCCGCGACCGCCAAGGCACTGGTTCCAAGACAAACGCTATAACAATAGAAGAAGTAGTCACTTTACTCAACAATTTAAACAAGCGTTCTGGTAATCGCCCTAGCGTACTGATATTTGACACCATGGAAAGATGCCGGCCTAGTCTATTCAAACAATTACAAGACAAACTCTTTGCGCCGCTAATGCCAGAGGCCCTCGCGCGTCGGCCTCCAACTCACTATAAAACTGTATTGGTGTTGGCCAGTCGCACCAGCCTGATTTGGGACTCGTTTGAACTCCGTCAACATACCTTAGAGCAACCGTTGAAGCTCTTTAGCGAAAAAGAGACCATTACGCAACTAGGCGGCGAGGCGGCTTTAGCGCGGCAAATTTATCAACTGACCTTTGGCTTGCCCGGCGCGGCTTTTTGGGCCCTCAATGACATCCGCGAGCGTTATCCCCAAGAAATTGAGTTAGAACACATTAATTTAGAAACGGATGATTTCTTCCAACGTCAAGTTTTAGATTTTTTATTTAAGACATTACGTGAACAACAATCTCAAACTAAACAAGTCTGTGTAGCCCTCATTGTGGTGTCCCCACTGCGGTCATTTGGTTATGAGCTTTTGCGCTTTCTTTTCAGTCACTTGTACCAAGATGAACAGCGAACGATTAGTCGTTATACGGAAAAAGAAAAAGAGAAGCCCAGCAAGTTTTACCTCGAACTTGCCAAGGACATGGAAAGGACCACTTATGCTAAATGGGACTTTGAGCGGCGCGGTTTTGTCTTGACCCCTGCCGTGCGCTCAATGCTTAAACAATATATGCGGCGGCTACTCCCCAAAAAATATCGCAAAGTTCACGAACTAGCCGCTGAATGGTATAAGGATTTGTTAGATCAAGGGCTCTTAGTATACATCGTCGAGCGGTTGTATCACCTCGCTTGTTTAGCACAACTCCAAGCTAAGTCAAACACCACCCAGCAGTGCTTAGCAGAATTGCAAGACTACGTTCAAAAAATTGATTTAAGTGATAAAGGCGCGCAGGATTTGTTAGAAACAATTCGCCGAGATTTGAAAAAGGATCACGAATTGCAGGAACTTTTGCCTGGCAAAAAAGCCGATATCGATCAATTGTGTCAAAGCTTGCCAGAAAAGTGATATGTCGCAGTAATATCTGCACGAACAGTCTAATTTGAGGGTTATGGGTATATGTTGGGGCAAGCGAAAGTGTTTGACATTCGTTCATTTTCTTAGGACAGGTTCCTGACGTGTTTTGTGCAGGTGCCTGTTTTTTTTGGCAAGGAGCCAGTAATGACTTCTAACTTATCAAGCTTTACGTTCGTCGGGCGCCAGAATTTACTCAACGAGTTCTATCAGCTATTCAGTTATCGTCAACAGAAAAACGTCCTGTATATAAAAGGCCCGGGAGGATTTGGCAAGACTTGGCTCCTCCGGCAGATCAAAAAAGACAACCCATTTCGTTTTCGCTATATTTGCGACCTTATTGATTTTTATGAGCTCAAGCACCAAACCATCTCGGGGTTGCGGGAGGCGATCATGGCGCAGTTGAGCTTAAACCAGAATTTTTTTGAACACTATCGCACGGCGGTCGCCGAATATGAGCACGTTCGGTCTCAACCCGAAACCCCGGCCTCCCTCATCACGGCCGCCGAGCAAGAAATAGATTACTTTTTTTTCAGGGGGATGCGCGCGGCCCTGGCTGACCGGGAAGTGGTCTTGTTATTTGACACTTTCGAGATGGCACAGGATAAGGCCGTAGGAGCCTGGTTCTTGGAAGAGTTCCTTGAAAACGCCGAAGGCGCAGTCATCGTTATGGTGGGGCGGGAACAACCACTGTCGCCCTTCATCCCATACCGGGTGGTAACACGCAAAATTGGGCCGTTCAATGAAACTGATACAGCCCAATATTGTCAGCTCTTATCGCGCAAATACCAAAGTGGCCCCCTAAGCGAGCCTGACATTATGCGCCTATATCAGCGGGTTGAGGGCGTCACCTTAAAGATCGAATTGTTTTACGAAAACCGGACGTTGAAACCTCAAGACTTGGAAGGGCTCTCAGCCGACGCTTTAAATCGAAAGTTAATGGAGCCTTTTAGCAACCCCAACCTCCCCCTCAACCGCTTACAACACCTCATGGCTTTCTTGCGGCGGCGATTTAACCAAGAAATTTTGAAGGTATTGCAAGAGGCGGGGTTAATCGAATCATCTTTTGAGGATGCGCGAATATTGTTGTTTCAACCCGCGGGGTGGATCAAACAACTCATCGGCGCTGAGGAAAACTTCGTCTTGCACGATGTCTTTCGGGAGCTTTTGCTCAACTTTGCCATGGCACCGTTGTTTTCCCCTGAGGACCCCTTCGGCCAACAGGCATTTGAGTTGATCGTCAACGGCTGGTATCAACAAAAAATTAATGACCCAGCCATAGATCACGAACTGCGCCGGTTATTAATTGCCGAGCGCGTGGGCTACATCTTAGACCGGGATGCGATCATCTATGAGCGCAAGCCGAAATCAGCCCGGGGTAGCTTTGAAGCGACGGAAGGCGTAAAAGAATATGAGGTGTATTTCCAACAAGCCATCGAGCAAAAAGATTTTCACCTCGCCGAATTATTATTTTCGGAGATATTCAAATATCGCCAACTGTGTACCGAAGGTGGGTATCATTTATGCCGCCGACGGGCCGACTGGTTGTATGAGAGCGGCCAATTGACTGAAGCCGCCAATTTGTATCGTTTGATGGCGCATGAATTTGACGAGCGCCCCCCGGCGGAAACACTTATCCACCGTTTATACAGCTTAGTGTCATTGAGCGATGTGTTTCTGGCGCGTGGCAAACGCTTTAACCCCAGCCGATTGCCAAAAGAGGCGCAAGGGCCACAACAAACGCAACGGGTCCAAGCGACTGATTATTTACAACTCAATAACGCTTACGATGCGGCGCTAAAAGGCCAGTTAGAGTCTCAACGGTTAAATGACACCGTGTACGAGGCGTTATTTTTGAATCGTCAAGGCATTGCCTTAGCGCAACTCGGGCGCTGGGCTTGGGCACAGGCGTTATATCAACAGGCCTTAAACAAGCTTAAAGGAAACCCCAGTGAACGGGCGCGGAAGTTTCGAGCCCAAACCCTGCTCTCCCAAAGCGAGCTATTGGCGCGTTTAGGCGATTATGTCCCAGCGGAAAATGCCGCCGAAGCCGCCTTACAAATTCGACGCGAACTATTGCGCAAAGACTTGGAATCAGAACCAGACCGCGAACGGAAACCCATTGTCCGCCGGAAACATGCTCACGAGATTGCGGATGCGCTGGTCTATAAAGCGCAAGCCTTGCGCTATGCCAACCGCCCTTATACCGCGCATGACTTATATGAAAAAGCCCGCCATGAGATTGATGAAGGGCACGTCGAAAACAAGGCTTTCCTGTGTAATTTCCGACAAAGCCAGGGCGCTAATTTCTACGCAATTGGTGTACGAAAGCGGGTGGAAACTGACGATTTGGCCGATGATTTCAAGAACCAACTCGCCGCGGCGGATAACCTTCAAGAGGCGCTTGTCCTAGCACGCACCTCAAAACTGCGCCCTAACCGCCCCCCCGCTTTTCGACGCTTGGGGCGGGTAATCGAGGAGATGGTGTTGTTGAACAACCGTTTGCAGGAAATTGAGCGCCAACAACTCGAATCCCCGGAGACAATCGAGCAGTTGCGCCATTTGGCCAAAGAGTTGCAACAACGTTGTAAAGCGTTTTCTCTGCTGGAAGAAAAGGTATGGCTGGATGCCGGTAAGCTCATTGAAAAAAAGGGCTTCGATGAGTTGGATGACCTCGGCCGCGTACAGCGTTTGTTTGAGGTCAGTTTTTTGGAGGCCGATCAGCTTGATCGGTATCACGAAAGTTTGGACTCCTTGCAAGAGGCGGCGCATATTGCGCGGTTGCGCGAGCGCTGGTCGGATATTGAGCACTATGCGGGTCAAGTCAAATATTTACGCGGGTATGATATTCAAGAAGATCTATTTTCAGCGCTGATTGAGTTGACGCGCGCCGACGCGCTCTTTGACCAAGGGCAATTTAAGGCGACCCTTGATAGCTATTGCCAATATTTCCCCGTGTTAGGAGAAGAAGGCGGTTATGGCGCAATTCAATGGAAGGGCCGCTTGCGCGAAATGGAGGCGAAATTAAAAAAAGCGAATATCGAGCGAGAAGAAAAGGTGAACCTCTGTGAAGAGTTGATCGGGTGTTGGGAAAACCGCCGCGTGAATGCTAAATCGCCAGAGGCCCGCAAAGGTCTGGATGATATGATCGATCGCGTACGCGGTATTGTGCATGTCTTGCAAAGCCTATCCGAAGAGTAATGCCTTATGTCCCATCCCCAGCTTGCTTCATTGTTTTTTCTTCACGGACTAAGCCTGAGCTGGGTGTTTCATGTGTTAAATTCGGCAACCCCTCAGCATAAAAGGCCGTTTTTGAAAGGCCCTGATGATGATATTGATCCTATTCCTCCGCCACCTTCGTTGTGAGATTTTGGTGAATTTACCGGATCATCCTAGATGATTAAAGAAGTATTAACCTGTGCGGTTTCTTTGGTTTCAGGGATGGGCTTAGGTCCGTAAGCCAATCACTTGTTGAGGGGCGGTGCACATGCAAAACAAGCCATTGGGTATAACCCGCTGGCTAGTGGGTCACCAAACTTTGCGCTTACCTAGGGGTATCAATGCAAAAGCAATCGTTTTAACTCCGAGTATAATTTAGCCGTTATGCAACGCTCAAGTCTGCCGCTGTCTCTGGAGGCCAAATGGATGCGGGTCGCTATCGGTTAACACTCCGGCAAGGTCCAACGCCGGGTAAGAATTACGATTTAAATCGCGAGGTGCTGACGATTGGGCGGGATGTCAACAACGATGTGGTTATTAATGATGCCGAAGTATCGCGCACTCACGCGCGGTTAACGTTGCAAACGGACGGGTGCTTGGTCGAGGACTTGGCCAGCACTAATGGTGTGTTTGTGAATGGGCAACGCATCACGACGCCCCGCCTCATGCGCCCCGGCGATATGCTGGGCCTGAGCGAAACGGTGATCTTGCGCTTGGAGTTGGTCAACGAATCCCTATTAGGTGAGGCCGAACCCGTCGCCTTAGCCGAAACCGAGTCGTTCCCAGTTGTGCCGCCCGTCGAGGATTTAGCCCCCCCACCGCCCGTGGCGCGCCCCAGTGCCAAGCCTGCCCCAGCGCAACCCGCCGCCGCACCAGAATCCCCGCCGAATACAACTTGGCGTTGGATTGCGATTGGCTGTGGGGGGTTGCTCTTGTTGACCTGCCTCACGGCGCTGGCGGTGTTTTGGTATATTGACGCCAACAATCTGTATTGCCAGATCGCGCCGTCCGTGTTCCCCGGTTGCCGCTAAGCCAGCCTGCCCACCCCCGCGTTACTTCATCACTTCTATAATCTCCGCCGCCAATTCATAGCGCCCAAAGGGTGGCATGAGATACGCGCCCTGCAAAAACTCGCGTAACTCGGTTAAGAGTTCAACGGCAATCCGTACGCCTTCAGCGGAGCTGGCGCTACCGGCTAAGCGAATCCGTTCACGCAAACTCTCTGGCACGCTGATCCCCGGCACTTCGTTGTGCAAAAAGGTAGCATGCCGCACGCTGTAGAGGGGCAAGACGCCCGCGAGCAACGGCAAGGTTAATGGGCCGTGCAAGTCTGTATAGCGACGCAGGAATTCGCGCGCCGCGCGTGTTTCATAGATCGGTTGCGTCAGGCCAAAATCAGCCCCCGCCGCAATTTTTTTGCGCAGGGTCTTGATCTCTTTCTCTACATCTG
>Ga0315912_10003701_pt1 | contig 14983 bp, 17 predicted proteins | sample VfabasoilMG_FD_204469 | JGI IMG/M metagenome (GOLD analysis project Ga0315912, IMG submission 204469) | Garden soil microbial communities collected in Santa Monica, California, United States - V. faba soil | ecosystem: Environmental > Terrestrial > Soil > Garden | place: USA: California... | reverse complement strand
CCGCCGACCTTGCTGCTCCAAACCTTGTCGATCCGGATCGTGGGCTGAAAGTCGACGAGCTCGGCCGGGGGCTCGCTCTTGTTCTTGCGTCCCGCACAGCCGGCGAGCACGACGGCAAGTGCCGCGAACGCCGCCAAAGCGGCGATGCGAGCCGGCGCTTTCATGCGCCCTCAGCCGGTTTTGCAGGCACCGCCTGCGCAGCTTCGGCAGGAGCTTCGGCCGGACTGGCTGCGGCGTCGGGCGCCGCAGACTGAGCCGCCGGCGCAGGTGCGGAGCTCGGCAAGTCGGCGAGTTTCATCTGCAGGAAGCCGCGATCGAGAAGCTCGGCGCCCGGGGCAACCATCGCTTCCAGATAGGCCGTACGCGCCGCATCGGCTTCCCCGAGCCCCGCGTGAATATCGCCTTTGATCTCCGCGATGCGGCCCGCGAACTGGCCGGGCTCGGCAACGTTCAACAGCGCGAGCGCCTCCTGTTGCCGATCACGGTACGCGAGCACGCGCGCGAGCCTCAAGCGCGCGACCATCGCGAGCTCAGCGTCCTCGCTGTTTTCCATCGTGAACTTGAGCTTCTCGGCCGCCGCGTCGGGCGCGGTGACGACCTCGCTGCTCGCCAAAAGCAGCGCGGCCTGATGCGTGTAAGCATGGTGAGGAAACTCGGCACGCAGGTCGGCGAACCGGGTCTCCGCTTCCGACGTGTCTCCGTCGTCGACCTCCGACTTCACCAGCGCGTATAACGCGGCCGCACCCTCGCCCTGTCGATCCTTGTACGCGAAGTACTGGTTGTAGCCGACGATGGCCAACCCACCGAGCGCCACGCCGCCGATCAGGAACCAGCCGTTCTCGCGCCACCATTGGCGCAGGCGCTCGACTTGTTCCTTATCTGACAGATAGTCGTCCACACGATCCTCCGGCCGGCACTGAGCTGGCTATTCTATGCCGACGCCGCCGTTTGGCGGAGCAGGCCCACGCATTCTTCGACCGTGACCAGCCGCTGGGGCGTCCCGTCGCGTAAGGGCTTTAGGGCAATTTTTCCGGCCTTGAGCTCGCTATCGCCGACGATCAGCGCGAACCGCGCGCCACTCTTATCCGCATGACGCAACTGGGCTTTGAACCCGGCGGACGGCGCCCCGAGCGAGATCTTGACGCCGGGAACCCGCTCGCGCAGCTCGTCCACGAGCTTGAAGCCAAACCGGCGTTCCGCGTCGCCTGCCGCGACGAGCTGGGCATCCGGGGGCGTCCCACCGGCCCCGAGGCCCTCGGCCTGCATGAGCTCGACGATGCGCTCGATGCCGAGCGCCCAGCCGACGGCCGGCGTGTCGCGGCCGCCCAGTTGCGCCACGAGCCCGTCGTACCGCCCACCGGAGCAAACCGCGCTCTGGGCTCCGAGCCGATCCGTGAGCCACTCGAACACGGTGCGCGAGTAGTAATCGAGGCCGCGGACGAGGCGCGGGTTCAGCGTGTACGCGACGCCGACGTCACCGAGCAGTGCCTGGACGCGCTCGAAGTGCGCGCGCGACTCGTCGTCGAGGTAGCCCGAGAGCAGCGGCGCCGCTTCAATGAGCTCGTGCAACGCAGGATTCTTGCTGTCGAGGATCCGCAGCGGATTGCGCTCGAGGCGCCGCAGGCTATCGTCGTCGAGCAACTCGCGATGGCGCGAGAAGTGCTCGACGAGCACCTGTTTGTACTTCTGGCGCGACTCCGCCGTGCCGATCGTGTTGAGCTCGAGCTTCACGCTCGAGAGCCCGAGTCCCCGCCACATACGAGCAGAGAGCGCGATGAGCTCGGCGTCGATCTCGGGCTCCGCAAAGCCGAGCGCTTCGACGCTCATCTGATGGAACTGCCGATAGCGGCCCTTCTGCGGTTTTTCGCGCCGAAACATCGGCCCCGACAACCAGAGCTTCTGCTGTTGGTTGTGGAGTAGACCGTTGCTCAGAGCCGCACGCACGACGCCAGCCGTTCCTTCGGGGCGCAACGTCAGGCTATCGCCGTGATCGTCGAACGTGAACATCTCCTTCGAGACGATGTCCGTAAGCTCGCCGATCGAGCGACTGAAGAGCTCCGTGCGCTCGAGCACCGGCAAGTACACGCGCTGATAGCCATAGCCGGCGAAGAGCTCGTGCGCCACCGACTCGACTTTGGCCCACCATGGCGATTGGTCGGCCAACACGTCGTTCATGCCCTTGACGGGCTGGATCAGGTCGGCCATGACGGATTCATTCCTCGGCGACGTCGACAGTGAAGCGCGCGAGGTTACCTTGCCGGCCGGTCCTCGGGATCGTGTACGGCGCGCCGTCGACGGTGAGGCGCACGGCATCAGCGTTGCCGAGCACGATCGAGAACGGCGGCGCGCCGCGAACGGTGACGTCACGGCCGGCGCCGTTCAAGCCGAACAGCAGACGCTCGCCGCGCCCGTCCGTGATCTCGGCCCAGCTTTCTGCATCGAACACGAGCTGAAGCGCAACGGTCGCGGCCGGATCGGCCGGCGCATCGGCAGGCAGATCGTCGCCCTCATCGGGAGCTACCGTGACTGTGTCCGTGGCCGCGTCTGGCGACGGTGCATCGGCCGCCGCGGGCTCGACCGCGGGAGCCGTGCTTTCAATCGGCACGGGCCGCTGCTCGAGCACCGGCGCCGGCCGCGCCGCCTCAGGCTGCGCGCGCGCCGGCGTCGGCCCCGGCTGCACCGCTGTGGTCGCCGCCTCCGCGGCCGGCGCCGGCGTGCTGCGCGCCGGCAGCAGGTCATCGAAACTGCCGCCGTTCCATAGCCAAAACGCGAGCGCGGCGATTACCGCCAGCAGCACGATCGCGGCTAGCACCCAGGAGGTAATCTGCCGCTCGTCGCGCAGCGTGATCGTGCGGCTCGGCCGGACTTGGACGTCCGCGAGCGTCGTTTGCTTGTAGTAAAGCGCGAGCAGATCGGCCGTGTTGAGCCCGAGGCGCGTCCCGTACTGCTTCAGATAGCCTTTGACGAACACGGGCACGCCGATTTGCTCGAAGCGGTTCTCCTCGAGCGCACGCAGCTGCTTGGCTTCGATTCGCAGCTCCGTCGATAGCTGCTCGACAGTGAGATCCTGGCCGAGGCGTGCCGCGCGCAGCTGCTCGCCCAGCGTCGCAGGCGGCGGCGGTGGTGGCGGCGGCGGAGCCTCGGGCTCGATCGTTTGCTCGCTATCGCTCATAGCGTGGGTCATCAGCGGGGGGTTATCCGGGGGGCATCAGCGGCTCTACTGCGCCTCGAGCTGCGCGACCTCGGGCGAACCCGGGAAGCCGCTACGCAATTGCGCCGCGCAGCGACCGGCAGCCGTTGCGTCGTTGAGCGCCCGCTCCACGTTGACGCAGGTCAGGAGCACGGGTGCCGTCGCCGGCCGCACGCCGAGATAGCGCTGCACGAAGGCGCGTGCCTGAAGATTGTCGCCGCGTTGATACGTGATCTCCATCATGTTGAGCAGCGCGTCGGCGTAGCGCGGATTGCGCATGAGCGCCGCGCGGAAATTCTCCTCCGCCGCCGCGAGATCTCCCGCCTCGCGCGCGCACAGGCCCGCGTTCGTCAAAGCGACTTCAGGGGTCGCGTACTTCGCGTCCGCGGCCGCGCGGCGAAAATAGGGTTGAGCTTCCACCCAACGGTTGCCGCGCTCGCACAAGAACGCCGCGTAAGCGTTCGCCGCGTTGCCGTCGCTCGAATTGATCTGCGTCGCTCGTTTGAAGTGTGCTTCGGCGTCATCGAAGTTGCCGATCTGGCTGTATGCGACTGCAATGGTCGTATGCGCCTGCACGAGGTTCGGGTCCTGCGCCAAGGCGCGCTGCAAGCGCTCGATAGCGAGCGTGGTATTCCCTTGCCGCAAGTAGCCGGCGCCGAGATTCATGTTCGCAATCGCCGCGTCGCTCCCCGACGCGGGCTCGCTGACGGTGCCGCCGGACGAGACACAGGCGGCCGACGCCGCGAGCGCGAGACAAAGCCATGCCGTACGAAGTGTGTTCATGAACTCAAGCTCCGATCACACGGTCACCCAAACGCACCCGCTGTCTGTCTCGGACGCGGCCCGCAAGCTGGCCGCACGCGGCCGCGATGTCGTCGCCGCGCGGCCGGCGAATCGTCGCAATCAAGCCCGCGTTTCGCAGCGTCTGCCAAAACGCATCGAGCGCCGGCTGCTTCGAGCAGCGAAATTCGGACTCCGGAAACGCGTTGAACGGAATCAGATTGATCTTGGCGGGCCGGTTGCGCAGCAGCTTCACGAGCTGGCGCGCCTCGGCCACCGAATCGTTGACGCCGTCGAGCATGACGTACTCGAACGTGATGCTGCGGCTCGCTTGCCCCTCGGCGTACTTCCAACACGCGTCGAGCAGCTCGGCAATCGGGTGCACCTTGTTGATCGGCACGAGCTTGTCGCGCAGCTCGTCGGTTGGCGCGTGCAGCGACACGGCAAGAGCCACGTTGCAGTCGCCGGCCAACTTCAGTATCTGCGGCACGACTCCTGCCGTGCTGATCGTCACGCGCCGGCGCGACAGCCCGAACGCCTGGTCGTCGAGCAGCAGGCGCGCGACGGGCAACACATTGCGGTAATTCGCGAGCGGCTCGCCCATGCCCATGAACACGACGTTCGTGATCTTGGCCGGCGCAATCTCGCGTGAGGCGAGCACGACCTGCGACAGAATCTCCGCCGACGTGAGGTTGCGATTGAAGCCCTGGTAGCCGGTCGCACAGAACGCGCAATCGAGCGCGCAGCCCGCCTGCGACGAGATGCACAGCGTGCCGCGGTCTGGCTCCGGGATGTAAACCGTCTCGATGGCTTGATTCGCGCCGACGTCGAGCAGCCACTTCCGCGTGCCGTCGTCGGAATGCTCGTGCTTGAGGACCGGCGGCACGGTAAGCGTCGTCAGCTCGGCGAGCTGCTTGCGCAGCGCGGCGCTCAAATCCGTCATGCCCGCGTACTCGGTGACATGGCGCTGGTACAGCCAGCGCATGATCTGCCGAGCACGATACGGCTTCTCGCCGATGTTCTCGAAGAACTCGACGAGGTCGGCCGCGGGCATCCCGAGCAGCGACAGCTTGCTCGGCTTGCCCGCGACGGGCGAGCTTAGCGCGTTCGCGGGCAAAGCTCGGCCTCGCTGAAGAAGAACGCGATCTCGTTCTTCGCAGTCTCGGGGCCGTCCGAGCCGTGCACGACATTCTCCTCGATCGAAGCGGCGAAATCGGCGCGGATCGTGCCGGGGGCCGCTTGCTTCGGGTTCGTTGCGCCCATGATGTCGCGGTTCGCCTTGATGGCGCTCTCGCCTTCGAGAACTTGAACCATGACGGGGCCCGAGGTCATGTAGCGCACGAGATCCGCGTAGAACGGGCGGGCCTTGTGAACGGCATAGAATCCTTCGGCCTGATCCTGCCGCAGCTTCATCATCTTTGCCGCGACGATCTTGAGCCCCGCCTTCTCGAACCGGCGGTACACCTCACCAATCAGATTCTTTGCCACACCATCGGGTTTGACGATGGATAACGTACGCTCGACAGCCATTGTTCACCTTGAGAGATCAGTTGAGAAAAAATCCAGAGAGAAAACCATCCGCTAGACGCTGAAGCTTTCACCGCAACCGCATTCGCCTTTGACGTTGGGATTGCGAAATTTGAACGCTTCGTTCAGACCGTCCTTGATGAAGTCGACCTCGGTGCCATCGATGAGCTCCAAGCTGTCGGCGGCCACCACGACCTTGACGCCCTCCTGCTCGAACACGACGTCGCCATCCGCCACGCTGTCGGCGTAGTCGATCGTATAGGCCCAGCCGTTGCAGCCGCTCTTGCGCACTCCGACACGAAGTCCCACTCCGTGGCCGCGCTTCTGAAGATATGTACGAACGCGCGTCGCCGCGCTCTGCGTCAACGAAATCGACATTCCCTGCTCACCTTCTTCCTTCACTGACAACAAGCGGCCACCGCATCCTCGATCCGCAGCAGCTTACCGAGCTTCTCGACGGGTACCTCGAGCTCCGCGCAGACCGCCTTCGCGTCGAGCGTACGCGCCTGCGCGAGAGGTCGCCCCTCGAGCCAATCGGCTACGGCACTCGCCGCCGCCACCGTGTGGGGACATCCGAACACCTGAAATCCCGCCGCCGCGACGACGCCGTCGACAATTTGCAGCTGGAAACGCACCCAAACGTGCAACGTGCGATCTTCGGCCTCGCCCGCCACGAGACCCGGGCTACCGCCCGGCAGTTCCCGCGCCCTTTGGGGCGCCGCGAAGTGCCGCTCGACGGCTGAGCTGTATTCCATAGGCGGGTCAATAGTTTAGCCGAAAACCGTCACGCCGAGCACCACGCCGGCGCGGATGGAGCCAGCGAACGCACCCGCGCCACGGCCGCCGCGACCCGCGCGGCCGCCGTCACGACCTCGTCCTCGGTCGTGAACCTACCGAGGCTGAAGCGCAGCGAGCTGCCGGCCAGGACGTCGCTCAGGCCCATGCCGGTCAGCACGTGCGAGGCTTCGGGGCTATCCGCGGCACAGGCCGAGCCCGCCGACGCGCAGACGTCGGGCAAGGCGAAGCGCAGGCTTTCCCCGTCGACGCCGGGGAACGTGACGTTCAGGACATGGGCGGCCCGGCGTTCGGGATCGCCATTCGAGCGGGCGCCTTCGATCGCGGCGAGCTCCCGCCATAGCCGATCGCGCAGCGCCGCAAAGCGCGGAGCTTCGCGAGCGGGGTCGGCGAGCTCGTAGGCCGTGCCCATGCCGACGATCTGATGCGTTGCAAGAGTGCCGGCACGTAACCCGAGCTCCTGCTCGCCGCCGTGCAGCTGCGGCACCAGCGTCACGCGCGGCGCCACGTACAGCGCCCCGACGCCTTTCGGTCCGCAAAGCTTGTGCGCCGTCAGCGAGCAGAGGTCGATGGGCGCCTCCGCAAGCGCGAGCGGCACCTTGCCTACGCTCTGCGCGGCATCGACGTGAAACAGCACACCGCGCTCCCGGCAGGCCTCGCCGATCGCGCGCACGTCTTGGATCACGCCCGTCTCGTTGTTGACGTGCATGATCGAGACGAGCTGCGTGTCGTCGTCGAGCGCGGCGACGACGCGCTGCGGGTCGACCCAGCCGCCGGGCGTCGCCGAAACGTAAGTGACCGCCACTCCGCTCGACTCGAGGGAACGTGCCACGTCGAGCACCGACTTGTGCTCGATGCGCGAGGTCACGAGATGCACGCGGCGGTTGCGCGAGCGGCGCAGCACACCTTGCAGCGCCAGATTGTTCGACTCCGTCGCACCCGACGTGAATACGATGCGCTCGCTCGCGGCGCCGACGCGCGCGGCCACGCGCGCACGGGCGGCCTCCACGAGCGCTCGCGCGCGGCGTCCCGCCGCGTGCAGTGACGACGGATTGCCGAACTCGCGCTCCAGGCAGTCGGTCATCGCGGCCGCGACTCGCGGGTCGAGCGGCGCCGTTGCCGCGTAGTCGAGATAGATCTCGCGGCTACTCATGACGGCGCGGGAGCCGTTTGCTCGGGTCGAGCGACGTCAGCGCGCCGCGCAAGATATTGAGCTCGTTGTACTCGAGCGTCGCTTTGTGGAAGATGCGGCGCAGCTTCAGCTTGACCTGCTTCTGATGCGCGGGATGCAGGAACTCGGACTCCGTGAGCAAGCGCTCGAGATGCTCGTGCAAGTGCTCGAGCTCGTCGGCCGTCGCGAGCCTCGAGTCGCTGATCGGCCCTTCGGTCGGCGGGCGATCCGGCATCGCCATGCGCAGCTCGTAGCAGACCACTTGCACTGCCATCGCGACATTCAATGAGCTGAATTCCGGGTTGGTCGGAATGTGCACGAGCTGCTGGCAGCGCGCGAGATCGTCGTTCGTGAGACCGGATTGCTCGGGCCCCATCAACACGGCCACGCGATTCTCGGGCACGCGCCGCCAGACCTCTGCCGCAGCTTCCCGCGGATCGACGATCGGCACCGTGATCGTGCGAAGACGCGCGCTCGCCCCGACGACCCAGCCGCAGTCGGCGATCGCGCTCTGCAAGTCGTCGTGCACTCTTGCGGCGGCAAGGATATCGTCGGCGCCGGCAGCGCGGGCCGTCGCTTCGTCGCTCGGAAAATGCTTTGGGCGCACGAGCGCGAGATCGCGGAGTCCCATCGTCTTCATCGCGCGCGCGGTGGCGCCGATGTTGCCGGGATGCGAGGTATCGACGAGAACGATGCGAACGGGAATATGCAAGGAAGTGCCAGCTCTGCGCGGCGCCTGCGCAGCCGCGGGTTTGCCTTGGGACCGGCGCTTATTCTACGCTGCGCGCCGAATGCACGGCATGGTCAACATCGCAGTTCGTGCGGCGCGGCGCGCCGGCGAGATCATGGTTCGCCACATGAACCAGCTCGAATCGCTGAAGGTCGTCGAGAAGAGCCGCAACGAGTTCGTCTCGCAGGTCGACCAAGCGGCCGAGGCCGCGATCATCGAGGTCATCCGCGACCACTACCCCGATCATGCAATCCTCGCCGAGGAGAGCGGCGCCGCGGGCGAGCACGAGTATCAGTGGATCATCGACCCGCTCGATGGCACGACGAATTACTTGCACGGTTTCCCGCAGTTCTCGGTCTCGATCGGCGTCACGCGCAAAGGCGAGCTCGAGCACGGCGTCGTCTACGACCCCTTGAGGCAAGAGATCTTCACGGCGAGCCGCGGCCAGGGCGCGCAGCTCGACGGACGGCGCATTCGCGTCAGCAAGCGCACCACGCTGCAGCAGTCGCTGATCGGCACGGGCTTCCCGTACCGCGCGAACCTGGCACACATCGAGCGCTACATGGGAATGCTGAAGGCCGTCATGCTCGAATCGGCTGGCGTGCGTCGGCCGGGATCGGCGGCGCTCGACCTGTGCTACGTCGCCGCGGGCCGCATCGACGCTTTCTTCGAGCTCGGGCTCAGCAAGTGGGACATCGCGGCCGGCGCGCTGATCATCCGCGAAGCCGGCGGCCGCATCAGCGATTTCCATGGCGGCGACGGCTACCTCGAAAGCGGCAACGTCGTCGCCGGCAACCCGAAGGTTTACGGCGCGTTGTCGAAGCTGCTCGCGCCGTTCGCGGCCGGCGTCAGCTGACTCAGCTCGAAGTCTTCGCGTTCGTCAGCGAGGCGACCGCCTCGCTTTGAATGTGGCGCCCGCCGATCGAGAGCGACTTCAAGTTCTTGCGGCCGCCGTAGACGAGGTTCACTAGCGCGCGCGTAACCGTGATTGCCGTGAACATCGACGTCGCGATGCCGATCGTCAGAGTGACGGCGAAGCCCTTGATCGGCCCGGTGCCGTACATGAACAGCACGATGGCGGCGATCACCGTCGTCAGGTTCGAGTCGACGATCGTCGTGTAGGCTTTGTCCCAACCCGCTCTAATGCTGTTCTGCGGCGAGTTGCCGTTGCCGAGCTCCTCACGGATGCGCTCGAAGATCAGCACGTTCGCGTCGACGGACATACCGACGGTAAGCACGATACCCGCTATGCCCGGTAGCGTCAGCGCCGCACCCGGTATCAGCGACATGACCGCGACGATCATGATGACGTTCACGAACAGCGCGACGTTCGCGAGCATGCCGAACACGCGGTACCAGAGGCCGATGAAAACCACGACGAGCAGATAGCCGACCAGCGTGGCCTTGATGCCGCGCTCGATGTTGTCGCGGCCCAAGCTCGGGCCGATGGTGCGCTCCTCGATCGTCACGATCGGTGCCGCCAACGAACCCGCACGCAGCAACAGCGCGAGATTCTGCGATTCGAACACCGAGAGCCCGCTGATCCTGAAGCGGTTCGAGAACACGCCCTGAATCGTCGCAGAGTTGATGACCTCTTCCGAGCGGACCGCCTCACCCGGCACCTGCTTGCCGTCGCGCTCGACCATCGGACCGGGTTTGGTCTCGATGAACAGCACGGCCATCGGCTTGCCGATGTTGTTGATCGTCGTGTCGAGCATCTTGCGCGCGCCGGTGGCGTCGAGGCGCACGTTGACGATGGGTGAGCCGTTTTCGTATCCGGGCTGGGCATCGACGAGCTCATCGCCGGACGCGATGACGTCGCGGCGGAGCAGGATCGGCTGGCCCGTGTCGCGGTGAGTGTGGAGCTCCGAGCCGAGCGGCGCGCGGCCGCGCCGTTGCGCTTCGTACGCGTCGTTCTCGGTGTCGACGAGGTGGAACTCGAGGGTCGCCGTCGAGCCGAGCACGCTCTTCGCTTGCGCCGGGTCCTGGATGCCGGGTAGCTCGACGAGGATGCGGTCCAGCCCTTGCCGCTGCACGACGGCTTCCGCGACACCGAGCTCGTTGACGCGGTTGCGCAGCGTGACCGTGTTTTGCTGGATCGCGAAGTCTTGCCGCTCGCGAATCGCGCTAGGCGTCAAACTCATGTTGAACGCCGGCCGGCCCTCGAACTGCGTGGGGTCAACGGTGAACCGGCTCGTGAGCTGGCCGAGCTGCAGCAACTGATCGGCCGAATCGAGGTTGCGCAGGATCTGCTCGGCGCGGTCCGCGTCGGCCGGCTCGAGGAGCTCGACGCGCAGCGTGGTGCCGGTGATGCGCGTGTTGTTGCGGATCATGGCGGAGCGAAGCTGCGTGCGCACGTCGCTCTCGTAGGTCTCGAGGTACTGCGAGACGGCCGCGTCGAGATCGACGGCGTAGAGAAAGTGCACTCCGCCGCGCAAGTCGAGACCGAGCAGCATCGGCTTCAAGCCGATCGCCCTGAGCCAGGCAGGCGTGCGCGGCGACAACGTCAGCGCGGCGACGTGATCCGGAAACGCCTTCTGCAGCGCGTTGCGCACCGTCTCCTGATCCGCCGGAGAGTCGACGCGCACGAGCACGGACATGCCTTCCAGCGCGGCGGACAAGAAACCGATGCTGCCTTCCGTGAGTGTCGTGCGAACCTTCTCGAGCTCCGCCGCGTCCATGGCCATGCCATCCGTGCGCGACAACTGGATCGCTTCGTCGTCGCCGAACCAGTTTGGCAGCGCGATGAATGCGGCCACGACGATGACGCCGAAGACGAACAGGTTTTTCCAGAGCGGATAGCGGTTCATGTGCGGTGACTCGCGACTTAGGCGTGCTTGATCGTGTCCTTGGGCAGCACCGCGGCTATCGAGTGCCGCTGGACTTTGACGGTGACTCCGTCGGATATCTCGACGGTCAGAAACTGCTCGCCGACTTCCGTGACCTTACCGAGGACGCCGCCGCCCGTGACGATCTCGGTGCCGACGGCCAGGGCATCGACCATCGCGCGATGCTCTTTTTGCTTCTTCTGCTGCGGGCGGATCAACAGAAAGTAGAAGACGACGATGAGCATGACGGGCAGCAGCAAGCCGCCGAGCCCCCCACCAATGCCCGGGGCTGGAGTCGCGTCCTGAGCGGCGGCGGTGCTGATGAAGAAGTCGAGCAGGGATTCCATGACAGTTAGGCGTCCGTAGCGAAAAATTCGGCGGGCATTATGACATAGGCCCAGGTTCGGCCACCGAATCAATGACTTCCGCCGCAAACGCCGCGAAGCGGCCGGCCTCTATGGCGGCGCGCATTTGCGCCATCAACGTCAGATAAAAATACAGATTGTGGATCGTCGCCAGGCGCGCACCCAGGATCTCGTTGCACTGCTGCAGATGCCGCAGGTAGGAGCGCGAATAGTGGCGGCACGCGTAGCAGCCGCAGCGTGGATCGATGGGGCCCGTATCGGCCTGAAAACGGCTGTTGCGAATGTTCAGCGCCCCCTCGCTCGTGAAGAGCTGGCCGTTACGCGCGTGCCGCGTGGGGATCACGCAATCGAACATGTCGATGCCACGCGCTACCGCCTTGACGAGATCGGCCGGCGTGCCGACCCCCATGAGGTAGCGCGGCCGCTCGGGCGGCAGCTCGGGTGCGAGCCCCTCGAGCACGGCGAGGCGCTCCCCTTCGGGCTCACCCACGGCGAGGCCGCCGAGCGCGTAGCCGGGAAAGTCGATGGCCTGCAATCCGGCCAGCGACTCGCGGCGCAGGTCGTGATGCACACCGCCCTGCACGATGCCGAATAGCGCCGCGTCGCTGTCGCGCCCTCGTTTCAGCTCGTCGAAGGCGACGCGGCTGCGCTTCGCCCAGCGCAGCGAGAGCTGCATCGAAGCGCGTGCCGTCGCATGGTCGGCCGGGTAAGGCGTGCACTCGTCGAAGACCATGACGATGTCGGCACCGAGCGCGTCTTGCATCTCGATCGAACGCTCCGGCGTCAGCTCGATCAGGTCGCCGTTGATGGGCGAGCGAAACTCCACGCCCCGCTCGTTGATCTTGCGCAGGCTCTGCAGGCTCCAAACCTGAAAGCCGCCCGAGTCCGTGAGAATCGGCCGCTCCCAGTGCGTGAACCGATGCAGGCCGCCGTGGGCGCGGATGACGTCGATGCCGGGGCGCAGCAGCAAGTGGAACGTGTTGCCCAAAATGATCTGGGCACCCAGCCCGTCGAGCTCCTCTGGCGTCATCGCTTTCACGGAGCCGTACGTGCCGACCGGCATGAACGCAGGCGTCTCGACGACGCCGCGGCGAAACGTCATGCGGCCGCGGCGCGCGCCGCCCGCGGTGTTTAGCAGCTCGAACTTCACGCGCGCGCCTCCGGCGTCACGAGCATCGCGTCACCGTAGCTGAAGAAGCGGTAGCGCTGCGCCACGGCGTGCCGATACGCAGCGAGCGTATGCTCGCGGCCCGCGAATGCGGCCACGAGCATCAGCAGCGACGACTCGGGCAAATGGAAATTCGTGACCATGGCATCGACCACGCGGAACTCGAACCCGGGATAAATATAGAGCCTGCTGTCGCCGGACACAGGCGCCAGCTTGCCGCCACGGGCCGCCGTCTCGAGCGCGCGCACGCTCGTCGTACCCACGGCGACGACGCGGCCGCCGCGCTCTCGGCACCGCTCGACGGCCGCACACGTGGCGGCGGACACCTCGAGCCATTCCGCGTGCAGCGCGTGATCCTCGATGCGCTCCGTGCGCACCGGCGCGAACGTTCCCGCGCCGACGTGCAGCGTCAAGAACGCGCGCTCGACTCCTCGCGCCGCGAGCGCCTCCAACATTGGGGCGTCGAAGTGCAGGCCGGCCGTCGGCGCAGCCACGGCACCCGGCGTGCGTGCGAACACGGTCTGATAGCGCTCGCGGTCCGCCGCGTCCGCCCTGCGGCCGATATATGGCGGCAGCGGCGTCTCGCCATGCGCTTCGAGAAACGGGACGACATCGCGGTCGAGCTCGATCTCCGTAAGCTCGGCCCTGCGCGCGCCGATGCGCGCCCTCGCGCCCGCCGGCAGCTCGACGTAGCTCCCCGGCGCCGGCTTGTGGCTCGCCTGCAGATGAACGAGCGCGCTGCGCGGCCCCAAGAGTCGTTCGAGCAGCAGCTCGACACGCCCGCCGGTCGGCTTGCGGCCGATGACGCGTGCGGGCAGCACGCGCGTGTCGTTGAACACGAGCAGATCGCCGGCGCGCAGCAGGCCCGGCAAGTCGGCAAACAGCCGATCGTCGGTCGAGCCCGTGGCGCCGTCGAGCACGAGCAAGCGGCTCGCGCGCCGCTCCGGAAGCGGCGCCTGCGCGATCAGCTCGGGAGGAAGGTCGTAGTGGAAATCGCTGCGCTGCAAAGTGGTGCCCGAGGTCGGAGTCGAACCGACACGCTTATTAGGCGGCGGATTTTCGTGCCACTTCAGCTTTCGCCGCCCGCGCGGGCCATGCGGCCGCGAGGTTCGTGGTCTGGAGCACGCCTTCACCGTAGTCTTGCGACCTTAGGTGCCCGCCGTCTGCTCTCTACACCTTCCCCCTCGCTCACGACCGGGGCTTGGCTCGGCGTGAGCTCGAGCTTCACGCTCAGGGCCTTCACCGAGTTTGACGGGCTTCACCTCGAGGATTTCTCCGCGAGGGCTCAAGTTGTGTTGTCTGAGTCCGCTGCGTCTACCAGTTCCGCCACTCGGGCCAAGAAGTTTCGATGTGCGCTTCGCAGTATAGAAGCTGGCGTGGTTGTTCGTCACGTAGCGTCCACAGCACGCGCGTCTTTGCGCTGGCTGACACCGAACTGATTGCCTTCGGGGTCGTGGCCGACATAGAGATTCGCGTTGGCGTCGGCCCACGCCGGAGGAGCATCGTCGATGTCACCGCCGAGAGCGCGTGCGAGCTTGCGGCTATCGGCAATGCTGGCGACGGGAAAGTCGAGGCGGATCGCACCCCACACTCTTCTGATCGGCGGCTGCGCGATCACGATCGTGTCAGCGATCTGTTTCGGGATCTGATGGACGACGAGCTCGAAGCCATCGCGCTCGAGAACCGCGTGATCCTTATCGCCCGATAGGCGCGTCAGCGCGAGAGCGCCGACGTAGAACACCGCGACTCTCTGCAGATCTTTCACGAACAGGACGGCGCGTACTTTGGCTGCTTCCATGTTTGCCCTCGAGCGACGACGGTAGCACACGGGTCCTTCCCTATGGACACCTCGGTTGCGCGCCTCGAAAATCGGCGCCCAGTCGAGCACGGCGGAGGTTTACATGAAATTCATGCTGCTGATCTACAACGACCAGTCGCTGCTCGACGCGCTTCCCAAGGAAGAGTTCGACTCGCGGATGCGCCATTGCCTCGCGCATGCCGATGATCTCAAAGCCGAGGGCACGCTCCTCGACTCGCAGATCCTTGCGCCACCTTCGGCCGCGAAGTCCGTGCGGATTCGCGGCGGCCGTCAGACGACGCTCGACGGCCCATTCGCGGAGACGAAGGAAATGATCGCCGGCTTCAACGTGGTCGAGGCCGACAGCATCGACGAGGCCGTGCGCATGGCCGCCGAGTTTCCCTGGGCTCGCACGGGCTGCGTCGAGGTGCGCCCGATCATCGATTTCGACGACGTTCGCAAGCAGGTCGGCGCGCCGCCCGCGCGCCGGCAATAGCCACGCGCTCGCCTTCGGATTTACTGCGGGCACTATCCGCCGTTCGCAGCGAACGGGAATACGATCGGCAGCAGCGGCACGGCCACCAGCACGATGATCGCGTCGATCGGCAGGCCGACCTTCCAGAAGTCCGCG
>Ga0315912_10003700_pt1 | contig 14984 bp, 14 predicted proteins | sample VfabasoilMG_FD_204469 | JGI IMG/M metagenome (GOLD analysis project Ga0315912, IMG submission 204469) | Garden soil microbial communities collected in Santa Monica, California, United States - V. faba soil | ecosystem: Environmental > Terrestrial > Soil > Garden | place: USA: California... | reverse complement strand
GCCGATCTCATTCGCCTCGATCGGTCCATCTTCACCGCCAGTGGCGCGGCAAACACGACGTTGACGGCGGACGCGTTTCGCAAGGGCGCGGGCGTGACCACGGCGGGCGACGCCGAGGACCGCATCATTTACAACACCAGCACGGGCAATCTTTATTACGATGCGGACGGGCAGGGCGGCGCAGCGGCCAAGCTCTTCGCCACCCTTGCCGCCAACCTTGCGATCACCAACGCCGACGTTTTCATCGTGGCGTAGTGGTTTCTCCTTTCCCGCTTCCCGCGCAAGGACGGGGGCTCGAAGAACGGGACTCTACAATGTCGCTTCGCTGCCGAATATCACGGTGCATTGACTGGAGAGTACGCCACCATTTCCGTGCGCGAGGGCGATGTCGCAACCCTTGACCTGGCGCTTGCCGCATTCGCCGCGCACCTGGCGCACGGCCTCGATCAGCACCAGCAAGCCGTACATGCCGGGGTGACAGTAGGACAGGCCGCCGCCGCTGGTGTTGACCGCCAGCTTGCCGCCCGGGGCGATGGCGCCGCCGGAGACGAACCTGCCGCCTTCACCCTTGGGACAGTAGCCCAGGTCCTCCAGGAACAGGATGGGCGTGATGGTGAATGCGTCGTAGAGCGACAGCATGTCGACGTCGGCAGGCTTGATCCCCGCCATCCTGAACGCCTTGGGCCCCGATTCGGCCGCCGCGGATACCGTGAGATCGCGCATGTTGGAGATCGTGGCATGGCTGATGGCCTCACCCGTGCCGAGCACGTAAACCGGCTTTTTCTTGAGCGTCTTCGCGCGCGCCGCGGTCGTCAGGATGATGGCGCCGCCGCCGTCGGTGACGAGACAGCAGTCGCGCACGGTGAACGGATAGCTCACCATGCGCGCGCTGAGCACCTGCTCGACGGTAAGGGGTTCCTTTTCCCACGCCACGGGATTCATCAGCGCCCACTGGCGTGCTGAAACCGCGACCGCGGCGAGTTGCTCGCGGGTCGTGCCGTACTGGTGCATGTGGCGCGCGGCGGCCATCGCGTAGGCCGAGGCCGGCAGAAACGGCCGGTACGGCGTCTCGTAATAGTTGTACTCGGGCCGGCTCGCTGCCGCGCGGCTGACGGTGCGCTGGGTGCTGCCGTAGGCGATCAGCGCGACTTCGCACAGGCCCGCTTCGAGCGCCGCGTGCGCATGCGCGACGTGCGACATGAACGACGAGCCGCCGATGATGGTGCCGTCGAAGAAATCGGGCTTGATCCCGAGATACTCCGCGAGCGCAAGGGGCGACAGGCGAATCTGGCTCGTGGCGCTGAAAATGCCGTCGATGTCGGAGAGTTTCAGGCCGCAATCGTCGAGCGCGCGCAGCGTCGCCTGTGCCATCAGGTCGGCGGGACTGGTGTGGGGGGCGACCTGGCCGAGATCGGATTCCGCCGCGCCGACGACCGCGACGCTCGCGCGTTTGAGGGTGCTCATTTCGCGGCCTCCAGCGGGGCGAATACCGGGTAGGGCGGCTGCTTCTCGTCCCCGGGCTGGATCCTGACCTTCACCCGCATGCCGATCTTGACCTGCATGGGGTCGATGCCCTCGACGCGGCTCATCAGGCGAAAGCCTTCGTCGACGTCGATCAATGCGACGTTGAGCGGGGGTTCGCCCTTGTAATGGACCACCGTGGTGGCATAGACCGTGCCCAGTCCTTTCGACACGCGCCATTCGAGGTTGGTGCTGCCGGTGCCGGGAACGCTCACGCGCGGAAAGAAGACGGCGGAGTGGTCGTCGGTGCAGACCTGGTAGGCGAGTTCGCCCTGGCTGCAATGTTCGAGGTAAATCCCCAGCGGGGATTTCCGGGTCAAGTCCGGAAGCATGAGTTCTCCCTTTTCGATCGAAAATTCACATTGCCGCGGGCCGTGGTGGGCTAGTCCTTCCTTGCGGGCACCAGCAGCGCGGTCGCGGCCCAGCTAATGAGGCTGTAGACGATCGCGCCGAATACCGCCGGCCAGAAACCTGCGACGTGGAAGCCCTTCACGAACGAGGCTACGAACCAGAACAGCAGTCCGTTGACGACGAGGATGAAAAGGCCGAGGGTTACGATGCTGAGCGGCAGGGTCAGCAGCAACAGAATCGGGCGGATTACGGCGTTGATCAGTCCGAGTATGAGGGCGGCCGCGAGCGCCGTGTAGAAGCCGTCGACGCGGATCGACGTGAACAGGTATGGCAGGGCAAGCAGCGCCGCCGCATTGATGATCCAGGCCAGCAGGAGTCTTAGCATGATTACCGCATTGCTCCCATTGCCATCGCCCGCATGCGCGATGACTCCAGGGCTTCTGCCGCGGGCGTGGTCATCCATCCCTGCAGTTCGTTGGCAACGATGTCGGTGAGCGTGTGGATCCAGTCGTCGCGCTCGTTGAGACACGGGATGTAATGGAAGTCCTTGCCGCCCGCCTGCAGGAACACGGTCTTGCCTTCGATCGCGATTTCCTCGAGCGTTTCCAGGCAGTCGGATACGAAGCCGGGACAGACCACATCGACCCGACCCAGTTTCTGGCGCCCGAACTGGGCCAGCACGTCCGCGGTATAGGGCCTCAGCCATTCGGCGCGCCCGAAGCGCGACTGGAATGAAACGACAAATTGCTCGGGCTTGAGAACCAGCGTCTCGGCGAGCAGGCGCGCGGTCTTCTGACACTCGCAATGGTACGGGTCGCCGCGCTCGAGCGTGAACCGCGGCACGCCGTGAAAACTGATGACGAGCTTGTCGGGGCGCCCGGTCTTCATCCAGTAGTCGCGGACGTTTTGGGCCAGTGCCTTGATGTAGCCGGGATGGTCGTGGAAACTCCGCACGGTGCGCATCGCCGGCATGTTGCGCGAGCGCGCCAGGATGCGAAACGCTTCTGCGCAGGCCGAGCCCGTGGTGCTGGCGGAGTGCTGCGGGTAAAGCGGCAGCAACAGCACACGGTCGCAGTTCTGCGCTTTCAGTTCATTCAGCTTTTCCGCGATGGAAGGGTGCCCATAGCGCATGGCAAAATCGACCACCAGCGGGAAGCGGGCGCGCTCGCCGAGGTAGCCGCGTAGCAGCGTGGCCTGGCGAGCAGTGTGAACCTTGAGAGGCGAGCCATCGCCCAGCCAAACCTGCGCATAGCGCTCCGCGGATTTTCTCGGTCTCGTTCGCAGCACGAACAGATGCAGAATCGGCAGCCACAGCAGACGCGGCAATTCGACCACTGCAGGGTCGGAGAGGAATTCGCGCAGGTAGCTCCGTACTGCGGGGGCGGTCGGCGCGTCCGGTGTGCCGAGATTGACGAGCAGCACCGCCACCTTCGACGGGGTGCCGTGGTTGTACGGCGGCTCCTGCACGTAGCGGGGCATGCGCTACGCTCCTGGTGATGCGTGATGCGTGATGCGTGATAAACAGGCGATCGCGATCACCTGCGACACGTTGCCTGCACGCTTCACGTATTCACCTTGCACTCAATGCTGCGAGAGCGCGCTGGAGAGAAGCTTCGCGGTGATATCGACGATCGGGATCACGCGCTCGTAGGCCATGCGCGTGGGGCCGATGACCCCGACGGTACCGACCACCTTGCCGTCGGCCTCGTACGGGGCCGTGACGACGCTGCACTCGTCGAGCGGCATGAGGCCGGATTCGCCGCCGATGAATATCTGCACGCCGTGAGCATGGCTGCTGATGTCGAGGAGCTGCAGCAGTGTGGTCCTGCGCTCGAACATGTCGAACAGGCGCCGCAGGCTCGCCATGTTGGACGAGAGTTCCTGCACGCCCAGCAGATTGCCTTCGCCCGAGATCACGACGTCCTCCGCGGACTCGCTGGCGGCCTGGCTGCCGGCGTCGAGCGCGGCCGTCATGAGCTGCGTCATGTCCTCGTGCAGCTGTTTCAATTCATCCCGCACCCGTTTCTTGACCTCATCGAACGTGAGCCCGACGTAGTTCTGGTTGAGGATGTTGCCGGCTTCGACCAGTTCCGAGGGGCTGTACGAACGCTCGGTGAAGATGATCCGGTTCTGCACGTCGCCGTCAGGCGTGACCAGGATCAGCAGGATGCGCTTCGCCGAGAGTTGCAGAAACTCGATATGACGGAAGCCGGCGCTGCGGCGCGGTGTCACGACGACCCCGGCGAAACGGGTGAGGTCGGACAGAATCTGCGATGCCGAGGCCACCAGCTTCTGGGTGTTGTCGGGATGCAGCTGTTCTTCCAGGTGGCTGATTTCCACCGTGTCGAGCGGCTTCAGAGTGAGCAGCGTGTCAACGAAGAACCGGTACCCGCGCGGAGTCGGAATCCGCCCTGCGGAGGTGTGCGGGCTGGCGATGAAGCCCATTTCTTCCAGGTCGGCCATGACGTTGCGGATGCTGGCGGGGGAGAGATCCAGGCCGGAGATGCGTGACAGCGCCCGTGAGCCGACCGGCTGTCCATCGGCGATATAGCGCTCGACCAGCATCTTGAGCAGGAGCTGGGCGCGTTCACTGGGCATGAGGGCGTTTTGCACGAACCTATTCTAGCGATACTGTGATGAACGGTAAACGGAAAATCGTGGACGCCGGCCGGTGTGCCTCCCCGCGCCGTGCCTTTACCTTTCGCCATTCTTATATGGTTTAATTGAAGCATGAAGCACCCCTTCCGCACGATCGCGCTGATCGGCAAGTACAAGAGCCCGGAAATCGCCGGGCCCCTGCTCGAACTGGGCCGCTTTCTGGCGGAACGCGGCGTGCGGGTGCTGCTGGATCGCCTGACTGCCTCGCATATCGGCGCGTGCCCGTATCCCGTGCTGACACTGGAGGAACTCGGGAAACAGGCCGACCTTGCGATCGTCATCGGCGGCGACGGTACCATGCTCAATATCGCCCGCACGCTGGCTCCGCACGATGTGGCGCTGGTTGGCGTGAACCAGGGCCGGCTGGGGTTCCTGACCGATATTTCCATCGACACCATGTTCGACACCATCGGCGCGATACTGGATGGCAAGTTCGTCGCCGAGGCCCGCATGCTGCTGCAGGGCGAGATCCATCGCGGCGGGCAACGGGTGGCCGAAGTCCTGGCGTTCAACGACGTGGTCGTGAGCAAGGGGCTCAAGGGCAGCATGATCGAATTCGAGGTGCGGATCGACAGCCAGTTCATCTACAACCAGCGATCCGACGGTCTGATCGTGGCGACGCCCACCGGTTCCACCGCCTACGCGTTGTCGGCGGGGGGGCCGATCGTCCATCCATCGCTGTCGGTCATGACGCTGGTGCCGGTATGCCCGCACACCCTGTCGAACCGCCCTATCGTGATCGGCGGTGACAGCACGGTCGAGATCATCGTCAAGGGCGCCGATGATCCGCATGCTCATTTCGACAGCCACTCGCACTTCGATCTGCAGCAGGATGATCGCGTCGTCGTGCACCGCCACCTGCACGGCATCGACCTGCTGCATCCGGCGGGACACCGTTATTACGGGATGCTGCGGGAGAAGCTCAACTGGAACCGTGAGTAAATGGTGATGAGTCATGAGTGATGGGTGAGAAATCCGGGCACACCCCGGGCGCCCATTACCCATGACTCATTACCCATTGCCTCGCCCATGCTGCGCAACCTTTCGATACGGGACTTCGCGATCGTCGATCGTCTGGAACTCGAATTTGCGCCCGGCTTCACGGCGCTGACGGGTGAGACCGGAGCGGGCAAATCGATCCTGATCGAAGCGCTCGCCCTGGTTTTGGGGGAACGGGCCGATGCGCTCGCGGTACGCCAGGGCGCCGAGCGTGCGGAGGTGAGCGCCGAGTTCGACCTGGCTGGCGATGCGCGGCTTGCGGCGTGGCTGGGATCGAATGAACTGGGCGCCGCCGACGGTACGTGCCTGATGCGCCGCACGATCGACCGCACGGGCCGCTCGCGCGCCTTCATCAATGGCCGGGCTGCAACGCTCGCGCAGTTGCGCGAGGTCGGCGAGTTTCTGGTCGACATCCACGGGCAGCATCAACACCAGTCCCTGTTGCGCGCAAACACGCAGCGCGATCTTCTCGATGCTTTCGGCGGGCTGCGGGCGGTGGCTGACGAAGTCGCTCGAGCCCATGCCGAATGGAAGGAGCGTCGCGAGCGGAGGGCGCGGTTCGAGCGTGACGCACACGCGCTCGCCGCCGAACGCGCGGAGCTGGAGGAGCGGGTGCGCGAACTGGAAGCGCTGGGGTTCAGCGCCGCCGAATGGGACGCGCTCTCAGCGGAGCAGGCACGGCTTGCCCACGGCACGAGCCTCGCCGAAGCCGCGCAATTCGCGCTGGACGTTCTTGCCGAAGGCGATGAGTGCGGGCTCTCACGCGTGAACCGCGTCATTGCCCGGCTGGAGGATCTGGTCGAGCACGATCCGCGGTTGCGCGGAATCCTCGAAGTTCTGCAACCGGCTCAGGCGCACCTCCAGGAGGCGGGCTACGCGTTGCGGCGATATGGCGAGCGGCTCGAAATCGATCCCCGGCGGCTGCAAGAGGTGGAGCAACGGCTGGGTGCCGTGCACGCCATGGCGCGCCGGTATCACGTCGATCCGCCACGGCTCGCCGAAGTGCTGGAGCAGGCGCGCGGACGGTTGGAGGCGCTCGGTGCTGGCGGTGACCTGAAGGCCTTGCGCGAAGGGGAGGCGGCGGCAGGAGCGGCGTGCCTGGCGCAGGCGAAGGTGCTTTCTGCGGGGCGCGCCAGCGCGGCACGGCAGCTGAGCGAGCAGGTGTCTGCGGCAATGCAGAAACTCGCGATGGCCGGCGGCCGATTCGAAGTGGCCCTCGACGCACTGGGCGAGATCACGCGCGATGGCGCCGAGGCTGTGGAAATGCGGGTGGCGGCGCACAAAGGCATGGCGCCGCAGCCCTTGTCGAGCGTGGCTTCGGGCGGTGAACTGTCGCGGCTGAGTCTCGCGCTACAGACGGTCGCGACCCAGTCGGCGCAGGTGCCCACCCTGATATTCGACGAGGTCGATGCCGGTATCGGCGGACGCGTGGCCGAGATCGTCGGCCGGATGCTGAGGCAACTCGGCAAGCGCCATCAGGTCATGTGCATTACGCATTTGCCGCAGGTCGCGGCATCCGCCGATCACCAGTGGCAGGTCGGCAAGGAATCCGTCGATGGCACGGTACTCACCCGTGTCGCCGTGCTGGACGGGCAGCGGCGCGTCGAGGAGATTGCGCGCATGCTCGGCGGCATCAGGATCACCGATACCACGCGCCAGCACGCGGCCGAAATGCTGGGAGTCAAGGATCCGCCGGCCGCGCGTCGGGCGGGGTCTTCCTAGGTTTCCACCACCTCGTAATCGAGCGCAGCCGCGCACCTGAGCAGCAGCGGCCGGGCAGCGTCCTCGTGGGCGCGCGAACTGTAGTCGAAAAACAGCGCTTCGCCCGGGATGATGGCGGTGTTGAGACAGGCCGTTTCCGAGCCGGGGTCATCCCCGAAATAGACGAAGATCGAACCGCGCTGGGCTTTCTTCAACCGTTCGAGATAGTCGAGATCCACGGGAATGTTCCCCGCTTCCTGCAGCTTGCGCAATTGACGAATGATTCCACCCACGTGGTGGCGCCCTTCGTCCTCGCTCGCCTCCACGTACGCGAACTCGCCTTCGAGTCGTGATACCACGACCCGCGGTGTCAGCAGGCGTTTGCCTTCGCGCGCGTACAGGCGATGTCCCATACTTCGGTCCAACCGATGTCCTACGTTGGGAATGGTGCCGAGCGGCGCATATTATACGGGCACGCCGTGCGTTGATGTATCGCGCGCGGCTCCATTCGGGCATCGTGCCGGGCATTGCCTACGCGCCGCGCATGCCGGATCTTCGCTTGTATGGCAGTCAGCGGCCCGGTGCATCTATCCGCGCCGCCGGTTGGGGCAGTCGCTGCGGGAGCAATCGGCGTAGATGTGCAGTGAATGATCATGTATCTTGAAGCCGCGCTTATCCGCGATCTCGATCTGCCGCCGCTCGATCTCCGCGTCGTAGAACTCCTCGACGTGCCCGCACTGTATGCACACGAGGTGGTCATGGTGCCCGCCCTGGTTCAGCTCGAACACGGCTTTACCGCTCTCGAAGTGATGGCGCACGAGGAGCCCTGCCTGCTCGAACTGGGTCAATACCCGGTAGACGGTCGCGAGCCCGGTTTCAGTGCCTTCTTTTTGCAGGATACGGTAGACCTCCTCCGCGGCAAGGTGCCGCACCGGGCTCTTCTCGAAGAGTTCGAGGATGCGCAGGCGGGGCAACGTGGCCTTCAGCCCGATGGTCTTGAGGTCGCTGGGTGAGCTCACGGTTTGACTGTCGGCCTATGCAGGTCTCGGTTATGATATTCATTTTCGCAGGCTTTGAATACTGCGGCCACGGTGAACCACGCCGTGGGCGGTTCCGCGACTTCACCGCAGCCAGTCAGCCATCGTTACCCATGCGCCACATCGTATTGCTGGTACTGTTGCTTTCCGCTTGCCGCGACGTGCCGCTGCTGCCGACCGTCACGCCGCACAAGATAGACATTCAGCAGGGCAACGTGGTCACGCAGGACATGGTTGAAAAACTCCAGCCGGGCATGTCCCGGTCGCAAGTGCGCTTCATACTGGGCACGCCCCTGGTCACGGACCCTTTCCGTACCGATCGCTGGGATTATGTCTACCACTACAACAAGGGCGGGCAGGTGACGGAGCAGCGCCGGCTGATCGTGCTGTTCAAGGACGACAAGTTCTTGCGTCTCGAGGGCGACAAGATGCCGCCGGGGCCGGCGTCCGGCGCGGCGAAGGGCGCGCGAACGCTGTCGGGGCCGGCCATCGCGGCACCGCCGGCGGGCGGCGACAAGCCCGCTGCCTCGAAACCGGATACGGCCAGGGATGCCAGTGGCGCTGAGACGGCCGACAAGCCGCCGCCGGCCGACGAGAAGGGCTTTTTCGGGCGCATGCTCGAGCAGTTGGGATTCTAGGAGCGGGATGGGCGCACGTGCGCAAGGGGTTGCTCCAGATATCAGTTTTCATGCAGAGCCCATGAGTTTCGACACTGATTCAGGTTGCGGGATATGGCAGCGCTCAATGTTGCGGTAGCGGGGGCCGGCGGCCGCATGGGCCGGATGCTGATCGAGACGGTTCTCGCGAGCCAGGATCTGCATCTGAAGGCGGCGCTGGAGCAGAGCGGAAACGCGCTGGTTGGCCGCAACGCGGGGCAACTGGTGGGCGCGCAATCGGACGCCGGCATCAGTGACGACATCGAGGCGAGTCTTGCCGGCTGCGATTTTCTCGTGGATTTTACCCGTCCCGAAGGAACGATGACGCATCTTGCAGCGTGCCGCAGACTGGGCGTGAGGATGGTGATCGGCACGACCGGATTCAGCGAGCAGCAACAGTTGCTCATCCAGGACGCCGGGCGCGAACTCGCGATCGCGATGGCGCCCAACTTCAGCGTCGGCGTCAATGTGACCTTCAAGCTGCTCGATGTGGCGGCGGCGGCGCTCCGGCACGGCTACGACGTCGAGATTTTGGAAGCGCATCACCGGCACAAGGTCGATGCCCCGTCGGGGACGGCACTGCGCATGGGCGAGGTGGTCGCGCGGGCACTGGGCCGGGACCTCAGGCAATGCGCCATTTACGGCCGTGAAGGGGTCACCGGCGCGCGCGCGGACGAGACCATCGGTTTTTCGGCAGTGCGCGGTGGCGACCTGGTGGGCGATCATACGGTGATGTTCATCGGCGCGGGCGAACGTCTTGAAATCACGCACCGCGCTTCGAGCCGCGCCAACTTCGCGCAGGGGGCGCTCCGCGCCGGCCGGTTTCTCATGTCGAAGCAGACAGGTTTCTTCGACATGTTCGACGTGCTCGGTTTCCGTTAGGCGCGCCCGATCCGCCGCCCGAGGCGCGCCGGTTTGTCGGTGCCCCGGGGCTTCGCGTATAATGCTGCCCTCAAGCAGCGGGACGGGTGTGAGGCCTGTCCCGCTTTCCGCATTTACGGCGTAAATCAAGAGGTTATCGGTGCCTGACGTTCGTCCCGCCGTCCTTGTACTGAAGGATGGCACGGTGTTCCATGGCACCTCGATCGGCGTCGCGGGGCTGGCGGTCGGCGAAGTGGTATTCAACACGTCCATGACCGGCTATCAGGAGATCCTGACCGACCCGTCCTATTGCCGCCAGATCGTCACGCTGACCTATCCTCATATCGGCAACTACGGTGCAAATCCGGAGGACGTCGAATCGAACCGGGTTTTCGCAGCGGGGCTGGTGATACGCGATCTTCCGGCCGTAATGAGCAACTGGCGCGCAACATGCACGCTGCAGCAATATCTTGAGCGCGAGAATGTGGTGGCGATCGCCGATATCGATACGCGCAGGTTGACGCGTATCCTCCGCGACCGCGGCGCCCAGGACGGCTGCCTGGTGGCGGGCGCCGTGGACGAAACCGCGGCCTTGCGCGCGGCACGTGAATTTCCAGGACTGGTCGGAATGGACCTCGCAAAGATCGTCAGTTGCGAGAAACCGTACGAGTGGCGCGAAGGGGGGTGGAAGCTGGGCGCGGGATACGGCGCGCCGGCCAACCCGCGTTTTCACGTCGTGGCATACGACTTCGGCATCAAGCGCAACATTCTCCGCAAGCTCGTTGCGCGCGGCTGCCGGGTGACCGTCGTGCCGGCGCAGACTGCCGCCGCCGGTGCGTTCGACCTCAAGCCCGACGGGATCTTTCTGTCGAACGGGCCGGGAGATCCCGAGCCGTGCGACTACGCGATCAGTGCCATACACAGGTTTCTCGAAACCGATATTCCGGTTTTCGGCATCTGCCTGGGGCACCAGTTGTTGGGCCTGGCAAGCGGCGCGCGGACGATGAAGATGAAGTTCGGTCACCACGGCGCGAATCACCCGGTGCAGGATCTCGAGACCGGGCGCGTCATGATCACGAGCCAGAATCACGGTTTCGCGGTGGATGCGGGCACGCTACCGTCGAATGCGCGCGTCACGCACGTGTCGTTGTTCGATGGCAGCCTGCAAGGCTTCGCCCGTACGGACCGGCCGGCGTTCTGTTTCCAGGGCCATCCGGAAGCAAGCCCGGGCCCGCACGACGTTGACTACCTCTTTGACAAATTCGTCGGCTGCATGGAAAAGGCGAAGGCGGACGGCGTCAGGATGAAGGCGGAACCGGAAACGTCCGTCGCGAAGTCGCTGTGAAATCGTCCTTCATCCCCCAGCATTCATCCTTGCCCTGCCATGCCCAAGCGCGCTGATATACGGTCGATCCTGATCATCGGCGCCGGTCCGATCATCATCGGCCAGGCATGCGAGTTCGACTATTCCGGCGCGCAGGCGTGCAAGGCGCTGCGGCAGGAGGGCTATCGCGTCGTCCTGGTCAATTCCAATCCTGCGACCATCATGACCGATCCGGACATGGCGGACGCGACCTACATCGAGCCGATCACCTGGCAGATGGTGGAGAAGATCATCGCAGCCGAGCGTCCTGACGCCCTGCTGCCGACGATGGGCGGGCAGACGGCGCTGAATTGCGCGCTTGACCTCGCGCGCGAGGGCGTGCTTGCCCGTCATGGGGTCGAGATGATCGGCGCCAGCAAGGAAGCGATCGACAAGGCGGAGGACCGCGAGAAGTTCAAGAAGGCCATGGCAAAAATCGGCCTCGCCAGTCCGCGTTCGGCGCTGGCGCACAGCCTGGAGGAGGCCTTGCAGGTGCAGGCGATGGTCGGGTATCCCACCATCCTGCGGCCGTCCTTCACCCTCGGCGGCAGCGGCGGCGGCATCGCCTACAACCACGAGGAATTCGTCGCGATTGTCGAGCGCGGACTGGAGGCGTCGCCGACCGGCGAAGTGCTGATTGAAGAATCGGTCATCGGCTGGAAAGAGTTCGAGATGGAGGTCGTGCGCGATCGCAAGGACAACTGCATCATCGTCTGCTCGATCGAGAATCTCGATCCGATGGGCGTGCACACCGGCGACTCGATCACGGTGGCGCCCGCCCAGACGCTGACCGACAAGGAATACCAGATCATGCGGGATGCCTCGATCGCATGCCTGCGCGAGATCGGGGTGGACACGGGCGGCTCGAACGTGCAGTTCGCGATCAACCCGGCGGATGGACGCATGGTCATCATCGAGATGAACCCAAGGGTGTCGCGTTCCTCGGCGCTGGCGTCGAAGGCGACGGGATTCCCGATCGCCAAGGTCGCGGCCAAGCTGGCCGTGGGCTATACGCTCGATGAGTTGCGCAACGAAATCACCAGCGGCGCGACGCCGGCCTCGTTTGAGCCCACCATCGACTACGTCGTGACCAAGGTGCCGCGGTTTGCCTTCGAGAAGTTTCCGCAGGCCGATGACCGGCTCACCACGCAGATGAAATCGGTCGGCGAAGTCATGGCGATCGGACGCACCTTCCAGGAGTCGTTCCAGAAGGCGCTGCGCGGGCTGGAGGTCGGGGTGGATGGACTCAATCAGCGCACGCGTGACCGGGAGACGATCGAGAAGGAACTCGGCGAGCCGGGGCCGGAGCGGATCTGGTACGTGGGCGATGCGTTCGAGAACGGATTCACGCTCGATGAAGTGCAGCGCTTGACGCACATCGACCCCTGGTTTCTGGCGCAGATCAAGGAGATCGTCGACCTCGAGACGGAACTCGACGACCGGCGGCTGGGCGACATGGATGCGGCCAGCTTCAGAACGGTGAAGCGCAAGGGCTTCTCGGACCGGCGGCTCGCGTATCTTCTGAACACGAGCGAGGAAGAAGTGCGCGGGAAGCGCCATGCCTATGGAATCTATCCCGTCTACAAGCGGGTGGATACCTGCGCCGCCGAATTCGCCACCAGCACGGCCTACTTGTATTCGACCTACGAGGAAGAGTGCGAGGCCGCGCCCTCCGACCGCCGCAAGATCATGGTGCTCGGAGGCGGGCCGAATCGCATCGGACAGGGAATCGAGTTCGATTATTGCTGCGTGCACGCGGCGCTGGCGCTGCGCGAGGATGGTTTCGAGACCATCATGGTCAACTGCAATCCCGAAACCGTATCGACCGATTACGACACCTCCGACCGGCTCTACTTCGAGCCCCTGACCCTCGAAGACGTGCTGGAAATCGTGCGCGTCGAGAAGCCGGAAGGCGTGATCGTGCAGTTTGGCGGCCAGACCCCGTTGAAGCTTGCGCGGGAGCTGGAGCTGAACGGGGTGCCCATCATCGGCACGACGCCGGATTCGATCGACATTGCGGAAGACCGGGAGCGCTTCCAGAAACTGCTCCATCGCCTTAAGCTCAAGCAGCCACCCAACCGCACGGCACGCAGCGCACAGAAGGCGCTGGCGGTCGCCGAGGAGATCGGCTATCCCCTGGTGGTGCGCCCGTCCTACGTCCTGGGCGGCCGCGCAATGGAGATCGTCTACAAGCAGAGCGACCTCGAACGCTACATGCGGGAGGCAGTGAAGGTTTCGAACGACAGCCCGGTGCTGCTGGATCACTTTCTCACCGACGCGATCGAGGTCGACGTGGACGCGGTGTCCGATGGCGAAGCGGTCATCATCGGCGGCGTGATGGAGCATATCGAGGAGGCCGGCGTGCACTCGGGTGACTCAGCGTGCTCGCTGCCGCCGTTCAGCCTGCCGCAGGCGCTGCAGGACGAACTGCGGCGGCAGACGGTCGCCATGGCGCACGCGCTCAAGGTGGTGGGATTGATCAACGTGCAGTTCGCGATCAAGGACAGCACGGTCTATGTGCTTGAGGTCAATCCACGCGCCTCGCGCACGGTGCCCTTCGTGTCGAAGGCGACGGGCGTGCCTCTCGCCAAGGTCGCCGCGCGTTGCATGGCGGGCAGGACGCTGGCCGCGCAGGGGGTGGGGGCGGAAGTCGTTCCGCCGTACTATTCGGTCAAGGAGGCGGTGTTCCCGTTCATCAAGTTTCGCGGCGCCGACACCATACTGGGGCCGGAGATGAAGTCGACCGGCGAGGTGATGGGCGTGGGCGCGAGCTTTGGCGAGGCGTTCGTGAAATCGCAGATGGCGGCCGGTGAGAAGCTGCCGGAAGCCGGCAAGGTCTTCGTCAGCGTGCGCGATGCCGACAAGCCGCGCACCGTGGAGATCGCGCGCTCCCTGGCGGGGCTCGGTTTTTTACTGGTGGCGACGCGCGGCACAGCGGCGGCGTTGGCGGCCGCCGGGCTCGAAGTGACGCCGGTCAACAAGGTCGGTGAAGGGCGTCCTCATGTCGTCGACATGATCAAGAACGGCGAGATCGTGCTCATCGTCAACACCGTCGAAGACCGGCGTACGGCGATGCGCGACTCGTATTCGATCCGGCGCGCGGCGCTGCAGGCGCGCGTCGCCCTCTACACGACCTTGTCGGGCGCGCGCGCGGCCTGTCATGGGATGGCGCAGTCGGGTGAAATGCGCCCTTACGCGGTGCAGGCGCTGCATGCGCAGCTCGCGGCAGCGCCGCGCTAGGGCGATGGCGGGGGAGTTCTCATGGCCAAAATACCGTTGACCGTATCCGGCGCGGAAAAGCTGCGCGCCGAGCTTCAGCACCTGAAAACCAGCGAGCGCCCTGCTATCGTCAACGCCATCGCGGAAGCGCGTTCCCACGGCGATCTCTCGGAGAACGCCGAGTACCATGCCGCCAAGGAACGCCAAAGCTTCATCGAGGGCCGCATCGCCGACCTCGAGGCGAAGCTGGGCAATGCCCAGATCATCAATCCGGCGCTGCTCGATGCCGACGGGCGCTGCGTGTTCGGTGCGACGGTCGAGCTGGAGGATGTGGCGAACCGAGAGGTCGTGACCTATCAGATCGTGGGCGATGACGAGGCCGACATCAAGGAGGGCAAGATTTCGATCAGTTCGCCGATCGCCCGCGCGTTGATCGGGAAGGTTTCCGGCGATGTCGCCGAAGTGCAGGCGCCCGGGGGAGTACGCGAGTACGAGATCTTGGACGTCAAGTACGTCTAGGAAGAGCCGTCCCCCTGATTCCGGTGCGGCAGGGGCGGGATGGCGGCCTGCGACCTGAGCCGGGGGGCGTGCGCCGAGCGCTTTCCTTTCGCACCCGGC
>Ga0315912_10003699_pt1 | contig 14986 bp, 15 predicted proteins | sample VfabasoilMG_FD_204469 | JGI IMG/M metagenome (GOLD analysis project Ga0315912, IMG submission 204469) | Garden soil microbial communities collected in Santa Monica, California, United States - V. faba soil | ecosystem: Environmental > Terrestrial > Soil > Garden | place: USA: California... | reverse complement strand
CAGCATGCCGGTGATGCTCGGCATCGGGCCGATGTACCAGTTCGTCGCCAAGCATCGATTCCCGTTCGACATGCCCTGGAGCTGGAAGAAGGAATGGCGCAGCGTGGCGCTGAACAATCTTTCACTGCTCGCGCTCGGCATCGCGCTGTGCGTCTGGCTGGGCTGGAGCGTGGTCGTTCTCACGCATCTGCCAGTGGTCGCGATTGCCGGCGCGATGGGCGTATGGCTCTTCTACGTGCAGCACAGCTTCGAAGACGGGTACTGGGTCCGCAAGACCGACTGGGATCCGAAAGCCGCGGCCGTCGAAGGCAGCTCGTTCTATGACCTGCCCGCCGTGTTGCACTGGTTCACCGGCAACATCGGTTATCACCACATCCATCACCTGTCGCCGCGCATCCCGAACTACCACCTGCGCGCGGCGCACGAAGCCATGCCCTCGCTGAAGCCCGCCGTGCGCATGAGCCTGCGCGAGAGCCTCGCCTGCGCACGCATGAAGCTCTGGGACGAGAGCCTCGGCCGGATGGTGGGATTTCCGCGCGCGGCGTCGCGCCGCGCCTGATCGCCAGCGATCAGGCTTCGAGGTACGGCGCCAGCGGCGCCTGGGACTCGGCGGGTTCGGCGCGTTCCACCGACGTGGTCGACGCGCTGGCGGATTCGAGCGGCGGCACCACCGGTGACAGCGGCACCAGCCCGCGCAGGATGCTCGACTCGATCTCGAGATCCACGCTTGGCGAATAGTTCGCGAAGCGATTCACGCTGATCACCTTGGCGCGGGAGCCGCTCGGCTGGTGCGTGACGATGAACGCGTGGTACTCGCCCGGCTTCGTGGCCGCAAATCCGAAAGCGAGATTGATCCTGCCCGCGCGCATGCTCTCTTCATTGTTGATGCGCTCGTCGCAGACCACGAAGTAGCTCTGCTCTCCCGTGCGACCCACGAATGCCCCCTCGGCGTAGAGCGAATCCAGGAAGGCCTCGACCTGCGCGCGGGCCATGGTCCACGTGGCCTGGGCGTTACGTTCGAACAGCATCCAGCGCGTGCCGCGCTCGATGGACGACAACACGAACAAGGCCAGCCGCCGTGCAGACAGGAAACGCCAGTCGCTGACGGCCGCCGACCCGCTGGCCAAGGTGCGCGGAGGCGTGGCGAACTTCGGAGGCACGCGCACGGCCTGGAGCAGGTTGATGCCGGCGCTCGAGAGGCGCACGCGATCCGCATTGTTGACGTTCCAAGCCGGGCGCATGCCGTGGCGCAGAATGGGCGCGTCGCCTTCGGCGGGCGACCACACCGGCGTGCTCTCATCGCAGCGCGCGATGATTCCCGCCGCCACGCCGCAAGGCGCGAAGAGTTCGAACCGGCCGCGCAGGCGGTCGAAAGCCACGACGCGCGGGAAGAACATCGTCGCGTCTTCGCTGCGGAACGGCCAGTGACGCATGCCATCGAGCGCGGCTGCGCTCGAGGCCCACGAGGACGGCGGATCCACGACCAGCATCGCGCGGCGCTCGCGGCAGAACCGGCCGGCGACCAGCAACGTGGAGAGGCCGACGTCGGTTTCGCGCGTCAGCGGCGGAATACAAAGAAGGTTGATGTCCGGCGCCGACTGCAGCGCGAAGAGACCGGTGCCCGCCTGGGCTGAACCGATGATGTCGTAGTCGGTGATCGGCCCGCCGTCGTCACCGTCGGGATTGGACGGTGTGTAGCCGATGGAGGCGCCCGACACTGCCGCCGGCGTCCTGCACGGCCGCGCACCGGGCACACTGCCCTGCACCCGGACGAGCCGCGACTCGAGCAGCGTGTCGGCGACGAACTTGTCTGCGCCCGGTGTCACTGTGAGACGGCGAAAGATTTCCTGGTCCTCGATCTGCTCGGACCCGGCTGTGCGCACTCGCTGCACGACGAGGTTGAAGCGATCGTTCTCCTTCGAATCGATGCCGTCGTAGTCGACGGAAGCGCGAAGGAACTCGCGGGAGCCGGCGCCGACGCCGCGCAGCGTGAGCTTTCCGGACAGGCAGGGCAGCGTCAGCGTGGGCGGGCGCGCGCCGTTGACCACGCGAACGACGATGGCGCAGCGGCCGCCGTTCTCGAAGAACTGGTCGACTGCGTAACTGACCGTCGAAGGCTGCCAGAGACCGCCGAACACGCGTTGGTAATCGGCGAAACTGCGGACGGGGACGGGTTCGTTGACGGGACCTTTCAGCGTCCGGCCGACGAAGGCGGCGATGCTGGTTGCGGCTCGCGCGATGACGCGTATAGAGCCGGGCTCATCGGCGGTTTGGACTTGCGAGTCAAACGGCTCGGCCAACTACATCCCCAGACCATGGACTCGTTTATATCGAGTCTCGAAACGTGCGCGGAATGTAGCAGCGTCTCAGTAGCGCCGCCACAGCGGGACGTGGCGTCTTTTGAAAAATGCGACGAGCAGAAGACCCGCGATGAATCCGCCGATGTGAGCGCCGAACGCAATTCCTCCCGGGGATTGGTTGGTCGACTGAATGGCGGCGAGCGCCGCGAACACGAGTTGCATGAGGAACCAGGCCGCGAGCACCCAGATTGCCGGGAATCGTCCGAAGCCGATGACGACGAAGCCGACCGGCAACCCTAACAAGACCCTGGCGCGGGGAAACAGCAGCAGGTAACCGCCGAGCACGCCGGAAATTGCTCCGCTCGCGCCGATCATGGGCATTTCCCCAGAAGGGTTCGGCAACACGAAGGCGTACACGGCGGCGACGCCGCACAAGACATAAAAAAGAAGGAAGCGGACGTGGCCCATGGCGTCTTCGACGTTGTTTCCGAAGATCCACAGGTAAAGCATGTTGCCCGCGAGGTGCCAGAAGCCGCCGTGCATGAACATGGACGTGAGCACCGAGGCCCACGGCGGAATCATGGCGACGTCAGGCGGGAGGTATTTCGTGCCGGTGAGCACCGCGGGAACCACCCCGAATGCATAACTTGCCTCGCGCGTGCCCGCATCCGACAGCAGCAGGTGTTGCCACACGTAGACCAGCACGCAGCTGATCATGATGCCGACGGTGACGAACGGCCGTGTCGTCGTCGGGTTATCGTCGTGGAGAGGAAGGACTATGGTAGTTAGTTCTAGTTGTTGACCGGCTTGGTCGTCGGCGCAGCGGGCGCCGCCGCGGCAGCAGCGGATTCCACCGACGACTCGCGATCGGACACGAGTTCCTGGAACGTCGCTTCATCCACGGGAAGATCGGAGATGCCATCCCACGTGGCGCCCGGCGCCACCTTGTTCTGCACGATGGTGGCGTTCATCACGATCGCATCGAGCTGGTCCGGACCGCCCGACACGGAAACGGGAATGCCGCGCGGCTCATGCGAGAGCTTCGACACCGCCTCCCAGTCGATCTTTTCCTTGCGCGCCTTGAGCTCCTGCTGGATGCGCTCGGCCAGCGCCTTGTTGAGCAGCTTGGCCTGCGCCTTCTTCCAGTCGCGCGGATCGTCTTCGAGCACGTCGAACGCCTGGATGTGCAGCGCGCCGTCGTGCCAGCCGAACACGAACGGCTGGTTCACCACGCGCACCTTCGTGCTGATGGGCGTCATCTCGAACAACATCGCGATGTCTTCCGGATACAGCCGAATGCAGCCGTGGCTCGATCGCAGACCCACGCCCGCGGGCTTGTTGGTGCCGTGGATCATGTACGTGGGCCAGCCGAGATAGAACGCGAAGCGCCCCAGCGGATTGTCCGGCCCGGCCTTCACGACGCGCTCGAGCTCTTCGCCGCGTTCTTCACGGTGTTCCTTGATGATGGACGCCGTCGGACGCCACACCGGATCCTTGGTCTTGCGCAGGACCGTGGTGGTGCCTTCAGGAGTCTTCCAGCCCACCTTGCCGATGCCGATGGGATAGGTGTGCACCACCTGCTTCTCGCCCTTCTTCATCTTCGGGTAGTAGAAGAGTCGCATCGCGGCGGCATTGATGACGATGCCTTCTCGCGGCGCGTTGGGCAGGATGAACTGCGAGGGAATGACGATCTCCTTGCCCTCGCCCGGCAGCCAGGGATCGACGCCCGGGTTGGCGCGCACGATTTCCTCGTAACCGACATTGAAGCGGCGCGCGATGTCCGTGAGCGTATCTTCCTTCGTGGCGTTGGTTTTCTGCACGACGCCGACGATGTCGGTGGTGGCGTCGATCTCGAAGCGATGCGTGGGCACGGGCTCGGGCAGAGCCGGGATCGCGGCGACCTTGTCGGCGTCCTTCTTGCCGCCCCACTTCGGGCCGTCACCGAACAGCGAGCAACCTGAGACCAGCGCGACACCGAGTGCCGTGACGATGAGAGCCCGCAGCGCGGAATGATTTTTCATGGCCAAAGTATGACACCGCATGGTTGGTTCAGGCTGTCGGCATTCTGCTACAGCAAAGTGGGTTGGTTCGGGAGCTCGTCGCGATCCGGTTTTCCGTGAACCCGACTCGCGGAAAACTCCCGCTCTAACAATCGGCCCACCTCGTCCACTCCGGCGACCGCTCCTTCCCTGAAACGGCCGGCCTGGAAGTGTCCTTCGATGAGCCGGCAAACGGATTCCCACTCGGTCAGGGAAATCCTGGCGGCGGCGCCACGGTCGGCGACGATCTCGACATCCCGGTCCGCCATCAATACATAGATGAGTACGCCGTTGCGAAGTTCGGTGTCCCAGACCCGCAGTTGCGCGAAAACCTCGGCGGCCCGCTCGCGCGGGGGTTTGCCCGACCAGAGATCGCGCAAAGACAGCGCCGTTTCGACAGCCAGTCGGATTTCGCCGGAGCTTCGCTGCTCCGCAGCGGCAATCGCGCTCGCAATGTCGCGCTCCGACTCCGGCGAGAAACGTCGCCGGGTCAGCGCCGGTGGCGCGAACACATGCTTCAGGAAACGCCCGGCGCCCACGTGCCCTAACTACCAGCGGCCGGAGGCGCCGCCGCCACCACCACGACCGCCGCCGCCAGTGAAAATTCCGCCGGAACTTCCGCCCCCAAAACTACCACTCGATCGGCCACTCCAGCTGCCGCCGGATCCGCCGCTCGACCAGCCGCCCCGCGAACTGCCGCCCATTCCGTTGAGGACCTGCAGTGCGCCTGCTCCCATCGCCAGCACGACGACTGCCACGATCCCGCCAGCCACTGTGGCGAATATCCAGGACGTGGTGAAGGCGAATACCACGGCCGCCGTGATGGCCCCGGTGATGGCTCCCGCAAGACCGCGGCCGACCGTGCGGCGCACGAATCCGCCGACGGCCACGATGACCATCAGGATCATCGGTACCAGACCACCCGGCACCCGGCCGCCCTCATCGCGCTTCCAGCTCGGATCCGGCTCGGGCAGCGGCTCGCCGTCGACCACGCGCAGCATCTGATCGACGCCCGCATTGATGCCGCCCGCGAAATCGCCCTGCTTGAACAGCGGCACGATGGTCTCGTTGATGATGCGGCTCGACGTCGCGTCGGTGAGAACGCCTTCGAGGCCGTACTGCACTTCGATGCGCAACGCGCGATCGTCCTTGGCGACGATGAGCGCCGCGCCGTCGTCGATGCCCTTGCGCCCCAGCTTCCACGACTCCATCAGGCGTACGCCGAACTGCGCGATGTCTTCGGGCGCGGTGGTCGGCAGGATGAGCACGGCGATCTGCGCGCCCTTGCGACGCTCGAATGCCGCGAGCTTCTCTTCGAGCGCCGACTGTTGCCCCGCCGTGAGCGTACCGGTGAGATCGGTGACCCGCGCCTCGAGTGCGGGAATCGCCATCTGCGCGCGCACCACGGAAACAGGGCCGACCAGCAGCAACGCCAGCGTGAGCAGCGCGGCTTTCATGGGTTTCCTGGCGATTTCAGTTCGCCGGCGGCGGCGTGGCAGGCGCCGGCGCGCCTTCGACGGGCGTGTTCTGCTGGGAAGGCGTCGAGGTGTCGAAGCTCACCGTGGGCGCCGTGGAGATCTCGGCCTCGTTCTGCACGGAGAAGTTCGGCTTCACTTCGAAGTCGAACATGTTCGCCGTGATGTTCGTGGGGAACTCGCGCACGGTCACGTTGAACTCCTGCACTGCCTGGATGTAGCGATTGCGCGCCACGGTGATGCGGTTCTCGGTGCCTTCGAGCTGGGCCTGCAGATCGCGGAAGTTCGCATCCGACTTGAGCTCCGGATAACGCTCCACCGTCAAGAGCAGGCTCTTGAGCGCGGAAGTGAGTTCACCCTGCGCCGCCTGGAACTTGGCGAACGCTTCCGGGTTATTGATGAGCTCCGGTGTCAGCTGGATGGAAGTAGCCTTCGCGCGCGCTTCCGTGACGCCCACCAGCACCCGCTCTTCCTGCGCGGCGAAACCCTTCACCGCGGCGACCAGGTTCGGAATGAGATCCGCGCGACGCTGATACTGGTTCACGACTTCGGACCAGGCAGCCTTCACCGCTTCATCCTGGTTCTGGAGCTTGTTGTAACCACAGCCCGAGAGATTCGCGCTCGCGAGCACGACGACAAGACCCATGACCCACTTGCGCATACGACTCTCCATCACCAGTAAATTGACCCGTTACCTCACCAGATCTTCACACGCTCGGCCGGCGGCCGATACATGAGGTCGCCGGGCTTCACGCCGAACGCATCATAAAACGCATCGATGTTGGTGCTTGCTCCGTTGGCCCGGAACTCGCTCGGGCTGTGCGGATCAGTGACCAGCCGCTTGAGAAGCTCGGCATCGCGATAGTTGCGGCGCCATACCTGGGCCCAGCCCAGGAAGAAGCGCTGGTCACCGGTGAAGCCGTCGATTTCGGGCGCGGGCTGGCCATTGAGGGACAGTTTGTAGGCTTTGTACGCCACGGCGATGCCAGACAAGTCCCCGATGTTCTCCCCGAGCGTGAGATCGCCGTTGATATGCCGGCCGTCGAGCACCGAGTACCCCGCGTACTGCTTCGACAGGGCGCCCGCGCGCTCCTTGAACTTCGCGCCGTCCTCGGCCGTCCACCAGTCGCGCAGATTCCCGTCGCCGTCGTACTGGCGACCGGAGTCGTCGAACCCGTGGCTGATTTCGTGGCCGATCACGGAACCGATGCCGCCGTAGTTCACGGCCGGATCCACATTCTTGTCGTAGAACGGCCAGCGCAGGATCGCCGCGGGGAACGTGATCTCGTTCTTCGAGGGGTTATAGGACGCATTCACGGTCTGCGGCGTCATGTTCCACTCGCCCTTGTCGACCGGACCGCCGGTGCGGTTCACGTGGCGGTTGTGCCTGTGCTCGGACGCGCGCAACAGATTGCCGATGAGGTCGTCCGGGCGCACCGTCAACGCGCTGTAGTCCTTCCATTTGTCGGGATAACCGATCCTCACGGTAATCTTCGAGAGCTTGGTCTTGGCTTCGAGGCGCGTCGCGGGCGTCATCCACTCGAGCGAATCGATGGAGCTGTCGAACGCCTTGATGATGTTGCCGACGAGATCGAGCATGTTCGCCTTTGCCTCGGCGCCGAAGTGCGACTCGACGAACATGCGACCGACGAGTTCGCCGATGTTCCTGTCCATGGAATCCACGGCGCGGCGCCAGCGTGGCTTCTGCTCCTGGACGCCATTCAGGGTCTTCTCGTGGAATCCGAAATGGAGGTCGGCGAACTGCGCCGAGAGCGCCGGCGCGTAGTCGTCGAGCAGCTGGAATTTGAAATAGACACGCCAGTCGGACACAGGCACCGTTTTCACCAGCTGCGCGATGCCCTTGATGAAAGGCGGCTGGTTGATGTCGAGACTCTGCACGGGCGCGCCCATGCCTTCGAAGAACGCCAGCCAGTCGAAGCCCGGCGCCAGCTTCTGGTATTCGGGCAGCGTCATTGGGTTGTAGGTTTTAACCGGATCGCGGTTCTGGACCTTGGTCCACTGGTCGTTGGCGAAGCGTGTCTCGAGCGCAGCGATACGCAATGCCGCCGACTTCGCGTTGCGCTCGCCGGCGCGCGCCAGCATCTGCTCGACGTACTCCGTGTACTTCGCACGGAAGGCCGCGTACTTGGCGTCGGGCGACAGGTAGTAGTCGCGGTCGGGCATCGTGAGGCCGTTCTGGTACAGACCGCCGAGATAGACCGCGGAGTTCTTGTTATCCGGCTGCGAGATCCAAACGAACGGCTGTGCGACGCCGATGCGCTGCGAGTGCCCGATGTAACGCGCAACGTCGCGCGGCGTGGAAATGGAATCGATGCGCGCGAGTTCGTCCCGGAGCGGCGTGGGCCCGAGCGATTCCACGCGATTGGCATCCATGTACGCGAGGTAGAAGTCGCCGACCTTCTGCGCGTCGGAGCCCGCGGGACGATTGACCTGCGTCGAGGCCGCCACGATGAGTTGCTTCACTTCCTCGCGCGCCTGATCGTCGAGGATGGTGAACGAGCCGTAGTTCGATCGATCAGCCGGAATCGGGGTGTTCGCGAGCCAGGCGCCGCCGACGAAACGATAGAGATCATCCTGCGGCCGGACGGCGCGGTCGAAGCCCGTGAGATCGAGGCCGGATTTGAGAGGCGGCGGCGGAGCGACCACGGGCGCGGGAGCGGGAGTCGTGGGCCTGGGAGCGGAGCCGGCGCATGCAGCCAATACAGCCGCGGATACGACGGCGGCCGAAGCCACCACGACGAAGCGATTGAACATGGAGGACCCCGAAAAATGTTCGAAGGGGCCGAGTATAAAAAAAGCCCCAAGCTTTAGGGGCTCGGGGCTTGAGAAGGCGGACTTTCGATGAAGGGAAAGAAGGTCCGCTAGGGGATTCGGCTAACTCAGTGCAGTCTTGCGACCTGCAGAATCTTGATGTCCTCGGCTTCGATCTCGAAGTTCGCGGCCAGCAGTCGGCGCAGTTCCTTCGAATCGCGGCGTTCACCCAGCGGGTGCGTCAGCTCGATCACACCGCTCCACTCGCTGGAGTGAGCAGGCTCAGCGCTCGTGACAAAGTGCGTGTAATAACGGGCTGCCATGGGTACAAAGCGTAAATTGAGCACCCCGAAACGGCTGTGAGCCGCTGCACAGAACCCCCTGGCAGACGGCGGCCGTGACTGAGACCCCCATCACAACTGACATTAAATTAGGGCGACGATTAGTGACTCGTTACAGACCTTCGGAGAAACCCGGATCGCAGTTCATCACCAGCGCAGGCGCAGCACGGCTGAAACAGGAGCTGGACGAGCTGTGGAAGGTAGAGAGGCCCAGGGTGACGCAGGCGGTGTCGGAAGCCGCGGCGCAGGGCGATCGCTCCGAAAACGCCGAATACACCTATGGCAAGAAGCGCCTGCGCGAGATCGACCGCCGTGTTCGTTTCCTTCGCAAACGACTCGATGGCATGACCGTGGTCGACAAGCCGCCTTCAGATCCGCGGCGGGTGTACTTCGGCGCCTGGGTGACGCTCGAGGATGACGACGGCAAACAAACAAGGTACCGGATCGTCGGACCCGACGAGTTCGACATGGCCGACGGCTACATCAGCATGGATGCGCCGTTGGCGCGGTCATTGATGCGCAAGGCGCTGGACGACGAAGTGAAAGTGGCGCTGCCGGGCGGCGACCGCAATTTCGTCATCGTCGAGATCGGTTACGAACCCGCAGCCGGCTGATTCTGCGCCGCGAGTTCCGCCCGCCGCGCGTAGAAGCGCAGCACCGTCTCCTCGAAATTTCCAACCAGCAGATCCGCCAACGGACCGGCATACCAGTTGAAGCCCGTGCTGACACGGTAGTGCATGCGCACGCGGAGTCGGGTTCCTTCGGCATCTTCGACGAGCGAATACCGCGTTTCACCCAGGTCGAAATAATGGCCACCGATTCGAACGTGGTCGTCGAGTGCACCAGCCGGGAATGAGTCTTCGGCGAAGCGGTAGCGCCAGCTGACACTCTCGTTCTCGCGCCATTCCGTGGCGAACTGGTCGAAGCGGATCCCCTTGCCCATCGCGACGTGACGCAGGTGTTGGCCATCCTGTGTATCCGCGGCTCCCTCGATCGGCATCGGCACTCCGATTCGATAGAGCCACGCGTCACTGATTTCGTCGGGCCGGATCCGCTGTACATCGATGAGCTCGCGCCACACCGCCGACGCGGAAGCAGCAACCACAATTTCTCGCTCGGCCACGCGCTCTCTCTGCGGCAACGCCAGGTGTTGCTCGAATCCGCCGGTGATCAACGGCAGTACCGCAACGCAACCGACGATGGTTCGGCGCGGCCATTGCGTGGCCCGGCAAACCGCTCCCATCGCGAGCCCCGCGAGTCCGCCGACCAGCGCGAACAGAGGCACGATGAGAATCGCGCAGATCCAGCCTTCGATGAGGATCATGAGCGTTCCGACCACGAACAGGATGTTCGCGAACGCGGGCATCAGGAAGTAATAGCCCCAGGTGCGCCGCGCCTGCGTCTCGGCGAGGTACACGGTGACAACGGCGATGAGCACCGGCGATGCATAGATGAATGACTGCATCATCGGGGCATAGGGGCCCCCTGCTTTGCCCGAGAAAATCAGGCGCAGGATGAGCCCCACTGCAACGCCGCCCACCAGTGGCCACCAACCACGGTACGGCAGCCTTGAAGCCGCAGCCGGTAGCCGCGGCGAAAGCGGCGTTTCACTCAATGGGCGAGTTCTCCATGCGCACGCGCATCGCAAACTTCCGGGCGCACAGGAAGGTCGCGTGGCAGACGAATGCGCCAGACCCATCCGATGCGTCGAAGGCCCGCCAGCACCCACCAGCCTGGATCCCACTCACCGGGCTCCAACCCCAGTCGCGCGGAGCCGGGAAACGCGTGGTGGTTGTTGTGCCAGCACTCACCCATCGTGAGCAGTGACGTCCAGCGCACATTTCGGCCCTGCACGGCGGCGCCAACGACGACTCGCTGCAGGTCGCCATGATTGTGTGCGAGGAATCCAATGATCCAGTGGCCGAAGACTCCCGCCGTGACCCGGGCGCATACGCCCCAGAGCACGAAGCCCCAGCCACCCCACACATAGAAAAGAGTCGCCCAGGGAAGGTGTTGCGCCATCCACGTCCGCTCGAGCCAGCCATAGAAGCGATCGGCAGCGACCCGTTCTTCGAGGACGATCCGCGGAGATTCCGCCAACTGCAATTCGCAGCAGAGCTGCCACCACGCATCCCGCCACCAGGAATTGCCGTGACGCAGATAGGCGTGGCAATCGGAGAGTCGCTGCGCGTAGTCGCGCATCTCGTGCTGTCTCAGCAGGCCGATGGGCCCGGCCAGACCAACCTGCACGCCCAGATAGACAAAGGTGTATTCGAGCCAGCGCGGGCATTCGTAGCTGTTGTGAACGAGTTTTCGGTGGCTGCCCAATGAATGGCCGAACAACAGCACGATGGCCGTGCTCACGACGAAAAGCAGCAATCCGGCCAAGCTGAAGAAGAACAGCGCGCCCACGATGGCGCCTCCCAGCATGCCGAGGAACCATAATCCCTTCGTCGGCTGGAACACGACGTCCCCGTGAATCACGTTGCCGGTCTCGCCCGCACGCACGCGATGCGTGGCCAGGCTCGCCGGCAGCGGTGTCCGGATTGCCAGGACCGCGGTCATCGAAAATTTTTCCTGTCGTATGTCATCTGGCGCTTGCGGCGATTCTTTGCGCGTCTATAATTTCTGTCAAGACAGAAATAACAGGCGGAACATCCATGCAGCTCACCGACACCATGCAGCGCTACATCCTCCACTGGGGCGAAATGGGCAGCCGATGGGGCGTGAACCGCTCCGTCGCCCAGATCCACGCCCTGCTCTACCTCTCCGAGAAACCGCTGAATGCCGATGAAATCGGCGAGACGCTCGGCATCGCGCGCTCCAACGTCAGCACGGGCCTCAAGGAGCTCACGAGCTGGGAACTGGTGCAGGTCACGCACGTGCTCGGCGACCGGCGTGACTTCTTCACGGCGCAGCACGACACCTGGGAAGTGATCCGCGTGATCATCGAGGGCCGCAAGCGGCGCGAGATCGATCCCACGCTGGCCGCACTGCGCGAATGCGTGGCGCAGATGAAGAACGACAAGGACACGCCCGACGCCGTCCGCGAGCGCATCACGACGCAGCTCGAGTTCCTCGAGACGATGACGCGCTGGTACGACTCCGTGAAGCGCATGCCGCGCAAGACGCTGCTCAAGATGATGCGCATGGGCGAGCGCATCGCGAAGGTCATCGGCGACTGACGGCACTCCTATGACGCACACCACGACCATCGCACCTCCACTGACGCACGGCCGCATTGGAAGCGGCGTACGTCACGGGGTGCGGGAGGTGCTAGGTGGTGAAGCGTGGAATCGCCTGCCCGACGCGGTGCGCGAACGCTTCGCGGATCCCGGCGCCGTGACGCTCTACGCAGGAGCCTTCGAGGTCGTGCGCGCGAGTTTGCTGGGCCGGGTGTTCGCGTGGCTGGGCACGCTGGTCGGTACACCCGTGGCGCCGCGCGTCGAAGATCACGTCGAGTCCCACGTCCACGTGAGTCCTCGCGGCGATGGCGTGGCCTGGGACCGTGAATACCGATGGGCAGATGGCACTCGCCATCTCGTGCGTTCCACGAAGGTGGTCGACGAGCACGGGAAGCTCATCGAAAAACTTCCGGCGCGACTGTGCATGCCGCTCGACACGTTCGAGGAAGGCGGCGTGCTGCACTTCGTCAGCCGCGGTTACTACTTCGACCTGCCCTTCGGAAATTTTGGATTGAAAGTCTGGCTGCCGAGCCTGCTCTCCCCCGGCATCACCCACGTCGAACACATCGATCTCGGCCACGGATGGTTCCGGTTCACCATGACCGTGACGCACCCGCTTTTCGGCGAGGTGTTCTTTCAGACAGGGCGCTTCTGCGCCAGCGAGGAGTTGACATGACACTGGTGTTTTCCCTGCTCAGCATCCAGACCTTGTTAGGCCTGCTGGACACCGTCTGGCACCACGAGATCTCCGAACGATTGCCCGGCCGTCGCGCCGCACGCCATGAGCTGACGCTGCACGCCGTCCGCGAATTCATCTACGCCTTCGTGTTCGTGGCTCTCGCATGGCGCGAGTGGCATGGCGCGTGGGCGGCGCTGATCGCAGGAGCGCTGCTGCTCGAAGTGGCCGTCACCATCACGGACTTCGTCGTCGAAGACCGTACGCGACGCCTGCCTGCATTCGAACGCGTACTGCACACGGTGCTGACATTGTTGTTTGGTGTACTGCTCATGGCGATCGCGCCGACGCTGCTCGAGTGGGCGCGCGAGCCCACCGCCCTGGTGGCGGCCGATTACGGCCTGTTCTCCATTCTGTTCACGGTGTTCGCCGTCGGCATGACGGCCTGGGGCATCCGCGATGGCGTCGCGGCACTCGCGCATTTCCGTCCGGCCGAGTGGCTGCGTGAGCCCATCGAGAATGCGCGGCAGAGTTCCGGCCGTGGAGTTCTGGTCACCGGCGCCACCGGTTTCATCGGGGGTCACGTAGTGCGCGCATTTCGACGTCGCGGCGACACCGTGTGGGTGTGGACGCGCGATGCCGATCGAGCGCTGAGCCGCTTCGGTCCGCACGTGCACGTGGTGACGAAACTCGCGGAGATTCCGGCCACGGCGCGCATCGATGCAATCGTGAACCTGGCCGGCGCGCCGGTCATCGGCCTGCCGTGGACGGAGTCACGCCGGCGGGTGCTAATCGACAGCCGCGTGAAAACGACGCAGGCCCTGCTCGACTGGACCGCGGCGCGCAGCCAGGTTCCCCGCGTCATCGTGAGCGCCAGCGCCATCGGCTTCTACGGACCGTCCGAATACTGGCTCACCGAAGAATCTCCTGCGACGACGGCGTTCCAGTCTCACCTGTGTGTCGAGCGTGAAGCGGCAGCCAACGCCGCGGAAGCGCAGGGCATTCGCGCGGTGAACCTGCGGATCGGACTGGTGCTGGGTCTCGACGGAGGAATCTACCCGCAGCTCGCGCGACCCGCGAAATTCGGCATGGCCGCGAAGATCGGCGACGGACGCCAGTGGATGTCCTGGATTCATATCTTCGACCTGCTGCGCATCGTCGAACTCGTCATCGACGAGCCGCACTGGCGCGGCCCGGTCAACGCCGTGGCTCCGGCGCCCGAACGCCAGGACGATTTTCAGCGCGCGCTCGCCCGGAGCCTGCGCCGGCCGTACTTCATGCGAATTCCCGCATTCGCCTTGCGCGCCGCGCTCGGCGAGATGGCGGAGCTCCTGGTGCTGGGACAGCGCGTCGCGCCGCGTCGCCTGCTGAACGCGGGCTTCGAGTTCCGTCACTACACGCTGGCGAGCGCGCTGCGCGATCTCATACCCGATCGCGCGGGCGCGCCTGCGCTGCGAGCGACGGACAGCAACTGCGAAGTCTGGTTCAACGGCGATTGCCCCGTGTGTTCCCGCGAGATTGGCAGCTATCAGAAGGAGGCACAGCGTCGCGACCTGCCGATGCGCTTCCACGATTCCATGCGTGTGACGCAGCCGCTGTCCGCCTACGGGCTGCGTCGCGAACACCTCGAACGCCGCCTGTACCTGCGCGACGAGCTCGGACGCATCCACAGCGGATTCAGCGCGGTGCTCGGCATCTGGACGCGCCTCGGATATCGCCGCCTCGTCGCGGTGTTCGCATGGCCGCCCGTGTTCGCAGTCTGCGAAGCCCTTTACGACCACGTAGTAGCACCATCACTCGCGTATTGGGCGCGAGTACGTCAGCCAGGAGCAAGCACATGAACCAGACATCCGCGCTTTTCACCGTCATCGCGATTTCCGTTCTGCTCAGCAGCATCACCGTGTTCGCGATCTACCAGCCTCTGCACCGATTGCTCGAAGCGGTCTGTCCGTTGGGGTTCACCGCGGAGTTCTGGACGCGCGCGGCCGTCACGGTGATCTACCTGATGCCGCTATGGGTGGTGTTGACGTTCGGGCTGCCTGATCTCAACCGCGTGGAGTTCTACTCCATGGGCGAAGTGGCGCGCCGCGGGCTGTCCGCGACTTCGTTCGCGCTGGTGGCGATCGTGATCGCGACGGGGCTCAGGCTCTCCAGCCTGCGCGCCCCGTACGACAATTCAGTTCGTTAGCCCCGGACTT
>Ga0315912_10003698_pt1 | contig 14991 bp, 14 predicted proteins | sample VfabasoilMG_FD_204469 | JGI IMG/M metagenome (GOLD analysis project Ga0315912, IMG submission 204469) | Garden soil microbial communities collected in Santa Monica, California, United States - V. faba soil | ecosystem: Environmental > Terrestrial > Soil > Garden | place: USA: California... | reverse complement strand
CATCCACCCCAAAACTGGCAAACCGTGCACGCAGCCAATGATGGGCTATCGTTTTCCGGAAGAGACGATGCACGATTTGTTGGCCCAAGGTCGAGTGCTTTTTGGTGATGATGAATCCAAGCTTATTGAGCTAAAGGTTTATGCAAAAGATTATCGTGCAAAGCTTGCGAGCCTGTTTGATCTCGATGGACGAATTGGAACGAATGAGATTAAAGACCTATTCCCAAACGACAAGCGACCGTTTGATTTTCCAAAGCCAACGGAACTAGTTGAGGAATTGCTCAGTTTCACAACTTCGGCGGATGATTTGATTCTGGATTCCTTCGCTGGATCTGGAACGACCGGTCATGCCGTTCTGAAATTGAATCGTGCAGATCGGCAGCATCGTCGATTCATCCTTGTCGAAATGAAGCCGTCAATTAGCCGGGATATCACATCTGAGCGGGTGCGGCGGGTGGCGGAGGGCTACAAGAATGCGAAAGGCGAGACCGTCGAAGGGCTTGGTGGTGGGTTCCGCTATTGCGAACTGGGCGAGCCGCTGTTCGATGAGGCAGGGAAGATTCGTGAGACGGTGAGCTTTGCCGATCTGGCGCGGCATGTCTATTTCACAGAAACCGGCGAGCCGTTGCCGCGCGGGCGTGTGACGAAGTCGCCGTTTCTGGGCGATTGTCGTGGTGTCGGTATCTATCTGCTCTATAACGGCATTCTCGACGATAAGAGCGTCAAGGGTGGGAATGTGCTCACGCGGGCCGTGCTGGCAAAGTTGCCGCAGTTCGACGGGCAGAAAGTGATCTATTGCGCCGGATGCCTGCTGGGGAAGGACCGGCTGCAAGCGGAACGGATTCTGGTCCGTCAGACGCCCTATGAAATCAAGGTGAGTTAAAGCATGGACACCAAAAAGAAGTCGCCTCTTCATGGCCCGTTGGAACCGTTGATTCTTGTTGTCAGAAATCAGCGTGTGATTTTGGATGCGGACTTGGCGAAGCTGTATGGGGTGACGACTAAGGCGTTCAATCAGGCGGTGAAACGCAATGCCGACCGTTTTCCGGAAGATTTTGCCTTCCAACTGACCGCAGGAGAATTGAAAGTCTTGAGGTCGCATATTGTGACCTCAAGTTTAGAACCCGTGGATTCTACAGGGACTCACTCGAACCGGTCACATATTGTGACCGGTTCGCAGAAGCACCGAGACCCTCGATTTCGCCCCTGGGTCTTTACCGAACACGGCGCCGTTATGGCCGCCAACATTCTTCACAGTGAACGGGCAGTCCAGATGAGCGTATTCGTCGTCCGGGCCTTTGTGCGTCTGCGTGAGCATGTCGCAGCCAATGCGGCGATTCTGAAACGATTGGCCGAAATCGACCGAACCCTGCTCCAACACGATACCGCTTTGTTGGATCTGTACGAGAAGTTGCTGCCCCTGTTGCAGCCTCTTCCGGACCCACCCAAGCGGCGGATCGGCTTCCAGTCGAAGGGCAAAGCGTGATTACGCTCAAGGACTATCAGGAGCGGGTGTTGGGGTCGTTGCGAGACTTTTTCCGCCTCACCTCGCAGACAGGGCAGCCGGATCAGGCGTTTCGCGAGATCACCCAGCGATTCGGGGAGTTTGTCCCCTATCTCCCGGTTGAGACTGTGGGGCTTGGCCCAAGGATGCCCTATGTTTGCCTGCGCGTGCCGACGGGCGGCGGCAAGACATTGCTCGCCTGTTATGCCGCCGGGTTAGCGCGACGCGAGTTTATGCGGGCCGAACGGGCCGTGGTGCTTTGGCTGGTGCCGAGTAATACGATTCTCGATCAAACTGCCGATGCCTTACGCGATCCCCGCCATCCGTACCGCCGCGCATTGGAATTGGCCTGTGGCTCTGTGGACGTGGTGACGATTGAGGAGGCCTTACGTCTTTCCCGTGCCGCAGTTGAAGGGCAGACGGTGGTGATCGTGGCGACCATTCAATCGTTCCGTGTCGAGGAAACCGCCGGCCGCAAGGTCTATGATCAGAACGGCGCATTTGCAGAGCATCTCCTCAATATCCCAGCCGGACGTCTGGCCGACCTCTTGCCTGGGGCCGATGGCAAGCCCAAGCCTTCGCTTGTGAACATGCTGCGGTTGCGGCGACCCATCGTTATTGTGGATGAGGCGCACAATGCGCGGACCGATCTTTCATTTTCCACGCTCGGGAATGTGCTGCCCTCTTGCATTGTCGAATTTACGGCCACACCGGCACGTGAGAAACAGCCATCCAACGTCCTGCATCGTGTGTCGGCAGCGGAATTGAAGATGGCGCAGATGGTCAAGTTGCCGCTGCGAGTGATCGCTCGGCATCCCAGCCAGCGCGATCAACTTTTGACAGAGGCGATCACGCTTCGCGCAGACCTTGAAAAACTCGCTGTGGCCGAAGGGCAGCAGACTGCGGAACATATCCGTCCGATCCTTTTGATTCAGGCTGAGCGAGTCGATGCCTGTGAACCGTTGCGCGATCGGCTGGTGCGTGAATTCGGTCTTTCAAAGGACGAGGTTAAGATCTCTGTCGGCAAGCTTGATGAATTGAAAGACGTGAAGGAGATTGCCTCGCCGAAATGCCCCATTCGCGTCATCATTACGGTGGAGAAGCTTCGAGAAGGCTGGGATTGCCCGTTTGCTTATGTGCTGTGCAGTCTCAAGGAAACACGATCTGTCACGGCGATTGAGCAAATCGTCGGGCGCATTCTCCGGCTTCCGAATGCGCAGGCTAAGCGGCATCCAGATTTGAACTGCGCCTATGCCTTCTCTGTGTCTGAGTCGATTACAGATGTGTTGGCCGAATTGCGTGAGGCGCTGGAACACAATGGCTTTACCGCAGCAGAGGCGGAGCGAATTATTATCCCGATACCTCAAGGTACGTTGCCGCTTGGCGTGCAACCACAAACTGTCAGGCTCATTCCATCTGAAATTGACGCGACTGTGGCGCAGGTTCAAGAAGCTGCGCTTGGCGGGAAAGTGCGGATCGATCCCACGACGGGCACCATCACTATCGTGGTTCCGCTTGATCAGGATGACACCGAAAAGGTGAAGTGCTGTGTCACGACTCCCGAAGCCAAGATCAAAGTAGAAGAAGCCGCAGAATTGGTTCGCAAGGCCGAGCAGGCTTTTGGAGGGACGGGGAAGCCACGTAAGCCGTCGCCCTATGAACAACAGCTCGATTTTCTGGTGCCCCTGCTTTGTTTTTCTGAGAATGGCATGCTCTACGAGTTCGAGAGCACCTTTTTGCTCGAACACCCCTGGAAGCTCAGCGAGAAAGATGCGTCGCTGTCGGCGGCGTATAACCCGCTGGTTCGCCCCTTTGGCAAGGCAGGAGTTGTCGATGTCGGAGTAAAAGGCGAGGTTCAGACGATCGTCATGGGCGATACCGCTGAAAGCGACTTTGTCGGGACGCTGCATCAACAGGTGTTGCAACTCCGCGACGAAGATGATTGGTCTCTTGAGCGGCTTGTCGCATGGTTGGATCGGGAAATTGACCACCACGATATTCCAGCTGGAGAGTCGGCAGAGTTTCTGCGAAAGGTTCTCCGTGGACTGATGGCTAAGTTAGGCATTACGGACATCGGCACCTTCGCCCTTGATCGATCGCGGCTTCGGGATGAGATTGCCGGGCGCATACAAGAACATCGAAACAGTGAGCGCAAAGCCGCCTTTCAGTTGCTGCTGCTTCCTGATTCGTCGCTGGCTGTAGATGCAGGCCATACGATCAACTTCCGAACAATGGGTTATGAACCGAGCCGTGTCTATGACGGCGGCTTTCAGTTTCAAAAACATTACTTCGGGCCAAAGCCTGGAGAACTGTCCGAAAAGACAAGCGATGGAAATACTACCGAAGAATTTCGATGCGCACAGTTTCTCGACGGCCTGCCGTCCGTGCAATTCTGGGTCAGAAATCTTCCCAGGAAGCCGACCTCGTTTCGGCTTCAAACGTCAACAGATTGGTTTTACCCGGACTTCCTGTGCCAGTTGACAGACGGACGTGTGCTGGCAGTCGAATACAAAGGTAAGCACTTGTACGACAGCACCGACGCAGAAGAAAAGCGGGCAATAGGTGCTGTGTGGGCTGCGCGAAGCAGGGGGAGATGTCTGTTTGTGATGCCGACAGAGGGCGACTTCTCAGTGATTACACAGAAAGTTTCGTCGGTCTAATCGCCCGGTAAGCCGCCGCCCGCCACTGGCTAGATAAACATTTTCAGTCCATCCTCCACCGCGCATTCCAAGGGGAACTGTGACAGATGACCATCAGGTTCTACATTGACCCGGAAACCGGCTTGCCGCACATTTATGGTCATGCGGTAGATGAGGACGAAGTTGAAGAGGTCTTGCGAGTGCCTGGAGAAGATCGCCCAGGTCGAGAAGGATCTCGAGTGGCGATCGGGCAAACGCAAGCCGGTCGCTATCTGAAAGTGATCTATGTACCTGATCCTGAACCTGATGGTATATTTGTCATCACAGCCTATCAGTTAATCGGCAAGCCACTGATGGCCTACCGGAGGCGACGGAGAAAGAAATTATGAGCACACAAAGCAAGTTTCCTCCAGGCTGGGACGAGGCACGCGTCCGTCGAGTCCTCGCACACTACGAAACTCAAACTGAAGAAGAGGCGCTTGCCGAGGACGAGGCTGCGGCCGAAGATAAAACCCAGACGGTTATGGAAGTCCCCACCGAGTTGGTTCCCGCTGTCCGTGAGCTGATCGCGAAACGACAACAATAGCAGAAGGTCACCACATCATCCTCCGCGTCGCCGAGATTCGGATGATGAAATCGCCGCAAGCCGCCTCTCGCTCCCGGCATGGATGACCTATTCTACTCAATGCTTCTCTGCGGTCCCCTATGAATTTCAGACTTCACACTCAAACCCTCCAAGCCATCCGCCGTGTGTTCGATCACCTCGATTACAAAAGGCTGGAACCCGTCTACTGTTACGAGGGCGGCGATGAATTCTGGCGGGCGAAGCGAAAGCCCTGCGAGCGGCTGGGCATCAGCCTCTCCCAAGCACTGCTGAAAAGGTTGCCGCAGGGCGGGCGCAGTCTATACGTGGGAGCCGGTGTCGCGGAGCTGCCGGTTCTGTTGGCTGAAGCCATGGAGCTCCAGCGCCAAGTGGAGCCGTATAACCTCCGCCGGTCCGAAGTCACCGTGCTCAATCGCGCGTGCCGTGGAACTCCTGTGAGGTTTCACGCGAAAACCGCTGAAGAGGCGAGGGGGCCGTTCGACCATCTCTGGATCGTGAGCGTCCTCAACGACCCGGAGCGATTTCCCGATCTCTCGCCGCTCTCTTATGGCAATGCCGATCCTGTGACCTTCGATCCGAAGAAGTTTGAACAGCAGCGGAAGATTGTTCGGTCGATCGTCGATCGGTGTATGCCCAAGCTCGGTCTACCCGGCCTGGTCACAACCTCGACGGAAGAAGTCGTGTGGATCGCCGACTGGTGCCACCGCCACGGGATTCCCTATCGCGTGGAGCGGAAACAGTATCCCACCGCGCTCGTCGGTGACCCAATCTGTTTTATTAAAGTTGGTAAGGGGTGAGGGGTGAGGCGTAAGGGGTACAACTCTGAGATCGGTCAAGTCTGAAAGCCGGTCTTCGGTTTGGCGGAACCGCCCAGATACAGCCCGGCATACTTCACATAGTTCTCACCGGATTTCTTGATCCAGGCTAATTCTTCGTCTGTCACGGACCGCCGGACCCGTGCGGGTGAGCCCAGGATGAGGCTCTTCGGCGGGACAACGGTACCTTCCACTACCAGCGCCCCGGCTCCCACTACTGAATCCTCGCCAATAACAGCCCCGTCCATGATGATGGCGCCCATCCCGACTAACACGCGATCGTGAATCGTACAGCCATGGAGAACCACGCTGTGGCCGACTGTCACATCGTTCCCGATGACGAGAGGATGGGTATCGTGGGTGACGTGTAACATGCAGAGGTCTTGGATGTTGGTCCGATTGCCGATCCGGATATAGTTCACATCGCCACGGATGACGGCGTGGAACCAGACGCTGCACTCCTCACCCATGACCACGTCGCCGATGACCACCCCCGTGTCTTCGATAAAACAGGAGGATGGAACCGTCGGTTTGATGCCTTGAAAGGTGCGAATCATAGAGTCACTTTAGGGGAACGGCTTCCGGAATATCAAGACAGCCCTCTTGAGCATTCGTTGACAGGCTTTTCAAGCCTCCCGTAGACTGCTTGAATGTCTACGCCTTTGATCCAGCTCGGCCGGAAGAACACCACCAAGAAAGCGGCGCTTCCCAGGAAGACCACGGCTGCTAAACCAACGACTATCGGCTTCGTCAACCTGGGGTGCTCGAAAAACCAGGTAGACTCGGAGGTGATGCTCGGTACACTCGTACACGACGGCTTCGCTTTAACCGACAATCCCAAGAAAGCCGAGGTCGTCATCATCAATACCTGCGGCTTCATTGAAGAAGCGAAACAGGAATCCATCAACACGATTCTCGAACATAGCAAGCTCAAACAGAACGGAGTCTGCCGCGTCCTCATTGCCGCCGGCTGCCTGGCGCAACGCTATCAAGGCGATCTTCTGAAAGAACTGCCGGAACTGGACGGCGTGGTAGGAACCGGCGAATTCGGGAACATCGCCACCATCTGCCGGGATCTCCTGGCTCCCCAAAAGCGGCAGCAGCGGCTCTGGATCAGCGAGCCGCCCTATCTCTACGACGCGGACGCCCCGCGCCTGCGGCTCGGAAAGGCTCATAGCGCCTATGTGAAAATCGCCGAAGGCTGCAACCGCAACTGTGCCTTCTGTGCTATTCCTATCATGCGGGGCAAGCAACGCAGCCGCCCGGTGGAATCGATCGTGGCTGAAGCCGAACGCCTCGCCGCGGAAGGCGTGAAAGAACTCAACCTCATCTCCCAGGATACAATCAACTACGGCGTGGATCTGGGGATTCGAGATGGATTAACCGCGCTGCTGAGCGCGCTTGTGAAGGTGAAGGACATTCACTGGATCAGACCCTTTTACCTCTACCCGCAGCAGATCACGGACAAACTCCTGGATCTGTATGCCGGCGAGGAGAAAATTACCAAGTATATCGACATGCCGCTCCAGCACATCAACGACCGGATGTTGAAGCGCATGCATCGATTAGGGAATCGCGCCGCTATCGACAAGCTGGTGGACCGCATTCGCACCCGCATTCCCGGCGTCGCCTTTCGCACTGCCTTCATCGTCGGCTTCCCCGGTGAAACAGATAAGGCCTACCAGGAACTGAAGACCTATGTGACGGAGCGCGAATTCGACCGAGTGGCAGTCTTCCTCTACTCCGACGAAGAGGACACGACGGCGCTTGCGCTCGATGAGAAAATTGAACGGGCCGTCATGGACGAACGGCGGAACGAACTGCTGGCGATACAGGAAAACATCGCCGCTGCGCAGGGCCAGGCTCGCATAGGCTCGGTCATCGACGTCCTGGTCGAAGGCCCATCGGAGGAAACGCCGCTGCTTCTGGAAGGCCGCCATGAAGGGCTGGCGCCGGAGATCGACGGCGTCGTCTATATCAATGACGGCTCGACAAACCCGGGGGATCTCGTCAAAGTCGAGATCACCGAATCCGCCACCTACGACCTCGTCGGGCACATCGTCACATAATCCTACACCTCCCGGACGCTTCCCTTCTGCTACACTTGAAGGACCCGTATCAAGGAGATATCGCACATGACCTCACAGAGAAAAGAATCGGTCGTGCTCCTGATCCAGTGCAAGGACCGAAAGGGCATCGTCGCCCGTGTCTCAGGATTCATCCATGATTTCGGGGGCAACATTCTCGACTCCGATCACCACACGGACGAAGAGACGAACGATTTTCTCATGCGGATGGAGTTCTCGACGGAGGGGTTGCAGATCGCGCCCGATCAGATTTCAGAGGCGTTCGCTCCCATCGCCAAAGTGTTCGAGATGCGCTACGAAGTCCATCAGACCAGCCGGCGTACCCGTGTCGGAATGATGGTCTCGAAGCAGGATCACTGTTTGGCGGATTTACTCCAACGCCATCGCCGTGACGAGCTGCGCATCGACATTCCCCTCATCATTTCCAATCATGACACCTGCGCCAACTGGGCTGACCTGTTCAAGATCCCCTTCGCCGTCTGTCCTGTCACGAAAGAGACGAAACCGGAGCAAGAACGGCACGTGGTCTCACTCTTGCGGGAGCAGCGCATCGAACTCGTCGTGATGGCCCGGTACATGCAGATTCTCAGCGCCGAGTTTCTTGCCCGGGTCGGCTGTCCCGTGATCAACATTCACCATTCCTTCCTCCCCGCCTTCATCGGCGCAAATCCCTATCGGCAGGCTTATGAGCGAGGAGTCAAAATTATCGGGGCGACGGCGCACTACGCGACACAAGATCTGGACGAGGGGCCCATCATCGAACAAGACGTGATCCGCGTGGGTCACCGGGATACCGTGGACGATCTCGTTCGAAAAGGGCGGGATTTGGAGGAAATTGTGCTGGCCCGAGCCGTCCGCCGCCATATCGAACGGCGGGTCCTGGTCTACGGAAGAAAGACCGTGGTGTTCGACTGAGTCTGCCAGCGAGCCACTTACACTGCCTGAGGTGCGAGCGGCAACGTGACCGTAAACGTGGAGCCCTGACCCACACCGCTTTTGACGCTGATCCGGCCCTTGTGGAATTCGACGATCCATCCACAGATGGCAAGACCCAGACCGGTGCCTTTCTTGGTATGGTTACGCGCGCCGTCGGTACGGAAAAAGCGGTTGAATATTTTCGTGTGATCTTCCGGTCCGATGCCGATACCCTGATCAGTCACGGACAGAATGGCCTCTTGTCCGACTGTCACCAAGCCGATCTCGACCTTCCCGCCCGGATGAGAATACTTGATGGCGTTTTCAACCAAGTTGAGCAGCAGCTCCCGAAGCCGTAGTTCGTCTCCCTGGACCAATGCCGGCATGACGGTTCCCAGCACGACCTCGATATTCCGATCCTGTCCGAGCAACGGGGCCTGGCGGTGGATATCCTCGACAAGCGTCTCCAGCAAGACCGGCTTCGACTCCATCTTCACCTCGCCCATGTCGGCGCGTGACAAGAACAACAGCTCCTCCACGATGCGGGTCATCCGGTCGATCTCTTCCAGATTACTCTCGAGCACTGCCTGATAATCTTCAAGCGCCCGAGGCCGCCGCAGTACCAATTCCGTTTCACCTTTCATCACGGTCAACGGCGTTCGCAGTTCGTGAGAGGCATCGCTCGTGAATTGGCGGATCTGCCGAAACGAGGTATCCAGCCGGCCGATCATATTGTTGAATGTCCCGGCCAGCCGGCCGATTTCATCCGGCGCAGTGGGCATGGTCAGGCGCTGGCTGAGATCTCCCGCAGCGATACGTTGCGCAGCGAGCGTGATGGCATCGACCGGGCGCAAGGCGCGCCCCGCCAGAAACCACCCTGCAGCCAGCGAGACGGCCAGCGCGATCGGCATGGCCACGATCAGCAGGATGAGGAAACGACGCAACGTGTCCTCGATCGATTCCATCGACGTGCCGACCTGCACGATGTAGAGGAGATTGCCCCGATGGATGATCGGCACGGAGATAAGCCGCAAGGGGGGCTCATGGGGATATCTGGCCGATTCCAGAATCGTCTGCCCGTTGAATGTGGCTTCGAGAGCCGTCCGGCTGAGCGGAACCTCGTGTTGCCTGATATTCGGGGAGCGGATCGTGATGGTACCGGAGGGGCTGAAAATCTGAAAGAATTTGTCGATGCGGGCCAGCTCAGGAAATTGGGAGAGCAATTCTTCTTCGTCGATGAGCGGAAGAAAACCCCGTTCTTGGAGGGAACGCACAGCAGCGGTGGCGGTTTCCTCAAGAGACTGATCGACATCGTCGCGAAGATTCCGGGCCGTGAGGACGTACAGAACCACGGAAAACGTAATCAAGACCATCGCCAGCGCGCTTCCGTACCAGAGCGTCAGCCTGACACGTAGTGGCATCAGTCGGCCTTCAGCATGTACCCGCTGCCCCGTATGGTATGGATCAGTTTCTTGGCCCGGCCCCGGTCGATCTTGTTTCGGAGGTAATTCACATAGACGTCAATGACGTTGGTAAAAGTATCGAAGTCCTGATTCCACACATGCTCGGAGATCATGGGCCGCGTCAGGACGCGCCCCGTATGGCGCATGAGATATTCGAGCAGGGCGTATTCTTTGAGCGTGAGATCGATCCGTTGCCCGCCGCGGGTCACGTCGCGCGTAGCCGGGTTGAAGATAAGATCATCGACCTGGAGAATGCCGGGAGTTTCGGTCGCACCGCGGCGAATGAGGGCACGGACACGGGCCAACAGCTCATCAATGGCAAACGGCTTGGTCAGATAATCGTCGGCGCCGGCATCGAGCCCTTTCACCCGCTGATCGATCTGCGATTGCGCTGACAGGATCAGCACGGGGGTTTGAATCCGCTCCCGGCGGACGGTCTTGAGAATGTCCATGCCGGACATCGACGGCAACATCAGATCAACCACAAGCAGGTCATAGTTGGTCGCCAGCGCCATCTCAAGACCCTTGGCTCCGTCCTCGCACAGATCGACGGCATAGCTTTCTTCTTCAAGCGCTCGCTTGATGAAGCATCCGACTTTGGTTTCGTCTTCGACAACGAGCACGCGCATGGATACTCCGTACCGTATGGTGGAACCCTCGCAGCATCGTTCATCTGCGGAGATGAGCGATTATACCAAAGCGGGCGAGTCCGTGATATCTCAGTGAGCCTCACCGGACTTGTGCTGGGGAGCGGGCGACGTCACACGATGATCGCAGATGGAGCGGACTCGTTTCCAATCCTCTCCGGGCAAGAGCACGACCGGATGAAGCAGGAGCGGACCGGCAAGCCTGGTCAAAGTGGCGATGCGGTCGCCCGTATCGGGATGCGTCGACAGAGAGGACGCAGATTCGACCCTATGGCGCTCCTTCGACTCGATTGTACGATAGAAGGCAATCATCTCTCCGGGATCGACGCCCATGGCTTGAAGCAGGCGAAGCCCCTCGCGGTCCGCCTCATCCTCGTGGAGCCGGCTATAGCGCAGCATGCCCAGCACACGCGCACCTTCGATGCCGTACGCCAACGCTCCTGTGAAATCTCCGGTCACGGCCGCGATCAGGAGACTGGTAGAGCCTTGTTCAAGCAGAGCCCGGATCGAATGCCGCTTGTAAATATGCTGGACCTCATGGGCGAGGACGCCGGCGAGCTGTTCGGGAGTGTCGGTGGCCTCTAGGAGGCCCCGGAACAGGACGATCCGGCCGGCGGGTAAGGCAAAGGCGTTGATGACGGGCCGATCCACAATCGTCACCTGAAGGCGATAGGGAGAATCGGGAACCGCAGCGGACAATTGATTGAGAATCTGTTCGATGGCGGCCAATCGGCCGGGGTCGGTGCAGCGCAGGCCGGCCGGCGCCATATGCTCCAACGCCGAGTCGCCCAGACGTTCTTCCCATGAAAGCGGGACGTGGGGAGCGAGGAATGTTGCCGCGGCCGGGATGCCCCACACATAGAGTCCCGCGAGAAGGACCATGAGGGCCAGGGAGGCCAGCAGCGTCAGTCGAACGCGCAGCCCTCTTCGCCTCGGATCATGCAGATGGCCGACCTTCGCCGAGGAGGCTTCCTGCAACGCCACGAGAAACCCGGTATCCTGTACGACGATGGCCTGGGCGAGAGGGGCACCGAACTCCAGCCTGACCGGTTCGCCTTCGTACAAGCCTTGGGTTTGTTTGATCTGGTAATAGGGCCAGGCCAGCGATCGACCGGCCGATGTCTGGAAACGAAGGGCCGTCCCGGTCAGTTGAATTGTAGTGGGGTGCCGCGTTGCAGTCCGGCCGTCCAGATAGAACCCTTGCCACAACCTCTGCATGGCAGTCAGCCTAGATCGAATCCCGTGTCGAGAAAACCATCAAGCCCTTCTCCCATCGGAGGCGCTGCATCGTACGCTTGGACAACCTCGTCAAAGTTGTCGACTCCCGTCAGGGTCAATCGGTCGGTGATGAACCGGAGGTTGCGGATCGTGATCCAAGGCCACGCCAACCCCAATGTGCCGATTGCGAGCAGGAGATTGACCAGCTTGAGTTTGACATAGGGCCATGTAGTGATCGGCAAACTGAAACGCGCAGCGCCAATCGAGGTCTGCTCCCAAAAATACCGTTGCTCCCTGACGGAGTAGGGAAACCAGAGGAACCGGAAGACGACTACACCGACAACCAGACTGACCATCACAGCAATCACGACTGCGATCACAGATGTGACACCGGCACTTTCCCACGATCCCGGTATCAGGGATTGAACCGCAACATAGGCTCCCGCCGCCGCCAGCGCGGACGAACCGGTTGCCATGAGATACATTATGAGAAACGGACGAAACAGTTGCGCGCCGTTGCCGGAAAATCTGAACGGCTCGTTTCCAAAATAACTGTGCGCGGTAAGGAAAGCCTGTTTCTTCGTCGAGAAATACGGATAGTACAGGCCGAGGCTGAGACCGGTCAGAGCATAGCCCGACAGCCACAGCTTGATGAAGTCCCACGCCTTGCCCTGGAATGAAAACCGGATGCCGCGCCACGCGGTACGGGTCATGCGATACCGCCGGGCGCCGACAATGGCAACGGGAATGAAGAACAGCAGGAGCAGCGAGGCCGCAATCTGAAGAGCGATATTGACCGCCACGCTGCTCTCAATGAACGGCCCGATGTGCGACAGCCCGTAATAGGGTAGAGCAAACACCAGGGTCGCCTTCAACGCGCCGTTCATGAGTTCTCGCGCGTTGCCATGATACGAGAACCGGTCGCCGGCAAATTCCGTTTGGTTGAAGAGATAGCACCGCACCTTGACCTTCGCCCAATAATAGTAGAACCCAAGGGTGACGAGGGTCAGCAAGGTATTGACGAGGTGAATGCCGAAGAGCGAGCCTCCCGTCCCATAAAAGGTTGCCGTATAGGTGTGTGCGCAACCGCCGTCCGCCTGGATGGCCGTCTGCTGCTCTGCGAGGTGGAGCGGCTGATCCAGACCAACCGGTTCGTCCGCCTCTGTATGAGGCGTTCCGTCAGGCAGTAGCGCCGGCATCGCCACAACGAGAAAGGGAGCGGCGCATGTGATACAGGAGGCGCTCATGCCGGGTTTCAACGCCTGAATATCCCGAACTCTGTGAACGGTGGCACAGCGCTCACAGGACAGCCGCACTGACCGGTCCACTGCCGCTGTCGCCGTCACGACAGCATCCCGCTTGTAATATGACGCTCGGTGCGCGCTACAACGAGGAGTGACCCGAGCATGCGCGGGCGAAAGCGGCTCCACCATGACGTGTTCTTGGAAGAAGAGCGGCGGGCTCCGGATTTCGTAGCGGCGATGGGGGACGATGGGCGGCTCTGCGCGGCATGCGATTTGACCAAAACAAGGTTGGCTTCGCAGGCGGCACAGGCGGCAACCTGCCAATCGAGCGAGGGCGACTCAGGAAGGACGCGGTTTTCATGTGAGCACGCCGGACAGGCAATGGTCATAGGCAATTTCTGCTCCTCTTCATTTCAAATCAGATCGAGCGTGTGTTCCATTCGCTCCGGTGATCTATTTCAAAGGATAACTCTAGCGCAAACTGCCCGAAGCGCAACCCGTCGGATAGGAGACTGGATACGCAACAAGGAGGTCGATGGGATGAAAACTCGCAATAATCCCTGAGCAGGAGCCTACTTAGCCCACACTATGCATGATGGCTTGTTTCGGGCACGATCGAGGGTGAGGGACAAAAATCGGCACAACGGACCGGGTGTGTTTCGACACACACAGGCGGAGAATTCAGGGCCTGTACCCAAGAATCATATGTCTAGCAGGCTGCAGGAAAACTCCTGATGATCCCTGAAGTCTTCACAATCCTCGATGTGTGAGGCACATCAAGTAACCACGCAGGATGCTCAAAATGGCCGCTGTTTTCACCCGCCCGCCCCGGTGCGCCGAGACGCCCTATTCCACGGGCAAGGCCGCAGCGAGTGAAGAGGTGAAGCGTACGCTTCGGTACGTTGAGCCTCTGAGCGATGCGAGAACGCCGCTGGCGGACGTTTTCAGCATCCTGCTAGGTCGAATCGCCTGGAACGACTTTATCAAGAGACACGATTGCCGGCTTATCACCACGCATTCTGACGATCAGGGTTTCTTCGCCTTCGACCTTGAATTCCCGGTTCGCCTGCCGCAGCGTTTCTGTCGACTTGAACGAGACCTTCGCGCTCCGTTCGTCGGCTGCCAGCGATACGGTGGTGTTCAGGCGGGTAAAGTCATTCGCGCTGGGAAAGTCAAATTCCATGGCCAGCGTCTTGCGATAGTCGTCTCGCGTGAGTGCCGCCTGCTGCTGATTCGAGCCTTGCTTCATGTGAATCACAATGACCGCGTCAGGAGCAATATGCCGAAGAACACCCTCGACATCTTTTTCTCTGACAGCCTGATCGAGTTCGTTAAGAAGGAGATCGATGGACGCCCGGGTCAGTAGGACTTCCGGCTTGAGGGGGTGCGACGACACATCAGACGACGCGGCGCCGGTTGGCCCTGCGGAGGATGGCAAGAACGACGTCGGGAAATCCAGCCACCGTGAATACAGCGCATAGCCGAGCACCACAACGATGATGGCCGCACCGAGACCGATCGTTATCAGGCGGGCGCTGCCGGCGGAGGACTGCCAGTCCGGTGCGCGCTTGCTATCATCGGAAGGAAATTGGTTTGTCGCAGCCATTCGGTCCGGATTCCAATCCATGGCCTAGCCACCACCGACGATAGCCTAAAATAGCCGGAATGCCATCAAAGTCAAGGAAACAGTCCGCTTACCGGAGCGTCCCTGGCCAACCTCACTTAGCATCCCTGTCAAGCCATCTCAAAATCTTACCGGGCTCCCCCTCGTTGAGTCATTTATGAATCTTACCGAGGCCCCTTCCGAAGCCGGGGACTGAATGTCCAGCCACGCCAGGGCGTCGTAGCTCGTGGC
>Ga0315912_10003697_pt1 | contig 14993 bp, 10 predicted proteins | sample VfabasoilMG_FD_204469 | JGI IMG/M metagenome (GOLD analysis project Ga0315912, IMG submission 204469) | Garden soil microbial communities collected in Santa Monica, California, United States - V. faba soil | ecosystem: Environmental > Terrestrial > Soil > Garden | place: USA: California... | reverse complement strand
AGAGGCGCGGCCTATCGCGCGCAAACGGCGCCGCTTCCCGGCAACGTGTTGCTGGTGGCGCCGAACGCCGAGGCGAAGGCGCTCGCGGATCGGCTCATGGCTGCGGGTCATCACGTGCGCGTCGTCGAGAACGCCAATCTCATTGCTGCCGAGCTGCGCAACGACCGCTACGACGTGGTTTTGGCTTCGTACAACGACCGCGACCTCGTCACCGAGCAGACCGCTGGTGCAACGGCGTCTTACATCCCCGTGGCAACCGAGGAAGGTCAAGAGAAGCTCGCGGCGCAGTCGTTCGAGCGCCATCTCGCGGCGACCGACGACTTCACGCAGTTCTTACGCGTGATTCATCGCTCGTTGAAGGCTTCGCAAGCTTCATAGCGGCACGAGGTAGTCCATGCAGTGCTCGAGGACGAGGCCTGTGCGCATAGGCGTCGCACTCCTGCTCGGGCTCCTGGCCGCTATCCAGACCCTTGGCGCCCAAGAGGGCGACATCTCGAGACCCGCGAAGCCAGCGACTCGCGCCGACACGGAAGGCCGCGGCGAGATGGCGCTCACCTACCAGTACCAGCGGGCGCAAAACCTCGTCTCCGAGGACTTCACGATTGCGAGCGCGCCGATCACGACGCACCTCCTCGATTTCGCGGTCAGCTACCGGATCAATGAGCGCTGGACCGTAGCTGCCGGCCTGCCGCTGATCAGTCGTGAATGGAAGGGCGGGCCGAGCCACAACCCGCTCAATATCGTGCCGCCGCAATACGACTCCGAGTTCGTCGACGACGGGCACTTCCACACATTCTTTCAGGACCTTCGCATCGGCGCCGCCTACCTGCTTGTCGAACAGCCCGTCAGCTTGGAGGTGCATCTCGAGTACGGCATCCCGGCAAGCGACTATCCGTTCTTCGCCGCATCGGCCGTCGGGCGCCACGTGCAGACGATCGAGGCGGGCGCCACCGCGTCGTATCGCCCGCCTTTCCTGCCGTGGTATTTCTCGCTGCGAACGGGCTACGTCATGACGGACCCGGTGCTCGGAATCGACACGGATGCCATGCGCGTGACGGCGGACGCAACGCGGTTCATGAATGAGCGAATCGCGCTGAACGCGTTCCTCACCTCGAAGAACGGCAAAGGGATCAGCCCGCAGCCAACGCCGGATTTCACGTCCGAGCTGTGGTACCGCCACGATCAAGTCATTCGCCACAACTACGCCAACGTCGGCGTCGGCGTGAACTGGGCGCTCGGCGACCGCAGCGTGCTGAACTTCACGCTGCTGAAAATGGTGCACGCCGAAGACATCTTCGAGCTGCGCGACGCGTTGAGCGTAACGTTGTCGCGCCCGTTCTAGGGCTCCAGCGGGCGAACGTCGGCCACGCCGTATTCGAGCAGCGTTGCGGGCAATCGCGCGCGCAGCTCGGCTTGCCGCATCTCGAGGTTGGCCAGCACCTCTTGATAGCGCGGCTCCTCGGCCACGGGTCGGAAGCAGAGACTGTCGCGTAGCATCGGGGTCCACGCGAGGCCTCGGCTCGCCTTTACCTTGTCGAGAGTTTCGAGAGCTTCGGCCCGTTCTCCGAGCTGGAGCAAAGTGCAGCTGTGATACGACAGCGTCCACCAGGCCGACGTGAGGCTCTTGTCGATGCCGAAGTCGCGCTTCTTTTGGGCGATGTCTCGCGCTTCGGCGTCCCGCCCCCCGACGGCTAACAGCGCGTCGACGTATATCGTCAGTGTCTCGTCTAGATCGGGCGTCAAGTATTCCGCGCCGGGTTGCACCACCATGCGTGCGTTCTCGAGGACGGAGACGGCGCTCCTCGAGTCGTCGAGGGCATTCAGCGCGAACGCGTAATACTCGCGCAGTCTCGGTTCGTCCGGGTAGTCGATGCTGAGCAGGCCGGCCTCTTCGGCCAGACGCGCGTAGTCCCGGCGTAGCCACAGCTGGCCGACGCCGAACTCCGGCTCGTACTCCGCCGCTTTGGCGAAGTCGCCGATGCGGGCGTAGAGCTCGGCGACTTGGCCAGCTGCGTCGGGGTGGGCCGGGTTCTCGCGATAGGCGCGGAGACCCCAAGCGATTCCAATGTCGAGCTCGCCCGTATTCTCGTAGAGCCGCGCAAGCGCGCGGTAGCCGCGATCGTTCGGAAAGCGCGTGCGGATCTCTGCGCCGATCTCGCGGGCAACGTCCATTCTTTCCAAGATCGTGAGGTATTGCGCGTAGTCGACGTAACGAGACAGCAGCTGCCGGTCGTGGTCGAGCGCCCTGCGAAAAAGGGCGTCGGCTTCTTCCGCTCGATGGTGAGTCATCAGGAATTGCGCGTACGCAGCGAGTGCATCGGTGTTGTTCGGATTGAACTGGAGCGCGAGCTGGTACGCGGTTGGGATGCCGTTGGTGCGCGTCCGCATGAGATACAGCGCCGAGGTGTAGTAGAGGTTTGAAAGCTCCGCTGCAGGCGTCGTGTGATCGGATTCGCTCAGTGTTTGCGCCTTCGCGAGCGGGATGGCAGCGGCATTGACGTCGCCGAGATACACGAGGGCACGCGCGAGTCGTGCATGCGCTGCCACCGAGCTCGGATCGGCTTCCGTCGCTTGCCGATAGTAGGAGATCGCCATTTCGAGCTTCTCTGCATCCACCGACAGCTCGTCGGTCACCTGTTGCTCGAGACGCGTTCCAAGCAGCACGAGTATGTTGGCGCGTTCGCTCTCGCGGCTCGGCGTGGTTGTTGGCAATGCCGGCGCCGTGCCGGGGGCTAGAAAGGCCGCGACGTCAGCGCTGATCGTCTGCTGAAGAGCAAGCAATTCCGGCTCCGGCCGCTGATAGCTCCAAGAGTGGATACCCGTGCCGTTGGCGTCCAAAGCTTCGACGCCGACGATCAGCATGTTGCCGCGGCGGCGCAGATAGCCGTTGATCAGGACGCTGACCCCGAGCCGGCTCGCGATCGTTTGCGGAGCAGTCCCCGGCTCGCGGAAGCTCACGGACGAGGCGCGCGCTTGCACGTCGAGGCCGGCCACGCCCATGAGGCGGTTGCGCAGGTCGTCGCCGAGGCCGTCGCTGATATGCAGGTCGTCCGCGTTGCTCTCGTTGACGAACGGCAGGACCGCTATCGCGCTGCGCGGCGGCGCGCCCAGGCCGAGCCCGTAGTACGCGCCTACGGAAACGCCGGCGAGAAGCAGCGCCGCAGCCGTGACTGCAAGGCTCGTGCGCCATCGCGAACGGCCCGGCCGCATCGTGGTCGCGGCGGCACCGGGCGCCGGCTCGAACGGGCTGCTCGCCGGAGCGGGCGGCTGCGGTTCGACTCCCGACCGGCGCACTAGACGGCGCAAGTCGACGACGAGGTCGTGCATCGTTTGATAGCGATCGTCGGGCTCGCGCTCGAGCGTTTTGGCGACGATCGTGCGTAGCTCGGCCGGAATGTCGGCCGGCAGCGGCGCAAACGGCGCGGTCTCGCCGTCGTCGCGCTGCAGCCGCGTAGCCGCCGGCCGCACGCCCGTCAGAAGCTCGTGCAGCACGAGGCCGAACGAGTACACGTCGCTGCGGCCATCGAGCGGCAAGCCTTCGACTTGCTCCGGCGACATGTAGCCGGCGGTGCCCGCGAAGGTGCTGTGACCACTCGCCGGCATCGACGCGAACGGATCGTCCGCGAGCGTGTCGACCTCGAGCAGTTTCGCGAGCCCGAAGTCCGCCAGTTTCGCGTAGCCGTTCTTGGCGAGCAGGATGTTCTCGGGCTTGATGTCGCGATGTAGGACTCCGGCCTCGTGGGCGGCCGCGACTGCATCGGCGACGCCGATCAAGAGCTCGACGATCGCGAGCCAGCCGCGCTGCCGTGTCGCCCACTGGCGCAATGTGCCGCCGTCGACGTACTCGGTGATCAGATACTGCTGCTGCTGATACTCACCGGCGTCGTAGACCGTGACGATGTGCGGGTGGTTCAGCGACGACGCCATTTGCGCTTCACGCTGGAAGCGACGCCGCGCTTCAGGATCGGCGAGGCTCTCGGGTAGCACTTTGATGGCGGCCGGTCGATTGAGCTTCGTGTCCGTGGCGCGGTAGACGATGCCCATGCCGCCGGCGCCGAGCGGGCCGTCGATGCGGTATTGGTCGATTTGCGTGCCGATGGCGAGCACCGCCGCGCCGCCGTCGGCGGAGGGCTCGTAACCCGCCATGTGCGTATCGGGTTGCCCCGCGAGCAGCGCTGCGACGCGCCGGGCGAGATCGTCGTCGCCTCGAGCGCTCGTCGCGATGAACGCAGCTCGCTCGCCGATCGGTCGCTTCAGCGCTCTCTCGTACAGCTCACGGATTCGCTCGTTGCGCCCGTTCATTCGTTGTCGACGTCGCTACACCGCGATGAGGAGAGCCGCAGGGCTACGCAAGAGGAGGCGAGCGCTAGCCTAGCCAGCCGTCCCTCCGGTGTCGAGAAGAGATCGGAGAGAAAACGGTAGGCTCGAACGGTTGGCGGGCGTCTATAGTAGGCGCCATGGCGTCGACGCGAGGCTGGGCTTCAGCGGTCGTAGCCGCGATAGCCTTCGCCGGCTATTCGGCGGCGCGTGCGCATCATTCGGGGGCCGTTTTCGATCTCTCCACGATGATCGAGCTGCGCGGAGTCGTCGTCGACTTCAAGCTGCGAAGTCCCCACGCATCGTTCGTCATAGACGCGCGCGTTTTCGAAAACGGCGAGCCGAAGGACCCGGTCGCGCGCTGGGAAGTGGAGTGGGAATCGGCGCCGATGCTAAGGACGCTCGGCGTCGAGCCGGATACGTTCAGCGTCGGCGACGAGATCGCGATCACCGCGACACCGCACCGCGACCGTACCTTCCGCTTTGCGCACGCCCTGTCTGTTGCCGACGCGTTCGGCGATGTCTACGTCATGGCCAACAGCGACCGGCTATTCAGTCCGTCCTTGCGCCGTGCGGCTGCGGCTGTCGGCAGCGATACGATAGTCGAGCTTCCTTCCGATGACGCCACGCCAGTGGCGCCGGAAATCGCGGGGCGTTGGCAGCAGCCGCTCCTCGAGTTCGCGGCGGGCGTCCCGAGCCTCCCGCTCAACGATGCGGGGATGGCGGCGTGGCGCAACTATGATCGAAAAAGATCGCCTGCCAATGTCTGTGAGCCGATCAATGTTCCCGATCTGTTCGCAGCGCCTTTTTTCTTGTTCGACTTGGCGCTCGATGCGCGGCAAGCAGTGCTGCGGAGCGAAACTTACGGGATCGTTCGCACGGTGCCGCTGAGTGGCGAGGCTGCTGCGGCCGAGCCGAGCGGCCGTTTCGGCAAGGTGAGCGGCCGCATTGAAGACGGGGCGCTCGTCGTCGACAGCCGCGACTACCCGGCTTCGGCGTGGGGGCTCGGTATCGAGGAGATGCACGGCGGTGCCGTGATTCCGTCATCGGAGGGCAAGACGCTCACCGAGCGCTTCACCGTCACGCCGGACGGTCGCACCCTCGTGTATGCGTACACGCTCTACGATCCCATGTATATGACGCAGCCGTACGAGGGCAGAGTGGAGCTGACGCGAGTCCCGGACGACGTCGACATGCATGCGTACGACTGCGATCTCGAAAGCGCGGCGATGTGGTCGAGACAGCGTGCCGATACGCCGTTGCAGCTCGGGCCGGCGACGCGTTAGTAACTGCTCGCCTCAGCCGATCGTGGCGTCGCGCGCGACGACGAGCTCGATCATCTTGCGATGCGCCGCGAGCACCGGCAGCAGCAGGCGCGCATCCACGCACTCGAGCGTGTCTTGCTGTGTGTGGAACCAGCGATGCTGGCCGATTGCTGCGAACGCGCGCGCATAGCCGCGATCCGTGAACGCGGACAGCTCGCCGGCCTGCGCGCGAATCGGCGTGGGTTCCGCGAGTCCGCTCAAGCCCTGAAACGCGTCTGTAGCAAGATTACGAACGTTGTCTGTCGTCATGAGGCTCCGCTGCGGATCGGCCGTGTCGAGCATCGCCCAATGACCGTCGCGCTCCTCGGCGTCGCGCGCCGCGAGCGTGGCGCCAATGTGCGCCCAGACTGCCGTCGCATCCGGCGGCGGCCCTTCGCCGATGACGCGGTGTGAGCCGGCGAAGAAATATTCGTGACCGCCCGTGTTCATCACGAACACGGAGTGATCGTCGAAGCGGCTCGCGACCCACGCGGCAAGATCGAGAAACACCGCCGTTCCCGTGCCGCGCTCGGCGACGCAGTCGTACCAGCCCGAACGCGGCGTCGAGATCCCGATCCAACGAGCGCCGCGCTCGAGGCGCCCGACGATGTTCTTGCACGGCCGGTGAGTCGCGTCGCCGTCGAGAGTCAGTGTGGCCTGCGCTGCCGCGCGCGCGGCCGCGACGAAAGCGTCGGCGTTCTTCGGCGCCAGCACGGCGGTCGGCACCGGCACGAACGGCTGCTGCTCGGGCGCGTTCAGTGCCACGGCCTCGCGGCTCGGGCCGGTGGTGACGATCACGATCGCCGCTGCGCCGCGCCGTGCGGCCTCGGTCACGGTGCGGCCGAGGCCGCGGTCCGCAAACAGCGCCGCATGACGCGCGAATGGCGCAACCAGCAAGGCAATGCGGCCGGTCAGATCTCCGCCGACGGCTTCGCCTTCGAGCAGTGCGAGCGCGCCGCTGAGCCCGCGGGTCGAAGTCGGAACGACGGGCGCTTGCGGAGTCACGTCGGCCGCCTCGTTGCCGCACACGAGCCGTGCCGCGCGCTTGACGAAGAACGGCGCGTCGAACGCGGAGTCCTCGATTTCGTAGCCGGTTGCGCGCAGCTCGTCGGCGATCCACTGCGCGGTCGCGTTGTCGCCTGGGCCGCCCGAGAACTTGGGGCCGAGCTCGGCGTGTCGGACGAGATCCGCTTGGAGTTGCGCCACCAGCGGATCGCCACCGCGCTGCGCGTGGGCGCTGAAGGCGCAGAAGAGCGGCACGGCGCCTACGGCCACGCCTTGCATGACTTCGCGACGGTTGATCAGCATGTCTTCCTCCCTCCAGGCGCGAAGATAATAGACCTGCTGCTACTCCCCTACGATCGGGCTGGGCTCACTGCAGCGAGGCAAGTGCCGCCGTCCTGGACTTCTCCGCGAGCAGCGCAGAGACGGCCGCCAATTCCACCGGCTTGGTGAGGTGAGCGTCGAAACCGGCCGCGCGTGCGCGTTGCTTGTCCTCTTGCTGCCCCCATCCCGTCACCGCGATCAGGTGCATTCGGTCGCCTCCGGGCAGCGCTCGAATACGTCTCGCCGTCTCGTAGCCGTCGATATCGGGCAGCCCGATGTCGAGCAAAACACAGTCCGGAGCAAAACGCTCGACGGCGAGAAGCGCGGAAGTAGGATCGTACGCGACCTCCGTCTCGTGCCCTTGCAGATCCAGCACGAGGCGCAAGCTGTCGGCCGCGTCGGTGTTGTCATCGACGACGAGCACGCGGCGCGGTGCCGGCGCCCTGACCGGTTCCACCGGCTTGGTAACCGCGTGGGCGAATTCTGCGGCGAGCGGCAGGCGCAGAGTGAACTCGCTGCCCTTGCCGAGCCCTTCGCTCGCTGCTTTGAGCGTGCCGCCATGCAGCTCGGCGAGCCGGCGCGACAACGCCAAGCCGATGCCGAGACCGCCGCCGCCGAGCCGGGCGCGATGTTCCGGGACCTGCGTGAACATCTCGAAGATTTCCTCGAGCCGCTCCGCGGGGATACCGAACCCGGTGTCGCGCACGCTGACGAGGGCCTGCTCACCCGCGGTCTGCGTGCGAACTTCGATGGTGCCGCTCTGGGGCGTGTACTTGGCGGCGTTGCTCAGCAGATTGCCTACGATCTGCGTGAGGCGCTCGAAGTCGCCAGAGACGTAGACCGGCTCGGCCGACTGCGCGACGGTCAGCCGTTGGCCGCGTTCGCCGATGAAAGGGCGCGTCAGTTCAATGGCTGCGGCGACGACCTTATCGAGGTCGACCGTCATTTGCCGCAGCTGTATCTCTCCGTGCGTGATGCGCGACAGATCGAGCAGATCGTCGACTAAATGCACGAGATGCCCGAGCTGTCGCGCCATCATCGCGCGGATCCCTTCGATCAGCTCCGGCCTATCGCGGCCGATCTCGAGCAGCTCGAGCCCCGAGCGCAACGGCGCGAGCGGGTTCCTGAGCTCGTGGCCGAGCACGGCAAGGAATTCGTCCTTGCGTTGGTCCGCCGCCCGCACCGCTTGCTCGGCCCGCTTGCGCTCGCTGATGTCGCGGAAGTAACAGGCGAGCCCGCCGTTGGCGTCGGGGTAGAGACTAATGTCCAACCACGCGTCGAGAATCCGCGAGCGCGTCTCGAACTGCACGGGTCGCAGCTCCCGCATGACCTTGAGCTGCATCTCGGCTGCTTCGGAGCCGACCGCCTGCGGAAACTCGTCCCAAAAGACTCGGCCGATGAGCTTCTCGCGCTGCTTACCCCAGAGCTGCTCGGCCTTCCTGTTGACGTAGGTGAAGCGAAACTCTGCATCGAGCGCGTAGAACGCGTCGCCGATGCTTTCGAGAATCCGCACCATGCGCTCATGCTCGGCGCGCAGACGCTCCTCGCTTGCACGCTGCGTCTCGTCGGCGCGCTTCCAGCCGAGCCTGGTCGCGGTCACGACCCAGGTAACGAACGTGCCGGCGCCAAGGAACAAGCCGATCCGCAGCCAGTCCATCGCGGTAATGGAGTGCGGAATGAAGAGTGCGGCACCGATCGTGCAGCCAATGGCCGTCGTCAGCAGGCCGAGGCGTAGCCCGCCCGTCAGCGCTGCTACGACGACAGGCAAGATGAACAGCACGAGCGGCAGGTCCTCGCCGAGCGCCGGCTCGAGGGCCCAGCGAAGCCCCGCGGCGGCCAACAGCGCGCCGGCCACTAGCACGTAGGCGAGGGCCCCGATGCGCTTCGGCGCTTCCAGCGACTGGTTCATCTAAACCTCTCAGCCAGTGTAGCGCTGCAGCGGAGCGACTGTCCGCCGGCAACATTCCCGCGCTCGCGCGGCAGACGATCAGCGCGCGGAGCTGAGCCAGCCTGCCGCTAACCACTGTGCGAGGAGTTGTCGAACGACGGGGCTCGCCGCGCGCACGGCGCGCGCGTCGAGCGCCCGCTCGTCGGCGAGCCTGCGCAGCACCGTGGCGTCTGTACCGCGCACGGGCATGGCTTCGCCGTTGATGAAGACATGGCGCTTGTCGTAGAGCATGCGTGTGCGCCGGTCGAGCGCAACGCCGCCGAGCCGCCGCCGTGCGGTGCGCTTCGTGAACCAGACATGAGCTTTCGGCTCGCTCAGCACTTCGCCGAGCGCGCGTTCGACCGCCGCGGGCCTAGCGGCGAGCCGTTGCAAGGCGTCCGCCGCGAAGCGTGCGAGCGCGGCCGGAATCGCTGCCGGCGAAGTCGTGGCCGTTTGCCCCGCGTCGCGGTAGAGGGTTCCGTCGTCGTAGCTCTCGCCGAGCCGCTGCGCCAACTCCGCCGCCAACTCGCCGCGCTTGGGCGCGCGCAGCCCGATCGAGCACGTCATGCAGTCGCCGCCGACCGCGACGCCCTCGTGCGCCCAGTTCGGCGGCAGATAGAGCAGGTCGCCGGGCTCGAGCACGTACTCGTCCTCGGCGACGAAGCGGCGCAGCACCTTGAGCGGCGCGCGCTCGTCGAGCGTGGCGTCGAATCGGCGCGCGATGCGCCAACGCCGCCGGCCGCGCGCTTGCAGCAGGAACACGTCGTAGCTGTCGACGTGCGGGCCGACGCCGCCGCCGTCGCTGGCCCACGAGATCATCAGATCGTCGAGCCTCGCGTCAGGCACGAAGCGAAATCGGCGGAGCAGGGTATGCGCCGCCGCGTGATGGAGGTCGACGCCTTGGACGAGGAGGGTCCAACCGCGTTGGCGCACGGGCGGCAAGGCCGCGCGTGCGAACGGTCCATGCGCGAGGGACCAACCCCGCGCGGTATTGCGAACGAGCCGGGACTCGACGTCGGCGCGCGCCGCAAGAGCGAACAGTTGGGTGCGCGATAGCGGCGCCGTGAAATCGGGCAGCGCGCCGCGCACGAGCAACGGCCGGCGCTGCCAGTGCCGGGCCATGAACTCGCGAGGGCTCCAAGTGCCGAGCGGCGACAACCGTCTCAACCAAAAACTCCTTGAATCGTCCGGTTGCGCAGGATACAAAACCACTGAGCCGGCGCGCGAGCCTACGGGCTAGAAGAAGAGGAGCGTAGCGTGCAAAGAACGGATCCAGGCAGGCGGCGACTCTTGGGCGCCCTGGCAACAGTCGGGGCGACATCGCTGCTGCTGCCCGGCATCTTACGGAGCCAGACTGCCGCGCGCCGCATCGACGTGCATCAGCACTTCGTGAGCCCGCACTTCCACGCGTTCTTGACGGCCAAGAACACACCGGCGACGCCGATTCCCGGCTTCAACACGTGGCGCGACTATTCGCCGGCGAAGGCAGTCGCGGAGCTCGACCGCGTCGGCATCGAGACGGCGATGCTCTCGATCACGGCGCCCGGCGTCTGGTTCGGCGACGCCATGGAAGCGCGGCGCCTAGCGCGTGAGATGAACGAGTTCGCGGCCGCGCGCATGGTCGGCGATCACAAGGGCCGGTTCGGCCTCTTCGCCGTGCTGCCGATGCCGGATGTGGACGGCGCTTTGAGCGAGATCGAGTACGCGCTCGATACGCTCAAAGCCGACGGTTTCGGCCTGCTGACGAGCTACGGCAACGCCTGGCTCGGTGACCCAAGCTTCGCGCCCGTGCTCGACGAGCTGAATCGCCGCAAGGCCGTCGTCTACGTGCATCCGACGGACGCCGCCTGCTGCTCCGGTCTCATACCGCGCGTGCCGAATCAAATGCTCGAGTATCCAATGGACACGATGCGCACGATCGCGAGCTTGATCGTCAGCGAAACAGCGGCGCGCTGCCCCGACGTGCGCTTCATCTTCTCGCACGCCGGCGGGCCGCTCATCGGTGTTGCGGGGCGGCTGCTCGGCGCCGAGATGAGTGCCGAGAATCTCGCGAAAACGCCTGAGCCGAACACCAGGCTGCATCACTTGCGGCGCTTCTACTACGACACGGCGGGTGCCACGAACCCCATCAACATGCAGGCGTTGAAGACGCTCGTCGGCATGTCGCAGATCGTCTTCGGGACCGATGCGCCGTTCTTCGATGGCGCGCCGCAGCTGCTTGGTCTCCAAACTGCCGGCTTCTCGGCTCAAGAGCTGGCTCGCGTCGAGCGCACGAATGCGCTAGCGTTTCTGCCTCGTTTCGCCTGACAACCACGACAAGGAATCTTCCATGGCGCTCAACACGAAGAAGGTCATCGACCAGCTCAATCGGATCCTCGAATGCGAGCTCGCGGGAGTCGTGCGCTATACGCACTACTCGATGATGATCTTCGGCTACAGCCGCATTCCGATCGTCAAATGGTTCCAGGACGAAGCCACGGAGTCGTTGCAGCACGCGCAGCAGGCGGGCGAGATGGTCACGCGGCTCGGCGGGCACCCGTCGCTCGCAATCGGCGATCTACTCGAGACGCACGCGCATGACATCGGGCAAATATTGCGAGAGACGTTGGAGGCCGAGCACTACGCGCTCGGTCTGTACACGAAGCTGCTGAAGCTCGTCGAAGGTAATTCAGTCGCGCTCGAAGAGTACGCGCGCAACTTGATCACGCAGGAAGAAGCCCATATCGACGAGATCGACAAGATGCTGCGCAAGCCTGGAGATACTTCCATCAGCAAGGAAGCGCGCGACCTCGACTGATCCGACTGCCTTGGCGCGCTGACTGTCCACGCAGCCCCGGTAAATTTCAACTCGAGCGCCCGGTTGACTTTGCGATGCAAAGTACTTGACGATAGCCGTAGTCAAGGCCGAGGCCGCGTTATGTCTCGAACCGCGTCGCGTCCCATGTGGTTGCCGGAGCCGATGGCCATTGCCCCGGCCCTCGATCCTAATGCGATACCGGGCCCCCGCCGCCGGCGCTATGCGCTCCTGCTCAACCCCTTCTATCGCAAAGACCCGCACGCGAGTTTTGGCAAGCACGTGCTGACGCCGACGCTCGCGCTGACGGCGATCGCGGGTGCCACGCCGGCTCATTGGCAGCTCGGCTATTGGGACGAGAACCTGCTGCAGGGTCCGCCGCCGCTCGAGCCGTTTCCAGAAGTGGTCGCCATCACAGTGCATCTGACCTTTGCGAAGCGGGCGTACGAGCTCGCGCGTTGGTATCGGCAGTGGGGTGCGAAAGTCATTCTTGGCGGCCTGCACGTGCTGTCCAACCCCGAGGAAGCGGCGCCGCACGCGGATGCGATCGCGCTCGGCGAGGGCGTGCAGGTGTGGCCGAAGATCCTCGCGGACCTCGAGGCGGGGACTCTGCAGCCCGTCTACCGCGGCGACTACCGCAAGCCCTATCGCGATGACCCGCCGCCGCGCCGCGATCTGCTGCCGCGCGATGGTTTTCTCACGACCTCGAGCGTCATTGCGACGCGCGGCTGCCACAACCGCTGCGGCTTCTGCTATCTCTCGACCGAAGGGCTGCACATGCCTTATCGCCTCCGCGACGCCGAGCAAGTCGTTGCCGAGCTCAAGGCCGACGGCCAGCCGTACGCTGTGTTCGTCGACAACAACTTGGGAAGTAGGCCCGACTACTTGCGCGAGCTCTGCCGCGCGCTGAAACCGCTCGATATGATCTGGAGCGCCGCGCTAACGATCGACGTCACCGACGATCCGTCGCTCGTGCGTGAAATGGCGCTCGCGGGCTGCACGGGTGTGTTCATCGGTTTCGAGTCGCTGAACGTGGGCAACATCCAGGACGCCGGCAAGCGCTCGCCCGTTCCCGACGACTATGCGCGCCGCGTCGCGATCCTGCACGACAACGGCATCCAGGTGAACGGCAGCTTCGTGCTCGGCTTCGATCATGACGACGCTGGAGTGTTCGAGAAGACCGTGGAGTGGGTCGAGGAGAACCGGCTCGAATGCGCCACGTTCCACATCCTCACGCCATATCCGGCTACGCCTCTGTTCCAGCAGCTCGAGAAAGAGAACCGCATCGTGCATCGCGACTGGCGCCTCTACGACACGGCGCACGTCGTGTTCGAGCCGAAGCTCATGAGCGGCGAGCAGCTCATGGAGGGCTACGAGCGTTGTTACCGGCGGCTGTTCTCGCATCGTTCGATCTGGCGCCGGCGCCCCAAGGATTGGCGCGCCGTGCTGCCGTATCTCGCGATGTCGTACCTCTACAAGCGCTCGAACCGCATCTGGCATTTCCTGATCCGTTACCGCCTGACCGCTTTCGTGTGGCGGCCGCTCGTGGAGCTGACGCGGCTACGTCACTTGCGTTTCAGGCGGAGACTAGCGGAGCGCGGCGCTTCGGTGACCGAGGTGCGCACGGTCGTCAGCGCGGGCGTTTAGCGTTCGACCGCGGCGGCTTCGACGAGCGAGTACTCCGAGGCGGTCGGCAGCACCCGCGTGAGCTCGAATCCGGCGGCGGTGAGCAGAGCGGCGTGCTGTGCTTGCGTTCGCTCGCGGCCGCCCGTGACGGCCAGCATGATGATGTCGCGCACCTTTCCGGAGTGCGGGCCCTGCGTTTCGGGCAGGAGAATTTCGACAATCAACACGCGCGCCCCCGGTCGTGCGGCACGGCGTACGGCGCTCAAGATTCTCGTTGCGTCGGCGTCGTCCCAGTCGTGTAGCACCTCCATGAGCAAGTAGAGGTCGGCGGCCGGCAGCGCATCGGCGAAGAAGTCGCCGCCGATGAGGGTCAGGCGCGGCGCAGCCGCCGTGTCGGTGAGCACGTGCGGACGTTCGAATAGGAAGCCGTGCGCGCTGCGAGCGCGCTCGAGAATCAGCTTCAGCAGGTGACCACGCCCGCCGCCGATATCGGCGATTGTCGAGAACGAGCCGAAGTCGTACGCGGCCGCGACGGCCGGCAGAACCGTGCGCGACTTGCTGACCATCGCTGCGTTGAAGATCGTGGCCTCGTCGGGATGCGTGGCGAAGTACTCGACGAGGCTCGTCATGTCGTGCTCGCGGCGCCCGGTGCGCGCGGTGCGGCCGAGCTCCGTGAAGCGGTCCCAAAACACCGGCATGCCTCCCATGCGAACGTATGAGCGCAGCGAGCCGGGCTCGTCCGCTCGCAGGAGGCGCGAGGCGGGCGAATGCGCGTAACGCCCGTCGGCGGTGCGAACGAAGACGCCGTGCCCGGCGAGTAGGCGCAGGATTCGGTCGAGCGCGTCAGCATCGAACCCCGTCCTGGCCGCGATCTCGTCAGGTGTGGCGGCCGCGTCGCCAATGGCGTCGGCAGCGCCACAGTCGGCGATCACGTGCAGGCAGCGAGCCGCGATGTGCGCGCGCGAGAGGTCGGCAAGCAGCGCAGCGTGATCCGGAGCGGGCGGGGCGTTCCCATCGCGCCGGCTCATGAGCTATTGGCTCGCGGCTCGCTGTAAGTCGATGGCGATGCCGCGGCTGCGCAGATAATCGTCGTAGGTGCCGCGGAAATCGATGATGCCGCTCGACCTGATCTCGACGACGCGCGTCGCGATCGACGAGACGAACTCGCGGTCATGGCTCACGAAGATCAGCGTGCCCGGATAGTTCTCGAGCGCCAAGTTCAGCGCCTCGATCGATTCCATATCGAGGTGGTTCGTCGGCTCGTCCATGAGGATGATGTTCGGCCGTTTCAGCATGATCTCGCCGAACAGCATGCGGCCGCGCTCGCCGCCGGAGAGCTTGTCGACGGTCTTCAGCATCTCATCGCGGCTGAAGAGGAGGCGGCCGAGTGTCGCGCGGATCGCCTGGTCGTCGTCGCGCGGCTTGCCGCGCGCGCGCATCCAGTCGAACACGGTGACGGGATCCTCGAACGCCGCCGCATTATCCTGCGGCATGTACGCGACCTCGGCGTTCTCGGCCCATTTCACGGAGCCGTGATTGACGGGCAGCTCCGCCATGATCGAACGCAGCAAGGTCGTCTTGCCGATGCCGTTGGTGCCGACGACGGCCACTCGATCGCCGGCCTCGACGTGGAGGTTCACGTCGCGGAACACCTTGTGGTCGCCAAAGCTCTTGCTCAGCTTGTCGAGGCTCAACGCGA
>Ga0315912_10003696_pt1 | contig 14995 bp, 13 predicted proteins | sample VfabasoilMG_FD_204469 | JGI IMG/M metagenome (GOLD analysis project Ga0315912, IMG submission 204469) | Garden soil microbial communities collected in Santa Monica, California, United States - V. faba soil | ecosystem: Environmental > Terrestrial > Soil > Garden | place: USA: California... | reverse complement strand
AATTTTGACGGAGGGGAGGCCAATGAAATTTGCATGCGAGAGATAGCGGTAGCTACTCATCACCGCCCCAAGCGGGGGCCGGTTGGAAGTACAGCGGCGTTTGCTATGCGGATCGCGTGCCTGGCCCAGCCTCGCCTGCTGCTCGCTGCTCGCTTGTGCCGCGGCGGCACCTGCACTCACGCAGGAGTCGGCGGGCAACCCCCAGCCGTCGGCACAGTTGCCGGATGCACCTGCGCCGGCTGGAGCGACCGCGACGGCCGCCGGATCCTTTGAGGTGCGGTCGCGCGACGGTGCGCGACACCGTCTCACTCTCCAACGAGACGCCACGGTGACGCCCGCCGCTACTCCGAGCAACGTGCAGCTTGTGGCAGAAGTCACGGGCACCACGCTGGTCGTGGTGGATACCTACCCTTCGTTGCCGGGCGGTCTGGCCTATTGCCAGGCGGGGGAAGAGCGTTTTCTGCGCGTGATCGCGCTCGCCCCGGCTGGCCCGGAGGAAATGCTGCGGATCAAGCTGGCGAGCTGTCGGCAAAACATCGAGCTGACCGATCCAGGTGTGGAGTGGCTGGAGTCGTCGTCCACGCTGCGGGTGCACTGGTTGCTTGGGCCCAGCTCGCGCGCCCAGCCCGAAGAGCTGACTTTGCGAATCGGTGCTCGGTGATCGCTGGGCTGCAGCCAGAGAACCTGGCGGTGGAAGCGGCGCGCGCTCAGAAGCAGGAGCGCCGTGCCCGATAGATCTGCTGTGGGCCGCTGCGCGAAGACGAAAAGAACAGTTCGCTCCCGTCCGCCGTCAACGCCAGGTCCAGATCTCCTGCCTCGCTGTTGACCACTTCCAACGCGAACGGCTCGCCGAAAGCGTCGCCGGGTCGCTCGCGAGTTGCCACCCACACGTCCAGGTCTCCCGCACCGCCGTCTCGATCGGAGGCGAAGTAGATCTCGAGCAGGTCGACACTCAGGGTGGCGCCTTCCTCCGTCGCACCGGTATTGACACCGGGCACCTCAGCGGGGGCACCGAAGGCGCCACCGCGGCTCGCTCGCCGAGCCGTCCACAGGTTGGTATTGGTTCCGCCCCAGCGAGACGAGCGCGTGGAATCGAAGACGACTGTCAGCTCATCCGGTGACAGCCAGGGCTTCTGCTCGGTCGACGCCCCGTTGACGCCGCCGAGGGGCGCCGCCGTACCGAAGGCGCCGCCCGGGCTCGGGCGGGTCGACACCCAGAGGTCCCGATCACCGGTGATGCCGGCCCGGATGGCGTAGAAGTAGAGGCTGAGGCCATCGTCGCTCAGGAACGGCGTGCCCTCGGGCTCTGCCGTGTTGATCGCGGACAGAGCGGAGGCTGTGCTGAACGTCCGCCCCGTATCTGTGCGCGTCGCCTGGAATAGATCTTCGGGCACGCCTGCCGACACGATCAACGAGCGGCCATCGCGCGATAGCGCCGGGCCCCAGATGTCTCCGGACAGACCCAGTCCCTGTACCGGCTGCGGTGCAGCGAACTCCGGTGAGGTGCAGGCGCTCCAGCGGCTACGGGTACCGTCGTCGAGCGACGTGCATGTCCGCACTCCCGAGCACACCGCGCTGCCGCACGCTTGGGTCGTGCCAGGCTCGCATTCGCACTCGGCGTGCCCGTTGTCCGGGGCTCCGTCGCAGTCGTTGTCTCCCGAGTCCGCGCAGTTGCGCCGTTGGGGGCGCACCTCCCCCTCACACGCGCTCCAAGTCGTGGACAGGGAGTTGGGCGACGCTTCACACGTCTGCGTGCCGCGCCGGCAGCGCGCGCCGGGCGGGTAGCTTGCAGCACCGCACGACCGTTGCTCCCCGATCGTGCACGTGCAGACGCTATCGAGCGTGTTGTCGGGCACACCGTCGCAGTCGTTGTCGTCCGCCGAGGCACAGTCGCGCGCGCCACGCTCCACCGCGCCCGTGCATTGCCCGGGTTGGCCGTTGATGCAGCTGCTGACCCCCGGTACGCAGATACCGACCGCTTCCAGCGGGCCGCACGCTACCGGCTCCGTGCAGGCGCAACCGCCTTCGGGAGGCGCGTTGGGGACGCCGTCGCAGCTGTCGTCGTTGCCGGGTACGCAGGTATCCACGGCCGGTTGGATGCTGCAGGCGCTCCACGTCGACTCGGCCGAGCACACCTGCTCACCCTCTCGGCAGCGGCCGAGCTCGTTCACGCACGGCCGGGGCTCGCCGGGCGAGCAGCTGCCGCACAGACCCGTGGCTGGCACACACGCCTGACCTTCCGCGCAGGGCATCCCTTCACGCCACTCGGTGCCATCCGGACTGCACGACAGAGGGATGCCGGACTCGCCGCAGCGGCGCTCGCCGGGGAAACAGACGAGGCACAAGCCTCGCAGGCACGCCCGCGCCTCGCGCGCGCACGGCGGATCGTTGATCCAGCGACCGAGCGCCGAGCAAGTGCGCGGCCCCGTGCCGTCCTCGGTGCACTGCACGTCTTGGGGCCGGCACTCGTTGCAGGCGCCGGCGGTGCAGCCCCGCTCGCACGCGGGCCCGGTGTCTTGCCAGCTGCCGTCTTCTGCGCAGCGCTGCGGAATATCTCCGGCGCAACGGAGCCCCTGGGCCTGGCTCCGACAGCCGAGGGGCTCCTCGTCCTGCGGTTCGAGCGTGACGCCCGCGCGGCCCCCATCCGGACCTGGATCCGGGCGCAGAGCTTCGGTGATCGTGAACTCCCCATCCGTATCGTTGATGAGCTGACAGCCCATGGCGAGCAACAGCCCGACGGCCCCGAGCGCCGGCCAGCGGAGCGCGAGGCCCAAGACCCCATTCATCCAAGCGGCATCAGGCATTTCAGAAGCGACCCCGGAACGAGACCTCGCAACCTGCTCCCCAGCAGCTCGCTTCGAGCTGTGAGGGCGGGCTGCTCTGATCGATTGCGAACAGCGTGATCCCGACCGCGACGGAGAGCGCTCCCGTTACCCACAAGATGTCGCTCGCCAAGGCGTAGTTTTCGACCTGGGCCTTGGTGTCCGAGAGCGACGGATCGCACGGCCGGAGCCCCGTCTGCTCGTCGGGGGGGCCGCACTCCTGCTCCAGCGTGGAGCGCGCCGACGACGACATCTGCCCCGTGACCACACCGGCGGCGATCAAGAGGACGCCGCCGCCTGCGAGCACGAGGGGCAGAGGCTCGAAACGCCAGGCCGTGGAGGCCCCGCGGTCCTCGGGGGGCGGTTGGGACTGGGCGTTCACGCCTGGCGCCGCGATTGCGCCGGGCGCGGGGCCCGAGGCCAACGCGGGCTGTACCGCCGGGAGCAACGCCGGCAGCTGCACGTGCACGCGCGCCCCCTCGGTGATGTGGATCGCCCGCTCGTAGCTCACGGCGCCGGGCGCCGTAGCTCGAACCAGGTAGCGGCCCGGGTTCAGTCGCTGGGGTGCTCCCACCCCTGCAACGAGTTCGATGCTCTGCTCACCGGCGGTGCCGCTGCCACCGACCAGTTCCACGCGCACGCCGGGTGTGGGGGACGGCTGCACGGTGAGCGTGGGCACCCTCGCTGCGAGCGCGTCGATGCGCTGCCGTGCGGCCCCTCGATAGGCTTCCTGGCGCGCCGGATCGTCTACGTCGTCGGCGAGGGCGAGGGCCGCCTCGAAGTGCCCGAGCGCTGCCACGAGATCCTTCGGTTCGCTGCAGTTGCCGAGTTGTAACAGTGAGTGTGGAGTTGCGTGCAAGGTCGCGCTCGCCGCGAACAGCTCGCAGGCTGGCTGCAGCTGACCGAGTCGCTGCGCCTCGATGCCCTGATCGAACAGCTGTGCAGCGTGGCTCTGAACGTCCGCCGGCGCGGACTCCTGCGCCCCGGCGCGCAGCTCGACCCCGAGCGACGCGATGAGTGCCAGCCACGCCACGACGCGAGCTTTGAGATGATTCGCCAACGGACCCCGACCTGCGGTGGGTGACGACGGTAACGGACGCTCACCGCACGACCACGTAAAGGATGGACGGAGGGTTTGGGACTTCGTCGCAGCGCCACCGGAGCCGTTCTCGTCCGGGTCGGGTACGGGGCCGATGGGGTCCGTCCCCGTGTGGCCGGGCGGTGCCCAGCTGACGGCGGCCATGATACGCTGGCTCGCCCAGCGTCCTCGCGTCCGAGGCTCGCTGGCGAAAGCTGACGCTCGAGGGGATCCACGTGCTCAGACCGCAGCAAATCTTCGCGGGGCGCTACCGCGTCATCCGCCACCTCGCCGACGGCGGGATGGGCGCCGTGTATGAAGCGGAGCATACCGCGACAGAGGCCCGCGTCGCCCTCAAGCTCTTGTGGCCGCACGTCGTGCAGCTGGCGAGCGCTCGCGAGCGCTTTGAGCTCGAGGCTCGCATCGCTGCCCGCGTCAACGACGATCATATCGTGAAAGTGCTCGACGCGGGTTTCGATCCCGACGGCCGCGCACCGTTTTTGGTCATGGAGCTCTTGAACGGGCGCACGCTGGCGGCGCTGATCGAGGTGGAAGGGCGCCTGTCGGCCACCACCACCATCGCGCTGATGGGCCAGGTCGCCGAGGGCCTGGACGCCGCGCACGGCTATCGCACCGCCGATGGGCAGCCGCACCCCATCGTGCATCGCGATCTCAAGCCCGAGAACTTGTTTCTCACGCAGCGTTCCGATGGCGCGCCGTGGGTGAAGATCCTCGACTTCGGTATCGCCAAGGTGCTCAGCGACGCCACCGCCGTCAGCCGAGAGGTGCGAGGGACGCCGCTCTACATGGCGTACGAGCAAGCGGCGGGCGAACCGGTTTCGCCTCAGACGGACGTGTGGGCCTTCGGTCTGATCACGTATTTTCTGCTGACGGGTCGGCGCTACTGGCCCGCTGCCAATCGCGAGAACGCCAGCTTGCCAGCATTGTTTGCCGAGATTCTGAGCCGGCCGTTGCAAGCCCCGAGCGAGCGCTTGCGTCAGGACGGCATCCCGCTCGAGATTCCGCGGGCGTTTGACCCGTGGCTCTTGCGCTGTCTCGATCGAGATCCGACCCGGCGCTTTGCTTCTGCGGGTCAAGCTCGGGCGGCGCTCGAACGCGCACTGGGCGGAGCCGAGCCAGTGCGGCGCCCGGACGCCGAGTTGTTGCAGCCGCCGAGGCATGCTCGCCAGGGGGGCGTCGTCAGCGCGCCAGCTCCGATGGCCCCGACAATCCACAGCCCCCCGCCAGCGGGTACCCTCCTCGGCGCATCGCAGTCCTTGCCTCCCGTCGCATCGGAGCGCCCTCGAGCCGCGTCGCGCTGGAGCCGCAGGCCGCCCGCGCTCGCCGGGCTCGCGGTCTTGACCGTGCTCGGAATCGCAGGGCTGTTTGCGTGGGCATGGCAAGCGACCGACCCGGGGCCGCCTCTCGGCGAAGCACCTCACGCCGCGGTTGCGGAGCCTCCGGCGCCTCGTCTGCCGCCCGAGCCGCCGTTGCCTGCTCGGCCTGTACAACCCGCTGCCACGACGCCCCCGCCGAGCGTGCGCGTGAGCCCCATCGACACTGTCACGCTGAGCCTGCAGCAACAACCCGCGCCGCACGAGCCCGCAGAGGAACCCCGTTCGCCCAAGGTCTCCGCCCCCGCTCCGCCCGAGAAACCCGCCCGCACGGTGCCCAAGCGGTCGGAGCCGCCGTGCAAGTTCGATCCGTACACGGGCCGCTGCGTCCCGCAGGCTCCGCAAGGCCAGCCCGACTGAGGCCCACCCTGGGCGGGCGCTCGAGCCCCGCGGATGTCGATCGGTCGCGGTCAGGGGCGCGGCGCTCTAAAAGTCGATCGAACGCTCGCCCACGATCGGGCCCGGCCAGAGCCAGCCCAGGCCGCGGCCCCCGAGCGCCTGGCAGTGGCCATCGGGTCCACACAACTCGTCGCCCACCAAAAACCAGGCCGCGTCCCGCTGGAAGAGAAACGGCCCGCACGTGCCCGGTGCGGTCGCCGCCGCTTCCCCCCAAGCGCGTGCCACCGGCGGTGTGGCGAAGAGCCTCGTCGCTGGATTGTGTAAGAGGCAGGCGTAGTGGTTGCAATCGGCGCCCCACTGACTCTGCACCAGGACGAGCTCGAGGCCACTGCTGCCGAGCGGCAGTGCGCTGCCGCAGAGTTTCTCATCGTCACAGCGCAGGGCTGCTGCGGGCAGCGACACCCTCGCCGTGGCGGCTTCGAAATGGGGCCGAGGGGGCAGTGCACGCGTCGGCCGCGCCGCCTCTGCCGTCAACCATTGCCTGCCGCTCGGGCTTGGGGCGAGCCGCCGTGGCGTGTCGCTCCCCGAGATCTCCAGCCCCGGGTCCGTGCTCCAGTCGAGGGAGACGACATTGCCGTGATCGCAGGTGCTTTCCGGCTGCAACGCGGCGAAGGGCTCATGGCGATGGCGCACTTCGAGATGGCCGCCGTCGGGCAGACCCCCGCTCAGCGAGATCGGCTGGAGAGCGCTGGCGCGCAGATCCAACACCTGCAGCTCACCGCCCCGACGCACCCAGACGAGCTCGAGCGCGGCGTCGTAGAGCGCGGCGCTCGGGTGTTCGGCGAGCCGGCGCCTCGTCGTCGAGCCGCGCGTGGACAACACCAGGTCTTCACCGAGCACGAGGTACTGGTCGGCGAGCTCCGGCTGGCGGGCACCAGAGGCGGGCTGCGCCGCCGCGACCGTCGCTGGCGCCCCTTTCGCCGCCGGCCTCTCGCGCCCAGGGTTTACCGCCGCGGCGGGTGCGTCGGGCGCTCGGCGCTCGGCGCTACACGCCGTCGCCCACGCGAGTGCCCAGACCGCCAGCAGTAGCTTCATCGATAGTCCCAGTGCCACTCCTCGCTGGCGAGCGCGTTGAAGTGGTAGGTCCCGGCATTGGCCACGAGCCACGGGTGCAGCCAGCTTTGACGCCAGAGTTCCCGGGAGGTCTCGTCGGTGTAGAGCCGGCCGTTCTGGGTCGTCACAAAATCGACCGCGGTCCCGTTGCTGTGGTTGCTGAAGCCGGGGGCTGCCTTTCGCGGCGAGATGTAGCGCGCCAACAGCTGCACGGCGGCGCGCCCGTGACGGCCGCCGATGGCGTGCTCGCGATCCGTCCGAGTGGCGTCGTAATACTGCGGAAAGAGCTCGTACCAGCGAGCTCGATCGCGCTCGTAGGGGCGATAGCAAGACCCCGCTCCGATACTGGTGACGGTCCGTGCCACCGCGTCGTTGGCGGCTTGCGCCGTGGCCAGCGCGGCCCGCGCGGCGGCCAGAAGCGATCGGCAATCTTGCGCCGCTTGCGTTGGCAGCTGCTGGCCACCTTCTACCACGGCCAGCTCGTTGGCGGGAACCGGCGGATAGTAGTGCCGACCCTGAGCCTGGGCATTGGCGATCTGCTGATCGAGGACGGCCTGCCGGAACTGCTCGAACGTGAGCTCGGGCGGCGGCGCTGGCTGCCCATCGGACGGGTCGGCGGGTGCCGCTGGGGCAGCCGGGTCCACCTGAAGTCGTGTGAGGTGGTCCCGCTTTCCGAGGGGCCCCTCGAGGAACCGCCCCACGTCTCGCCGGGGTTGCCGCTCCGCCCAGCTCGGAGGCCCCCCGGGCTCGGGGGCTACGACGTCTCGATCGCTTCCGAAGGGACCGGGAGGTCGGAAGGTCGCCATCGAGCCAGTATGTTCCCCGGGTTGGGCAGGGGCAAGGCGGGGTCGCTTTCCGACAGGCCTTGCTGACGGGGCGAGGGCGGCATCAGCACAGCGATGCCGGGACGCGCGCGGCCTTGGACCCGTTCTCCCGGCGAGCTCCGATTCGAGCCGTCGGCCCAGGCCTGGGCCGCTCCATTCGCGTAACTAACTTCCGGGATTCGCAGCGGCCGCCGAACGAGCAAGTGCGTAACGCGAGTCGCACGTGAGCCTGCGGATATTCGCAACTGCTTCGCGGACGCACCCGAGAGCAGTGACTCAGGTCCGACCGAAAGTCGTGCGAGGCGCTTGGGTCGGGCTCGCGGGCGGTGGACGCGCGCCGGCCACCAGGGGAGAAGTCATGTCGAAGACCAGGGAAGTATCGGCGCGAAGCGCGGTTCAGGTCACGCGTGCCGCACCTCATTTCGATCGCCTCGTAGACGCGGTGCTCGCAGAGTGGGACTCATCGGGCTCTCCCGGCTCGGGCAGGCGAGCTGTGAATGCTCGCGTCGAGAACCAGCGCCGCGAGCGACTCGACTGGTTCTTTCCGGAGTTTCTGGATCTCTACTTCGGCCTACTGCGCGAGTACCTAGGTCCCGATCTCATGCGAGTCCTGACGGCATTGGGCGATGACTGGGTTCAATTGTACTTTCGGAGGATGCAGGCGATGCAGCCTGACTTCGTCTTCCGGATGCAGCAACTGGGGTGCCGGATGGCAGCGTCGCTGCGCGGCGAGCCAGAGCTTGCGCGCGAGCGGCAGAACGGTCCGCTTGTGGAATGGAAATGCTCCGCGGGTTCGGGCTGACGGAGCCTACGAGTGCACGCGCGCGCGATCGCCGTCGCGGACTCCTTGCGCACCGCGAAGCTGCTGGCGCGCAGCTGCGCGACGGTGCGCTGGGAGAGCCACGCCTCGGTACTGGGTTGGGGGCGGCTTTCCTCTGCGCCTCGAAGCAGGAAGACGACGTGGGCGTCCACGGGGTCGCTCGTGCCGCTGACCCCCAACATTCGTCCGAGCAATCGAGCGACACTCCGATCGAGGTCGAGAACCTGAACGTGGCGCAACAGATAAGCAACTGGAACCTGGCGCTGCCCACCACCGCGCCATACCTGCGCCACGACGCCCGCGGAAGTCACCAACGGGGTCCTGGCTGTGACAAACCGTCGCACCAACGCCACCATGATGGCGCTTCGACGTTCGAGTGCGATGAAGGGGCCCGCGTCGAGCACGACCCCGGCTTCCCCCTTCGCGCCCTTCACGCCGCTGTCCGACGGCGTGGCTTGGTCAAGCGTTTGAACAACGTGTCAGCGCGACGCTCCACACTGCTAGACGGCGCGACATCTCGATAGAAACGCTGCCATTCGCGCTCCAACTCGGCGGCGTCGAGGTGCTCCTCGATCACACCCGTGACCCAGGACGAGACCGCAGCGCGCCCCGCAGCCTTCTTGATTCGGTCGGCGACGTTGTCTGGAACCCTGATGGTGATCCGCCGGATTGCCATAACATACCGGCTATCTCGACGCTACCCCTGGTGACGCTGTCCGAGCGCATCGCCCCCGTAGCGGTCGTCGCGCTCGGCAGACGTCTGACGAATCGCTGCAATCAAAGGCCGCTTGCGAAATTGCGGCGAGACGACTGGCCATGTCTATCGTGCTCCAGTCGAAGGCATAGGAAGCAGGGGTGGCTGCCAACTCTGGGGTTGCCCTCCCACGCGAGCGTCGGGGCTCTGCCGCGCGGAAGCTACACATGCACGCGGATACGATCGCTGTCGCGTACTCCCTGCAGGACTGCGAAGCCGGCAGCACGCAACCGCTCGACCCAGCGCTCGGAGAGCCAGGTCTCGGCGCTGGGTTGGAGGCGGAATCCGTCGTCGTCCCGGAGCCGAATGACGGGCATCTCGCGCAGTTCGACGCTGCCGTCCAGCTGCACCGTGCCGCCGTCGCCGGCATGGCGGACGCTCAGGGCCCGAGCGGCCAGATAGGCGCCGTTGCCCCAGCAGAATGCCTCGTGATCCGCTGGGTCCACCAGCTCCTCGAAGGCCAACGACTCGAGCGGCTGCCCTGTCTTTCCATACGGCTGGCGCAACAGGCAGCGCGGCAACACGAGCGCGAGCTGAGCGCCGTCGGAGCGCGCCGCAGTGACGTCGCGCCACGCCGCTGCGGCCGCCTCCGGTAGCGCGCTCTCGGTCGGACTGGGCTCGGCTGCCGCGAATCCAGCATACCCTGCCAGCTCTGGGCTCGCGCCGGTGACCAGGATGACCTGGTGAGCTGCACAGGTGCGCAAGAGCTGCGCCAGGGCGCCCAGTTCTGCTGCAGTAGCCCCGAAATAATGGTCCAGGAGCAAGATGGAGGTCCGCTGTGCTTCGAGCAACGCATGAGTGGCCCCCACCTCGGTCAATATCTCGGTCGCCGTAGCGTCGACGACCTGGTAGCGGACGAGCTCGTCGTCCGGGCAGTTTCGGCACAGCTGGTCGAGGCCGCGCCAGGTCGCCTCGAGCGAGCGAAAATGAGGGTCCCGCAGCAGCGCGCGCAGCAAGCGAGCGAGCTCGAGATCTGCGGCTGCGGTCAGCGCACGGCTGGCGGCTCCGGGTCCCGGCGCGGGAGTGGCGCTGTCACCCACGAGGTCGCGGATGAAGCGCCCGACATCGACGCGCGCGGTGGGCGCGTCGTTGGTTCGCCGCTCAGAAGAAGCCCCTCTCGGCGGCGCACCGAGCAGGCGAGACAGCGTGTCCGCCTCCCGCTCGGCGTCGCCCGCAGCCCCGCTGGGCGCAGCAGCGGCGCCACTCGAGGGCGAGTCGCTGGGCGTGGTGGCGCTGGTCCCGCGCGCGCCCGACGTGCTAGCGAGCAGTGCCACCAAGCGCTCCGCAGCGCGGGGATCGTCAACCTCCCCTCGCAGCTCGAGGATTTCGGCGAGCGGCGCGACGGCACGCAGCAGCTCGTCGGGATGCAGGTCTTCGAGACTCCGAGGGTGCAGCGACACCGCTGCCCCCGATGCGAGCCGTACAGCCGTCTGAATCTGGGCGTTCCACGCCGCGAAGACCTTGTCGAGATGGTCGACGCTGAGTCGCTGCGTGCGCCGCCCGGCGAGCGGTGCCGAGATGCCGCGCCCAGCGCGCCCACTGCAGTCCGCCGCGATCAAGATCTGGAGGGGAGCGTTGGCTCGCCGCTTTCCACCCTGGGAGGTGGCGCTGCCCAGGTCGATGTCGAACTTCAGGCGGTGGCCTTTGCCGGAGGTTGTGGGAGGCATCCGCCCAAGGAATCCCAAAAAGCGCCGCGAGCCAAGCGCAATCGGCGTGCGCAGCGACGACCCCGGAGACTCCCTCATGGCTTCTTCCAGAAGTCGGGATAATACTTGGGCGCGATGCAATGCGGATCATCCATCGGTGGATCGATTCGGCGCCCGGACGCCGCCCCCAGCTTTGATTCCACGAGTGCAGCGCGCTCGACGTCCGCTAACGTGACCTCGAAGGGATCTCCGTCCGCTCCTGAAATCGACAACAGAACGTGGTCCGTGAATTGGGATAGGGAAACCGGGACCCCAGCAATCGTAGTCACGTCCGGCGGCGGCCCGGAGATGGCTAACTCTAGCCACAGTCTCTCTTGGTCCGTCTGGCCATGATACGAGAGAACAAGCAATAGCTGATTGCCATCGTTTGCATGCCCGCCGAACGCCCTGCAGAAGCGAGAGAAGTTTAGACGTAGCGCCCACTCCGCGAGCTCTTCCGGGCTGTGCCCGCGGAAAAGATAGTCGTTCCACCGATCCATTCAGGCTCTCCCATCGGTACGCTAGCAATCTTGTCCGGCTCCACCGCTCGCGCCGAGAGACAGGTTATCGCCGTCGAACGATTGAACGTCCTGGTCCGGCGAACGAGATCTCTTCGAAGTCTCCTTGGACCAGACCACGCTGTCTGAGGTCGGCAAATATTTCTGCGGGGGACCAGCCGCTCGTTGCACCGCCGAAGGCGATTCCGTGATCGCGGAGAAGCTGCAGAAGGGCTTGCTGCAGAGACAGGTCTGTCGTCGGTATTCGATGTCCAACGCCGGTAAGCCGTATTGGATGGTATGCACCCAACCAGTCGGGCAAAGGCTCGTGCAGGTCGGCGACGATAACTTCTCGCTCACGTATGTCTGATACGTAGGGTCTTCGCATGCTTAACCTCATGACGTTGGTATCGGGTCTACGACGATTTCGGGTCCGCCGCCGGGTAACCCCTCTCCCGGGCCGCGGAAAAATCGATTTCCTTCGAGGGGAGACCGAGGTGCCATGTCGCCAATTCCCTCAACACGGGTGATCCTAAATCCCTTGCGAAGGCCTCCTGGTTCCAGGCCAAGCTGCTTCTCAAGCTGCCTTGCCTGATGGGCTGAGATCCGGCCCGGTCCGGCTTTCCTCCCAACCGTGTACGGACCCGGTCGCGCGTGTCCCAGAACGTCCTTGAACGCCTTCTTGTCCGTGACGAACGTCCCGAACCGGCCCAGGTGCGTGAACTTGCTAAACCACTCCAGTTGCCACTATTGCGCGGCGCTCACGCGCGTGGGCGAGACGTCTGCGACCTGCTCTTGCGTGGGACGACCTCCCGTCGCGCGGTCGACGTGACCGGCTTCGCCGAGGCGCGCGCTCCGCGCCGTGCGCCGTGCGCGAGAGAGCGTTGGATAGGAGAGCGGTGTGTCACGCGTGGACGGGCGGCGCACGTCACGGATCCTGCGCCCTTCAGCTGGCCGTCACGCGTTGCAGCAGTACAATGCGATCGAGATCTCGAACGGTGAACCGAAACGCGTCTACGTCGATGAAGATATTGCGACAAGAGCAGTGGGTGGAGTCCTTCGGATTGGATGCGACAAGCTCTCCGCATATCAGACATCGATATGCAAACTCACGGCCACGCGGAAATCCTCTGGACGGGTCGAATTCGATTTCCACCCATGTGTATCTTTTTCTTCCGGAAGACATGAGGTTAGATTGGCTTTAGGACGCCCATTTGGACGAGTTCGGCGACGCTGTGTGTCGTCATAAATTGACTTCCGCCTCCTGAGGATCCGAATTGCGGAGTAGGCGCAATACTGCCGGACTCCACTTGGCTGTACGGTTTGACGACTTCGTATCGGTGATACGCCTTGCCTGACTGATAGCCGCGCGGAAGGCCACGCTGCTCAAACGGAGTGCCGGCGGGTGCTAGGTAGTTTCCGCCGGGATGCCCGTAGCGATCCACGAGCTGGCCTGGCGTCAGCATATCGGGCTTGCGACTCGAAAAACCTGCATTTGCGGGCCATGGAATGTCCTTGTTCCTGATAAAGCGACCGCTCTGCGTGTCCCGGAATCGACCGGTCTTGCTGTCCCAATCGACCTCTCGACCAGTCGTGCCGCAGCTCGCCGCCAGCCCCAACGGATCGCGAGCATTTATTGGATCGGCGGTGTACCCGTAGAGAGCATTGCCCCCCGCCAATCCAATCGGATCCTGACTGACATACCCGCCCGCCTCCGGGTCGTAATACCTGAACCGATTGTAATAGAGCCCGGTCTCGGCATCCTCGTACTGCCCCGGAAACCGAAACGGACACGCCCTGCGCGTCCCACGCACATCGCGCAGCGCGCCGTACGTATCGATCTCGGCGGCCCAGCTTTCGCTGCCGCGCTCGTCGTACATGGCGCGCGGGGTGCCGAGGTGGTCGGTGACGATGGAGTAGCGCTCCTCCGCCACGAGCTTGGCGAGGGGCGCAAAGCTCTCCGGCTCGAAGAGCCAGGTGATGGGCGCATCCGGGGTGCCTTCGAGCAGCGGGAGCTCGGGCTCCGGCTCGAGCGGGGACGCATTCCAGGGGGGGCCCTGCGCCGAGCGCTGCGCGAGCAGCGCTTTGCGTCTCGCGATGGCAATCTCGCGCTCGACGGACGTCGAAAGCGGTGCGCCGTCACGCGCGAGAGCTTCGTCGTTGAGGGTGATCCACTCGTGCAACGGGACGTTGCCGTCCCAGACCCAGTGGGTGGTTTTGCCGCGGTAGGTCTTGGCGATGCGACGGCCGAGGGGGTCGTAGCTGAACTCGACCGTGTCGCCGTCGGGTCGTTCGACGGCGACGAGGACGCCGGTGAGGTTCCAGCGGTAGGTCCAGCGTTTGCCGTCGGGTTCGGTCTTGTGGACGAGGTTGCCCTCGGGGTCGTACTCGTAGAGCGTCACGCCTCGCGCATCGGTGGCTTCGAGGAGCTGTCCGGCAGGGCCGTATTTGCGGTCGCCGCGGTCTCTTGTTTTGAAGAGGTTGCCGACGGCGTCGGGGAGGCGGAGATCGATGCGGCCGTCGGCGTAGGCGGCGGCGGCGAGGTTGCCGAGGGAGTCGTGGGTGAACTGGATGGGGCCCTGGAGGGTGTCGATGATGGCGCGGAGTCGGTCGTTGCTGTCCCACTGGTAGCGGCGGGCGTTCTGGACGTGGCCGCGGACGCGGATTTCGTGCATCTCGGGGCGGCCGAGGCGGTCGCGGTGCCAGCGGGCTTGGACGCCGCCGGGGAGGGTGCGCTGGAGCTCGAGGCCGAGGCGGTCGCGCTCGAAGTCGACGCGGTAGGGGTCTTTGCGTTCTTGGAAGAGGCGGTCGAGAGCCGGGGTGTCGGGGCCGCTGGGCTTCAGGCTGTGGACGCCGGCTTCGACGGCGAGGACGTCGCCCATGGCGTTGCGGCGGATGCGTTGTTCGAGGCCTTTGGAGGAGCGGACGCTGCGGCGTCTGCCGAGGGCATCGTAGTGGGAACGGACCCAGTGCTCGCCCTGGAGCTCGCGCTCGATGCGGCCGAGGGGGTCGCGTTCGAAGTGGAGCTCGGTCGAGGCGTTGGTGGCAGCGATGAGCTCGCCGTCGGGGCGGTAGGCGTAGGTTTCGCTGGTGCCGTCGCTGTGGTCGATCTGGGTGACGCGTCCGGCGGGGTCGTAGGCGTATCGGGACTCTTCGCTGGCAGGGCGAGGGGTGCCTCCACTCGCGCGTCCTCGCGGACTAGGTCCTTGGCTCTTGGCAGTCCCTGGCCGCTGCGGCCGCGCGGTCTCCTCCAAGGCTGTGCTCGCGCGCCCGCCATCAGGGGAGGCTTCGTGATCGTTGACGATGGAAGGCTCCTGCGCGCGCTGCGCGCAGCCGGAGGAGACGGCGTCGTTGCCGATAGGAAACGCCTGGAAGAGGGTGGCGTGAGGGCGGACGCCAGCGGGCGCCGCGAGCGCCATCAACGAAGTCACGCAGAGGCTCAGCCAGAGCGCCAGGTGCCGCAGATCCACGCTGGCACGGTACTACGTGCCTTGCTCCGTGACCAAGTGCCACGAGCAGTCCTTCACGAGCGCCATGCGCACCGATGGGCTATCGCTCGGCTTTGCTCCTCGTCTGTGGTCGGTCATCAGGCGCGGTCTCGCTCGGACGCGCACTCCCGTCGCGCGGTCGACGGGACCGGCTCTGCCTTGGCGCACGCTCCGTGCCGTG
>Ga0315912_10003695_pt1 | contig 14996 bp, 13 predicted proteins | sample VfabasoilMG_FD_204469 | JGI IMG/M metagenome (GOLD analysis project Ga0315912, IMG submission 204469) | Garden soil microbial communities collected in Santa Monica, California, United States - V. faba soil | ecosystem: Environmental > Terrestrial > Soil > Garden | place: USA: California... | reverse complement strand
AACACCCAGTCGTTCTCGGCGGAGCGGCCTATGCTCCCGCCCGAGACTCCAAAGACAAACGTGTTCTTGTCGCCTAAACGGTGGCGATGATCACTGATGACGCGCAACCGGAGCGCCATTGACTACCCTCTGGGCCCTAGCTTCCCGCTGCCCATGCGTGTATGAAGGGGCAGGTTACCGCCCCCCTACTCCCCTCGATGGCATCCAGTCACATTTTCAAGATTATGTTCGTGAACCAAGGCAAGGTTTACGAGGTTTATGCCCGTAAGGTGGGCCAGGGGCGATTGTTCGGATTCATCGAGGTCGAAGAACTGGTCTTTGGCGAGCGCTCCTCGGTGGTCCTCGACCCCGGCGAGGAACGCATCAAATCCGAGTTCACCGGGGTCAAGTGCACCATGCTCCCGATGCATTCCATCCTGCGCATCGACGAAGTGAAGAAGCAGGGCACAGCCAAGGTCAGCGCATTCGAAGGCAGCAATGTGGCCGCCTTTCCGATGTCCATGTACCCGTCTGCGGGTGATCCGGGCACCAAGAAGTAACTTTTCGCAGCGCGACACGCGCATTCTGTAGAATTCGCGCCTTCCATGATTGAGTTCCTCGGCGCCCCCGCAGTTTCCGATTTCCGCATCGCAAAACTGCGTCCCGCGCTCGAAGCCATCCATTCCGGGATCGGTTCGGTCTCGGCGCGTTTCATCCACTTCGTCGATGCCGAGCGCGCACTCGATGCGCGCGAGCGCGCATTGCTCGAAAGGCTGCTGACGTACGGGCCTCGCGAAGATTCGCCAGCGGAGCCGGGTGCATCGGCGCTCGAGATCACCGTGGTACCCCGCTTCGGCACCATCTCGCCCTGGGCGAGCAAGGCGACCGACATCGCACGGGTCTGTGGTCTCGATGCCGTGCGTCGCATCGAGCGCGGCATCGTGTGGCGCATCGAGACATCGGGAAAGCTCTCGAACGCGGACGCGATGCGGCTCGCCGCGCCGCTGTTCGATCGCATGACTGAAACCGCGTTGCTCGAGAGAGGCGCGGCGTCGCAGCTCTTCGTCCGCGAGAAAACGCGTCCGCTTCGCACCGTGTCACTCGCCACCGGTCGCGATGCGCTCGTGAAGGCCAACTCGGATCTCGGCCTCGCGCTGTCGGACGACGAGATCGACTACCTCGTGAAGAATTTCGCCGCGTTGAAACGCGATCCCACCGATGTCGAGCTCATGATGTTCGCGCAGGCGAACTCCGAGCACTGCCGTCACAAGATCTTCAACGCCGACTGGATCATCGATGGCGAACGGATGCCGAAGTCCCTGTTCGCGATGATCCGCAACACGCATGCGAAAAATCCTCGCGGCGTGCTCTCGGCTTATCGCGACAACGCCGCGGTCATGGAAGGCGCCCTCGGCAAGCGCTACTTCCCGAATCCCGAGAACGACATCTACGGCGCGGTCGACGAGCCCATCGACATTCTCATGAAGGTCGAGACGCACAATCATCCGACTGCGATCTCGCCGTTCCCCGGCGCTGCAACGGGATCCGGCGGAGAGATTCGGGACGAGGGCGCGACAGGCCGTGGTGCGAAACCCAAGGCGGGTCTCACCGGATTTTCCGTGTCACACCTGCGGATCCCGGGTTTCGAGCAACCGTGGGAATCCTCTCCAGTTTCGAAAGGCCTCGGCAAGCCGGACCGGATCGTTTCGGCGCTCGAGATCATGCGCGAAGGGCCGATCGGCGGCGCCGCATTCAACAACGAGTTTGGCCGGCCCAATATCGCCGGCTACTTCCGCACCTTCGAGCAGGCCGCGCACGCGGATCTTCCCAATCGGGTGCGCGGTTACCACAAGCCCATCATGATCGCCGGCGGACTCGGCAACGTGCGCCGCAATCATGTGGAGAAGAGCGAGATCCCGGTCGGCGCGAAGATCATCGTGCTCGGCGGTCCGGCGATGTTGATCGGCCTCGGTGGCGGCGCGGCGTCGTCCGTGAACAGCGGCGCGTCCAGCGCGGATCTCGACTTTGCGTCGGTCCAGCGCGGCAATCCGGAAATCCAGCGGCGTGCGCAGGAGGTCATCGACCGATGCTCGGCGCGGTGGAGTCTCAACCCGATCCTGCTCGTCCACGACGTCGGCGCCGGTGGCCTGTCGAACGCCGTGCCCGAGTCGGTTGCGCATACGGCCGGGCGCGGCGCGCGCATCGATCTCGCGGCGATTCCGAACGACGAACCCGGCATGTCGCCCATGGAGCTGTGGTGCAACGAGTCGCAGGAGCGTTACGTGCTCATCGTCGATGCGGGCAAGCTCGATGACTTCAGCGCGATCGCGCGACGCGAGCGATGTCCCTTCGCCGTGATCGGCGAAATCGACGATACCGGCGTGCTGGTGCTGGAAGACAAGCAGCACGGTTCGCGGCCGGTGGATCTGCCGCTCGAAGTCCTGCTGGGCAAGGCACCGAAGATGCTGCGCGACGTGCGTCGTGTGAAGCCGCCGCAGGCGAATTTCGCCACGGATGGACTCGACCTGCGCGATGCCGCCTACCGGCTGCTGCGTTTCCCGGCGGTGGCCGACAAGACCTTTCTCATTTCGATCGGCGATCGCACCGTCGGCGGGATGATCAGCCGCGACCAGATGGTGGGCCCCTGGCAAGTGCCGGTGGCCGACGTCGCCGTGACCATTGCCGACTACTTCGGCCACGCGGGCGAAGCGATGGCCATGGGCGAGCGCACGCCCGTCGCGGTGCTCGATGCACCAGCGTCCGGACGACTCGCGGTCGGTGAGGCGCTCACCAACATTCTTGCCGCCGATATCGGCTCGCTCTCCAACGTGAAGCTCTCGGCCAACTGGATGGCGGCATGTGGAGAAGCGGGCGAAGACGCGGCGTTGTATGCCACGGTGCACGCCGTGGGCGAAGAGCTCTGTCCCGCACTCGGCATCGCGATTCCTGTCGGCAAGGACTCGCTGTCCATGAAGACAGCCTGGGGCGAGGGTGCCACGCGCAAGTCCGTGGTCGCGCCCGTGTCCCTGATCATCTCCGCATTCGCGCCGGTCGCGGACGTGCGCAAGACCTGGACGCCGCAACTGCGTACCGATCTCGGCGGCACCGTCTTGCTGCTCGTGGACCTCGGTGCGGGTGAGAACCGTCTCGGTGGTTCGTCGCTCGCGCAGGTGTACGGCGAACTCGGAGCGATGCCCGCGGATCTCGGCGATGCGCAGCGACTCACGCAGCTCGCAGCGGCATTGCACGACCTGCGGGCGCAAAACCTGGTACTCGCCTACCACGACCGCTCCGACGGCGGTGTGTTTGCCACGCTGGTGGAAATGGCGTTCGCCGGTCACTGCGGTCTCGACATCCAGTTGCCGCCGTCGTCGAACGGAGCCGCGGGCGCACTGTTCGCCGAAGAGCTTGGCGTCGTCATCCAGGTGAAGGCCGAGCATGCACCGACGGCCCATTCGATCTTCGTGCGGCATGGACTCGGTGCCATGACTCACGCCATTGGTTCGCCGACGCGTGAACTGCGTGTGCGCATCGAAGCCGCGGGTTCGCGCATCGACGAGTCCTGGGTGGATCTGCGCCGCGCCTGGTCCGAGACTTCGTATCGCATGCGCGAGCTTCGCGACGAGCCTTCCTGCGCGCGGGAAGAATTTGCGGCGGCCTGTGACCCGGGAGCGCCCGGCCTCAACGTCGCGTTGACCTTCGACCCGAACGAGGACGTTTCCGCTCCGTTCGTGCATACGGCGAAGCCGCGGGTGGCGGTGTTGCGCGAGCAGGGAGTCAACAGTCAGATCGAGATGGCCGCGGTGTTCGAACGCGTCGGCTTCGAGTCACACGACGTGCACATGAGCGACCTGCTGTCGGGTCGCGTGAAGCTGGAAGACTTCCGCGGGCTGGTCGCGTGCGGTGGATTCTCGTACGGCGACGTGCTCGGCGCCGGCGAAGGCTGGGCCAAGTCCATCCTGTATCACGCCGGGGTGCGCGAGCAGTTCGAGCGGTTCCTCGATCGTCAGAACACGTTCACGCTGGGCGTGTGCAACGGCTGCCAGATGTTTGCGGCGTTGAAGGAAATCATCCCCGGCACCAAAGGCTGGCCGCGGTTCGTGCGCAACCGCGGCGAACAGTTCGAGGGGCGGTTCTCGCTGGTCGAGCTGCAGTCATCGCCGTCGATCCTGCTGCTCGGAATGAATGGTTCGATGCTGCCGATTGCCGTGGCGCACGGTGAAGGCCGTGCCGAGTTCGCGAACGAGGCGGACGCCGCGGCCTTCTCGAAGAGCGGGCTGGTGTCGGCGCGCTACATCGAAGGCAACCGGCAGGTCGCCACTAACTATCCGGCGAACCCGAATGGCTCGCCGTTCGGCATCGCCGCCATCACCAATGAAGACGGCCGCGTGACACTCGCCATGCCGCACCCGGAGCGATCGTTCCGCTACGCGCAGAATTCCTGGCGCCCGGATGGGGCGGGTGAGTACTCCGGCTGGTACCGGATGTTCGCGAACGCCCGACGCTGGGTCGGCTAGTCCTCGCGCCCCACGCGGCGCGCGGCGGCTTCCTCGACGAAGAATTTGCGCACCTTCATCGCGTGTTGCAGGCGTCCCTTGCGCACGTACGCCTGGTAGAGGAAATCCTTCATCACTTCCAGCAACACCGCCGACTGGTAGGCGTTGACGAAGGGCAGGTCGGACAGCGCCTCCGTGTGACCGGCGAAGATGACGCGCATCACGAGTGCAAACGTGTCTTCGTCGATCTCCGCCATCTCACGCACGTCGGACAGCGAGTCGAACAGCCGCAGCTTGGCCGAATTGCCGAGGTCGGCGAATGCCACGCCGGCGGTGCGCCGGCACATCGAGGCGAACGCCTGGAACTGGTTGTGCGAATAGCAGATCAGCGCTTCGCGGAAAAAAGTCTCGACGTCCTCGGGTACGTAGTTGAACGCGAACTTCTCGATGGGCCGTTCGACGTCGAACGCCTGCGGCGAAAGCTCCACGCGATTGTTGGCGAATGCGCGCGTCGCAAAGCGCAGGAACACCGGCGCCGTGCACGCGTGGCAACGCAACACCAGGCCGACGGAACGGGGCTTCTTGAGCAGCAGCTCGTCGAACGACGGCAGCGCCGTCGGGCTCATGCGCGAGAAGGCGTGGCAATGCGGGCAATTACGTGAGGTCTCGCGCTCGTCGCCGAAGTACATGGCGCCCGTCGAGTCGATGACCACGTTCATGCCGGCATACCCATCAGCGCGTCAGCGGCTTGTACTTGATGCGATGGGGCTGAGTGGCCTCTTCGCCCTTGCGCCGCTTGAGATCTTCCATGTAGTCCTGGAAGTTGCCTTCGAACCAGACCACTTCCGAGTTGCTCTCGAAGGCGAGGATGTGGGTCGCGATGCGATCGAGGAACCAGCGATCGTGCGAGATGACCACCGCGCAGCCCGGGTAGGCGAGCAAGGCTTCTTCCAGTGCGCGCAGCGTTTCGACGTCGAGATCGTTGGTGGGCTCGTCGAGCATCAGCACGTTGCCGCCGGACTTGAGCACCTTGGCGAGATGCACGCGGTTGCGTTCACCGCCCGAGAGTTCGCCGATGATCTGCTGCTGGCCCGTGCCCTTGAAGTTGAATCGCCCGACATAGCCGCGCGACGGCGTTTCGTAGTTGCCGACCTTGATCATGTCGAGGCCGCCGGAGATTTCCTGCCAGACGGTGTTCTTGTCGTTGAGCGACTGGCGGGATTGATCGACGTACGCGAGCTTCACCGATGGCCCGATGCGCAGTTCGCCGGAGTCCGGCTTCTCGAGGCCTGACATCATGCGGAACAGCGTGGTCTTGCCGGCGCCGTTCGGTCCGATGATGCCGACGATGCCGCCCTTCGGCAGGTTGAAGTTGAGATTGTCGATGAGCAGGCGATCGCCGTACGACTTGCGGAGATTCTTCGCCTCGACGACGAGATCGCCGAGCCGTTCACCCGGCGGGATGTAGATTTCGTTCGTCTCGTTGCGCTCCTGGAATTCGCGCGACGCCAGTTCTTCGTAACGCGCGACGCGCGCCTTGCTCTTCGCCTGGCGTGCCTTCGGATTCTTGCGTACCCACTCGAGTTCCTCGGCGAGCTGTTTGCGCAGGCCTTCCTGGGTTCGCTCTTCCTGGGCGAGTCGCGCGCTTTTCTGCTCGAGCCAGGTGGAATAGTTGCCCTGGTAGGGGATGCCGTGCCCGCGATCGAGCTCGAGGATCCACTCGGCCACGTTGTCGAGGAAGTATCGATCGTGGGTGACCGCGATGACGGTCGATGGATAGGCCTCGAGGTATTTCTCGAGCCACGCGATCGATTCCGCGTCGAGGTGGTTGGTGGGCTCGTCGAGCAGCAGCATGTCGGGCGCCGACAGCAGCAGGCGGCACAGCGCGACGCGGCGTTTTTCACCGCCCGAGAGCTTGTTGATGATTGACTCCCACGGCGGCAGTCGCAGCGCGTCGGCGGCGATCTCGAGCTTGCGCTCGAGCTCCCAGCCACCCACCGAGTCGATGGCGTCCTGTAGTTTGGCCTGCTCCTCGAGCAGCTTGTTCATCTCGTCCGGATCGAGTTCGGGATCGGCGAATTTGTCGCTGATCTCGTTGAAGCGCGCGACCTGCGCGAACGCTCCACCGAGACCTTCCATGACGACGCTGCGCACATCCTTGTTAGGGTCGAGCTCCGGCTCCTGCGGCAGGTATCCGACCTTGATGCCCGTTTGCGCGCGCGCCTCGCCTTCGAAGTTGGTGTCTATCCCGCCCATGATCTTGAGCAAGGTGGACTTGCCCGAGCCGTTGAGGCCGAGCACGCCGATCTTGGCGCCGGGAAAAAATGACAGGCTGATGTCGCGCAGGATGACGCGCTTGGGTGGCACTACCTTGCCAACCCGGTTCATCGTGTAGATGTATTGGGCCATGGTTCCGATTGAGTTTGCGGCGGGAAAGGCGCGGAATTCTACATCCACCCGTCGCGTGCCTGTGCTACGTTTGCCCGCGCTTCTGGATTCGCCATGGCTAGGGGAGAAGAACACTGTCCGCTTCCGTTCTGGTGATCGCTGGCGAACGTCTGGCGCGATACGGATTCGGTGACGGCCATCCGTTCGGGCCGGACCGCCATGCGGCGTTTTTCGCGGAGTTCGCCGCGCGGGGACTCGACAAGCGCGTGCGCATCATGGAAACGCGCTCCGCCACCCGCGAAGAATTGCAATCCTTTCACACGCCCGAATACCTCGACCTGGTCGCGAGAGCGTCGGTGAGCGGTGAGGGATATCTCGATGCGGGCGATACGCCCGCCTGGCGCGGCGTCTACGAAGCCGCGGCCGACGTCGTCGGCGCGACGCTGCTCGCGTCCGAGCAGATCATGGCGGGCAAGGCGCGCCGCGCATTCATTCCCATCGCCGGGTTACATCACGCCGCGCGCGGCACGGCCGCGGGGTTCTGCGTGTTCAACGACTGCGGTGTGGCGGTCGAAATGCTGCGTCGGAATCATGGCTTGAAGCGCATTGCTTACGTGGATATCGATGCGCATCACGGCGACGGGATGTACTACGGCTTCGAGAGCGATCCGGACCTGATCTTCGCCGACATCCACGAGGACGGCCGGCACCTCTATCCAGGGACGGGCAGTGCGGAGGAGATAGGCCGTGGCGCCGCCGCCGGCACCAAGCTCAACATTCCGGTACCGCCGGGCGCTGACGATTCGGTCTTCGAAGCCGAATGGCCTCGCGTTCTGGCGCATCTGCGCAAGTACCAGCCCGAGTTCATCCTCCTCCAGGCGGGTGCGGACAGCGTGGAGGGCGACCCCATCACCCACATGCGCTTTACGGCCGAATCCCATGCGCGCGCCGCACGGGACCTCGCCGCTCTTGCCGACGAACTGGGCCATGGACGGGTGCTGGGTACCGGGGGCGGCGGCTACAACCGCATCAATCTCGCGCGTGCCTGGACTGGCGTCGTGCAGGGATTCGTCGATACACCCCATAAGCACAACTAATAGAGCCTTTTCGCCAGAAAGGGGCCTACATCCAGTACAATTCGCGGCCCCCGGAAGTCGACCCGTGAGGCCCAATCCATGTTCCGTACCGCGATGACCATCGGTGGTTTCGACCCCGAACTCGATGCCGCCCTCAAGAACGAACGCCAGCGCCAGGAAGATCACATCGAGCTGATCGCCTCGGAGAACTACGTCAGTCCGCGCGTACTCGAAGCGCAGGGCACGGTGCTCACGAACAAGTACGCGGAAGGGTATCCGGGCAAGCGCTACTACGGCGGTTGCGAATTCGTCGACGTGGCCGAACAGCTCGCCATCGACCGTGCCAAGAAGCTCTTCGGCGCCGACTACGCCAACGTGCAGCCGCACTCGGGTTCGCAGGCCAATGCCGCGGCCTATCTCGCGCTGATCCAGCCGGGCGACACGATACTCGGCATGAGCCTCGATCACGGCGGCCATCTGACGCATGGCGCCAAGGTCAACTTCTCCGGCAAGATTTTCCGCGCGGTGCAATACGGCATCCGCCCGGACAACGGCGAGATCGACTACGACGCATTGGCGGCGCAGGCGGTGAACGAAAAACCCAGGATGATCGTCGCGGGCTTCTCCGCCTATTCGCGTTACCTCGACTTCAAGAAATTCCGCGAGATCGCCGATTCGGTGGGCGCCTATCTGTTCGTGGACATGGCGCACGTCGCCGGGCTCGTGGCCGCGGGCCTGTACCCGGACCCGATTCCATACGCCGACGTCGTCACGACCACGACGCACAAGACGCTGCGCGGTCCGCGCGGCGGCCTCATCCTCGCGCGCGCCAACGAAGCGATCACCAAGAAGCTGAACTCGCTGGTATTCCCGGGCACGCAGGGCGGCCCGCTCATGCACGTGATCGCCGCGAAGGCCGTGGCCTTCCTCGAAGCGCTGCAGCCGGAATTCAAGGACTATCAGAAGCAGGTCGTCGCGAACGCACGCGCAACCGCGGCCCGTCTGCAGAAGCGCAACTACAAGATCGTCTCCGGCGGCACCGACAATCACCTGTTCCTGCTGGATCTGTCCGACAAGTCGATCAACGGCAAGGAAGCGGATGCGGCGCTCGGCAAAGCGCACATCACGGTCAACAAGAACGCCGTACCGAACGATCCGCGCCCGCCGATGGTCACGAGCGGCATCCGCATCGGTTCGCCCGCGGGCACCACGCGCGGATTCAAGGAGCGCGAGTTCGAGCAGATCGCCGACCTCGTTGCCGACGTGCTCGATGCGAACGGCAGCGATGCCGCCATCGAAAAGGCACGCATGGCGGCTGCGGACCTGTGCCGTCGCTACCCGGTATATGGTCCATGAAAAAAGGGGCCCCTGACAGGACCGCAAGCCTCTAGCGAGGGCGTGCCATGCACTGTCCCTTCTGCGCGCACGACGACACGAAGGTGAACGACTCGCGACTGGCGGCCGAAGGCAGCCAGATCCGCAGGCGTCGTGAATGCCTCGCGTGCGGCGAGCGGTTCACGACGTTCGAGACCGCGGAGCTCGTGATGCCGCTCGTGGTGAAGAGCGACGAGCGCCGCGTGCCGTTCGACGAGAACAAACTTCGCAACGGGCTGCACAAGGCGCTCGAGAAACGTCCGGTCTCGCGAGAATCCGTCGAGGAAGCCGTGGGGCACATCACGCGCAAGTTGCGCAGCCTGGGCGAGCGTGAAGTCACGTCGCGCCAGATCGGCGAGATCGTGATGGAAGAGCTGCACAAGCTCGACGAGGTGGCGTACGTGCGCTACGCGTCGGTGTACCGGCATTTCCAGGACGTCGAAGCGTTTCGCGAAGAGGTCGATCGCCTGCGTCATCGCCGCGGCAAGGTGCCGAGCGAAGACCAGCTTTCGTTGTTGCCGGGCGACGTGTTACCGAAGAAATCCGCCAAGGAGCGCAAATGAATTTCAGCGCCTTCGACGAAGCCGCGATGCGGCGCGCGCTCGAGCTCGCGCAACGCGGCCTGTACAGCACTCAACCGAATCCGCGCGTGGGTGCCGTGCTGGCGCGTGACGAGGAAATCGTCGGTGAAGGCTGGCACGAACGCGCGGGCGAGCCACACGCCGAGCCGATCGCGATTCGCGCCGCGGGTGAGCGCGCGCGCGGCGCTACGGCGTATGTGACGCTCGAACCGTGCAGTCATCACGGCCGCACGCCGCCCTGCGTCGACGTGTTGCTGGCCGCCGGCGTGCGCCGCGTGGTCTACGCCGTGGGCGATCCGAATCCGCGCGTCAATGGAGCGGGTGCTGCCCGACTCCGGGAAGCGGGTCTCAAGGTGGAGTCGGGATTGCTGGCGGCCGATGCAGAGGAGCTCAATGCCGGCTTCCTCATGCGCATGCGCCATCACCGGCCATTCGTGCGCCTCAAGACGGGTGCCAGCCTCGATGGCAAGACCGCGCTTGCGAACGGCGCCAGCAAGTGGATCACGAGCGACGAGGCACGCGCCGACGTGCAGCACTGGCGCGCGCAGAGTGGCGCCGTGCTGACCAGCGCCGCAACCGTGCTCAAGGATGATCCCCGTCTCGACGTGCGCATCGACACGCCGCGGCAGCCCATGCGCGTGGTTCTCGATCGGCGCCGGACACTGCGCAAGACGGCACGGATCCTGGCAACGCCCGGCGATGTGCTCGTGTTTGCGGCACCTACCGCGAATCGGAAGGTGGGGCCCACCGATGAACGGCTCGGAAATGCGCGTATCGAGCGCATCCGTGTCTCGCGTTCGCACCTCGATCTTGCGGCAGTCTTCGCGCGACTCGCCGAGCTCGAAGTGAACGACGTGCTGGTCGAGGCAGGTTCGCGGCTCGCGGGGGCCCTGTTTGCCGCCGGCCTCGTCGACGAATGGCTGCTGTACATCGCACCGAAACTTTTGGGCAAGGATGCGAAACCCTTGGCCACTCTCGCGAGACTCACGAAGCTCGAAGCTGCACCCGCATTCGACCTGGTCGAAGCAAAGACCATCGGGCCGGATCTGCGGCTGCGGCTGCGGCCCCGGGTAATGATCCAGGGAAAGAATCAGGGAAAGAACAAGGCGAAGTGATGTTCACAGGCATCGTCCAGGAAGTGGGAGTACTCAGGCGCAGCGAGCGCGGCGGCACGGGAAATGCCGAAGACCGCCGTATCGAGGTGGGTTTTGCGACGATCGCGCGCGAGCGGCTCAATCTCGGCGACAGCATCTGCGTGGACGGCGTGTGTCTCACGGTGGCGCAGCACGGCTCGGGGACCTTCCATGCCGACGTGTCGGGTGAAACGCTGCGCGTGACCACGCTTGGCGACAAGCGTGAAGGTGCGCGCGTGAATCTCGAGCCGGCGCTGCGGGCCGGGGACAGTCTCGGTGGTCACTGGGTGTCCGGCCATGTCGATGGCGTCGCGGAGGTGATCGCCACTTCCAGCGACGCGCGATCGCTGCGCGTCGAATTCGCGGCGCCGAAACCGCTGGCGCGCTACATCGCGCGCAAGGGTTCGGTGACTCTCGACGGCGTGAGCCTCACCGTGAACGAGGTCGACGGCGTGAAGTTCAGCGTCAATCTCATTCCTCACACGCTCGAGGTCACCACGCTCGGCGCATTGGCGGCTGGTGCGCGAGTCAACCTGGAAATCGATCTGCTGGCTCGCTACGTCGAGCGGCTATCAACGGAAACAGCATGAAGCCGCTCAGCAGTATCGAAGAGATCCTCGCCGACATCGCCGCCGGGCGCATGGTCGTGATCATGGACGACGAGGATCGCGAGAATGAAGGCGACCTCATCATGGCCGCGCAGAAGGTGCGTGCGGAGGACGTCAACTTCATGGCGCGCTTCGGTCGCGGCCTCATCTGCCTCACGCTCACGGCGGAACGCTGCCGCCAGTTGCGACTGCCGCTCATGGTCAGCGAGACACATCGCGAGCATCGCACCAACTTCACGTTGTCGATCGAAGCGGCCGAGGGCGTCACCACGGGAATTTCGGCGCACGACCGCGCGCACACGGTGTTGACGGCGGTGCGTCCGAACGCGCGTCCCGAGGATCTTCGGCAACCCGGACACATCTTCCCCGTGATGGCGCAGCCCGGCGGGGTACTGACGCGCGCCGGTCACACCGAAGCGGGTTGCGATCTCGCGCGACTTGCGGGCCTCGATCCGTCCGCGATGATCGTCGAGATCATGAACGACGACGGCACGATGGCGCGCCGGCCGGATCTCGAAACCTTCGCGACGCAGCACAAGCTCAAGATCGGCACGATCGCGGACCTGATCCGCTACCGGCTGCGCCAGGAACGTTCCGTCGAGCGCATCGCCGAGCAGCGGGTGGCGACGGAGTTCGGCGACTTCACGTTGTTGGCGTACGAGGATCATGTCCACAAGGACGTGCATCTCGCCCTGGTGCGTGGGCAGCTCGACCAGGTGGAAGCGCCGCTCGTGCGTGTGCATCCCATCGACACGCTGTCGGATCTCATCGGCCTGCGTGATGCGGGCCGCACGTGGACGCTGCGCCAGGCGATGCAACGCATCTCCGAGGTGGGCACCGGAGTGGTCATCGTGCTGCGTGACCATGCCACGCCGCGCGAGCTCGCCGATGCGGTGAGCGCATTGGGCGAACGCACCGGGCACACCGCGCCCGCACATGCGCCGCCGCAGGTGCTGCGCACCTACGGCATTGGCGCGCAAATCCTCAAGGACCTGGGGATCACGCGCATGCAGGTTCTCTCGGCGCCCAAACAATTGCAGGGTATTGCCGCGTTTGGCCTCGAGATCACCGGGTACGTAGCCGAATAAGCCCCGTATACTTCCGCGCCTCATGACAGGTTCCCTGACCAGCACCATCCATCTCGATGCGACCTCGCGCCGCGTCGTCATCATTGCCGCTCGCTTCAACGCGACGCTCGTCGATCAGCTGGTCGAGGGAGCGACGCAGGCGTGGCGGGATCACGGCGGCGAGCCGTCCCGGCTGCTGATGGAGCGCGTGCCGGGTGCGTTCGAGTTGCCGCTGGCTGCCAAGATGTTCGCCGCGAGCGGCGGAGTCGATGCGGTGGTCGCGCTCGGTTGCGTGATCCGCGGCGATACGCCGCACTTCGACTATGTCGCCGGCGAATGCGCGCGCGGTCTCATGGATGCAGGTCTTGCCACCGGCGTGCCGGTGATCTTCGGCGTGCTCACCACCGAAACTCTCGCGCAGGCCGAAGAGCGCGCCGACGTGACGCGCATGAACAAGGGACGCGAGTCGATGGAGGCCGCGCTCGAAATGATCCAGTTGCTCGCACCGCCGGCGCGCGCCCCTCGCGCGCCTCGCACGGCGAAGCGCCCGGCGAAGGGCCGCGCGGGGAAACGTCGATGACCGGTCCCGCGAAATTCAATCCGGCATCGGCGCGACGCGCCGTCGCGCGCAAGCTCGCGATGCAGGCGCTGTATCGCTGGCAGGTGAACGCGAGTCCCTGGCAGGACGTCGTCAACGAATTCGCCGTCGACGAAGACATGCGCAAGGCGGATCGCGGCTATTTCAACCAGCTCATCACCGACATCTGCGTCGGAAGCGATGCGCTCGACACGGCTCTCTCCGCCTGGATGGACCGCAAGCCGAAGGAGCTCGATCCGGTCGAGCGGGCGGTGCTGTGGGTCGGCGCGCATGAATTGCGTTCGGCGCCGGACGTGCCGTACCGCGTGGTCATAAATGAAGCCGTGGGGCTCGCCAAGCGTTTTGGCGCCACCGACAGCCACAAGTTCGTCAACGCGGTGCTGGACGCGGCGGCGAAAGAGCTTCGACCAAACGAGCACTGACGGGCGTGGCAGTCGCGCGGCTCTGATGGCTCCCTCCGAATTCGAACTCATCGGCAAATACTTCGCGCGGCTTGGCGCGGAGCGCACCGATGTCCGCATCGGTGTCGGTGACGACGGCGCCGTCGTGATGCCGCCGGCGTCGCGCGAGCTCGTGATGGTTACCGACACGCTCGTCGAAGGCGTTCACTTTCCGGTGAACTCGCCGCCGGCTTCGATCGGCCATCGCGCATTCGCGGTCAATCTCTCCGATCTCGCCGCGATGGGCGCGGAACCCGCATGGGGCCTCCTGGCGCTCACCATTCCACGATCCGATGAATCCTGGATTGCGCAATTCGCGCGCGCGGCGGGCGACCTGTGTCGCAGGCACGGTGTTGCGCTGATCGGCGGCGACACGACGCGCGGCCCACTCGCGATGACGGTGACGCTCGTCGGCATCGTGCCCATCGGCGTCGCGCTCGAGCGCCAGGGAGCGCAGGCGGGCGACGTCATATTCGTATCCGGGTCCCCCGGCGATGCGGCCGCTGGCCTCGCGCTGGAACAGAACCGTCTCCATGTCACGGATCCGATGTCGGCGCAGATCCTGCGCGACCGGTTCCTGTTCCCGACGCCGCGTTGCGACATCGGTGTTGCGTTGCGAGGCCTAGCTAGCGCCTGCATCGACGTCTCCGATGGACTGGGTGGTGACCTCGAGAAGCTTTGCGCCGCGAGCGGTTGCGGTGCGGAAGTGGATGCGGCGGCACTGCCGGTGTCCGATGCCTTGCTGGGGGCCGTCGGACGTGAACTTGCGCGCGAATACGCGCTCACCGGTGGTGACGACTACGAACTACTGTTCACGGTGCCCCTGGCCCGGCTCGGGGCCATGACCAGCGCGATGGCGCACGGCCTGGGTCCCGTGACGCGCATCGGCAGTCTCGTGGCCGGAAACGGCGTAAGAGTATTCGCGCGCGGTGGTGTGATGCAGTTCTCGGGGTCCGGATTCGATCACTTCGCGCGTTAGCCGAGCGCCAGGCTGCCCGGGCGCCTCCGGTGATCCGGGAAGCGGGTCACACCGGCTGCGCCCCCGCGGCTTTATTCTGCCGACACCTCTACATGGGACACCGAGGTGCGGGAAATCCGCGCCGAAGAATTGCTCACGCAAACGATGCCGCTGCAAGCCACAACTACTGGTACCGCACCCGAGGCGCAGGCGCAGAAGATCCTCGAAAACCGCGTTCCGGATCGCATCGGCAAATATGTAATCATCAACGAAGTAGGTAGGGGTTCCACCGGTACCG
>Ga0315912_10003694_pt1 | contig 14998 bp, 13 predicted proteins | sample VfabasoilMG_FD_204469 | JGI IMG/M metagenome (GOLD analysis project Ga0315912, IMG submission 204469) | Garden soil microbial communities collected in Santa Monica, California, United States - V. faba soil | ecosystem: Environmental > Terrestrial > Soil > Garden | place: USA: California... | reverse complement strand
GACCACGATGATCGGCGTGATGCCGAGCTTGGTCGAGAGCAGCGCCATCTCGACGTACTCGTCGTCCTTGTAGCCGTTGCAGATCATCAGCGATCCGCGTCCGGCCATCAGCGCCACGACCGCGATAAGCTCGGGCTTGGAGCCGACCTCGAGGCCCATGTTGTGGTTCGCGCCCTCGGAGAGCAGCGCCTCGACCACGTGGCGCTCCTGGTTGACCTTGATCGGGAAGACGCCGCGGTAGGGCGCCTCGTAGCTGAACTCGCGCCGCGCGTTGTTGAAGGCCTCGTTCATCGCGCGCACGCGCGCGCGCAGGATGCCGTCGAAGCGCATCAGGATCGGAGTCGAGACCCCGCGGCGCAGGATCTGGCCCAGGAGCTCGTACATGTCGATCCCGGGACGCTGCGGCCGGTCGGGTCCTTCGGGCCGGGCCTCGACGTTGCCCTTCTCGTTGATCTGGAAGAACCCGAGGCCCCACTTCGAGATGTTGTAGAGATTCTCGCTGTCCTGGTGCGTCCACCTGGCCATCAGGAACTTGCTCCGTCCTTCGATTGTTCGACTGGCATCGCGCACATATTAGCGATCATTCGTGTGAACGGCAGCAGCGCTTCTCCGAGGAATTTCATATGCCCCCCCGGCCAACTCATTCAACCGAGCCAAGAGTCGATCGGGATCCCCTTCGCGGAGCCAGCTCGCGCGTTCTCCACAGATCAGTCCGCCGGCCGACCAGAACTGAGCGAGCTGCTTCACCCGCCCGGCGACGCCGAGCCTCCGGAAGCCGCCCGAAGCCGCCAGCGCCTCGGCGTATTCGACCAGGAAGCGCGCCGCCTCCGCCGCCCGAACCCGCACCCCGCCGAAGATCCACGGGTCCCCGAGCGCCGCGCGTCCGACCATCGAGTAGCGGCAGCCCGTCTCCCTCCGCAGGCGCTCGAGGTCGGCGTGCACGCGCACTCCGCCGTTGCCGCAGACCGGGATCGAGACGCTCGCCGCCGCGCGCGCGAGCCGGCTCCAGTCGACCGCCTCCTGGTAGCCCTCGGCCCGCGTGCGGCAGTGCACCGTCAGCATCGACGCTCCGCCCGCCTCGGCCGCGCGGGCGAGGTCCTCGAGCAGCAGGTCGTCGTCGAAACCGGCGCGGATCTTGGCCGTCAGCGGTCGATCGACCAGCGCTTCTGCGCAGGCGCGCACGAGCTCCTCGACCCGGCGCGGCTCGCGCAGCAGCGCCGAGCCGGCGCAGGTCTTGAGCGCGCCCTTCGCCGGGCAGCCGAAGTTCAGGTCCACCAGCGGCGCTCCGACCTCGACGGCGCGGCGCGCGGACTCGGCCATCAGGTCCGCGTCCGAACCCATCAGCTGCAGTCCGACCGGCGCGGGCCAGCGGCGCGGGCCGAGGTGCTCGCGCAGGCTGGAGCGCGCGAGCGGCACCTGGACCACGCGCGCGAACTCGGTGAACGCGCCGCCGAGCACATCGGGCGGGTTGCGCGCCAGCACCAGGTCGCGGAAGCACGGCTCGGTGACGCCCTCCATCGGCGCCAGCAGATTCGGGGCTGTAAAAGGCAGCTCGCAGACCACCGGCGGAGTCTAGCGCAGTGCCGGCGAACGCACCTCCGGGGTAGCATGCCGGACCCATGCGCCTGCGCTGGCTCGTCGTCCTGCCCTGCGCCGCGGCCGCGATCGTGGCCGCCGCGCTGGTCTTGCGCCAGACGCCGGAGCCGGAGTCGCTGCCGATCGAACCGCCCGCGCTCGCGGAGCCCGTGCCCGATTCAGTCTCGGCCGACACCGAAGCGCTCGAGCTCGACGGCGAGGTCATCAGCGCGGGCGAGTCGAGCTCGCGCGAGTCGCTCGCGTCGACACTCGAGCCGCAGATCGAAGCGCAGGCCGCCCCCGTGCAGTTGCACGGCACGCTGATCGACGCGAACACGCGCCTGCCGCTGCCCGACTTCGAGCTCGAGTTCGCGGTCGCCGGAGAGGGCGAAGGCCAGCACCGCAAGGTGTCCGCGCGCACGGATGCGCAGGGCCGCTTCCGTAGCGCCGCTCCGATCCTGGTCGCACGCTGCGTCGTGCGCTACGTCGATCGCCCGGGTCGCCGGCGCCCGCCGCCCGAGGCGACGATCGAGCTCGAGGACGTCCGCAAGGGCGAGCTGGCGCTGGCGGTCGCCTGGGGGGCGACGTACCGGCTGGCCTTCGCTCCCAAGGAGCGCATCGAGCCGGCCCAGGTCGACATGCGCCTGCGCGCTCCCGGCGGGCGCGACCGGGGCCGGGGCCCGAGCGAGTGGGAGCCGGTGCACGCCGGCGAGCCGCCCTGGGTGCGCTTCCCGCCGCTCGACAAGGATGCGCCCAAGGTCGAAAGGCTCGCCGCGCGCACCCGCGACGGCCTGTGGACAGGGGAGGCCGATGCGAGCGCTCCGGGCGGCCAGCCACCCGGTCTGACGCTGGTCACGTTCGAGGAGCGCGCCGTGCTCGACGGCACCGTCCGGGACGCCGAGAAGCGGCTCCTCGCCGACGTCGATGTCGTGCTCGAGGCCAAGGATTCGAACGAGCAGCCGCTCAAGCGCAACGCGCGCACGGGCGCCGACGGGCACTTCCGCTTCGAGCAGCTGCCGGCCTGCACGGGCCAGGTGCGTGCGGTCTCCGTGCGCCACGCGCCCTGGATGCAGGGCGTCACGCTGCTCGCCGGCAAGGTGCAGGAGCTCCCGATCGAACTTTCGGGCCTCGCGATCGCGGGCTCGATCGGTGTGCGCGTCGAGAGCGAGAGCGGACGCTACACGCCGCCCTTCACGCTGGTCTTGTCGCTCGAGAACGACGCGATCGCGGAGGCCGGCGGCGAGCGTTTCTCGCGCCCCCAGCGCGCGCAGTGGCGCGAGGAGGGCGGACGACAGGTGGCCCTGTTCCACTTCCCCGACCTGCCCAAGCAGGCCTTCCGCCTGGCGGTCCAGAAGGACGACTTCTTCGCCTGGGACCCGCAGCTGCTCTCGCTGCAACCACCGAAGGAGGACGCGCGCATCCTGATCCACGACGCCATCCCCAACGCGAGCTTGTGCTTCCGCGCCAAGGACGCGCAGACCGGCGAGACGCTGCAGGGCTTCGAGGTGACGCTCGAGTTCCCCGGCACGCGCCTCCAGCCGCGGCGCTCGGGCGCCAATTCCGACCAGCCCTTCCTCGAGCATCTGCCGCTCGACCGCAAGCTCCTCTGGCGCGTCGAGGCCGGCGGCCACGTGCCGGCGCTGGGCGACCTCTCGGATTTCCAGGTGGTCGAAGTGCGCGCGGTGGGCGAGCTGCGCGTCTGCGAGCTCGCGCTGCGCCCGGGCTGGGGCGAGTCCTATCGCTTCGTCGACTCGCGCAACCGCACGCCGCAGAAGGGCATGCGCGTCCTGCTCGACGGCGTCGAAGCCGGGACGAGCGACGCCAGCGGGCGCGTCTTCGTGCAGGCCGCGACACGCCCGGGGCGCATCGAGTACAAGAACGACGAGCTCGGCATCGCAGTGCGCTCGGTGCGCGCCGAGCGGCGCACGGGCTGCTCGACCGAGGTGCGCGTGGATCCGGGAAGGCCCGCGAGAGGAAAGCGCTAGACCATGGAGGGATCGTTCAGGATCGAGCGCGAACCGGGCGCCTGGAAGCGCTTCGATTCGATCCGCATCTCGGAGGCGGCCGAGCGCCTGCGCGGCGTCGTGCGCCGCACGCCGCTGCAGCCTTTCGACGCCGGCGATGCGCGCTACGAGCTGCGGCTCAAGCTCGAGAACCGCCAGGAGATCGGGGCCTTCAAGGCGCGCGGCGCCTGGAACCAGATCGCGCAGCTCGACGCGGCGCAGCGCAAGGCAGGTGTGGTCTGCGCCAGCTCGGGCAACCACGGCAAGGCGCTGGCCTGGGCCGCGCAGCGCGCCGGCGTGCGCGCGACGATCGTGATGCCGGCCAACGCCTACGCCAACAAGGTGCAAGCCTGCCGCGATTTCGGCGCCGAGGTGCTGCTCTTCCCCACGCGCGAGGAGGCCGAGCGCGAGGTCGAACGACGCGTGCAGGCCGGCACGGTGCTCGTGCACCCCTACGACGCCGCGCGCACGATCGAGGGCGCGGGCACCGTCGGCCTGGAGATCGCGCAGGACTGGCCCGCGGTCGAGGCGGTCGTGATCCCGGTCGGCGGCGGGGGACTGGTGGCGGGCACGGCGCTGGCGCTGCGGCGCGAGCTCGGCGAGCGCGTGCGGATCTTCGGCGCCGAGCCCGAAGGCGCGGCCACGCTGACGCGCGGCCTGGAGCGCGGCGCGCCGGTCGTGGTCGAGCCGATCACGAGCAAGGTCCAGGGCCTGACACCGCTCTTCAGCGGTCAGATCAACATCGACATCGCGCGCGCGACGCTCGACGGAGTATTCACGCTGACCGACGAGCGCATCTTCGCGGCGCAGAAGCGCCTCATCGCGGCCGGCGAGATCGTCGAACCCGCGGGTGCCGCGGCCTGCGCCGTGGTCTTCACCGGAGCGCTGCCCGTCCCGGCGAAGGGCCTGCGCGTCGCGGCCGTCGTCTCGGGCGGCAACGCCGACCCGGCCCAGCTGAAGGCACAGATGTGAAGCGCATCGTGCTGATGCGGCCCAGCGGACCGCGCAACGTGGGCATGGTGGCGCGCGTGTGCCTCAACTTCGGGCCCTGCGAGCTGCGCATCGTCGCGCCCGAGCGGCGCTCGCTGCTCGTGCACCCCGACTTCGAGCAGATGGCGCACGGCGTCAAGGAGATCGAGGCCTTGTGCGTGATCGTGCCCGACCTGCGCACTGCGCTGGAGGGCTGCACGCATGCGGTGGGCTTCACCGGGCGCACGCACGACGACCGCATGCGCGTCGACTGGCGCGAGTACCAGGCCGGGCTGCTCGAGCGCGCCAACGACGCCGAGGAGCGCGTGGCGCTGGTCTTCGGCAACGAGTCGATGGGCCTCGAGAAGGAGAACGTCGCCCTGTGCCACGAGCTGGTGCACATCCGCACCGCGAAGGTGCACACCTCGCTCAACCTGGCGATGAGCGTCGGGATCGTGCTCTCGGACCTCTACTCCGACTCGGGTCACCGCCCGCGCGAGCGCGGCTTCCGTCCGATCCGCGCCGAGGCGCGCGAGTACCTGAAGGCCAATCTGAAGCACGTCTTCGCCGACAAGGTCGCGCGCACGGCCTCGGCGCGACGCGACATCCTGAGCTCGATCGAGCGCGTCTTCTCGCGCGCGCAGATCGAGGACCGCGACGCGCGCGCCTGGCACCTGATGCTGCGCGCGCTGGGCAGCAAGCTCACGCCCAAGGACATCGGCCTTCCGCCGGCCGAACCGCGCGCACGCCACAACGTGCTCGCGGACCGCGCCAAGGCGGCCGGCCGCCCGCGCAAGGAGCGCTGAACGGTGGCGGAGGAGGACAAGAAGCCCAAGGTCAAGCTCTCCAGCGCCTGGCGCGAGGCGCGCGAGCTCGTCGCGGTGCACAAGAAGCGCCTCGCGCTCGGGCTGGGGCTGATGCTGGTCTCGCGCCTGGCGGGCATGGTGCTGCCGCTGACCTCCAAGCCGCTGATGGACGACGTCATCGGCCAGAAGAAGATCGAGCTGCTCTTGCCGCTGGCGATCGCGGCCGGCGTGGCGACGCTGGTGCAGGCGCTCACGGGCTACGCGCTCTCGCAGATCCTGGGCGTGGCCGCGCAGAAGGCGATCAACGACGTGCGCAAGTCGGTCCACGAGCACCTGCTGCACCTGCCGGTGAGCCACTTCAACTCGACCCAGAGCGGCGTCTTGATCTCGCGCGTGATGAACGACGCCGAGGGCCTGCGCAACCTCGTCGGCACGGGCATCGTGCAGCTCGTCGGCGGCCTCGTGACGGCCGTGCTCGGCTTCGGCGTGCTCTTGTACCTCAACTGGAAGCTGACGCTGGTCGTTCTGGCCGTGCTGGCTGTCTTCGGCGTGGTGATGACGGTCGCCTTCCGCAAGCTGCGGCCGCTCTTCCGCGAGCGCGGCAAGATCCAGGGCGAGGTCACGGGGCGACTCGGGCAGACGCTGGGCGGCATTCGCGAGGTCAAGGCCTACACGGCCGAGCCGGCCGAGCAGCAGAGCTTCACCGGCGGCGTCGACAAGCTCTTCGACAACATCCGCCGTTCGATGACCGGCGTCTCGGCCACGACCTCGATCTCGACCGCGATCGTGGGCGTCGTGGGCGTCTTGATGATGCTCGTCGGCGGCCACGCGATCCTGGGCGGCGAGATGACGCTCGGGGATTTCGTGATGTACCTCTTCTTCATCGGCCTCGTCGTCGGGCCGGTGGTCAACATCGCCTCGATCGGCACGCAGATCAGCGAGGCCTTCGCGGGCATGGACCGCCTGCGCGAGCTGCGGCAAGTGGCGCGCGAGGACGCCGAGGATCCGGATCGCGAGCCTTGCCCCAGTCTGCGCGGCGAGATCCGCTTCGAAAACGTCAGCTTCGCCTACGATCCGGGCAAGCCCGTGCTCGAGGGGATCAGCTTCACTGCGCCCGCGGGCTCGACGACGGCGCTGGTCGGCACGAGTGGCGGCGGGAAGAGCACGCTCGCGGGGCTGGTGCTCGCCTTCTACCGCCCGCTCACGGGGCGCATCCTCGCCGACGGACGCGACCTCGCGAAGCTGCGACTGCGCGACTACCGCGCGCACCTCGGCGTCGTGCTGCAGGACAACTTCCTCTTCGACGGCACGATCGCCGAGAACGTCGGTTTCTCCAGGCCCGCTGCGACACGCGCCGAGATCGAGGCGGTCTGCAACGTGGCCCACTGCGGGGAGTTCGTCGCGCGCTTCGAGAAGGGCTACGACACGATCGTCGGCGAGCGCGGCGTCAAGCTCTCGGGCGGGCAGCGCCAGCGCGTCGCGATCGCGCGCGCGCTGTTGGCCGATCCGCGCGTGCTGGTGCTCGACGAGGCGACCTCGATGCTCGACAGCGAGAGCGAGGCGCTGATCCAGGAGGGCCTGGCCAAGCTGCGCCAGAGCCGCACGACCTTCGTCATCGCGCACCGCCTCTCCACGATCCGCAGCGCGGACCAGATCCTGGTGATCGAGAAGGGCCGCATCGCCGAGCGCGGGACGCACTCGGAGTTGCTCAAGCTCGGCGGCCGCTACAAGGAGCTCTACGAGCGCCAGCACCGTTTCGAGGAGAACCGCTTCGTCAACCCGGGCGAAGACTACGCGCCGGTTCAAGTGCGTTGAAGGCCCGTAATGCGCCCGCTGCGCGCAGCGGGTAATGACGCAATCGTCAGCGCAAGTGTGACTGACGCGCGCGGTTTCCTGGCGTAGGGTGTGAGACGAACCCCGGGCGTGCAACGCCCACACATCCACGAGGAGGAGTCTCATGTCACAAGTCCGATGGATGATGTTCCGCGTCTCGGCCCCCGATCGCGTCACGCTGAAGCTTGCCCGCTCGCGATCGCACGCCCGCTGCGTGATCGACGGCGACCTCGGGCCCTGCGTGATCGGCCCCAGCACCGAGGGCAGCCTCGAAGGGGACGTGCAACTCCTGCTCGACTCCGACTCGATTCACGTCGCCGGCGGACAGTTCGATGGCGGCCGCTGCAGCTCCTCGTCGCACTTCGTGGGGGTCGTCTCCGGCGGCTTGCCCGGTTATTCGCCCGCGCTGGTGGTGCACCTCGATTCGCTCGCGTTCGAGCCGCACTCGCGGCCCTTCACGTGCACTGCGGGAGGTTGTTTCCTCGCAGAGAGCAGCGGTCGCGTCGTCGGTGGCAACCTCAGTGTCAGCCTCCGAGGCGGAAAGCTCGTCTCGGTCCCGATCCTGGGGCTTAGGTCGGACCGCTCGCATTCGCGCGGACGAGTCTGGCTCGACGACAGCGGGATCCACGTGCTGTCGGCCCTCGAGAACACCTTCCACGTGCGCGTCCCCGAGCACGACCTCGGACTGCGGATCTCCCTGCGCACTGTGATCCAGGGCGACGTGGAACTCCCGATCCGCGATGCCGAGCCGGTCGAGGGCTCGTGCTCCTACTTCCAGTTCGCCTACCACAAGGGACCGGCGGGCGAACTGATCCTGGACGGCGCGCCCATCACCATGCTCGGCATTGCCTCGTGAGCACCAGGCGAGGCGCATGAACGCTTGCAGAGCCGCGCATGGCGGAGGATCATGCGGCGCATGGTCCGCCTCGACCGCATCTACACCAAGTCCGGCGACGACGGCACGACCTCGCTCGGCGACGGCAAGCGCGTTCCCAAGCACCATCTGCGCGTCGAGGCCTACGGCACCGTAGACGAGCTCTCGTCCGTGCTCGGCCTCGCGATCGCGCAGTCGCTGCCCGAACCGCTCGCGGGCGAGCTGCGCGCGATCCAGAACGATTTGTTCGACGTCGGCGCCGATCTGTGCGTGCCGGGCGAGGCCGGCGAGCGACTACGGCTGACGCCGGTCTACACGGAGAAGCTCGAGCAGCTGATCGACCGCGAGAACGCCAAGCTCGCGCCGCTCAAGAGCTTCATCCTGCCCGGCGGGCGCGAGGTCGCGGCCTGGATGCACGTCGCGCGCAATGTCTGCCGCAGGGCCGAGCGGCTCGTCAGTGAGCTCGGCGCCCGCGACGAGGAGCAGGGGCGCGTCAATCCCGAGGTGTTGAAGTACCTGAACCGGCTCTCGGACCTCCTGTTCGTCCTCGCGCGCGTGCTGAACGACGACGGCAAGGCAGACGTGCTCTGGAAGCCGGGCGCGCGGCGCGCCTAGTGCTTCTCCGTCCCGTCCGGCGGCCCCGGCGGAGGTCTCGGCTTGGGCGGATCCTTGGCGAGCGCGCGCACACCGGCATCGAGGTCGTGCTTGGCCATGCGCTCGAGCGCTTCCTTGGCCTTCTCGTAGCCGAGGCTTCCCAGCGCGCGCACGGCCTCGCGCCGCAGCGGCGCGAAGGGGTGCTCGAGCAGCTTGGCGATGCCCTCGCCGAGCTCGACGCGGCCCATCTCACCCGCGGCCCAGACGGCGGCGCAGGCGGCCCATGAATCTTCGTCGTCGATGCCACGCCAGGTCTCGTAGCGCGGCTCGAGCTGCCTCGACTGGATCGCCTTCGTGATGTGGAAACGCGCCTCGGCGCGCCAGCGCGAGTCGGCCGAGACGAGCTTCGTCGCGAGGTCGTCGCGATCCTGGATCATCTGCCCGCCGACGACCGGCAGGTGCGGCCGCACGGCGTTGACGAGGCGGTGGCTGAAGTCGGTCGGGTCGTAGAAGGTCAACGTGCTCGGATCCCAGCGGTAGAGGGTCTTGCCGAGGCGGACCAGGTTGCCGTTCACGCGCACCTCGCCGCGTTCGACGACGCCTTGGCGCGTGGGGCCGTCGAAGCGCGTGATCTCCTCGGCTTCGAAGCTGCCGGCCTCGCCGCTGCGCTTGAGCGTCAGGAAGAGCCCGTCGCGTTCGTCGCGCAGAGGCGTGGAGAGCAGCGCCTGCCATGTCGCATCGGAGCTCGGCGCGGGCGAGGCGAGCACGGCCTCGATCTGGCGCTCGAAGGCCGCGCGCTCGGCCTTGTAGGCCTCGCCGGTCGCGGGGCCCGAGAAACCTTGGTGCAGCGCGGCGATCGTGCCGTCGCGGTTGATGAACAGCGCGCTGGGGTAGGCCCTGATCTCCGCGAGCACCGGGAAAGCCTTGGCCGCCTCGCCCTTGCCCGCGGTGCCGCCGAGGAGCACGCGGAACTTCGCGCCATGGCGCTCGGCCATGCGCCGGGCCTGCAGCGCATCGCGTTGCACGTCGCCCGAGTACTCGAAGCACAGCTCGGTGATCGAGAGGCCCTTCGGGGCGTACTGCGCGTCGAGCTCGGCCAGCATGCGCATCTCGTCGTGGCAGTTCGGGCACCACGAGCCGCCGATCGAGATCAGCATCGGATGCCCGTCGAAGAGCGGCTCGGCGAGCGCGCGCTGGACTCCGTCGAGGTCGGAGTAGGAGAGCTGCGCGAGCGGGAAGCGCGCGGGGACATCCTTGAGCATGCCGTCGCCCGACTCGGCCGTCGCGAGCGGCTGCGCTTGCCAGGTGCCCTTGCCCGCGCCCATGCGGCAGATCCCGCTGAAGCCCTTCTCGTGCAGGCCATCGAATAGGAAGGCGAAGAAGCCGTCGAACTCCGACAGGCGCAGTCGCTTGCCGTCGTACGTGCCCGCGAGGTAGCGCAGGTCGCCGGTGGGGGTGAGCACGGTGGCCGAGACGCGACCGCCCTCATGCGCAGTGACGACGAGCGTTCCGCGCTCCTCCCCGTCGCCGATCTTGATCACGATCTCCGAGCGCGGGATCGGCGTCGAAGCTGCCGCGACGGCCGGGAAACGCGGCGCGTCGCCCGCCTGGGCCCGGAACTCGAGCGTCGTGTACTTCTCCTTGCCGCTGCGCTTCTTCCACTCGCCGGTCAGCGTCTTGCCATCGTCCGAGATCTTGGCGCTGATGCGCGAGTCGTAGTGCGGGAAGCCGAGCACGAGGTCGGCGCCGCGCCAACTCACCTCGGGCACCGCGATGCGCTCCTCGCCATTCTGGATCTCGGCGGTCAGCGTGCTGTTCTTCATCTCCAGCACCAGATCGAAGGGCACCTCCGAATCCGCGGGTCCGAGCGTCGCGCGCCAGTGGCCGAGCGCTGGATTGCTCACGAGGCCGAGGGTCAGGAGGCACAGCTGCAGCATGCGACAGAGGCTACGCGTTGAGCGCCGGACGCGCTAATCTCGGCCGCCCATGGATGCCCGTGCGCGGCGTGTGTTCGTCTCCGGGCAGGTGCAAGGCGTCGGCTTCCGGTACTACACCAAGCTGCGCGCGCGCGAACTCGGCCTCTCGGGCTGGGTGCAGAACCTGCCCGACGGCCGCGTCGAGGTCTGGGTCGAGGGTCCGGCGCCGATCGTCGGGGAGCTCGTCGAATGGCTGCGCTCGGGCCCCCCGGGCGCGCGCGTGAGCTCACTCGAGGAGCGCGAGGTCGAACCGGCGGCGCTCGAGCGCTTCGAAGTGCGCGCCTGAATCGTTCACTTCGCCTGCCAGGCGAGGAAGCGCGTGCCCGGGCCGCCTGCGGTCGCGAGCGGCGGCGGTTCTCCGCCCTGGAAGCGCAGGAAGGCCGGAGCGTCCGGGTTCGTGCTCGCGATCGCCGGCGGGCTCGCGTGCGGGCTCGAGTAGGCGCTCCAGGCGAGCATGCCGAGCACGCCGGCCGCGAGGCCAGAGCTGACGAGCAGCGCCTCGCGCCTCCAGCCCGTGCGTCGCAGCCCCGCGGTGGCGTCGGCGAGGGCCGCATCCCATCCGGGCGGCAGATCCGAGCTTGCGGCCTGCAGCTCGAGCGGACGCGCGCGGCCGAGGCCGGCCTGCAAATCGCGTTCGAAGCGCACGCATTCCGCGCAGTCGGCGAGGTGTTCGCTCAGGCGGCGCTCCTCGTCGGAGTCGAGCTCGGCATACAGACGCAGGGCCAGCCATTCGCGGATCTGTTCGTGGTTCATGATTCGTCTCGTTCCGGCCGGAAGGCCGACAGCTTGTACTGCAGTTTCAGCGCGGCGCGCGCGAACTGGGTGCGCACGGTCTCGCGCGAGAGGTCGAGCATGCGCGCGATGTCGACCAGCGAGTGCCCGCCTTCGTGGCGCAGGAGGAAGATCGCGCGCTGGCCCTCGGGCAGCTCGGCCAGCGCGCTCTCGAAGCGCGTGCGCAGCTCGGCTTCGGAGAGCCGCGCGGGATCGGGGCTCTCGCTGGCCAGCGGGCGCTCGTGATCGTCGAGCTCCTCGAGCGGGCCTGCGCGCGGCTTGCGGCGCAGCTGGTCGATCGCGCTCGAGAGCGCCGCCTTGCGCAGCCAGCCGCGCGGTTCCTGCGGCGTGCCGTTCGAATCCATGCGCTTCCAGAGGCGCACGAAGGCCTCCTGCGTCGCGTCCGCGCCCAGATGCTCGTCGCGCAGCACCGAGCGGCAGAGCGCGTAGACCTCGCGGCGGTGGTGCGCCACGAGGGCCTCGAACTCCGCGGTGGAGGCGGCGGCCACGCGCGTCACTCCACCAGCGAGACGGCGCGCAGGGTGAGCTCGCGATCCTGCAGCTCGGTGCCCTTGAACTTCCAGCAGGCCGCACCGTTCTCGAGCGTGTCGTAGTTGCCGCCCACGATCGTGCCGGGCAGGAGGAGGCGCAGCTGAAAAGTCTCATCGCCGAGGTCGTTGGTCTGGTCCAGGCCCGTCAGGCTCGACTCCAGCTGCGCCAGGATCGCGTTCGTGATGTCGGGATTCGCGTGGACGCGGGCCAGCCCCTCGCGCGCGCTCGTGCGCAGCGTGGCGCGGGTCTCGCCCTCGATCGCGGAGAGGCGCGCCCCCGCCTCCTCCTGCTGCTGCGCGCGCGCCATCTGCCGATCGAGCGCCGCGGCGCAGACCAGGTCCAGGATCTCGCGCAGGCGCGCCTCGCTGATCACACCCGCGAGCGCACGATCGACGTACTCGCGCGCGGCGGCGGCCGCGGCCGTGCGCATCGTCGCCCTGCCGAGCGCGTAGTCGGCCAGCAAAGCATCCTCGAAGTGCGCCAGCGCGGCGGCGCGCATCGCCAGTGCAGCCTCGCGCGCCAGCCGCGGGACCTCGTCGGCCGTGATCCCGGTCTCGCCTTCGGGCGCGCGCTCGATCGCGCGCACGAGCTTCGCCGGCAAGGTGCGCTGCATGCGGCTCCAGGCGTCGAAGCGCGCGTACTCGCGCGCGCCGAAGCGCCGCTCGAAGGTGTAGAGCGTCTTCGCGCCGCGCGGCTCGATCCTGAGCTCGGTCGTGCGCGCGAGATAGGCCGTGCGATAGGGGTCGTTGGCCGGCGCGCAGTACTTCGGCAGCTGGCGCACCGAGGCGAATTCGCCCGTGAGCTCGAACTCGAGCTCCTTGTCCTTCTCCTGCGGCAAGCGCGCGGCGAGCTCCTCGCTCCTCATGCCCCGGCGCACCCAGCTGAGGTACTCGGGCACGTCCGCGCGTTCGATCTTCCACTCCGCACCCGCCGGCAGCGGATAGCCCTGGGCGAAGTCCTGCGCGTCGCCCTTGGCCTTGATGCGCACGCTGCACGAACCATCGGCGCGGATCGTGAGCTCCTCCTCGTTCTCGAGGCAGGCGGGGAGGAATGCGAGTGCGAGAGCGGCGGCGAGGAGGGTCTTCATGGGCGAGTTCATGATCCCAGACGCACGCTGAGGCGCGAATGGGGGACAAGAAAAGGGGCGGCCCCCCAGGGCCGCCCCACCCCAAATGGCCCCCGCGCGAAGACTGCGGCGGGGGCCGCCCATCACGACCCTTCCCTAGAACTCGTAGCCGATCACGAAGATCGCCTGCATCGCGGGAGAATCAGGCCCGATGCCGAAGAGCGGCGCGAAGTCCATATGCACGTGCGATGTCGGGCGGTACTGCAGGCTCGGCCCGAGCAGGAAGACCTCCTCGTACTCGCCGCGCGAGGCGCTCAGGTCGATGTACTCGACCTTGAGCTCCGCGCCGAGCGAGAAGCAGCGGTCTTCGATCGTCTTGCTGATGCCGGCAGTCAGAGCGTAGGCGTTCTCGCCAGCGCCGCCGATCTCGCGTTCGAAGACCAGGTTCGTGCCCCAGTGCCAGGTGGGGCTGACCTCGTCGCCGAGCAGGAACTTCCACTCGACCACGTCGACCTCGGCGTCGCGGCTCTTGTACTCGCCGTAGAGCGTCGGGTTGCCCCAGATCTTGCCCCAGTCGGCGAGCGCGTAGCGCAGCTCGAACGCGTTCTCGTTCTCCATCTCGCCCGTGCTGCCCTCCTTGTTCTGGTTGAGGTACAGGTCCATCTGCCAGCGGCCGGGCAAGCCGATCTCGAATTCGTACTGCGTGCGCATCTTCGTCTCGCCGCCGTGCTTCGGGATCGTCGGCCTGAGCCAGTACTCGAACGCGAACGTGCCGGGAGGCCGGACGTAGATGCGCGTGAAGGGGAAGCGCCGATGCGTGGTCCACTCGGGCTGGCCGTAGGGACCGACGGGGTCTTCCTCGCTGGAGACCGGAACGGGGGGCTCGACGTGCGTGTCGGAGAGCGGATTCTGGACCGGGTGCTTGTCGGCCGGATTCACGATCTGCGCGGTGGCAGGAAGGGAAAGGAGCACGAAGACGGGGAGGCGCAGGGGATTCATATTCGGGGCAATCTACCGCTGCAATTCCGGCCTGTTATGGGCTTTCTGGCCCTGCGGATTTCGCCTGCGAGCAGTTCGAGTGACCTCAATCGCTTGCGAGCAATCGAAAAAAAACCGTTGGCGATCTGCGCCCTCACGGCGCTTGGCCCATGAAGCGAGCGGGCCCGCGCCCCTCCGGCGCGAGCCCGCCCCCTGCGATACTTCCCTGGGTCAGCGCAGTTCTTTGTGCGGCGCGTTCTGCAGCTCCTCGCGCAGCGCCTTCATCTGCTCGCGCATCTCTTCCATCTGCTCGCGCATCTGCTCCATCGCCGCGCGCATCTCGTCCGAGCGAGGCGCTTCCGCGGCGCGGGGCGCCATGGGCGTCGGGGGCGTCCTCAGCTTGCGCGCCCGGACCGGCGGCGTGGCCGCCACCGGAGGCACCGGGGCCGTCATGATGTGCGGGGGCTCGCCCGGCTGCGGGGTGAACACGTGGAAGCCCTCGGGCGCGGGGAAGCTGCTCCAGTCGACTTCGCCGCCCTCCTCGTGCTTCTTGGCGAACTCCTTGGCCTTCACGCGCCACTGCTCGCCCTGCTCCACCGCCTGCTTGCGCACCTGCTCCGTCAGCTTGCGGACGCTCTCCGCCTGCTTGCGCGCCTGCTGGGCGTACTCACGCGCCTGCTCGTTCACGCGCGTCTGGATGTCGCGCGCCATCGCGCGTGCGTGATCGGCCTCGACTCGAGCGTGCTGGTCGTCTCCGTCCGCTTCAGCTCGCCTGCGCATTTCCTTGTCCATCCTCTCCCGGACGAGCGGATTCGCCGAGCGGCCGAACGCGCGCGGGGCGCCTTCGTCGCGGGCGCGCAGCTGCGCTTCGAGTTCCTTGACGCGCTTCTCGAGCTCGCGCACGCGCTCGTCCTGCGCCTGCTTCGAAGCCTTCGCCTGGGTGATCAGCGAGCCCAGGAAGGGATTGCCGTCCGCGTTCGCCACGGTGAGCCCGCCGTCTA
>Ga0315912_10003693_pt1 | contig 14998 bp, 10 predicted proteins | sample VfabasoilMG_FD_204469 | JGI IMG/M metagenome (GOLD analysis project Ga0315912, IMG submission 204469) | Garden soil microbial communities collected in Santa Monica, California, United States - V. faba soil | ecosystem: Environmental > Terrestrial > Soil > Garden | place: USA: California... | reverse complement strand
GCACCACTCTGCGGCGTGCGGCTTGTCTCCCGCTTCCTGCCTGCCCTCGCGCTGCTCGCCAGCACGTGGCTCGCAGCACCTGAGCTGCGGGCGCAGTCGCCGCCTCCGCCGCTCGAGGCGCGCATCAACGCGGCGCTCGAGCTCTCGCAGAGCGCGGTCTTCCCGCTGCTGGTGGACGAGTTGCCCGGCGGTTCGCTGCGCGCCCACGTTTCGATGTACGGCACGCCCATCACGCTGCTGCTCGCGCCGCACTCGGTGCGCTCCGCGACCGGCTTCCAGCTGCTCGTGCAGGGCCCCGGCGGCCGGCTGACGGCGACCCCGCCGGCTCCCGAGATCACGCTGCGCGGCACCGTGCTCGAGATCCCCGGGAGCCGCGTCGCGGCGAGCTACGACGCCCAGGGCCGACTGCACGCGCGCCTGCGCATCGACGCCATCGAGGGCGACTTCTGGATCGACTCGGCGGCCTCCGTGCTGCCGGACGCGCCGAACGACCTGCACGTGCTCTACAACACGGCCGACGTGACCGCCACCGGCAAGAGCTGCGGCTCCACGACCCTGCCGCTGCCCGGGCTCGAGGTGCAGAAGCTGTCCGGCGCCGCCTGCGGCGTGGGCCTGTGCATCGCCCAGCTCGCCTGTGACACCGACTTCGAGTACTACCAGGCCTACGGCAGCAACGTGAACACCGTGCAGAACCGCATCGAGAGCATCATCAACTCGATGAACATGCAGTACGAGGTGGAGGTGAACATCGAGCACGTGATCACCTCGATCGTGGTGCGCACGACGGCGGCCGATCCGTACAGCGGAACCGACATGGGCACGCTGCTGAACCAGCTCCAGGCGCAATGGACGGGGCCGCTGGCCGGCACGCCGCACGACGCGGCGCAGCTCTTCTCCGGCCGCGACACGAGCGGCGGCGTCATCGGCCTGGCCTGGCTCTCGGCCATCTGCAGCAGCCTGCGCTACTCCGTCGTCGAGAACTTCAGCAGCAACTTCTCGTGCCTCACCGACCTCTCGGCGCACGAACTCGGGCACAACTGGGGCGCGCCGCACTGCACCTGCCCGTCGAACACGATGAACCCGTCGATCACCTGCACCAACTCGTTCGCGGCCACCAGCATCACGAGCATCTGCAACTTCGCCGCGGGCCTGGGATGCCTCAACGCGGGCGGCCCGCCGCAGGCCGACTTCACCTCGGACAAGACGGGCGGGCCGGCCCCGCTCGGCGTGCGCTTCTTCGACACCTCCGATGGCGCCTACACGAGCCTGCTGTGGGACTTCGGCGACGGGAGCACCTCGACCGAGACGGACCCCGGGCACACCTACACCGTGCCCGGCACGTACGACGTCACGCTCACCGTCTCGGGCCTCGCCGGCTCCGACGCGGTGACCAAGCAGGACTACATCCAGGTCTCGGACGAGATCATCGACTTCACCGACCTCGGTGGCGGCACGAGCGGCTTCGTGGGCGTGCCGCGCCTGTTCGCCAGCGGCCCGCTCGTGCCGGGCACGCTGCTGGAGATCCAGCTCGAGGACGCCATCGGCAACCACTTCGCGCTCGCCTGGATGTCGTTCGCTTCCACACCGCTCCAGGCGCTGGGCGGCACGATCTACAGCAACCCGCCGGCCAACCAGTTCCTGTTCGCCACGAACCTGTTCGGCGCGATCTACGTGCCCGTCGTCTGGCCGGCGGGCGTGCCGGCCGGCACCGAGCTGTACCTGCAGTTCCTGATCCAGGACTTCAGCAGCGTGCACGACATCGTGCTGTCGAACGGCATCACCGCCACGGTTCCCTGAGGTCGCGGGGGCTGCCCTCGCCACTCGTGCCGGTCGGCGAGCTGCTCGTGCCGCCTACCGGCGGGCCGTCGGGCCCGCGGCGTCCCCGGCGTCCGGTGCGCTCCGCGGGGGGCGGCACCTCGCGCTCGTAGGCGGGCAGGCGCAGCAGCTCGGGGTCGAGGGCTGCCAGCACCTGCTCGAGCCTGCCGGCGAGTTCCGTCGCCCCACTCTCGCGCAGGTGGGCGAGCAGGGTGCGGGCCGTGTCGGCCGGTGAGAGGTTCAGTCCGTCGAGCGTGGCGGCCGCCTGCGGCCTCCGCTCCAGGGAGGCGAGCAGCTTCTCCACCGCGCCGGCAGCGTCACCGGCCTCGAAGGCCAGGCGGGCCTGAGCGGCCCAGGCAAGCGCGATGCCCTCGTCGGCCGCCGCGCGCTGCTCCGGACGGCGCGCGATGTCCTGCTCCCACCACGCCACGGCGCGGTCGTAGGCGGCATGGGCCTCGTCGCGCTGCCCGGCGCGGCGCCGGAACTCCGCCGCCTCGAAGGAGGCCTGCCCGGCGAAGTACGGCAGCGAGGCGTCGGCGCCGGGCGCCGCGGCGCGGGCCGCGTACTCGTCCTCGAGCGCCGTGATCCCGCGTTCGGCGAGCACCCGGCGCCGCAGCTGCTCGTGCAGCAGCGCCGACGCCGGGAAGCGCTCCAGACCGGCATCGAGCATCTCCGCAGCCTGCGCCGACGCCGACAGCGAGCGCAGGAACTCGTGGTGCGCGGCGATCTGCTCCTCGGTGCCGAACGGGTGTCGCGCCAGCACGAGGCAGGCGGCGTGCACGTCCGAGATCCACTCCGGCGGCCACGGCGCCTGCTCGCGCAGCGCCTTGCGGATCGCCTCCTGCCGGGCCTGCGCGAAGATGGCCAGCGTCGCCGCGGCGTTCCAGCTGCTCGACTGTCGCGCACTCGCACCGGCCGTGACGGCGGCCACGGCGCGCGCGTGGGCCTCGGGCAGATCGCCCAGGTAGTAGGCCGCCACCGCCAGGTCGGAATCCACGCGCCAGCCGTAGGCGCCGAGCGCGACGGCGCGCTCGACGGTACGCCGCGCATCCATGTAGAGCAGGCGGCCGTACTCGGCCTCCGCCGCCGGCTGCGCCCAGGCCGCGGCGAGGAAGGCCTCGGCCAGCTCCAGGTGCGCTTCGGCGTCGTTCGAGGCGAGCGTCGCGTCCTGCTGCTCCATGAGGGCCACCTGGCGGGCCGGATCGGCATGCACGTCGGCCGCCGCCGGGGCCTCCGCTTCCAGGCCCTGCAACCAGGCCTCGGCCTGCACGCTGCGGGACGCCCCCGCCAGCCCGCGGTGCACGACGGCCACCGTGCGAGCGCGCGGCGACTCGGCGCCCAGCGCATCGAGCGCCGCCAGCAGCGCCTCGCGCTCGGCCGGCTCGAGCGGCTGGTCGAGCTGCTCGACGAGCAGGTCCACGGCGCCCGGACCGCGCGCCCCGGCCAGCGCGCTCCTCGCCAGCCGCACGAGCCCCCCGTCGTGCCCGGCGAGTGCCAGCCGCAGCAGTTCCACCGGCGCGTCCTCGCCCGCCGCCAGCGCGGCCTGCAACAGGGCCTCGCGCATCGGCCGGCCGCCCTGCTCGTACTCCCGCTCGACCGCCTGCCGCTCCAGCACGTCCGCGTCGGCGACGCGCTCGGCCAGCGGACGATCGCCGCGCACGAGCGGCACGGGAGCCGGGCGATCGGCCACGCCCTCGCGGATGGCCGCGAACACCGAGTCGGTGTCCCAGGCATAGAACACGTCGTACATCTCGCGCTCGCCCTCGTCCACGCCGATGTGGCGCGGCGCGATGCGCCGCCCGTCGAGGAACTTCTCGTACAGGATGGGCTCGATCGCGATGTGTTCGCCGCACGTCACGCTGCCGAAGCGCGGACACAGGATGCGCCGGCCTGCGCTGTCGTGGTCGGCGGGGTTGTGGCGGTAGACCGAGGCGATGACGGTGACGTACGGCTCGTAGAGGGCCGCGGTCTCGGGGCGCCGATAGCGCACGCCGGCGTAGTGCTCGCTGGCGATCTCGCCGTCCATGTTGACGCACACGAGGATCGGCTTGCCCGTGGCGCGCGACACGGCCTGCGCGTCGTCCCATGTGCGCTGGAAGGTGATGAGGCAGGGACGGGCCCAGTCCTCGGCGGTGGGCGCGAACCACATCTGCTCGCGGCTGATGCCCGGCGGCAGACCGGTGGGCGCCGGCCCGCCCGCGGCCGGCTCCGTGGGCGCCGGCTCCGTGGGCGCCGGCTCCGTGGGCCCGGGTGCGACGGGCGTCGGGGCGTCCTGGCCGGGAGCCCGAGCCGAGGTCGCCGCCAGCAGCAGGACCAGCAGCAGGCCCCGGTGCGGGCGACCGGTCGAGGAGCCGGCGCCGCGACGGGCGCCCCACGGAATCGGCAAGGACAAGGAAGTGAGCATGGGTGGTGCGCAGGATAACGCCCGCGCCTTCGGCCCCGGACGCCCGACCCGACGGCCGCCCCGCGTTCGCTTCCCGCCCGGCGCAGCCGGCCATCCGTCGGCTCGGCGCACCAGTCCGGCCAGCCGTCCGCTCGGCGCACGAACCCGGCCAGCCGTCGGCCCGGCGCACGAAACAGTCGCTGGCAGACCCCTGCCGCAACCTGGCCCGGGGGCCTATGATCGCGGGCGTCGCGAGCCGGGCAGGAGGCTCAGCGGGAGGAGCAGCCCATGTGGCGTACCTTCGTCGTCGGCACCGTCGTCGCCCTGGCCGTCGCTCGACCGGACGTGAACGCCCAGCACAACATCCTGGTCATGCTGGCCGATGATCTCGGGGTCGACCGCGTCGGCGCCTACCAGAAGCCGCCGTCGCCGGCGCGCACGCCGAACATCGACGCCATCGCCGACCAGGGCGTGCTCTTCCGCAACGCCTACAGCAACCCCTCCTGCTCGCCGACGCGCGCCACCCTTCTGACCGGGCGCTTCGCCTGGCACACCGGCGTCGGCACGGCGCTCTCGCTCTCGTCGGGCCCGGGCCTCTCGCTCTCGCTCGAGACGCTCCCGCAGGTGCTCAGCGCCGCCGGCTACCAGTGCGCCCTGGCCGGCAAGTGGCACCTGGGCGACATCGCGCTCCACCCGCTGCAGGCCGGCTTCCTGCATCACTCGGGCACGATCAACAGCATCAACCCGCCGATGACGTACACGAACTTCGCGAAGATGGTGGACGGAGCCGGCGTGCACGTGCAGACCTACGCCACGACGGACACGGTGAACGATGCCCTCGGGTTCATGGCGAGCCTGACCGAGCCCTGGTTCATCGAGGTCGCGTTCAACGCGCCACACAAGCCCTTCCACATCCCGCCCAGCAACCTGTGCAGCACGCAGCTGCCGCCGCAGATCCAGGGCAACGAACCGCTCTACAGCAAGGCCATGATCGAGGCGCTCGACGCCGAGGTCGGGCGGCTGATGATGGCCGTCGACCTGAGCGACACCTACGTGATCTTCCTGAGCGACAACGGACCCGAGGCCGTCACGGTCGAACCGCCCCTCGATCCGAGCCACGCCAAGGGCACGCTGTTCGAGACCGGCATCCATGTCCCGCTCATCGCGGCCGGCCCGGGCGTGGACCAGGGCGCCGAATGCCACGCCCTGGTGAACACGACCGACCTCTTCGCCACCTGCAGTTCGATCGCCGGGGCGCCGCCCCCCGTCGGTCTCGACTCCATCAGCATCCGACCGTACTTCGCGCATCCGGAACGCCCGTCGCAGCGCACTTTCGTCTACTGCGAGACCTTCCTGCCCAACTTCGACCCCGAGCAGGGCATGGACGTGAACAGCTTCCTGCGCCGCCAGCAGTCGGTGCGCAACGGGCGGCACAAGCTCATCGTCGCCTTCCAACCGTTCAGCCTGCTGCTCGACGACAAGGACACGCGCCTCTACGACCTGATCAACGACCCGGACGAGCAGGTGAACCTGATGGACGAGCCGCTCGGTCCGCAGGCCGCGGCGGCCTTCGAGACGCTCTGGGCGCATCTGCTCGAGCAGCAGCCGGCGCCTTTCCATCCCATCCTGCTCGGCTTGCCGTGGTGAGCGCGCGCGCACCGTACCCGCGAGCAGCGCTCCGAGCGCACGAGTAGCGGTCCGATCGCGCGCGCCCGGGCGCCCTCAGGACTGGAGCGCGCGGGCCAGCCAGGCACGGGCCAGCGTCCAGTCGCGCCGCACCGTGCGCTCGGACAGGCCCAGGGTGCGCGCGGTGTCGTCCACCGAGAGCCCGGCGAAGAAGCGCAGGCGCACGATCTCGGCCATGCGCGCGTCGCGCTGCGCGAGCTGCTCGAGGGCGTCGTGCAGGCCGGCCACCTGCTCCAGGTCGGCCTCCACCGCGAGGTCGACCACGTCCAGCGGCAGCTGCTGGCGTCCGCCGCTGCGCTTCCTGCGCCCCCGCTTGCGCGCATGGTCGAGCAGCACGCGCTCCATGGCGCGCGCCGCTGCGCCGAAGAAGTGCGCCCGGCTCTCCCAGGCGATCTCCTCGCCGGCCGACAGGCGCACCCAGGCCTCGTGCACCAGCGCGGTGGCCTGCATCGTGTGGCTGTCGCGCTCGGAGCGCATCTGCCGGCGCGCCATGGCCCGCAGCTCGTCGTACACCAGCGGCACCAGGCGTTCGGATGCCCGCGCGCGGCCGGCGCGCACCTCGGCCAGCAGCTGCGTGAAGCCCGGGTCGGGCCCGCGCTGAGCATCCCTCGCCGAGCCGCGGACGGCCTTCACGCGGCGTCCGTGCTGCGGCTGGGCTGCGTCGGGCATGCCGGCGATTCTAGCCGAGGCGCCGTCCGGCGCTGCTCGCCAGGCATGCGCTGCGCACGCGCCGGACGCGCAGGGCGCGCGCTCCGGACGCCGGGGAAACCTGTGCCGTGTGGTTGCCGTCGCCCTCCGGCCGGGGCGAGACTGGCACGGCGCCCCTGCCTGCCAGGATGCCCTGCATGGGAACCACTCCCGAGTCCGCCCGCACCCTGCCGCCGGGCCGCCCGCCCTGCCCCGGGAGGGCCCGGGCGTGAGCCGGGCGCGGCTGCTGCTCGCGCTCGGCGGCGCCCTGCTCGGCCTGCTCCTGGCCGAGTTCGCGCTGAGCTGGTTCGGACCGCAGCCGGACGCGCCGGGCTCCGGGCAGGCGCCGGACGGCGGTGACGATCCGCCGCCGGGCATCTACGCGCCCGACGAGCTGCTGCTCTATCGCCTCGTGCCGGACCGCCGACGCACGTTCCAGCACCGCCCCGAGAACGGCGGCGGCACGGTCGAGATCGTGATCGATCCGCAGGGTTTCCGCGGCGCCGGCGTGGACCTGGACGGCCCGGGCCCGCGCGTGCTCGTGCTGGGCGACTCGTTCGTGGCGGCCGAGTACACGCCGGAGCCGCTGACCTTCGTGGCTCGTCTCGAGGCGGCGCTGCGCGCAGGGCGCTCCGGCGCCGCAGCCGCCGCCGGCGACCCGCTCGTGGTGCTCAACGCGGGCGTCAACGGCTACGGTCCGGACCAGTGCCTGCTGCGCCTGGAACAGGAACTCCCGCGCGTGCGGCCCGAGCTGGTCGTGCTGGTGCTCTTCGCCGGCAACGACTACGGCGACCTGCTGCGCAACCGCATCTTCGGCCTCGACGCCGACGGCCGCCTCGTGCGGCAGGACTACCACCTCTCGGCCGGCGTCCTGCGCGACTGGCGGCAGGCCGAGGCCGACGGCCCGCAGTCCGACTTCAACCTGCTGGCGGCCTGGCGGCGCCTGGAGAGCGCCGTGGTCGAGCCGAACCCGCCCTCCGCCGAGGACTTCGTCGACCGGGCCCTGCGCAGCGCGAACAAGACCTATCGCGCCGCGGTGCTGCAGGCCGACACCGAGGTGAACGACCTGGGGCTCGACCACTACGACGCCGACGTGGCCATCGAGCCGGACGGGCGCCCTGCGGCGCACAAGCGCGCGCTCATGGAGCAGGTGCTGCTCGCCGTGCGCGACGCCTGCCGAGCGGGCGGCGCGCGCCTGCTGCTCGTCGTCGTGCCCTCGCCCATCGACGCCTGCGACGACTACCCGCTGCGGGTGGACCCTGCGCGCTGGCCGGGGTACGAGCGCGAGCGTCTCGGCGGCCTGCTCGCCGAGATGGCCGCGCGCGCCACGATCCCGTGCCTGGACCTGCTGCCGGCCTTCCGCGCCGAGGGCGCCTGCCACCTCTATCTCCGGGGCGGCGACCAGCATTGGAACGAAGCCGGCCAGGAGCTCGGCGCGCGCCTCGCGGCCGAGGCCATCGTGCAGGAGGGGCTGCTGTGAGCCTCGTCCTGGCGGGACTGGCCCTGTGTTGGCTGCACGCCGCCGCGCCGCCTCGGGCGCCCGGAGACCCGGCCGCGCAGCTCGCGCCTCCGGCCGCGCAGCTCACTCCCCCGGCCGGTCAGCTCGCGCCCCCGGACGCCTGGGGCAGCCTGCGCCCCGGACCGTACGCCGTCGGCTTCCGGTCGGAGTGGGTGCTCGACCACGGGCGGCGCTGGGCGCTGCGGCCCGAGGCCGGAGTGGCCGACGCGACGCTGGCCACCCCCGGCCCGCGCCCGGTGCTCGTCAACGCCTGGTATCCGGCCGCGCCGCCGGCCGACGCGCCCGGGACGGACGTGCGCGCGGCGCCCATGCCGCACGGCGCCTACTTCGAGCTGACGTCCGACGAGGCCCGGCTGGCCGCACTCTCCGCTGCGCTGTCGGCCGCGGCCCGCGCCATCAGCGTGACCGAGCTCTTCGGCACCAGCGAGGACCAGCTCTCGCAGCAGGACGCGGCCCGCTGGGCGGCCGCACTGGCCGCGCCGACGGCCGCCTTGCGCGACCTCCCGCCCGACCCCGGTCCGTTCCCGCTCGTGCTCTACCACGCGGGCTACGGATCGTCGTTCGAGGACAACGCCGTGCTGTGCGAATGGCTCGCCAGCCACGGCTACGTGGTGCTCGGCAGCGCCTTCCTGCGCGGCGACGGCAGCCGGCTCGACATCGACGGCCGCGATGACTCGCTGGCCGACCTCGAACAGCTCTTGCGCTGGGCCGGCACGCACCCGGAGATCGACCTCACGTCCGTGGGCATGGCCGGACACAGCGGCGGCGCGCACGTCACGCTGCAGTTCGCGGCGCGCCCGCGCAGTCCGCTCGATGCCGCCGTGGCGCTCGACACGACGCAGGACCATCACAGCGTGGCCGACCGCCGCTGGTGGACGCTGCTCGACGCCACGCGCGACAACACGACCGACCTCGTCGAGCCGATCCTGCTGGCCACGGGGCCGACGGCCATCTTCCAGCTGGCCGACGGCTGGACCGGCGCCGAGCGCGACTACCTCACGCTGGCCGACCTGGAACACGACGAGTACATCTCGCAAGGCGTGCTCGCGGCCGAGCTGCGCGCGACCCGCGGGCTCGCCGGGCCGGAGGAGATCGAGCGCGCCGGGCGGGTGCGCGCGGCCTACGACGCCCTGTGCGAGCGGGTGCTCCTGTTCTTCGACGCCCACCTGAAGCACGACGACGCGGCGGCGCAGCGCCTCGCGCAGCTGGATGTCGGCCACCCGCTGGGCGGGCACGCCCCGCACCTCGAGCACGTGCCGGCCGGCGTCTGCTGCCCGCCGCCCTACGACCTCGACTCCGCGCAGCCGCCCACGCCGCGCCAGTTCCGGGCACTCGTCGCGACGGCGGGCACGGCCGCCGCGCTCGTGGAGCTCGACGAGGCCTGGCGGGCCGACCCGTCCACGCCGCTGGCCGACATCGTGTCGGGGCTCTCGCTCGTCTTCGAGCTGACGGCTGCCGGCCGGACCGACGACGCGCGGCTCGCGGGCCAGGTCTACCGGCGGCTGCACCCCGACCTCGCCAGCTACTTCACCTGGTTCGCGGACAATGCCGCCGGCCGCACCGAGCTGGCGGACTACCGGCGCCTCGCCCTGCAGTCCGCGCTGGCCGTGGACCCCGAGCTGGAGGAGGCCAGGCGTGCGCTCGACGAGAGCCTGGCCGGGCAGCCCGCCGCGCCCTGAGGCTCAGTTCGGCCCGGGCAGCAGCGAGGGCGCCATGCGCCCCAGGCGGATGTCGAAGCACAGCTCGCCGTAGCTCAGCTCGCCGCACAGGTGCAGCAGCAGCGTCGAGAGCAGCGCGCTGGCCGCCTGCAGGTTGGCGAACAGGATCTGCGGCGTCGAGCTGAGCGCCGCGAGACAGTCGAGCTCGTCGGGCCGGCGGTCGGCGGGCCGCTCGATCTCGGGATGGTAGCGCCCGAGCGAGGGGCTGATGTCGCAGCCGCCGCGGCGCACGTAGGCCTGCACGTTGCCGTAGGTGCCGTTGCGCAGCACGCCGGTGGAATCGGCGCCGACGCCGTCGTTGCCGCACGACAGGAGCAGGGCGTCCGCGAGGCGACCGACGTGCTCCGAGACCAGCTTGCGCGTGGCATGGTTGTCCACCGCCAGGAGCACGATGTCGCCCTCGTGCAGCAGGCGCGGCAGGTTGTCCGGCGTCAGGTACTCCGGCACGGCCGAGAGCATCAGCCGGCTGCCCTGCAGCAGGGGCTGCAGCTCGTCGGCCACCACCTGCGCCTTGTTGCCCTGCTCGGCGAAGGCCATGCGCCCCGCATTGCCCGGCTCGAAGGAGTCGCCGTCGATGAACACGAGGCGCGCCGGAGCCTCCAGCGCGCGCAGGAAGAGCGCCAGGTAGCGCGCCACGATGCTGCCCACGCCGCCCAAGCCCACCAGCTTGACGGCCGTTCCCCCCGCCAGCTGCGGGGCCGGCAACGGCGGCCGGCTCATGCGACACCTCCGGCGGCCTCGCCGCGTTCGCCGTCGGGCCCGTGCGCGTCCCGTGCGTCGCCCTCGACGGCCTCGCCGCGCCCGCGGTGCCCGTTGAGCCGGCCCGCCTCGTCGCGCGCGGCCAACGGGCGCACGTCGGGTGTCCAGCCGCTCGCGCTCCAGCCGCCGGCCACCCACAGCTCGCTCTCGTCCGGGCCGCCGAGGCGACCGGCCTCGCCCAGGCGACCCTGGCCCGCGGCAGCCGGCGACGCGTCGCGCGCCCGCTGCGCCGCCCGCTCGTGGGCCGGACGGCTGTGGCGCCAGTCGCGCTCGTCCACCACGCTCACCGCATCCAGCCAGGCCGCCGGCACGTCCAGGTCGCGCCGCGTGTAACCCGCGATGACGCGCTCCGGATCGATCGCGAAGCGACAGCCGTCCACGACCAGTTCGGCGTGCACGTCGGGCGGCTCGTCCGAGATGTGCCCCACCACGACGTGCAGGCCGGGGCGATGGATCTCGTCCTCCATGTCGGTACCGCTCGCGAAGGCCGGCAGGTCGACATGGCAGTGGATGTCGCCCAGCAGCAGCACGTGCGGAGGCAACTGGGCGGGCATGTCGTAGTGCAGGCCGACCGGGTGGCAGCCGCCCTTCCACGACCTGGACACCGTGGCCACCTGCGGCGGTACGTAGGCCTCCATGCGCTGCGCCTGCCGGTCCCAGAGCAGGTGCACGCCGGCCTCGGCGCCGTACTGCTCGCCGATGCGCGTGAAGAACCCGACCACGCGCTCGAACAGCGCCTGCGGGATGGGCGGATAGCGGCTCAGCAGGAAGGGCTGCTGCGGCGACAGCTCGGCCGGGAAGCCGCGCGCCGGGGTGCAGCTGCGAAAGAACTCGTGGTTGCGACACAGGTACAGGCCGTCGCGCGCCATGAGGTAGAAGACGGACGGCTCCGTCGGCCAGACGAGGGCGTCGTCGCGCTTGCAGAGGATGGGCGTGTCGAGCGGGTCGGGTGTGTTCATGCGAAGAGCCCTTCGAAGGGTCGGCGACGTGTCGGTCGCTGGCGCTGCACGATGATGCGGGCGAGGTCTTGCGCGGTCTCCGGCGCGGGCGTCTCGCAGCCCAGCCGGCGCGCGACGCGGTCGAGCACCTGGGACAGGGAGTGGCCCGTGGGCAGCCAGGGCACGTCGAGCGCGAAGGCGGGGTCGGCCGCCGAGGCCTGCTCCCAGGACGCGAGCCCGGTGAAGCGTTCGTCCACGCGGGCGCGCACCGTCTCGGTGTACCAGCTCGACAGCTCGTGCACGTCGGCGCTGCGGTTGAAGGCCGCCTGGTAGAGGTGGTCGAGCAGCGCCCCCGTGCCGGCGCGCAGCCGCGCGTTGTCCCCGCTGGCCCGGCGCCAGACCTCGTGCGGCAGGTTCTGCACGCAGATCCAGGCCAGCGGCCGCGCGCCGTCGTCCTTCATGCGGCTGCAGTTGAGGAGGGCCGGGTACAGCAGCTCGTCGTCGAAGCTGGCGAGGCCGTGCCGCAGGAAGAACGCCTCGTTGTGGCTGGTGAGTTCCAGCTCGCCGCGCCCGTTGCGCACGAACACGATGAGCGTGAGCACGTACGGCAGCGCCAGCGACACGTCCCGGTAGACGGCCGACGGCCCGTAGGGCGCAGGAGAATCGTCGGCCACCCAGCGCAGGCGCCGGACGCAGGGTGCCGATTCGTGCACCAGCACCACGCCCCGCGACAGGGCCCGGAAACCGATGACTCCGTTCGGCAGGCGCACGTTGCCCGCCTGGAACTGGGGCGCCCGCACCGCCGCCAGCCACTCGGCCAGCGGCATCTCCATGCTCCCGCCCTCCGGGGTGCTGAGCGTGACGCGCTCGCCCTCGATCTGCAGACGGAGGCTCATGCGCACACCAGCAGCCGTCGGCGGCGAGCCGCGCCACGACGGGCACCGTCGACACGGCTCCCGCGCGCCTGGCGCGCAGCGCGAGGAGCGCGCGCGCCCCCCTTCTCTCCTCCCGCACGGGTGAAGGTGAGCATCTGGCCGGTGCGCAGCACGGTGTCCTCGGACGCCGGGCGTCCGTCCACCACCGCCTCGGCGGTCGGATCGATGTCGAAGTGTGCGCCGAAGCGGGCGCGCACCTGCGCCACGGTGCGGCCTCCGACGGGCATCTGCTGGCAGTAGGGGCCGGCCGAGATGCCGACCAGGCCCGCTGCCTGCACGGCGCCGAAGGGGTCGCCGGAACTCCCGCCGCCGTGGGACGGGACCTCGCGGGAGACTTGGGAACGGATGCGTTCGCTCATGACGGGACTCCGATGGGGTGTGACGACTGGGATGACGCGGTGTGGAAGCGCTCGACCGGCGGCGCGTCGGGCAGCGCCCGCACGCGCGCGAGGTGACGGCCGGACGGCAGGTCGAGCTGGCTCGCGGCGTTGCCCACGTCGAGCCGCTCGACGAGCGAACGCACCTGGCGGTGCAGGGCCAGCCGCAGCGAGTCGGCGTCCAGCCCGGCCTGGGCGTCGCCCTCGAAGGAGCGCGCCAGACCCTCGGCCGCGGCCACGTTCACGCTGCGCTCGAGCAGCGCACCGGTCATGAAGTGCCGGTAGCCGCGCACCTCGGGCTGCGCCGTGCCGGTGTAGTGCAGCTCGACGAGTCCGGAGCCCTCCGGCGCAGCGTAGACCCAGGCCGCGAGTTCGCCGACCAGCGCAGCGCGCGCCGCGGCGCCGGCGGCCGCGGTCGCCCTGCCGTTCTGCGCTGCCACGGCAGCCAGGGGACGCCCCCGCAGCAGCTTCTCGAGCACGGCGCGGAAGCCGCGCTCGTCCAGGAAACCGAAGCGCGTCTCCTGCCCGCCGGCGCGGCGCAGGAAGGCGGCATCCACCAGGCCCGGCACGTTGGTGGTGAAGAGGCCGATGACGAGGTGGTCGTGCAGCCCGCTGCGCAGCGTGTCGAGGCGCTCGAGCAAGGTGGTGAGGATGCGGTCATGGATGCCGTCGGTGCCGCGCGAGCGCGCCAGCCCGTCGATCTCCTCGCCGATGACGAGCACCGGCAGTTCGTGGCGCCGACCGTCGGGCCCGACCCAGGGCGTCCTCGCGAGCTGCTCCACCTCGTCGAAGAACCTGTCGATGGCCTTGTCCGATTCGCCGAGCCACATGCTGAGCACCTCGGAGACGCGCAGCCGCAGCACGCGCGGCGGCAGCGCCTCGAGCGGCACGCCGATGTGGCGCGCGCACACCTCGTACAGCCGTCGCCAGGTGGCCAGGATGCTGAGCGTCTTGCCCGTGCCCGGCAGCCCGGTGAGCAGCCAGGTGCGGCAGCGCGGCAACCCCCAGCGGGCGCACGAGCCGGGCTGCTCGAGTTCGCGGCGCACGTGCTCACCCAGCTCGGCGATCAGCTCGGGCGGCGCGCCGACGTGCTCGTCCAGGTCCACGCGCGGCACGGCCACGCGCTGCAGGAAACGGAAGCTCTGCAGGCCATCGGCCGGCGGCACCGCGGCCAGCGCCAGCCCGCGCCGTTCGCACACAAGCAGCGAGGCGCCGGGCTGCACCTCGCCGGCGCGGAGGGCCGCCGCCAGCGACGCCCTGGCCAGCACGACACGGCGGCTCTCGTCGCGCAGGCGCACCTCGAGCCGGCCGTCGTCGAGCACGCGTTCGAGGCGCAGCGCCTCGCCGAGCACCGGCGACTCCGGTGCCCGACCCAGCACGGCCGTGGCCTGGGCGTCGAGCAGCACCTCGTCGCCCAGCGCGAGCGACGCGGCCAGCAGCTCGTCCGGCACGCTGCAGAAGGCCGACTGGCCGTCGGCCAGGGCCACCCGCGCCCGGCGCGGCGCCCCGGGCTCGAGCAGGCCCATGAAGGTGGCGCAGCGCAACGGCCCGCTCTTCAGGTTGCTGACGAGCGTCGACATCTCCTGCGCCTTGGCGTGGTAGAGGTTCTCGGCCTCGCCACGCGCCGCCGCGGCGAGCAGGGCGCCGACGCAGGCGCGACTGTCCTCGGCCTCGTCCTGCGCGAGGCGCGCGAGCAGCGCGCTGCGCATGGGCAGTGGGACCGACTCGTCACACAGGGTGGCGATGGCGGAGGGAGCCTGAGGGCGGCGCAGGCGACTGCTCATGGTGCGGTCTCGTCACGGGGGGAGAGGACATCGTCGGGCAGCAGGTGCAGACCGCGGCGCACGAGGCATCCGCCGTGCAGACCGTGCAGTGCGGCCACCTCGTCGCGGCGCGCGCTGAGGCCGAAGACGAGCGCGAGCTGCCAAGGCTGGCCGCGGAAGACCGCGTCGGTGAATTGCTCGTCGTCGATCGAGAGCGAGGTGCTGGTGCGCGTGCAGACGGGCGCGTCGGCGCACGCATCGCAGGGCGGCGCGCCGCCGGCGGGCAGGAAGTTGTGCCCGTGCGTCGAACCGAGCAGCCGCAGGGGCGGCGCAGCCGGCGCGCTGCGGCGGACCTTCAGCACGTTGGCGAGCGTGGCCCAGGTGCGGGCCGTGAAGGCCAGCGAGAAGGTCGCGGCCT
>Ga0315912_10003692_pt1 | contig 15013 bp, 10 predicted proteins | sample VfabasoilMG_FD_204469 | JGI IMG/M metagenome (GOLD analysis project Ga0315912, IMG submission 204469) | Garden soil microbial communities collected in Santa Monica, California, United States - V. faba soil | ecosystem: Environmental > Terrestrial > Soil > Garden | place: USA: California... | reverse complement strand
CGGTGCAACTCGAGCACTTGAAGATCGGTGACGACTTCAATCCGGAAGTCGGGTTCCTGCGCCGCGACGACATGGTGCGCGACTACGCGCGCTTCAAGTTCAGCCCGCGCCCGCGCAACCGCAGTGCTATCCGCAAGTACGTGTACGACGCCGCCATCGAGTACATCGAAGACGGCACCGGCCGTCTCGAGACGCGGGAGCGCGCGGCGGAGTTCGCCCTGGAGTTTCAGAGCGCCGATCGCTTCAGCGTCAACTACACCAACTCCTTCGAGTACCTGCCGGTGCCGTCGTCGATCGTCGGCATCCTTCTACCGATCGGCGAGTACAGCTTCGACACGTTCCGCGTCGGCTACAACATCAGCCAGCAGCGGCTCGTTTCCGCCAATGTGACGGCCGAGTTCGGCACCTTCTACAACGGCCACAAGAGGTCGTTCAGCGCGACGCGCGGACGGATGCCGATTACGAATCAGCTGTCAGTGGAGCCGACCTACACGTTCAACCACGTGACGCTCGACCAGGGGAAGTCGGTCACGCATCTGGCAGGGTCGCGTGTGACGTACTCGATGACACCGTTGATGTTCGTGAGCGCGCTGCTCCAATACAACTCTGGAACGAGCTCGGTTTCGACCAATGCGCGGTTCAGATGGGAATATCGTCCCGGCAGCGAGCTGTTCGTCGTCTACAACGAGGACCGCAACACGTTGGCGCCCAGCTTCCCATCGCTCAACAACCGCGCCTTCATCGTTAAAATCAATCGACTGTTTCGTGTCTAGCTCTGCGCTACGCTCTTGCGCCTTGCTCACCGCTGGCCTGCTCGCCGGCGTCGTCGGCAGTCTGCGCGCTCAGGCACCAGCGACCGAGAACAAGTTGCCCGCGTTCGACGTGGCGTCGGTCAAGAGAAACATTACGGGCAGCATCGTGGTGAACAGTTCGATCGCTGGGGGCCGATATGTCGGCACGAACCTCTCAGTGATGGACTTGCTGGCCCAGATATACAGACTGCCCCGCTCACGCTTTGTGGGTGGTCCCGGTTGGATCAGCACCACTCGTTTCGACATCGTCGCAACATTCGAAGGCACCCTTTCCGCCCCCGAGATACTCGATCGGGTGCATGCGCTGCTCAACGAACGCTTCCGCCTGGTCGTGCACACCGAGAAACGAGAGGGCGAGGTCTACGACCTGGTGTTGGCCAGGAATGATGGGCAACTCGGTCCGATGCTTCGACCCTCGAACGATTGTCGCAGTGCACCCACGCCACAGTGCGGCAGCAACTACCCAGGCAAGTTCATCGGCAGTGGAGTCCCGCTAATCGCCTTGACCAGCGCACTCGGGTTCTGGACCGATCAGCGCGAGGTTCGCGATCGAACGGGGCTAACCGGCTTCTTCGATATCCAACTGACGTGGGCTCCCGATCGCCCCTTGGGCCCACTTCCGCCGAATGCACCCGATGAAGTCGTGCGCGCACGCGAGGCCATCGACTGGAACGGCCCATCACTCTTCACAGCAGTGCAGGAACAGCTCGGACTAAAGCTGGAATCGAAGAAAGACCAGATCGACGTGCTTGTCATCGATCGTTTAGAGATGCCAACGGAGAATTGAGTGTGCCGCGAGGGCTCATGAAACACGTGGTGATACTGGTGGCAATCCTGGCGTTCGCGCGAGCGGCGTCGGGCCAGACCGTCGACGACTATCGCGGCGGTTGGAGAACTGACGGTGGCGAGGCGCACACTTACGAGTTCTCCATTCGAGGCGCGACGGTGAGGGGCATTTACTGCACCTATTGCGCCGATGCGACCACACTGGCGTTTGTCGATGGGACATTCGGTCCTGACGGCATCACGTTCGAAGTGACACACGTGAAGGCCGACGGCAGCACGGCGTACAAGGACAAGGCGATCGCGAAGTTCAACGATGGCCGTCTGATCGTGACGGGCACGAGCGGCGCGCGCGGCGGCGGTAAGTTCGAGCGCGTGCTGATCAAGGACCCGCGTGGGCCGGATGCAATCCCGGCGATGGTGTCAGTGCTCCCGAAGAGTCGTCCTTCTGTTCCGGGCAACGTCGCCCGGCGAAATCCCGACGGCGCAGACGGGCTTCCCTACATCCAGCCGGGACCCTGGAAGACGAAGCTCACCGAGAAAGATGTCGTCGGCGTGTGGCTCGGGTTCGGTGTGGGCGCGCCGAAACAGTTCTTCATCATCAAGAAGGTGGGCAACAAGCTTCGTGGAATGGTGTGCGGTACGTGCGACAACCCGTACACGATGGCAGCGCTCGACGACTTCGTGCTCGAAGGCGACACGCTGACGTTCAACATCCTTCACGAGGACTGGGCCGACGGCGAGATCCCCACGTTCTACAAACACGTCACTGCGCACGTCGGCTGGAACGAGATGCGATGCACGACTGCCGCTGATCACCAGCCGCCACCGCCTCCCCCGCCGCCTGGTCGCGTCCCGGGCTTCTCACTGCAGGGGCCGGTTCCGATCGAGGCCACATCCGGCAACGTCTGGCCGGACTGGCCTCCGAAGAACACCTCTTCGCCGCGATAGTCGCGCGGCCCGGTTACTCCACGGCGAAAGCCAGGAGCACATTGCCGCCGGACGCGCCGCTGCTGATCGCGTATCCCGACGAGATGTAGACCATGCCGTCCACGACGACGGCGCCTGCAGTGGCGATCGCACCGCCGCGCGCGGGTACCTTGTTCGCCGTCGCAAAATCCTGCGCGGTGTTGAACTCCCAAAGCTGCTTGCCGTCCGCCGCCGAAACCGCGAACAGCCGTCCGTCGCCGGAGCCCTGGAACACCACACCAGGAATCGTCGTCGGCGCCGCACCGAGTGCGGCGGTACCGCGACCACCTACACCTGGCGCGGTGAACACCCACGCCGTCTTGCCATCGGTTGATTGAACCGCACCGACGCCCGCTGCGCCCATGCCGTAGTACACCTGTCGCTGATCGGCGGCGCCACCCCAGACGATTCCACCACGCCCGCGTCCGCTGAAGCCGACCGGCTGTCCGGACGGGTTCACGCGGAACAGCACCTTGCCGTTGGCGTCCGGATCGAGTGCGAGCACATCCGCGCCCTTCGTCCCCGCGAACAACGCGCGCTTGCCGTTCGCCAGCGTCACGAGAATCGGTGAGTTGCCGATGTCGTAGTCGGGCCCCATCGTGGGCGGGCACGCCTCGCTCTTATTCGCTCCCGCACAACCGCCCATGAACAGGTCGTTCTCCGTGGCGCGATGTGCCCACAGCACCTTGCCCGTTTTCAGATCCAGCGCGAGCACCGCGTCGGTGAGGGGCGATTCAGGTGGCGTGACCGCATCACCCGTTCCGACGTAGAGCGCGCCGCGAACCGTATCGATCGTCGGCGCATTCCAGACACCGCCGGTCGCGGGGCCGTAGAGCTGCGCACCATTCGCCGGTTTCTTCCACGGCTTCGCCGGATCAGCAAGGTAGGTCTTCCACACTTCTTTGCCGGTGCTCGCGTCGAGCGCTGCCACCCCGCCACGCGCCGTGCAGCAGGGGTAATCCTTGTTGCCGCTGTTGAACTCTTCGGAACCGGAGATCGGCACGTAGACGCGACCCTCGTGATACTTCACGCCTCCGGTGATGCGCGCGACGACGTGATCGTCTACGTGTGTTTTCCAGAGCTGACGCCCGGTCTGCGCGTCCAGTGCAAACACGTTGGCGTGGCCATCGCCGAAGAACACAGCCCACCGAGTCGCGCCCTGGCCGGTGATCGCGCCAACCATCGGCGAGTTGCGCACGATCGATCCGTTCTGGAACGACCAGTAGACGCAGCCGGTCTTCGCATCAAGCGAGTAGGTGTAGCCGTTGTCACCGGTGGCGAACACGCGACCCGAGACAACCGTCGGCTGCGCGTTGTTCGTCACGCCCTTGGGATACCCGAACGACCATTTGAGCTTCAGGCGCGACACGTCAGCAGCCGTCAGCCGCGCGGCCGCGGCGGGCTGGAAGCGTGTGTTGGCGAGATCGTTGCCCCATCCGTTCCACGATGGCCCGCTCGCCGGATCGGACATCGGCGGATTCGTCGTGCAGCGGTTGGGCATGGACGACGCGTCACCAGCGTTGAGGCTTCCCAACGGGCGCCCGCCCATGAACTCGGCGACACGCTGCTTCTGGATGTCGGAGAGTGCGACGCCGCCATGATTCCGGCCCGCCAGCGATTCGAAGATGCGCTCGGGCGTCAGTTGCCGGATGCTCGATGCAGTGGGTGTCCCATCGGGCGACTCGTTGCGATGGCAACCGTAACATTGCCCTTGAAACGTCGCCCATCCGCTCTCTGTGCCCGGCACACCACCACGCCCTGCCGGCGGTGGAGCCCCTTGCGCGGCAGCGGGAGCCGGCGTCTGTGCCGGGTTGGCCGGCGCTTGCGCGCCGATGAACGCGGTCGAGACGAAGAGCGCAGCGGCTGACAGGGCGGAGACGAGAGTTGATCGATCGATACGGCGCACAGGCAGGATCCTCCGCCGCACAGTGTACCCTGCACTCAGCCCTAATGTCGGTGATGCCTTCCACGCATTCAGCGAGCGCATTGCTCGAGTTCATTGACCGTCATCCCCGGCTCTTCGTGTTGACCGGTGCCGGCTGCAGCACGGACTCAGGCATCCCTGACTACCGTGACGATGCCGGCGAATGGAAGCGAAAGCAGCCGATCATGTTTCAGGACTTCGTCGCCAATGAGCGCTCGCGCAAACGCTACTGGGCGAGGAGCCTTGCTGGTTTCCGGCGTATGCGGAATGCACGCCCGAACGAGGCGCATCACTCGCTCGCCTCTCTCGAGCGCGACGGCAGGGTGGCGCAGCTTGTCACGCAGAACGTCGATGGCCTCCATCAGGCCGCCGGCAGTCTGAACGTGATCGATCTGCATGGACGCATCGACACCGTCCGCTGCCTGGGGTGCGAGCGACGAAGCTCGCGCGGCGAGCTGCAGGTGGAGCTCGAAAGACGCAACCCGTCGTTTGCGGCGCTCGATGCAGTCGAAGCACCGGATGGAGATGCCGATCTCGAGAATGTCCCGTTCGATACGTTTGACGTCCCCGCCTGCGACGAATGCCGCGGCCTGCTGAAACCAGATGTCGTGTTCTTCGGCGAGGGTGTTCCGGCGGACCGCGTTCGCCGCGCGATGGCGGCAATCGAATCGTCGGACGCGATGCTGATCGTGGGCTCGTCGCTGATGGTCTACTCCGGCTATCGCTTCGTCACCGCCATGGCCGACACGGGCAAGCCGATCGCCGCGATCAATCTTGGCCGCACCAGGGCCGACGAGCTCCTCACGCTCAAGATCACCGACCGCTGTGCGACCGCGCTGCGCGTGCTGGCTAGCGACGACGTTTTGTGAGCTGCCGGAACTCGCTCGAGGATGCGACGCGAAACTGATTGGCGTAGGCGTCGTGATTGCGTTCCAGGTCTGTGAGGCGATACACGTAGTTGACGGTCAAGCCGTACGAGCGACGCAGCCCGGTAGGTGACGTGTCGCCCATCCAGTTGAGACGCTCCAGCCTGGCACCGTTGGCGAGGTGAAACCGAGCGACCGAGTCCTGTGCGCCCTGGCCATCGTTCGTGGAGATCAGATAGCGCGCGCAGCGTTCCATCATCTCTTCGCGGACGATATTGGGCACAGCGGCGACGTCTTCCGCAGTGAGCTCATCACCCTTGGCCACCAGCTTCGCGAGCGCCGGCGACACCGATTCCGGCGCGGTGGCCGCACGCTCGATGAGCCAGGCACGGTAGCCGGGGATCGGCGAGAGCGTCGCAAATGTCCTGACGCGCGGAAACTCCTTGCCGAGATCATCGACGACCTGCTTGATCAGCACGTTGCCGAACGACACGCCCCTCAGACCCTGCTGACAGTTCGTGATCGAATAGAAGATGGCGCACGTAGCACGGCTCGGATCGTCTACCGGCGAGTTCGGATCGATCAGCGGCTGCACCTGCGCCGTCATGGCGCGGGTCAATGCGACCTCGATGAAGATCAACGGCTCCTGCGGCAGCGCAGGGTGAAAGAACGCATAGCAGCGCCGATCCGACTCCAGCCGTCGTCGCAGGTCTTGCCACCCCTGAATCTGGTGGACAGCCTCGTATTGAATCAGGCGCTCGAGAACGACCGCAGACGTCTGCCAGTCGATCCGCTGCAGCGTCAGGAACCCGCGATTGAACCAGGACCTGAAAAGGTGCGTGAGGTCGGCGTCGATCTCGGCGCGATGTGGATGGTCGCTGAGAGTGCGCAACAAACGGCGGCGCATCTCCACGAGGATGGCCGTGCCTCCAGGCGCCATGTTGCAGCGACGGAACAACTCCTGGCGCGGTGACTCGACGGCCTCCTGCAAAGCGAGCAGGTTCGCTGGCGACGCATCGAGCCGATAGGCGGCTGCCGCATGCCGCACGGCGTCGGCGTCAACCGAGAATGCCTTCACCAGTCGATCGAAGAACCACTCGACCTGTTCCTCGTTGAGCCGCTGATACGCACCAAGCGCCTCGGCCGCCATTCGCGCACCCGAGACCTCCCCACGTGCGGTGAGCAGCGCACGGCAGAGCTCGATGGTGCGTTCCACGTCGCGGGTTAGTGCGGCTCGGACGCGAGGGTCGTCGGGGTTACGAGAACGTAGGAAACGTGAGAGATTGAGTGGCATGGCGCGCTCTACTCTCGATTGTAGGCCGCGTGCATGTAGCGCGTGTATCGCCTGATCGCGTGTATCCGCAGACTGCGCGTTCTCTCTCACCTCTGCGCGGGCTCGATCCTCAGCCGTCGTTCCGGCTCCCCTTGACGGTCGAAAGGAGAGCTTGCTAGACTCCTTTCGGTTGTCGAAAGGAGACCTCGCAATTGGCTAAGGAAAAGAGCGACGTCCTGCAGGGCACGCTCGACATGCTCGTGCTCAGGGCCTTGCAGCTCGAACCGATGCACGGCTGGGGGATCACCGAGCGCATCGAGCAATGGTCGGAGCACGTGCTGCAACTCGGGCAAGGAACGCTCTATCCGGCGCTCTATCGCCTGGAGCAGCAGGACTTCATCAAATCCGAGTGGGGCGTCACCGACAACAACCGGCGAGCGCGCTACTACTCGTTGACCGCACGCGGGCGACGATACCTGAACGAGTCGCTGGCGCAGTGGCGACGCATGTCGCGCGCGATCAACCTCGTCATCGACGCAACGACGTGAACTGAGAGAGCCCGATGGCTACGCTCGCAAATCTGTGGCGGCGTCTGACAGGAGCCCTGGGCAAGACGGACCAGCAGGCGCTCGAGGAGAGGCTCGACGACGAGATCCGTTTCCACGTCGAGGCACAGACCGAAAAGAATCGGCGCGCCGGCATGACGCCGGCCGAGGCGCGACGGCAGGCATTGATCCGATTCGGAGGCGTCGAACCGATGCGAGAACGGGCGCGCGACCAATTTCGCTCCTTCCGCATCGAGCATCTCGTGAACGACATCCGCTACGGACTGCGTTCGCTCCGGCGTCATCCGGCCTTCTCTGCGATGGCGGTGCTGTCGCTGGCGATCGGCATCGGCGCCAACGCCGTCATCTTTGGCGTGGTTCACGCTGTTCTCTTCCGCGCTTCTCCACTCGTCGAGCCCGGGACCCTGGTCAACATCTACGAGACCGAAGGCGGCCAGCGGTTCGGTCCGCTGTCGCACCCGAACATCGAGGACCTGCGCAAAGGCACCAGCGATGTCTTCAGCGGCATCGTGGCCTCAACATTCGCATTCGCACCGCTCGATCGCGACGGCACATCGGCGATGGTCATGGGCGAGGCGATGACGGGAGGCACGTTTGCGATCCTTGGCGTGAAGCCGGTACTCGGCCGGGCCATCATGCCCGAGGACGACGTCGCGCGCGGCGGACATCCCGTGGTGATGCTCGGTCACGGCTACTGGCAGCGCGCCTTCGGCGGAGACCCGAATGTCGTCGGCCGCACGCTGCGAATGGGCGGGCGCGCCTACACCATCATCGGTGTCGCGCCGGCCAACTATTACGGCGGAACGGCAGTCCTCACGCCCTCCTTCTATGTTCCGATGTCGATGGCGAACGAGCTGATGGGCGTGGACATGCTCGATCAGCGGGACTTCCATAGCTTCTTCGCCAAAGCACGACTCTCTCCCAACGTAACGCGCGCGCAGGCCGAGCGGGTCGCTTCTCTCGTGGCTGACGATCTCACGCGCTCGCGGCCCGAGGGGTGGATCGTCGGACGCCAGTTCTCTCTCGTACCCACAGCCGACGTGCAGATTGCGCCCGGAGTGGATCCCTTGCTGCAGGCCGCCGTCTGGCTGCTCATGGTGGTGGTCGGGCTCGTGCTGCTGCTGGCATGCACGAACCTCGCGAGCTTCCTGTTGGCGCGGGCCCTCGATCGACGGCAGGAAGTCGCGGTACGACGTGCGCTTGGCGCGACGCGAGGCGCGCTCATTCGACAATTACTCGTCGAGAGCGGACTGCTCGGCCTCGCCGGCGCCGCGGTTGGCTTCGTCCTGGCGCTCGGACTTCTCCGTGTTCTGCTGTCGCTCGATCTCCCGCTGCCCTTCGGCTTCAGGCTCGACCTGCATTTCGGTCTCGATTCGAAAGCGCTGTTCGATTGGCGTGTCCTGGCGCTTACGGTGGGCGCGGGCCTCGTGGCAGGCGGCCTCCTCGGGCTCGTCCCTGCAGTGCAGGGAACACGCGCCGCCGATCTCGGCGCGGCGCTCAAAGCAGGCAGTCGAGGAAGCGATGCTCCCGGTCCTCTCAGGTGGCGCAACGCATTGGTCGTCGCGCAAATCGCCATGTCACTCGTGCTGCTCGTGGGAGCCGGACTGTTCCTGCGAAGTTGGCAACAGATGCTCGCGGTCGATCCAGGGTTCGGCCGGGCACCAACTTCCGTTCTGGCTCTCTGGATGCCGGTGTCACGCTCCACTCCCGACGATGCCGCGCAGCTGACGCGTCGCGTGCTCGAGCGTTTTCGATCGCTCCCGGGCGTCGAAGCCGCCGGCCTGATCTATCCTCTGCCGCTCGATTTCAACTCGAGCTTCACCGAGTTCACGATCGACGGTCACACTCCGCCCTCTGGCCGCGACACGTTTCGCGCGGAGAACGCAAGAGTGGATGCGGGGTTTTTCGACGCGGTCGGCATGACGATCGTGGCTGGGCGCACCTTCGCCGATAGTGATCGGCGCGAGGGTCAACCAGTGGCCATCATCAGTCAGGCGATGGCGCATCGCTACTGGCCCAATGGCGACGCGCTCGGCCGCATCATCCGCCGCCCCGATCCGGCCGAGCCAGACTTGATGGTGATCGGCGTGGCGAGCGACATCAAAGTCCGATCGCTCAGCGAGAGCCCTCGCGACGTGGTCTACGAGACGTACACCCAGGGACCAGGCAGCCCGATGTACGACTTCATCGTTCGCACGACGCCGGGTCACGCGCAGATCTCTTCCACGCTGATTGCTGCCGCCCGCGACATCAATTCGGACTTGCAGGTCTTGCAGGCCACGACGATGGCGCAGCACCTGGCGATGTCGCGCCTCCCGTCACAGATGGGCGCGTTCATGCTTTCGGCGTTTGCCGCGATGGCCATGGCACTTGCCGCGATCGGAGTGTACGGGCTGGTGCGCTACACGGTGGCAAGACGGAGTCGCGAGGTAGGGATTCGCATGGCGCTCGGGGCCGACGCAGCCGGTGTCGCGCGGCTGCTCGCGACGCATGGCTTGCGACTGGTGTTGATCGGCGGCGCGATCGGCGTTGTGGTGTCGCTCATCGCAGCCCGCTTCATCGCAAAGCTGCTCTTCGGCGTCGGGTCGTTCGATCCTGTCGCGCTGATCGCCGCCCCGGTCGTGCTCGGCCTCGCGGCGTGGCTGGCGGCGTACCTCCCCGCGCGGCGCGCCAGTCGTGCGGACCCGCTCGCTGCCCTACGCGCCGACTGACATATGATGCGAAAACCCATACATGCTGAGGTATTGGTTCATGGTGTGGCGGACGCTCGCAGTGCTGACATGTGCAGCGGCCTGTGTCGCGGGAGTCACCGCCCGCGGCGCTGATGATCTATCTGCCCTGCAGACGCGAGTCGATCGACTCCAGGCGCTGACCGAGCGCGTCGAGGCGATCTCTGCGATCAAGCGCCTGCAACACGCCTACGGCCATTACTCAGAGCTGGGCCTCTGGCACGACTTCGCGGATCTCTTCGCTGACTCGGGCATCGGTCACTACACACAAGGCAATCTCGATCGCGAAGGGATACGCGCACTGTTCCTGAAAGATGTCGGAGGCGGACAAGTCGGACTCGCCGACGGCCGCATCTACCCGCACATCTCCATGCAGCCAGTCGTGACGCTTGCCGCCGACGGCCAGTCGGGCAAGGGCCGCTGGCACATCATGGCAATGCTCGGTGGGTACGGACGAACAGCTTCGTGGGCCGGCGGAATCTACGAGAACGAGTACGTGCGCGAGAACGGCGTCTGGAAGATGAAGGACGTTCGCTACCTTCCGCAGTACTCGGGACGATATGACGATCCCGGCTGGACGCCGACGCGAGAGCCGGCGCCATTTCATTTCAATGCGTCGCGCGTCGGCAAGCCGATTCTCGATCTCCCCGAACCTGCCCTGAGCGCAGTCGCAGGGCCTGCGCGACCGGCTGCTCCGCCGACGTTCCCCAGTCTCGCACAGCGCATGGCGGACCTCGCTGCGCGGGCACAGCGACTCGACGACGAGATCGCGATTACGAATCTTCAGCACTCGTACGGCTACTACCTCGATCGAAAGATGTGGGACGACGTCGCGGATCTGTTCGCGAGCGACGGCACGATGGAGATCGGCCTGCAGGGTGTGTACGCAGGGCGCGCGAGCATCCGTCGCGGGTTCGGGGCCGCGGGGCTCGCCGAGGGAGAGATCAACGATCACGTTCACCTGCAGACCATCGTCACGGTGCTGCCCGACGGCACCGCACGTGCGCGCGGAACTGACATCGGCATGACAGGCACGACTGGTGGCCGGGCACTCTGGACCCAGTCAATCTACGAGAACGAGTTCGTGAAACAAGACGGCGTCTGGAAGTTCAAGGCGATGCACGTCTACCCGCGCTTCATCGTCGATGCGGAAAAGGGATGGGCGAAGGATGCGCAGCCCGCACCAGGACCAAGTCGTGAGTTCCTTCCCGATCGGCCTCCCACCCAGACATACGAGATCTATCCGAAGTTTCACATCGCGCCACTCCACTTCGAGCACCCGGTCACTAGACGCGCCCCGCAGTACCCAGAGCAGCTGAAAATCGCGACAGTCTCGGCATCGAAGCCGAGCGTGGTGCCAGCGCCGGTGAAAACCGAAGCGGCGCTTGTCGCACTCCTGGCAAAGACAGAGATCTCGGTGGAGCGCAGCAAGGCGTATCACGCGTCGGAGAATCTCGCGACGGCTTACGGTTACGACATCGAAGAGGCGAAGCGGAACGAGGCCGCGGCAAACCTCACGATTCACCAGGTCGTTCAGCCGGTCATTCACGTCTCGGCCGATGCGCGTAGCGCGAAAATCCGCGGCCGACTGTTTCAGATGGGCGGTCCCGCTGGCGGAGAGGGATCGTGGGTCTCCGGGATCTACGAACACACGTCAATCAACGAGCGCGGGACTTGGAAGCTGTCGGGAACGACCCTCGACTACATTTGGGCTGCTCCGTCACGTGGCGGATGGGTGCGCATTGCAACGCCACCAGTCGCGCCGAAACACACCGTGCCGTTCCACTACAAGAACCCTGTGTCAGGCCGAGTACCCCCGATGCTACTCCCATAGAAATCATGTCAATGGCGCGAGCGTAGAGCCTATCGCCCGTACTCCTGGTCGCTCACCGGCTCCAACCAGATGGTCGGCCCAGTCACGCTGAGGTTCACAGCAATATGAGTGCCTTGGCCCCCAGGAACGGCACCATGCCAGTGACGTTCGCCTGGCGATACAACGGCGGTGTCGCCGACTTCGAGATCAAGTACACCGGCGCCCTCGACCTCCAGACGTATCCTTCCGTCGATCACGAAGAGCCACTGCGGACCGGCGTGCTTGTGCCAATTGGTTCGTCCGCCGTCCGCGAAGGTCACTTTGTAGACGCGAAAAGATCCGTCGGTTTTGTCATGGGCCAGGCGCTGGACGGTCAAGCCGCCGAGCGAGGTTGCCGGATCGCCGGGGCCGGCCACTGCCTCACGTGATCGAAAGACGCGCATGAGCGACGATACGCGCAAATCACAGGGCCGTCACTCAACGCCGATGAGCTTCTCCAGTGCCCTTTGCTCGTCGCCGTGCGGGTCGGCCATGAGGTCGATCGACGAGCCAAAGACCATCGTCGGCCGCGTCGTCGGATTGAAAGGAGTCCACGATGGAATGCTTGCGTGCGAAGGGCTGCCGGTTCGCGCGAACGATGCCCAGGCCTCGCTCATCGCCGTCGCCCGCGCCGCGCGATCCGTGCTCCGTCCGGTCATGAACGAGATGTCGTCCGGGTGATCGAAGACGAAGGGCAGCTCCATGCCGTGCATCGATCGCAGCTTGCCCCCGCGGACGGGAGAGCGCCACGTGAACGAATAGAGATAGACCGGTGCGCGACCCTGTGCGAACTTCCGCTGCGCGATCACGTGCGCGGCTCGGCGCAGCGCCGACGCATCACCAGCCATGACGGCAGCGATGTCGCCGGGTGTTTCGGTCGGGCGATGCGATCGATAGATCTCAATCAGACGATCGGCGTCCGCGTCGCTCGACTTCACGATCCGCTTCACCTGCTCCCGCAACTCCACGAACGTACTGGGCTCGGTTTTCCAGTACGGATCGTCCGGGTTGCCGTATGGAATCCCCTCACATTCGTTTGACCCGACGAGCAGCGGCACGGATGCCGACAGCTCTGAGGCGGCAGGGTCGAACGGGTGCGACGGCAGCGTGCGTCCGTCAACGACAGGCACGAAGCGCAGTGACAGATCGCCCCCAGCGCCCGTCGTCATCGCCGACACGATGCGTTCAGCGGGCATCGTCAGCAACGTGTCTGCGTTCGAAGCGTTCAAGCCGAGACGCGCGAGCAGCGTCTCGGCCGCCTCGATCGCACGCGCCGGTTCCTGCCCGGTGACGGCAGTTTCGACCAGCGTGCTCATGATGATCGCGCGGTGAAACAGGTTCTTCGCGGCGGGAAGTGCGGTGAGCATCGCCACCTTCCCGCCCCCGCCTGACTGACCGAATATCGTGACGTTGCGCGGATTGCCACCAAAGCGTTCGACGTTGTCGCGCACCCATTCGAGTGCGAGCACCAGGTCGGCGAGCGGAAGATTTGCCGTTCGCGAAAAGCGCTCGCTGACGCCGGTCAACCCGGCCAGCCACAAGTAGCCGAGAGCATTGAGCCTGTGCGTGAGCGTGACGACAACGACGTCGTGGTTCCTGGCGAGCGCCGTGCCATCGTAGAAAATCGAGTTACCAGAGCCAGTACGCTGCCCGCCTCCGTGGAACCACACCATCACCGGCCGATCGCCGCGGCCTGTTGCCGGCGTCCAGACATTGAGGCGCAGGCAGTCTTCGTCCATCGGTCCGCTGCCGGTCAGCGCATCGCCGATCTCCGGGATCATGGGACGTGACGGTTGCCATGCGCGCGGGCCGTACTCGAATGCATCGACCACGCCGGTCCAGCTCGGTGCTTTCACCGGTGGTTGAAATCTGTTCGCGCCCGAGGTCGATGCACCGTAGCGAATGCCCTTGAAGGCAACCGCGCCGTTCACTGTCAGACCACGAAGACGGCCTGTCGTCGTCTCGACGATGGAACTGGGTGTCGCTGTTTGCGCCGCGGCCCGGTGCGCGGCCAGCGTCGCACCCCATGCGATCGACCAACCAGTCAGGTGCAGGAAGTCGCGACGATGCACAGGAAGGTGACCTCAGTCGTGACGAAGCGCGATCACGGGATCCACGTTCATCGCGCGTCGAACCGGAATCCAGCATCCGACCGCCGCGGAGGCGACGAGCACCGCAGTGGCGATCGCGTAGGTCAATGGATCGACTGGCGAGACCTGGATCAGTTGTGCCTCCAGGAGGCGATTGCTTCCGAGCGACGCGATCAGACCAACCGCCAGACCGATCCCGACAGGCGCCATACCCTCTCGTGCCACGAGGCCCAGGATGTCGTGAGTGGTCGCGCCAATCGCCAGCCGGATACCCATCTCCTGTGTCCGACGCCTCACCGAGTACGCGATGACAGCATGCAACCCGATCGACGCCAATAGCAACGCGACGGCTGCGAAGATCAGGAACAGCGTCGTCGTGAACGCCTTGAACTGGGAGCTGCGCGAAATCAGATCGCTCAGAGGCGCGGGACCGATGCCAATCGACTGCTCGGGATCGATGGCCGTGAGCGCGCTCCTGAAGCTATTGACCAGCGTGACAGGCGGAAGGCCGGTGCGCACCAGCAACCACCGATCGCCGAACGCGCGCGGCGATTCGATCGCGCGCTGCGGGTACGGCACGTAGACGAGTGGATCGAGTTGTCGCGTGAGGCGATTCTGGGCGATGTTCGGCGCGATTCCGATGACTGTCATCCAGTCACCGTCACCCTGGCGGTCAACGAGCCTGAGCCGTTGCCCGATCGCGTCGCCGCCGGGCCAGTGCTGACGCGCGAAGCGTTCGTTCACGAGGACGACGGGCGCGCCGGAAAGCACGTCCAGATCGGTGAAACCGCGCCCTGCCACTATCGGCGCTTCGAGCGTCGGGAAGTACGAGGGCGTGATCAGCAAGCGCCCGATGCGGGGCCGCTGTTGTTCATCAACCGGTGCAGGACCCGCGATCTCATATGCGAGCCGCACAGGGTCTGTTCCAGGAACCGCGTCCGCCATCGCGATCGACTCGATGCCCGGCGTTGCCTCCAACCTGTTCAACAGGCGGTCGTAGAACGACACCCGGGATGCCGTATCCACATATCTGATGGTCGAGAGGCTGACGTGCGCCGTGAGGAGTCGCTCGGTTCGAAAGCCCGGATCGGCTGTGTAGAAATTCACGAAGCTCCGGATCATCACACCCGCGCCGGCGAGGAGGATCAC
>Ga0315912_10003691_pt1 | contig 15014 bp, 14 predicted proteins | sample VfabasoilMG_FD_204469 | JGI IMG/M metagenome (GOLD analysis project Ga0315912, IMG submission 204469) | Garden soil microbial communities collected in Santa Monica, California, United States - V. faba soil | ecosystem: Environmental > Terrestrial > Soil > Garden | place: USA: California... | reverse complement strand
CTTGACTGGCAGCCGGTTGGCCAGATGATGGACAACCCGGCCGCCGGTGGCCATGCCGCTGGCCGCGATGATGATCGCCGGAGTCCGAAGGTCATTGATGCGTTTGGATTCCTCCGGTGTGCGGACGAACGTGGTGTCCCGGCAGCGCAACGGGCAGCAATCATCGTCAGTCATGGTCAGGTCGAGTTTCAGATTCTCCTCGCGACCAAATCGGCAGTAGAGAGCCGAGGCGTCCACGGCCATTGGACTGTCAATGAAGACCGGCAGGCGCGGAATTCGTCCCACGTCTTCCAATTGCCGGATGTGGTAGAGCATCGTCTGCGTGCGACCGATGGCGAACGCCGGGATGAGCAGCGATCCGCCGCGCCGGACTGTGCGGTTGATGACGTCGGCGAGATCGGTGGAAACGTCTCGGCCCGCGTGCAGACGGTTGCCATAGGTGGATTCGATGAAGATGTAATCTGCTTCGCTGCCCGGTGTCGGCGGGTTCATCACTTCGTCATGGTATCGGCCCAAGTCGCCGGAGAACCAGAGACGGGTATCGCCAATGCGAATCTCCAGACTGCCTGCGCCAAGAATGTGGCCGGTGGGGTGATAGCTGAATGTCAGTTCGCCACCGAGTTTGACCGGCTGTGAAAAACTAACGGGCAGCAACAAACGGAGCGAAGCGCGGGCATCCTGCTCGGTGAACAATGGCAGCGGAGGGTTGTGTTTGGAAAAACTCTTCTTGGCTGCATAGCGTGCGTCTTCCTCTTGGAGATGCCCGCAGTCGGGCAGGAGCAGGCCCAACAATTCAGCGGTCGAAGGTGTGCAGTAAACCTGGCCGCGAAATCCCTCTTTCGCCAGACGCGGCAGGTATCCGGTGTGGTCGATGTGGGCGTGGGTGAGGATAGCCCGGTCAATCTGCGCCGCAGGAAATGGGAACGGCTGCCAGTTGCGTTGGCGCAGTTCTTTGAGTCCCTGAAACAAGCCGCAGTCGATCAGCGTCGCGCCATCGGCCGTTCGCAGCAGAAACTTCGAGCCGGTGACGCAACGCGCGGCACCGAGAAAATGGATGGCGGGAACGGATTTCATGGTCGGCTCGTCACAATGCCTTTTCGCCCTCGTCGCCGGTGCGGATGTTGACCGCGCGTTCGACGTTCATCACGAAGATGCGGCCGTCCCCGCGTTCGCCGGTGTAGGAGGTCTCGCGGAGTACGCCGACGAAGCGGTTCACTTCCGCGTCGGCGCAGACCATTTCAACCTTGGCGATGTCAGAGTATTTCTCCGCGTAGTTGCGGAAGAACCGCAGCCGGTCTTTCTCGGTGTCGGCGAGCGCTCCGATGGCGTCCACGCGCGTCACCGTCAGGTCGCGCGCTCCCTCCTGTTCCAGTCGGCTGACGATGGACGACAACCGTTCTGGTCTGACGTAGGCTTTGATCTCTTTCATGTGAAATAGGCTTTGAGGACGTATTCCTGCACCATGCGCTGCGTGTTGAAGTGCGAGGCGTTGAGCGCGATGGCCTGCCGCATGACGCAGACGAACTGCTCGCGCTGCTGGTGGAAGCGCGGCAAGATGGCGTGTTCAAGTTTGTCGTAAAGGGAATCGGCGTCTCGTTGCGTCCGCTCGATAGCATGAATCGCCGTGTCGTGGTCGCCGACGGCCCAGCCGGTCACGTCCTCAATGCAGCCTTCGATCCACCAACCGTCGAGCACACTTAGGCTGGGCACCCCATTGAGGGCGGCTTTCATTCCGCTGGTGCCGGAGGCTTCAAGCGGCGGTTGTGGTGTGTTGAGCCAGACATCCACGCCCGCGACCAACAACCGCGCGAGTTCCCAACCGTAGTTTTCGAGGAAGACCAGGTTCACTTCGGGTTGAAGCGCCTCGCGCGCCCGCACGATCTCCTGGATCAAGTGCTTGCCCGGATCATCACAGGGATGGGCTTTGCCGGCGAAGACCAACTGAATCTTGCCGAACCGCATGGCGATGCTCTTGAGACGCGCGGGGTCAGTCAGCAACAGGCTGGCGCGCTTGTAAGCCGTGGCTCGCCGGGCGAAGCCAATCGTGAACGTGTCCGCGTCAAATCCGGCACGAGTGCGGCGATTGACTTCCTCGATGAGCTGGCTCTTTGCGGTCTGGTGCGCCTGCCAGACTTCCTCGGTGGAAATGCGCAGCGCGTTGCGAAGGCTCGAATTGTCCTCGCGCCAACCAGGAATCTGTTTATCGAACAACGCCGCGAACGACGGAGCGGCCCAAGTGGCGAGATGGACGCCGTTGGTGATCGAGTCAATCTGGTAGTGGTGATTGGCGTCGCGCGGCGTGAGGATCTGCCGGGAGACTTCGCCGTGTCGTTTGGCGACGCCGTTGACGTAGTGACTGAGGTTGAGCGCGAGGTAGGTCATGTTCAGGACGCCCTCGCAGCAAAACACCTCCTTCATCGCAAACAGTTCCGGCGGGCCAATCATCCGTTGAACCATTTCCAACGGGAACTGGTCATGGCCAGCGGGCACCGGCGTGTGCGTCGTAAAAACGCACTGTTGCCGGACGTGCTCAACGTCGTCGTGGTCGAAAACTCGGCGCGCGTGCCGCACGGCTTGCTCCCTCAGCAGTTCCAATGTCAACAGGCTGGAGTGCCCCTCATTCATGTGGAAGCGCCGGACAGAATCGAACTTGAGCGCGCGAAGCATCCGCACTCCGCCCATGCCGAGCGCGGCTTCCTGGCAAAGTCGGTAATGCGCGTCGCCGCCATAAAGCCAATGCGTCAGCGTGCGATCCCACTCGGAATTGGTGTCCAAATCGGTGTCGAGGAGGATCACCGGAATTTCGTGCCCGGACTCGCCCTTCACGGTGTATTGCCACGCCTTCAACTTCACTTCGCGACCTTCGATGAAGACATTCGCGTGTGCCGGGAGTTCCCGGCAGAACTTCTCCACCGGCCATTCGGCGGTTGATTCGGTCTGCCATCCGCTCGGGTCGAGCTTCTGATTGAAGTAGCCCTTGCGATGCAAAAGCGTCACCGCGACCATTGGAACTTTGAGGTCCGCCGCAGAACGAATCGTGTCACCCGCGAGCACTCCCAGGCCGCCGCTGTAAGTCGGCATCGCCGGTTCCAAGGCGATCTCCATTGAGAAATAGGCGATGGTTTCCTGCTGCTGGCTCATAGTGTTTGCCTCTCAAGTTTCCGCGTCGCCCCTTCAGGCTCGCCGCAACAACACTGGTCAGTGCCGCACAAGCCGCACTCGCCGAGCAGTGAGAGATGCCGGCGGACGGCAGGCTTGAGGCCGAAGGGAGTGACGGCTTTCTGACGGATGTGCTCGACGGCTTCCTCAACCGAGTCCGTCACAAAGATGAGATCGAGATCGGCGGGGCTGATGGTTCCCGCGCGTGCCATCTTGTGAAGAAAACCCACCATGTCGCGCCAGTAATCGGTGCCCAGGACGATGATGGGAAAGTTCTCAATTTTGCCGGTCTGAATCAGGGTCAACGCCTCGAACATCTCGTCCACCGTGCCCGCGCCGCCGGGGAACACGACGAAGGCGTAGCTGTATTTCACCAACAGTGTCTTGCGGACGAAGAAATAGTGCATTGTCACGCAACGGTCGAGCCAGGCGTTGGGATTCTGCTCAAAGGGAAGCTCGATGTTGCAGCCTACCGAACGACCGCCTGCGTCCTTCGCGCCCCGGTTGGCCGCTTCCATGATGCCCGGCCCGCCGCCCGTCATCACCGTGAAGCCCAGCCGGGCAATCGCCGCGCCCATCTGCCGGGCGAGTTGATAGTGGGGATCGTCTTCGCGAGTCCGAGCCGAACCAAATACCGTCACGCACGGCCCCACGAAGTGCAGGACGCGGAAACCGCGCAGGAAATCCCGCAGCACACGCAGCAGTTGAACGAACTCACTGGTGCGGGAGCGCGGTCCTTCAAGCAAACGACGGTCAGCCTTGCTGCAAGCGCACGGAGAAGCCAGAGCATCGTCCGCAGTCGCCCGCGCGGCGCGCTCGCGTTCCTGAGTCTCGACGGGTTCCGGCTTCACGTTGAAATCCTCTGTTCTACTTCTTATCCATGCCTGATGTGGAGGAAGCCGAACGTGTGGTGGCGCAACAGAACAGGGAATCGCTCCCGCACGCTTCGCACGTATGCCGCACTTCCTCTTTTGCGCTGGACCCGGAGCCGGTGGTCGTGATGGTGGACTTGCAGCCTGGACAGAAGTGCCGGTGTTCAAACGGCGTGACGAAGCGGCTGTATGGTTTGTGCAGGTTGGCGTAGAGGACCGTCTTGCATTTGGTGCAGACCATCGCCACGGCGTCGCCATTCTTCAGATTCACTTCCTCGCCAGTGTTCGCCACATGGTGAAGTTGAATAAACCGTTGCTCTTCGGCGACTCGCGGGCCGCTTGAGGCGCAACCCGCGATCAACGCCGCCGTGAGCAGCGCACCGAGTCCGGTGATTGTCATCGTGAATGGGTTCATGTTCGTTCCTTTCTCGTTTGGGCAGTCGTGATTTCACTCGTTCAGCGGCGACTGCGATTGTGTGTCCCGCATGAACTGAAGGGTCTCGATCCGTCGCACGTAGGCGCGTGGTTTGGCCTCGAACGCTTCGGTGCAGAGCGGACAGCAGAGCGCGACCATCCACTCGCCGTGCTTGATGCGGGCGAACCATTTGCCGCCCGTGATGATTTTCTCGCAGACGGCGCACTGGACGTATTCGCAGTCCATGTTGCTGGCGTCGAATTGGCTCATAAAGATTCCTTTCCTGGTTCGGAGGTTGAAACGCTCGTGGTTGTATTTGGCGAAGCCTTAAAGCGGCGCGAACGCCAGAGGAAGAAAATCGCGGGATAGACGGCCAGTTCCATCACGGTCGAAGTGATGACGCCGCCAATCATCGGCGTGGCAATGCGCTTCATCACGTCCGCGCCGGCGCCGTGGCTCCACAGGATCGGCAACAGGCCCGCGATGATGACACAGGCAGTCATGGCCTTCGGACGGACACGCTTGACCGCGCCGTGATAAATGGCGTCGCGGAGGTCGGTGACGTTCCGCATCTTCCCGTCCTTCACCCACTGCTCGTAGGCGAGGTCAAGGTAGAGCAACATTACGACGCCGGTTTCCGCGTCGAGTCCGGCCAAGGCAATAATGCCGACCCACACGGCCACGCTCAGGTTGTAGTCGAGCAGGTAGAGAATCCAAAACGCGCCGACGAGCGAGAATGGCACGGCCAGCAAAACTATTGCGGTTTTGATGGCGGAGCGCGTGTTCAGGTAGATGATAAGCACGATGATGAGCAGCGTGAGTGGCACGACTATCATCAGCCGTTGCTGGGCGCGGAGCATGTATTCGTATTGGCCGCTCCAAAAGATGTTGAAGCCGCTCGGCAGTTTCACCGCGCCGTTGGCCACGGCTTCGTTCACCGCCCGCTGCGCCATCTGGACGTAAGTCCCGATGTCGATGTTTTTCACGTCCACGTATATCCACGCATTGGGCACCGCGCCTTCACTCTTGATGCCCATTGGGGCGCGGACGACTTCCACTTTCGCCAACTGGCCGAGCGGCACCTGTGCTCCGGTCGGGGTCGGGACGATGATTTCGCGCAACGCTTCGAGGTTCTCGCGGAAGTCGCGGTCGTAACGCAGATTCACTGTGTAACGCTCCAAGCCCTCGACCGTCGTGGTCAGCGGCATCCCGCCGAGCGCAACTTCAAGAACGTCCTGCACCGCGCCCACGGTCAATCCGTAGCGGGCAATCTCGTCGCGGTTGATGTGGAACTCGATGTAGTTGCCGCCCATGACCCGCTCGGCGAAAACGCTCGACGTGCCGGGCACCTGCCGCACCACGACTTCAATTTCCGAGGCCACGCGCTCCAACTCCGCGAGGCTCGCGCCCGCGACCTTGATGCCGACAGGCGTCTTGATGCCGGTCGCCAGCATGTCGATGCGGGTCTTGATGGGCATCGTCCATGCGTTGTTCAGACCGGGGATTTGAATGGCGGCGTTGAGCGCATCCACCAGTTCGTCGGATGTGCGGCGGCGATGCGCGACCACTTTGCCGCTGGCGTCTTTGATGTCCACGATGGGCCATTCCTTCTCGTCCTTGAGCATGATGGTCGTTTCCACCATGTCGAACGGAGCCGGGTCGGTCGCCGTCTCAGCGCGGCCAATCTTTCCGAAGACGTGATGCACTTCCGGGAATGAGCGGATAATTTTGTCCGTCTGCTGCAAAATCTCCCGCGCCTTGGTTGGCGAGATACCGGGGAAGGTCGTCGGCATGTAGAGAAGGTCGCCCTCGTAAAGCGGTGGCATGAATTCGGAGCCGAGGTTCTGAAATGGAAACGCCTTGCCGACTGTGGCCGCGAAGTTCTTTGTCGGCCCGTCTGGCAGCCGGTTTGTGACCGCCCAATTCCACGGAAAGAAGACCCAGGCAACGATCACCGCCGCGCCGATGATGACCTGCCAGCGCCAGCGGATGACCCAATCAATCAGCGGATGGTAAAGCCAGATGAGAGCGCGATTGATGGGGTTCTTTTCCTCCGGCAGCATCTTGCCCCGGATGAAGTAGCCCATGAGCACCGGCGCGAGCGTGATCGAGAGCAGTGCCGCCGCCGCCATCGAATAGGTCTTGGTGAACGCGAGCGGCTTGAACATCCGCCCTTCCTGCGCCTGCAAGGAGAAGACCGGGATGAACGACACCGTGATGACGAGCAGCGAGTAGAACAGGGTTGGCCCAACTTCGATGGAAGCGTCGCGGATGATTTGCCAGTGCGGCTTTTTGCCGCCGTCGTGCTCGATGTGCTTGTGGGCGTTCTCAATCATGATGATGACCGCATCCACCATCGCGCCGATGGCGATGGCAATGCCGCCGAGCGACATGATGTTGGAACTGATGCCCTGCCCATACATGATGAGAAACGACATCAGCACCGCGATGGGCAGGATGAGAATGGCGACCAACGCGCTGCGGAAGTGCAGCAGGAACGCGATGCAGACGAGCGCGACGACGATGCTTTCCTCGATGAGTTTCTCTTCCAGCGTCTTGACCGCGCGTTGAATCAGGGCGCTGCGGTCGTAGGCCACGGTGTAGGTCACGTCCTCCGGCAAGGCCTTCATCGCCTGGTCGAGGCGCTTCTTTACGTCTTGAATCACCTGTCTTGCATTCGCGCCGTAGCGCACGATGACGATGCCGCCGACTGTTTCACCTTCGCCGTTCAACTCCGCGATGCCGCGCCGCATGTCAGGGCCGAGTTGCACGTTGGCGATTTCCCCGAGCAAAATCGGCACGCCACTCGCCCCCACGCCGACCGCCACTTTTTTCAAATCATCAAGCGACTGAATGTAACCGCGCACGCGAAGGATGAATTCCTTCTCGGCCATCTCGATGGAACGCCCGCCGACTTCACCGTTGCTTCGTTGCACGGCCATGCTCACTTCGGAAATGGAGAGGCCGTAGGCGCGGAGCCGCGTCGGGTCAACGGTGACTTGATACTGCTTAACGAACCCGCCGAGGCTGGCGACCTCCGCGACGCCTTCGACGGATGTGAGTTGGTATTTCAGATACCAGTCCTGCATCGAACGCAGTTCTGCGAGGCTGCGGTTGGTCGAATTGAGGGCATACATGAACGCCCAACCCACGCCGGTCGCGTCCGGGCCGAGCGACGGCGTGACGCCCTTGGGCAACTGCCCGCCGATGGCGCTGAGGTATTCGAGCACGCGGCTCCGCGCCCAATACGGGTCGGTGCCGTCCTCGAAAATCACATACACGAACGAGAAGCCGTAGAAGGAATAGCCACGCACGACCTTCGACTTCGGCACCGAGAGCATCTTGGTCGTGATGGGATAGGTCACTTGATCCTGGACAATCTGCGGCGCTTGCCCCGGCCATTCGGTGTAGATGATGACCTGCGTGTCCGAGAGGTCGGGAATGGCGTCGAGGGGAATGTTCCGCAGTGCGAAGAGGCCGCCCAGCACGAGCGCGAGCGTGGCGAGCAGAACGATGAACTTGTTCCGCAGCGAAAAGTCTATGATGCCTTTGAGCATAACCTTCTCAGTGCTGATGCCCCTCCTGCGCGGGAGCCTTGGCGGGCGGAGCCTGCGGCGTTGGCATCATCGGGATGAGCGTCATGGAGCAACGCGGGCACTTGCCGGGCTTGTCGAGCTTCACATCGCTGTGCTCCGGCATCGGGCAGGTGTAATGCTCGACGCGACCGCCGGGCTGAATCTTGGCCAGTAACTCCGCCGTCACCGGCACGAGCGCCATGCCACAGAGCGGACACTTGCCCGGCTTGGGATATTTCAGAGCGACGTGCTCCGGCATCGGGCAGATGTAGGCGATGTCGGACGACTCGATGGAAGCCGTCGTGTTCGTAGCGGTGACGCCATGCGCTGCGTGCTCCTTGGTCGTCGTCGAGCCGCCCGGTTGCAGCATCTTCTGAATCGCCTCGCGCAACTGGCTTTCGGAATCGAGCATGAACTGGCCGGAGGTCACGACGCGCTCGCCCTCACTGAGGCCGCTGAGGACTTGGTAGAAGTTGTTCTCCGAACGCGGGCCAAGTGTCACGGTGCGTGGCTCGAACTTTCCTCCAGCCAGCGCAACGAACACCGTGTTCCTCTCGCCACTCCGCAGCACCGCCATGTCCGGCACCAGCAGGGCCGAAGGCTCCAACTCAGCCTGCAACTCAACCGTGGCAAACATCCCGGGCTTGAGGAAGTAGCCGGGGTTGTGGAACTCCATCCGCACGCGGGCCGTGCGCGTCTTTTCGTCCACGGTCGGATAAACGTAGGTGACCCGCCCGCGAAACTTTCGGTCGGGCAGATACGACAGGCTCACCGTCGCCTCCTGCCCCAGCCGCACGAATGCGAGGTCTTGCTCATACACCTGCGCCTGCACCCACACGATGCCGAGGTCGGCGAGTCGGTAAAGCTTCATGCCTGCGTCCACCATCTGGCCCTCTACCGCCATCTTTTCGACCACGATGCCGTCACGAGGCGCAGACACGCGCAGCGTTTTCTTCGCCTGCCGGGTCTTCTCCAACTCGGCAATCTGCTCATCGGAAATGTCGAAGAACTTGAGTTTGGTCAGCGCCGTGGCCCGGAGTGATTCCGTCCCGGCCAGTCCGGTCGTCTGATTGAGCGCAAGCAGGTATTCGGTCTGGGCGCTGACGAGTTCCGGCGAATAGATTTCAAACAACGGCTCGCCCTTGTGCGCCTGCTTGCCCGTCGCGTCCACGTAGAGCTTCTCGATCCAACCCTTGAACTTGGTGGTCACGTCCGCCAGCGTCGTTTCGTCGAAATCAATCACGCCCACTGTGCGAATGGCTCGGCGCAGCGGCCCCTTGGTGACGACGCCGGTGCGGATGCCCATGTTCTGCACCGTCACCGGGTCGATGGAGATGGTGGATGAGTCGGCGGCTTCGTCCTCGTAAACCGGAACCATGTCCATGCCCATGCTGTCTTTGCGTGGCGTCTGGCTGATTTCGCCGAGCAGCATGGTGGACTTGTAGTATTTGATTTTCCGGTCGCCGCTCGCGCCTGATGCCGCTGAATTGGTCGAACTGTCCCTCGTGCCCGGCTGCTGGCGAACCGGCGTCAGCTTCATTCCGCAGATCGGGCAGTTGCCCGGCTTGTTCTGAATCACCTGCGGGTGCATTCCACAGGTGTAAAGCTGGCCGGAGTGGACGGCATGGTTGCTGTTGTTCCGCTGACGTACGAAGACCGTCACGGCTCCGGCCACAAGGACAATCACCAGCAGTAGGGCGGCGAGCTTGGCGGGTTTGGATTTGAAGTTCATATCGCAATGAAGAGTTTCATTTCGTTGAAGGCGGAACTTTCGTCGGTTGATCGAGCACCGGCGCACCGCTCGGAGGCTGGCCGAGAATCAGGAGCGAGAGTTCGGCGAGGGCCAGCTCGCGTTGAGTGCGCGCTTCGACTTCGGTGAGCAAGAAGCCGAGCCAGGTTCGCTGCGCGTCCAGCAGGTCAATGAACGTGCTTTGCCCGGCCGTGTAGCCGGCCCTCGCCACTTCCAAAGATTGCCGCGCCTTGGGCAGCAGCCGCTCCTGCAACAGCGCGAGATTGCGGCTGCTCTCGCGGAACATGAACGACTTCTCCGCGAACTCGACCGCCAGCGCGATTTGCTCGGCGGACAGCCGGGCCTGCGCCGCCCGCTGCCCGGCCTGCGCTCCGGCAATCTCCGCCGCAATCTTGTCCCGCCAAATCGGAAGTGTGACGCCAAGCTGCGGCGTCACGAACACCGGAGATGCCTTCGCATCCACCTCCACGCCGACGTTGAAGTCCGGCACGCGCGATTTGTAGGCCAGTCGCAACGAAGCGTCCGCGCGGCGCACCTCCGCTTCCATCGCCTTCAAGCGCGGGTTGCGGGCCAACGCCGACGCGAACAACTGCTCGGCGCTCAAGTCCAGCGACGTGGACTCGAACCTCGCAGGCACCGGCGGATTCGGCTGCTCGGCTGTAAGACCGAGCGCGGCCTTGAACTGTGCGAGCAACGGATTGTGCGAGTCTTCAAGGTTGGCGATTTCGGTCGTGAGCCGGTCTTGCTCAATCTGCGCCCGCAGCACGTCCTGCAATGTCACCTTGCCGACTTCGTTCTGCGTCCGGGCCAGTTGTTCCAGATCCGCAACCAGCGCGAGTGTCTGCCGGTTCACGTCCACCTTGGCGTCGAGGAAGTGCAGTTGGTAATACGCCTTCTTCAACGCGAAGGCCGTTTGCAGAATGGCGGACTCGAACTGAAAATATCGAGCGTCACTCTCCGCCGTGGCGACGTTCGCCGCCGCCTTCAGCTTGCCAGGACCGGGAAAGTCCATCATCAACCCCGGCATCGCCGACATGACCATGTCGGCGATGTCGCTTTGAAACGTCAGGCGCGGATCGGGGAGCGAACGCTCCACCGTGATGCGCCGCACGGACGCCGCCCAATCAAAGTAAGCCGCCTCGACCTCCGGCTGATTAAGCATCGCGAACAGCAGGAAATCATGGAGCGAAGCGTTCGTGTCGAGCTTGGGTAGCGGAGGCCGTTCACCTGTCGGACGGTAGCTTTGTTCGACAGTTGCCTGTGCCTGCTGCGCGCGCCTTTCGCCGTCAGTCCGCACCCCCACGCAACCCGTCAGCAATGCCACGCCCGCGATGGCGGAGGCGGCCAGAAGCACCGGAACGGTGACGCGATGTGAGACTAAATTCACTTACAGCCTCACTTTCGCCCCGAGTGGCATTTATTGGGCGTGCCCTTGGCACTTACTTCACGCAGGACGTTCTGGCCGTATTCCCGGCGGTAATACACACGCACAGTCTGTCCTTGCTCAATACCACCCTGGGCGCAGCCGCCTCGGTGCGAGAACCGCGTGCCGTCGTTCCATACGAAGCTCTTTGGTGCGGCTCCGGGCTTCGGTTGGATCGAGATGGAACGATTGACGCAATCAATCACCGTGACCACGCCTGTTTCCAGGTGAGCGGTGGGCGGAAAAGCACGGGCCTCCGGAGTCGCGGCGAGCAGCGTGCCCGCCGCGAGGACGATGAGGGCGAGTCGGGTTTTCATGGTCAACCTCAGTGGTTCACTTGCCCGGCTCCATCAACTTCGAGGCTCCGCCCTTGGCCGTGCCGGGAGCCGACCCGCGTGACAACGCGGGGTAAAGCTCGCGCATCCGTGGACTGGACAGGATGGCCGAGTTCTTCTCCACGAGGGGCGCGATGTTGAACATCGGGGCCTCGCTCGGTGCCGCCGACCGGGACAGCTCCGGGAATTGCTCCAACATGCGCGGGCTGGCGGCGAGAGCCCGGTTCTTCTTCACCGCGGCGAGCGCGGCATTATCGGTCGTCTCCTTGCAGCAGGCTTCCGTGCGGGTGACGGGAGCGCGAGTCAGCCAGGGGAAGGCTTCCTTCGCGCGCGGGCTGGCCGCGATGGCGCGGTTGTTCACGGCATCGGCGGGGCTGAATACCTGCCCGGAACTCGTCGAGATGTTCAGGGCCAGAGCTGCGGCACCCACCGCAAGCAGATACAGTCTGTTTTTCGTTTTCATGTTCAGTTCTCGGTTGCGGCAGCGAATGAACTCGCCGCCATTGTTCGGTTTTGGTTTGTGATTCGATTAAGCGCAGCACGCCTGTCGTTGTGTGGGAGCATTTCGGGTCGCTGCCCTCCGGCTGGCGGTTGGCGTTGGCCCGGCGGAGCGGGCGGTGGCGACGGGCTTGTGAGCCTCCACCACCAACACCGCGTTCGCGGTGCCGTATGAATTCGGAATGAGGTCGGTCGCCGCCGGATCGTCCACCCATTGGCCGTCCACGACGAATCGGTATTCGTAGCGACCTGGAGGCAGCGCGAGTTCCTTGGCCCACTTGCCGTCCTCCAGCCGGATCATCGGCGTGACGGTCGGGTGCCAGTCATTGAACGAGCCGGCGATGCAAACTTCATGCGCGGTCGGGTGCGTCAGCGCGAGGCAAACGCACCCGGCTCGACCAGTGGCTCCTTTCGCGGCGGCATTGGCTTTGGTTTTCATGGCGATGGTTCCTTGATGGTTGCTGGCTGGTTACTTCACCGGAGCGACCTCAAACTTCTTCTCCATGCCCTTGGTCGCGGCGATGCCACTCTTGCTGGTCGAGCAGCAGGCGAGGCTTTCCGCGCCACAACTGGTGCAGGTGTGAACGGCCGTCATCGTCGTCGCCTTGCCGTGGCCCTTCAAAACCCAGGTATTCCCGCAGCCATCGCACTCATGAGTGGTGACATTCTTGGTGGGGACACCGCCAGCGAGCAACGCGCGCGCGCCCGCGCCCTTGGTGGGCACGTTGTCTTTCACTACCACGACGCGATCCGTGCATTTTGCGCACGACATCGGCTTGTAATCGCTCGGCGCGGATTTCGGTTCGACCAATGTGCCACTCAACCGGAGCAGCCGGGTCGCGCCCTTCTCTTGCGCGTTCGCCATGCCGGCAACGCCAGCCAATAGCGCCAAGGCGATGGTCATCCCGCACAGGCGGGCCAGTGTGTTGATGCGATTGATTTTCATAGTGTGCCTTTCTTTGTTTGTTGGTTTGTTGTTCACGAACGTCTCGCGTTCATCCCTTGCTACGCCTGCACCCCTCTCGTTCCCTTGAGCTTCCTTTGCCGGAACCTCACCCGATCTTGATGTCGCTTGCTGATGAGGGGGGAAGGGAACCGAAGCGGCGGTGGCGACGTCACTCACCGCTTCGGTGCGGGGCGCGGCTTACTTTTTTTCCTTCTCCATTCCTTTCGTCGCGGCGCTGCCGGGCTTGGTCGCGCAGCAGAAGGCCGAGTCGTCGCCACACGCTTTGCAGGAATGCTTCAGGACCATTTCCTTGCCCTTGCCGTGGCCAGTGACCTCGATGGTCGAGTTGCAGCCGGCGCAAGCATGGGTGCCGATCAGTTCCTTCGGCTGGCCGCCTTCCATGAGGATTTGCGCTCCTTTCACGCCCTGCTTCACCCGCGTGACATACACCGTCTTGCACTTGGCGCAGACCATCGCAAACGTGTCGTCCGGCTTGAGCGCGTCAGCCTGCGCCTTGGTCTCGATCTTGTTCAGCATGAGCAGGTGTTCCGCGCCCTTCATGGGCTTCATCTGCTCGGCCGCGTTGATGTTTCCGGGCAACCAGGCTGCGAGGGCGATTGCCATCGCAATCCCGGTCCCGATGATGTTGTTCTTCACTGCTTTCATTGTTTGTCCTGTGGTTTGGTGTGTTGTTGTTTCTGCATCGGGCCAACCGGTGCGTTGCCCCGAAATCTGGTTGCGAGCGCGCGTGCTCATTCGCCCTCCGCGCCTCCGGGTCCGCCCTTCTTCAGTGATCCGCGAACGACCTCGATCAATCGTCCTGGCCCGTCCTGTTTGGCGACGAAGGCTGACGCCCCGGCCGCGCGGGCCAGCCGTTCGGTGCGTTGCACGTCGAACATCGTCGTGGCGACGACCGGCAACGTCGGAGCGTGGGCGCGGATGGCCTTGATGAAATCCAGCCCGCTGGAGGACTTGAGTTGGATGTCCGTGAGCACGATGTCGGGCTGCACGGACACCACGGCAGCGTAAGCGGCCTGTGCATCCTCGGCCTGCCCGCAGACGGTCAGATCCGCCTCGCGCTCGATGGCCTCGATGAGACTGCGGCGCATCAGCGGATGGTCCTCAATGACGAACACTCGTTTCTTCATGCTTCTGATCCCGGCTCGACGGGCGCGACTGCCGCTGCGCTGGGTGCGGCGACCGCGACCGGCGTCCGGTGGAGTTGAAGTTTGTTGGCACTGCACATTCATTCACGCGGGTCCATTATGGCCGACGTGAAGGCGCGCGGTATTGGCAGGGAAGTCGTCCGCGCGTAGGGTTGCGAAGACGCGACGTATAAGCGAAATGCTTACGGCGTTGAAGGACGCGAAGGCGAGGTGGGAAGGTGTGGCTGGACGCAGTGGCTATAAAGCCGCTGCTGCCGTCGGAATAACCGGCTTAGAAGCTCGTGATACGTTCTCGGTTAAGCCGGAAGGCTTTTGAATCCATTACCATTCTGAACCGCTCGGCGTGAAGGTGTTGGAGTTCGGGCCGCCTCAACAGCTTGTTTATTTCCGCTTTAATCTCGAAAGAAGCCCTCTGCCCAACAGTGACCGAGCGTATCCACTCAGGTTTTACCGTGAGGAGGTGAATTGGCCTTCCGCCGTCGGTTTGCACCGTTGTCGTCTGGTGCAAAGGCACAACCAAACGATACTCAGCCTCGTTCTCCCAATGCCGGCTCTTCCTGCGCGCGAGCACCACGACTTGGGAGATTTCATCTGCGGCCGGTGGCTCGGAAACAACGCGGTCGCTGTCGTATTCCACCTTGAAGAAACCAGCCCCGCAAAACAAAGGAGCGGCAGGATCAAACTCCAGCATGATGCCGTGGCTGTATGCGGCGTAGTGCGCCCACATCAGCATGTCATCTGGCACCGCGCTAAAGCAAACGATGCCGTATCGTTGGCTGACTGTTGAACGAACGGTCTGCTGTGCAACGTAGTTCAAGTCCGATTGGCTGGACTTTAATCCAAGAACGACTTCGGCAAGGTCATTGCCCAAAGCG
>Ga0315912_10003690_pt1 | contig 15015 bp, 12 predicted proteins | sample VfabasoilMG_FD_204469 | JGI IMG/M metagenome (GOLD analysis project Ga0315912, IMG submission 204469) | Garden soil microbial communities collected in Santa Monica, California, United States - V. faba soil | ecosystem: Environmental > Terrestrial > Soil > Garden | place: USA: California... | reverse complement strand
GCGTGAGCGCGTTCAGAAACGATGAAGCGATCGAGCTCTTCAAACTGGCCGCGCTTCTGGACCAGGAATTCGCGATGGCCTATGCCCGAATCGGCTACGCGCTGGGCGTGCTCGGCACCGATCAAGACAAGGCGCAGCCCTACCTGACCAGGGCGTATTCGCTCGGCCATCGCTTGAGCCACAAGGATCGCTTGCAGGTTGAATCCTGGAACGCGCTCGTGCATTTTGACTACCCGTTGGCGGCAAGGTCATTGGCGGAGTTGGTTCGGACGTATCCCATGGACGTCGAATCGTACGCGCGCCTGGGCGTGTTGTTGACCGGCGACCGTAAATACGAAGAAGCCCTGCAGGTGTTCGGGCGAGGCCTGGCTGTCGATCCCGACAACGCGGATTTGTGGAACCGCCTCGGCGGCACGTATGGCGACATGGGCCGCTCGCAGGATTCCATCAACGCGCGTCTGAAATATGTGGCGCTGCAACCGTTGGAGGCCAATGCGTATGACAGCCTCGGCATGTCGTATCAAGCCGGAGGCCGCTACGACGAGGCCGTGGCGACATATCAGCGCGCGCTCGAACTGAATCCCAGGTTCAACTTCGCACTGATTCATCTGGGCAACACGTTCGTGCAGACCGGACAGTACACGGAGGCGATCGCCGCATTCCGTCGGTACCTGCAGGACGCGACATCAGACTTCGAAACCCGGCGTGGGTATCGCAGCCTGGCGGTCGTGGAACTTCGTCGCGGCCGATTGACCGACGCGCTGGCATTCGCTCGAAAGGCCGGCGCCGATCTGCCGCTCACCATCACGGAAGCACGCATTCGAATCGCGATGGGTGAACCTCCGGATCGAATCGCTGGACTGCTCCGACCGCCCCCGGCCGGGCCCAATCGTGGTTCTCGCCTTGGCGAGCGCGCCTGGCACAACGTTCAAGGCCTTCTGTCATTGAAACGGGGCGCTGCGGACGAAGCCCTCGGGCACTTCCGTTCGGGCGTTCAAGACCGACCCGCGAATGCTGAACCAGAACCGTTGGAAGACATGCTCGCCACCGCCTATCTGGATCTCGGACGGTATGACGACGCCATCGGCGAGTTCGACCGGATTCTGAGGATTAATCCAAGGTATCCGCTCGCGCACTACCGGCTCGGCCTGGCCTACGAAAAGAAGGGCCAGCCGGCACTGGCGCGCCGGTCGTACGAGCAGTTTCTGGTCGCCTGGTTGAAGGCCGACAAGGACGCCCCCGAACTGGTGAAAGCCCGCGAGCGGATCGCCGCCCTGCAATAATCCCAGCGAAAATCGCATTCGGCGCCTTTCGTCAGAATTTCGGCTGAATTACGGGACTTCAGATCGGCTGCCCGCGCACTCTTGCCCGCGGAGGTACCGTTCCAATGAAGACCCTGTCGCAGCAACTGAAGCTCGCGCTTCTCACCGGGCTGGTTGGCGGCGTTGCCGTGCTGATGGCGCAACCGCAACCGGTCGTGTTCGCTCAAACCGCAACCCCAGGCACCTGGGAATTCTCGAAAATCGAACAGTGGACAAGGCCCATCACGATCCCCGCCGCGCCCGGTGCGGGTTCGATGGTGATCTCGAACATCCGAAAACTCGACATCGCCGGCGCGGACATCGATCTCAAAATCAACAGAACGACCGCGATCTGCGCGACCGGCGGATCCGAATTGATTCGCGTGCAATGGTCGTTCCCCGACTCGATTCAGACGTTGCGGCCAGGACAGCTGCTTGCAATCCCAATCCACGTCACGCCAAGTGAAAGTGCCGAGTGCAACCTCGCCGCAGCCTTTCGCAGCGAACTCGCGGTGAGATGGAGCGACGAAGGTGGCGTGGGTTACGTGCCTCCGGACGTCTGGAAGACGTTCTGGGGCGTGTTCTCGCACCGTCCAAATCCAGTTCCGGCGGGCGCTCGCAACAGTTACACACCCTCGTTTCCTGAGGGGCGCGCCGGAACGGGTTACATCCAAATCAACGTGAACACACCGGACGCGCAGTCGCCGCAAAGGGGCGTGTTTGGCTTTACTTATGGCGCAGGCAATGCGACCGGCCGATCGGAAGAGATGGTCACATTTGGCTACACCTACAACTACGTCCGGGCAGGTGCGCCGAAGCCGCCCACACCATCGCCGACTCCGACGCCAAACCGATCGATGTCGCTTGAGGCGAAGCACTACCGCGTTGATCGTGGCGAGACGATTCAGATTCCGATCTATCTGAACTATGGCGACGACATTGCGAACCTGAACTTCACGGTCGGGTACGACCCGAACGTCGCTCGTCCCGAAGGCAACGCCGCCAAAGGCAACATGCTGAGCGGCTCGCTGTTTTCGTCGAACGCGGCCGAGACCGGCTTGTTCCGCGGAGCCTTCGCCGGAACGACTGGCGTCTCAGGCACCGGCACCGTGGCGTACATTCCGTTCAAGGCGAACGGACCTGCTGGATCGAAGACGCCGCTGACGCTCGCCGTGAGCACCATCAACCAACCAGCCGGCAGGATTCCGACCATCGCCGTCATTCACGGATCGATCACGATTGCCGGCATGCTGCAGGGCGACTGCGACGGCGACGGAAAACTGAGCGCGATCGATGCGCTGTGCGCGCTCGAAATGTCAGTCAAGCTCATTCCGGTGAAGATGGTCCTCGACATCGACCGGACCGGAGACGTCACCTCGCGCGATTCAACACTCATTCTCCAGGGGATCATCCGTGAAAAATAGGGCCCTTTCTTGCCTCGTGGTACTTGGACTCACGACGGTTGCCTTCGCCGTCTCCGTACGGGCGGCAACCATGACGCTGAAGCTGCCGCAGATGGAAGGTGCGACTGGTTCAACGGTCGACGTGCCAATTGACGTGGCGGGCGCCGAGAAAGTGGGCGCGCTGCAATTCGAAATCGTCTACGACTCAACCGTGCTCGAAGCCGAGGGGGCCACAGCCGGCTCGCTCGCGAGCGATTCACTGGTCGAGGTAAAAACCGACAAGCCGGGGCGGCTCTTCATCGCGTTGGTCACGACGAACAGCATCAACGGAAGCGGAACGGTGGCGACCGCCAGGTTCAACGTCATCGGCGAGGTGGGTAAGACGACGACACTCGAACCCGCTGCGGCCGCTGCGTGGGAAGGCATCAACCACCGCGAGGTGCTGATTACTCCAGTCGTTGGTCAAATCACAGTCACCGGAGCCGCGACCAAATGGTGGCTCTGGGTAGCGATCGCGGTCGGGATCCTCGCGCTACTGGCGCTCGTCGTCAGACGCCGCAAAGGGTAGCAACAACTCGCGCTGCAGCGAACGGCGGTTGTTGGCGGTGCGGGGCCGCAACCGCCGCGCAAGCCTCCCGAGTGCTGTCTACGATACTTCTACTTCACGCGTGGGGGGCAGGCGAGTAGAATCCTGCCGAATGTCCCTGTCCCCGGGCGCCCGGCTAGGTCCTTATGAAGTGATGGCCCCGCTGGGCGCAGGAGGCATGGGCGAGGTGTACCGGGCCAAGGACACCCGGCTCGATCGCATCGTCGCGGTCAAGATTCTTCCGCCGCACGCGGCTGCCGATCCGGAATTCAAAGCACGCTTCGATCGCGAAGCGAAGACGATTTCGCAGCTGAACCATCCGAATATCTGCGTGCTCTATGACGTCGGCGAGGCGTCCGGCGCCTCGTACCTCGTCATGGAGCTGCTCGAAGGGGAGACGCTCGCCGCGCGGCTGCAGAAGGGCGCGCTGCCGACCGACGACGTGCTGCGCATTGCGGGCGAGATCGCTGACGCACTGGACAAGGCGCATCGCAAGGGCATCGTCCATCGCGATCTGAAACCCGCGAACGTCATGCTCACGCCGACCGGCTCGAAGTTGCTCGACTTCGGACTCGCCAAGACCGGCGTCGTCTCCACGAGCACGATCGAGACGCAGCTCGCATCATCGTCTCAACTGAACCCGTCGCTGAGTCCCGCCGGAACCGCGGGCGGGCCGCCGCTCACGGCGAAGGGCACCATCCTCGGCACCTTTCAATACATGGCGCCGGAGCAGATCGAGGGCGATCTCGCGGACGCGCGCACCGACATCTGGGCGTTCGGCTGTGTGCTCTACGAAATGGTCACTGGCAGGCGCGCGTTTGAAGCGAAGAGCCAGGCGAGCCTGATCGCATCGATTCTCGAGAAACATCCGGCGCCGATGGCGGAGCTGCAGCCGATGACGCCGCCCGCGCTCGGCCGCGTGGTCCGCACGTGCCTCGCCAAGAATCCCGATGATCGTTTTCAGACGGCGCACGATCTCGCGCTGCAACTCGACTGGATCGAGGAGGGCGGGTCGGCGGCAGGATTGCCGGCGCCCGTGCTGGCGCACCGCAAGCGTCGCGAGCGAACCATGTTCGCCGGCATCGCTGCGGTGCTGGCGATCGCCGCGGCCGCGATCGCATGGTTCCTGAAGCCGGCGCCCGCCGCCCAGGCCGGTGTCGTCGGCCGCTTTGTCGACATCCTTCCGGACGAGCAGTCGTTCACACGCGGCGGCCGCCGCGTGATCGCCATCTCACCTGACGGATCGAAGATCGTGTACGTGGCGAATCAGCAGCTGTATCTCCGCAAGTTGAACGAGGCGACCGCCGCGCCGATTCCGGGCACCCTGACAAATCCAGCTGAACCGGTGTTTGCGCCGGACGGCGCGTCCATCGCGTTCTGGGCCAATGGGCTGAACGCCGCGGGTGACGCCACCGGAAAGATCTGGCGCGTACCCCTGACCGGCGGGACGCCGACTCCCGTGTCCGACGCGCCCGCCCCATACGGTATGAGCTGGACGGGCTCGCGAATCTATTTCGGCACGTCGGCGGCCATCATGGCCGTGCCGGATACCGGTGGCACCCCAACGGAACTGGCGAAAGCGGATGCCGAGAAGAAAGAACGCCTCGGCCATCCGCAGGTCACGACCGATGGCCGGCACGTGATTTTCGTCGTGAACCTGCCCAACAAGGGCTGGGACAGCGCGCAGATTGTGGCGCAAGACGTGGCTTCCGGCGAGAGGCGCGCGCTCGTGTCCGGCGGTACCTCGCCGCGCCTGCTGAAGTCCGGCTATCTCGTGTTCTATCGCGAGAACACGGTGTTCGCTCAGCGGTTCGACGAACGGACGGCCACCCTCAGCGGCACGGCGGTGCCCATGGTCCTGAAGACATCGTTTGCGTCATTCAGCGGAGCGGCAAATTTCACCGTTTCAGACTCTGGCACTCTTGCGTACGTTGAAGGCAGCGGCGATGACGTACTTGAGCTCAGGTGGGTCGACCGCAACGGGAAAGCAGAACCGATCGCGGGAGCGCCGAAGCGCCGCTACTTCGATCCACGCCTCTCGCCAAATGGAGCGATGATCGCGACGGCGACCCGCGACGACTCACCGGACATCTACGTGTGGGACCTGCGACGCAATGTTGAGACCCGCGTGACACGCGATGAACCTCGCGATACGACGCCGCTGTGGCTCGACGATCGCGAACTGCTCTTCGGGTCTGAGCACGACGGCGATCTCGACCTGGCCCGTCGTCGCGTCGATTTGACGACTGAACGCACGCTCGTCGCCGCGATACCCAAGACGGGCGAGGTGCCGACGTCCGTGACGGCCGACCACAAGACCGCGATCGTCTCGATTTATCCAGGCGGCACTCCGCACATGGCTCTCTATTCGCTCGAGAAGCCAGCGGCGCCGACTCTGATGTTCGGCGCGTCGTATACAAGCCATAACGGCACGATCTCACCTGACGGGCGGTGGCTCGTCTACGAGGCGCGCGAGGGCGATCGGACGGAGATTTACGTGCGGCCGTTTCCGAACATCAGCGACGGGCGTTTTCAGATCTCGCAGGGCGGCGGCAATGGGCCCGGCTGGTCGCGCGACGGTAAAGAGCTGTTCTACGTGGCCGGTACTGGTCAGACGGACCGTTTCCTGGTGACGGTGCGCGTCAAAACGGCAGGCGGCACGACGTTCGACTGGGACCCGCCGGCGAGGCTCTTCAGTTTCCAGCCATATCAGCGTTCGCAGCAGCGGGGCTTTGATCCGACGCCGGACGGCAGTCGATTTGTCGTCGTCGCCGATCCCGCCATAGGCACGACGGGATCACGCACATTGATCCGCTACGTGACCAGCTGGACCGAAGAATTGCGCGAGCGCGTGAAGTAGAGCGCGTGTGATCAAGAGACTCTGGTCCGCCGTCTTCGCGCTCGCGCTGCTGGCGGCGCCAGCGGCGCAGCAGCCGCCCTTCGACATTCTGATTGTCAACGCGCGCGTACTCGACGGGTCCGGCAATCCGTGGATTCGCGCGGACATCGGCATTCGGGGCGATCGGATTGTCGCGATGGGGAAACTTGCTGGCGCCCCGGCGGCAGCGCTCATCGATGCGAAGGACCGGTACGTCACGCCCGGATTCATGGACGTGCATTCGCATGCCTCCGGAGCCCTGGCGGGCATGCAGTTGCGCGAAGCACGTCCGCTTCTGGCGCAGGGCGTGACGACCATCGTCGGCAATCCGGACGGCGGTGGGCCTGTGGACCTGGCGGCACAGGCCAGGCAGCTGACGACCGCCGGACCGGGTGTGAACGTGGCGCTTCTGATCGGCCACGCAAGTGTGCGAAATGCGGTGATGGGGCAGTCCCAGCGCCGCGATCCGACGCCGAACGAGCTGCAGAAGATGCGCGCGCTCGTGCGTCAGGCGCGGGTGGACGGCGCATTCGGATTGTCGAGCGGCCTCTTCTACCAGCCGGGGCGCTTCGCCAAAACCGAAGAGGTCATCGCGCTGGCGCGGGAGGCGGGTGGCGTTTATACGAGTCACATTCGGGATGAAAGCACCTACGACGTGGGCGTCATCGCGTCGGTAGATGAAGTGATTCGCGTCGCGGAAGAAGCCGGCGTCGCGGGCATCGTGAGCCACATGAAATGTCTGGGTCCCGATAGTTGGGGCATCAGCACGACTCTGGTGGCCAACATCGAGAAGGCGCGCGCCCGAGGCGTGCAGGTGTTCGCCGATCAGTATCCGTACGACGCGTCATCGACGAGCCTTCAGGCGGCGACCATGCCGAATGACGGCGCCGCGAGCGCGGCGGAGGCGATGAGCAATCCGGTGGCGAAGGAGAAGTTCCTCGCAATCGTTCGCGAAAACGTGCGACGCCGCGGTGGCGCCAGGGCGATCGTCATCGCATCGGGCCGCGGAGCGGCGGGGCTGGCCGGTCAGAATCTCGAACAGATCGCCGCGGCGCGGAAGGTGACGCCTGAGCAGGCGGCCGTGGACATCGTGATGGCGGGCGGCGCATCGATCATCTCATTCAATATGTCCGAGGACGACATCGCCACGATCATGCGCCAGACCTGGACGATGGGATCCAGCGACGGCGATCTGACGGCGCCGGGTCCAGGTGTGATCCACCCTCGTAATAATGGATCCGGGGCGCGCCGCATCAGCCGCTACGTGCGCGAGCGTGGCACGGTCTCGCTCGAACATGCCGTCCGGACGATGACGAGCTTGCCCGCGCGGGTGTTCGGTTTCGAGGATCGCGGCGAGATTCGCGTAGGCGCGTTCGCGGACCTCGTCGTGTTCGACCTGCAGCGCGTGCAGGATCGCGCCACGTATGAACGCCCGCACGAACTGTCCGAGGGATTCGACTGGGTCATTGTGAACGGCCAAATCGCGCGCCGCGAAGGCGAGTTCACGGGCGTCAGAGCGGGCCGCGTGTTGAAAAAGTAGTTAGAATTTCTCCATGCGAGCTCTTCCAGGGCGCGACGTGTTGATCGTGCTGATGGCTCTGCTATCCACGCTGAACCTCTTCGGTCAGGGGATCGAACCCGGCGTTCAGGCGGCGCCGTCGCTCATCGATAAGCGCATCGCCGAAGCCGAAGCCGCAGGTGCGAAACATCCGCACGTCAAGACGCCAGACCCGTACCCCCGGAAGTGCAATGTCATTCGGCCAGAACAGATCGTGTTTCCGACGGGCAAGGCCGTCGAGCCGTATATCTGGTCCGGCGATTTTGATGCGGCTTCAATCTCGTTCGGGTGGGACAAGACGTACGAGCAAGCCAAAATGCCGTTGCGCGTCCTCTATCCCGGCGCCATCGGGAACGGCCTCAAGATCAATCTGATCCGGCTGGATCCGCCCGAGAACGTGTACGCGCCGCCATTTACGCTGAACGACTTCAACGCGTCGACGATTGGCGGTGGAGAAAAATTCTTCGCGTCGTGGCCGAAGTTTCCCACGCCAGGCAAGTGGATGATGATCCTGACCGCCGGCAGCAACTGGGGCTGCTTCGTGCTCGATAGACCTGTGACATAGCGTTTCGCTTTCCAGACAGAAGACAGTCCCTCTGGTCGTGCCCGCGGCGCGCGCGCCAGTAAGCCGCGCGTTCGCCTTACTTTCCGATCAGTCGCAGTCTCGCTTTGTCGACTTCGTCGAAAAAGAGCTGCAGCCGATCGGCTTTTCCGTCGGGGTCCGTGAAGTTGAAGGCCTTGCCCTTCTTGGCCTTCACGCGCAGGTTCTTCTGGATGTAATCGACCGAGAACGTTTCGAGATCGGTCAGCGCCACCGTAAACCCATCATCCTTATTGGTCGTGTTGTAGGTCAGGCCCTGCGGCGTAGCGCGGAGTGTCCCGTTGCATGAACCCATGGCGTGTTTGTGGACGACGGCGAGGGTAGCGTCGAGACGGACTTCCTTGAACTTATAGGTGAGGGTCCGCGTGCCGGGTGTGACTTCGATGGTCTCGGCGAATCCGTCATAGCCGGCCGCTGACAGCTTGAGTGCGTGTGTGCCGGGCTTGACGTCATGCGCAGTGACCGGCACGGTGCCGATATAGACGCGATCGATGAAGACGCTGGTGTCCGGCACGTCGCTTTCAAAGACCAGCGTGCCCGTGACGGGCGCGGCGTCGGGCGTTGGTGTGGGCGTTGCCGCCGGCTTGGCCGCGGACGGTGTCGCAGCGGGTTTCGGCGCATCAACGGGCGCCGCGGTTGGTTTCGGTGCGGCGACGATTGGCGCGGGTGACGAAACCGGAGCTTCGGGCGGTTGCATCAAATAGATCGCGCCTGCGATGCCCAGTACCACCAGCACGCCAACGCCGAGAATCAGGCCAACACGGTTCTGCGCCACACCGATATTCTATCCACACTGAAGTACACTGCCGCGTCATGAGCATTCCTTCTGAAGTGTGGCTTCGCGGATCGATGCCGGGCATCCCGGCGATGCTGCTGCCCGTGGCGCATGCGTTGATTCAGGCGCAGGAAGATGTCCAGGCCGCAGCCGCCGGCATTTCATCGGACGCGCTCTGGCGACGACACAACGGCGCCGCCTCGATAGGCTTTCATCTGTTGCACCTGGCCGGCGCCACGGATCGTTTGTTCACCTACGCCCGCGGCGAGATGCTGAACGACGATCAGAAAACGTTTGCGCGCGGCGAGGGGCAGGAACATGGCGACAAGGATGCCGCGGCGCTGCTGGCGATGGTCGCGGCGCAGATGGAGCGCGCGATGGCGCAGCTCCGCGCCACGGACCCGAGCACCCTCCTCGACGAGCGCAAGATCGGCCGCGCGGGCTTGCCGTCCACCGTGCTGGGCTGCCTGTTCCACGGAGCCGAGCACGCCGCGCGTCACGCCGGGCAGTGCGTGACGACGATCAAGCTCTTGGGGTCAAACCCGAAGGTCTGACCCCCGAGTCTGACCCCGAAGCCGCCCCCGAAGCCGCCCAGCAAATTACGGCCAAGAGCTCTTCGGATTACAGATTTCGATACCAGCTCCGACCCCCGGGTCTGACCCCCGGGTCTGACCCCCGGGTCTGACCCCGGCGTCAGACCCAACCCTGCAGTTTGCGTCCCGAGGGGCGCAAGCACATAATCCGACCGGATCAGCCCTATGGAAATCTACTGGTGGCATTGGCTCGTGTTGGGTCTGGCGTTGGCCGTCGCGGAGATGGCCTCGTCGGGCGGGTTCTACATCATCTTTTTTGGCCTTGGCGCCCTCATCGTCGGCGGGCTTGCGGCCTTTGGCCTGGCCGGTCCCGTCTGGATGCAGTTGCTCCTGTTCTCCGTCCTGTCGGTGGGGGGGCTGGCCGTCTTTCGGGGCCGTTTGCTGCGCGCCGTGCAACCGAATCCTCAGGCCCCGATGGTCGACGCGCTCGTTGGTGAGATTGCGATTGCCGACGAAGACGTGCCGGCCGGCAGCGTCGGGCGCGTGGAACTGCGCGGGACCACGTGGTCCGCGCGCAACGAGACCGGCGTGTCGCTCAGCCGCGGGGCGCGCTGTCGCGTGACCCGCGTGGACGGTCTGATGCTGTACATCGTGCCTGAAGGAGTCCGCTGATGGAGATTGGTCCTGGCGTTATCGTCCCCGTCGTTCTCGCGTTCGTCGCGCTCATCATCGTTGCCAAGACCGTTGTCGTCGTCCCGCAGCAGAGCGCGTTCGTCGTGGAGCGACTCGGCCGGTTTGCGGATGTCAAACAGGCCGGCTTGCACTTCCTCGTACCGTTTCTGGATGTGATTCGGTACCGGCACTCGCTGAAGGAGGTCGCGATCGATATCGCGGCGCAGGTCTGCATCACGCGCGACAACGTGCAGGTCGGCGTGGACGGCATTCTGTATCTCAAGGTCCTCAATCCGGAACGCGCGTCGTACGGGATCGCGGACTACGTCTTCGCGATCACGCAGCTGGCGCAGACGAACCTGCGCAGCGAGATCGGCAAGATTGATTTGGACAAGACGTTCGAAGAGCGCATCCACATCAACATGCAGGTCGTGCAGGAACTGGACAAGGCGTCCGAGGCCTGGGGCGTGAAGGTGCTGCGCTACGAGATCAAGAACATCACGCCGCCGCACGACGTGCTGGCCGCCATGGAAAAACAGATGCGCGCCGAGCGCGAGAAGCGCGCCGTGATTCTGACGTCGGAAGGCGAGCGCGACGCGGCCATCAACAAGGCCGAAGGCGAGAAGCAGCAGGTCATCAAGGCCTCGGAAGCGCGGCGCCAGCAGCAGATCAACGAGGCGGAAGGCCAGGCGTCGGCCATTCTCGCTGTGGCCAAGGCCACCGGCGAAGGCATCCGGCAGGTCGCCGAAGCGATCAGCAAGCCGGGCGGCATCGAAGCCACACAGCTTCGCGTCGCCGAGAACTACATCATTCAGTTCGGTGAGCTGGCCAAGAAGACGAACACCATGATTCTGCCGGCGAACGTGGCCGACACGGCCTCGATGGTCGCCACGGCGATGAAGGTGTTCCAGCAGACGAAATAGGGGACGGGCCCGTCCCCTACATCAGCCAGACCGCGACGCCGAGTGCGATCGCGATTAACGTCAGGCCGATCGCAGCCAGCGGCCTGAAGCGGCCACGGCCGACGACGGTGGCGATGCCCAGCTTCACGATCGTGTTGACGCCGATGCCGATGACGACCGCGCGCGCGGCGGCGTCGGCGACCACGGCGCTGGTGGTTGTCATGCGCGCCATGGACACCGTCAGCGCGTCCACGTCGGCCAGGCCCAGCAACGCGGCGGATCCGAAGAGGCCCTGTGTGCCGAATCTGGACTCAGCGAACGACACGCCCCACAAGACGACCTGAAACAGCGCGGCCATCTGCAGCGCGGCGCCGATTTGCAACGGATTGCGATCGCCATCTGGCTTGGCGGCATTGATCGGACGGCCGCGCAGTCCGGTCCACGTCAGCAACACCGCAATGGCGAACGGCGCGATGAATGCCGGCCAGAGCGCCGCGGCCAGGCGCGGCTCCAGCACGAGCGACGCGACCAGCACGCGCGGGAACAGCACCGCATTCGCACCGAGGACGCCCGCGGCCAGCGGCAGTCCAATCGTCGGATGATTGCGACTGAGACGCGAGAACGTCAGCGTCACCGAGGTCGACGACAACACGCCGCCGATCGTGCCGGCCATCGCGTACCCGAGCCCCGGGCCGACCGCCCGGCGCGCGAGGTAGCCGACGAAGCTCAATCCCGAAAAAAACAACACCAACGCCCACAGTTGCTGCGGGCGGACGCCGCCGAACGGACCAAACGGTCCCTGCGGCAGGATCGGCAGGACGACGACGGCCATGACCAGGAAGCGGACGGCGGCACGAATTTCCACGACGTCGAGTCGGCGGACCAGGTTGTGGAGTTGCCGCTTCTCGACGAGCAGCAGCAACGTGATCGCAATGATGGCCGACGCGACGCGTTCATAGCCCGCGCCAGCCAACACGCCCGCCGTGATCACGACAAACGCCGCGACTTCGGTGGTGCCGTCGACATCGCGCCGGCTCGCGGCTTGATACGCGACGATGATGAGGCCGCCAACACCGGCGAGCAGAATCACGGCGAGGCCGGTCAAGCCCGCGGTCCAGAGCCAACCCGAGAGTCCCGCGACGAGACCCATCAGCGTGAATGTCCGCAGGCCCGCGAACCGCGCGCCGGGTCCGTCAGCCTTGCCGCTCCATTGGCGCTCGATGCCAACCGCGAGGCCGCCGACCAGCGCCACGCCGACGCGGAGAATCGCGGTCAAATCAAACGGCATGCTCACGATGCATCAACCGTGATTCAAGGCCCAAACGCCGGAGGCCTTCTTCGAGCGCCTGCGGCGATCCCGCGAGACTCATGCGGAAGTGGCCGGGCGCTTCGAAGAAGCGGCCGGGCGCTATCGCGACGCCGTGGCGTTCGAGTAATTGCTGCCCGAACAATTCAAGGTCAGGTTGGCCGGGGATGCACGGGAACACGACCGAGCACGACGGCGGCTCCGGCAAGACAAATTGGGGATGCGCGAGAAAGAACTCGCGCGCACGCGCGACGTTGCCGCCGAGCAACGCGCGCGTGCGCGCCGCCAGTTGCGGGCGCACCGACCAGGCGATCGCCGCGAGGCGATCGGCTGGTCCGCTGCCCGCGTTGTCGACGACGTCGCGCGTGCGACGCAGACGCTCGGCTGTGGCCGGCTGGGCAATGGCCCAGCCGGACCGCAGCCCGGCCAGGCCGTACGACTTCGTCAGGCTCGACGTGACGATGACCGGTCCGCCGACGTGGACGGCGGACCGGGCGGTCTCGGGCACGCCGGCGACGAGACTTGCAGCGTCGAGATACACCTCGTCCACGAGCAGGTGCGCGCCGGCCGACCCGGCCAGCTGGGCGAGTTCGCCCAGCGTGGCCGGGTCGACGGCCACGCCGGACGGATTGTGCGGCGTCGTGATCACGATGAGCCGCGTGCGCGGCGTCATCGCGCGCCGCACATCGTCCACATCAATGCGGAAGCGATTGTCCGCGCGGCGATCGAAGCGATTGATGTTCGCGCCCATCAATCGCGCGGCACCAATCAGCGGGTCATACGTCGGCCGCTCGATCAGCACGTCGTCGCCGGCGCCGACGAGTGCGGCGACCGTGATGAAATTCGCACCCGAACATCCGCCCGCTTGAGCCACGCGCGCGGGATCGATGCCGTAGTGGGCGGCGATGGCCGCAATGACCGGCGCGTAGCCGTTGTCATTCGGCGCGCTCAGATCAATCAGATCGCGCGCACCCGGCAAGTCATTCAACGAGCAGTGCAGAAGATTGCTGCCGGCGAGATCGATCGTCGCCGGGTGGCGGGACTTGGCCCAGAGGAGGTACGGAGCAAGCGAGGTCTGCAGCATGTCTACTCGCTACCGCTCACTCCCTCGCGGGCGCCGGCTCGAAAAATACTTGAAGGTATAAAACACCGGGATGCCGGCCAGCAGCAGCAACGCGCCAACGGCGGATCGTGCCGGCGCTTGCTGGATGGTCGAGTACACGACCACCGCCGCGACCGCGACGAACAGGGCGGGGAGCCACGGATAGCCAGGCGTGCGGTAACCGGGTGCATTCCCCAGGCGCGGTCGAAGCACGAACAATCCGGCGACGGTCAGGCCGAAGAAGATCCAGTCTGCGAAGACCACCGTATCCAGCAGATCGCCATACTCGCCGCTGAAGAGCAACACGATGGCCCAGGCCGACTGCAGGATGATCGCCGCGCCCGGCGTGCCGTAGCGCGGATGCAGTTTGGCCAGCGTGGGGAAGAACGCGCCGTCGGCTGCCATGGCGTAGTACACGCGCGACGGCGCCAGCACCGCCAGGTTCAGGAACCCGAATGTGGAAATCGCGATCGCCGACGCAATCACGCGTTCGCCGGCCGCGCCGAACCAATGGCCGGCGGCTTCTGCCGCGGGCGTTGTCGTCGCCGCGAGACCGTCGAGTCCGAGCGTGCGCAGATACGCGACGTTCACGAGCAGATAGATCACGATGACCGTGAGCGTACCGAAGATGAGACTGCGCGGCAGATGCTTTTCGGGATCGCGCATTTCCTCTGCGACATAGTTGGCCACCTGCCAGCCACCGTACGCGAAGAGGATCGGAATCAGCGCCGCGCCGAACGTGAACGCGGTCGTCGGCGTCGCGTCCGCGCGACCGATGGTGAGCCACCCGGGCATCGCCGGCTGAAACCACGCGAACAGAATGAGGATGGCCAGCGCGGCGACTTTCAACACCACAAACACGTTCAAGACGCGGCTACCGGGCTTGACGCCGAGATAGTTGATGATCGAGATCAGGACGATGGCCGCGATGGCGACCGGCTGTGGTGACGCGCCCGCCGACCCGGCCAGGCGCAGGGCGTACTGCGCGAACGTGATCGCGACGGCCGCGATGGCGCCGGTTTCGATCAGGAACAGCAGCGCCCAGCCGTACAGAAAGCCGACGACCGGATGCCACGCTTCGCGGAGATAAACATACTGGCCGCCCGCGCGCGGCAGCAGACGGCCGAGCTCGGCATACGCAAACGCCCCGGCAATCGCGACGCCTCCACCCAGCGCCCACGCGGCCAGCACCTCAGCGGGTGTGTCGAGCGCTCGTGCGACCAGATATGGGTTGATGAAAATGCCGGAACCAATGATTCCGCCGATCACCACCATCGTGGCGTCGAAGGGACCTAGTTCCCGGCGGAAAGACACGGCGGTATGTTACTAAACAAACGTCCGCGAAGCCCGCGACGTAGGTGGGGCGCTGAGCGGCCGAGCGGCGGGAGCCGCGAGGAG
>Ga0315912_10003689_pt1 | contig 15016 bp, 14 predicted proteins | sample VfabasoilMG_FD_204469 | JGI IMG/M metagenome (GOLD analysis project Ga0315912, IMG submission 204469) | Garden soil microbial communities collected in Santa Monica, California, United States - V. faba soil | ecosystem: Environmental > Terrestrial > Soil > Garden | place: USA: California... | reverse complement strand
GTGCCAAGCCCGTACGTTGGCGCGCGCGCCGCTCAACTCAACCGTTAGAGCGCACAATGCGCGTTGTAGCAGTCATCATAGTCTTGGTTGCCGCACTGTCGTTCTATCTGGCGATGTTGGCCACCTGGTCGCTTGCTCACGATCCAACGCTCACACGCACTGGCAGGATCACCCGACTCTTGCTTGTCTGGCTAGTTCCTATTGCCGCGCCAGTAGCGATTCTGCGCGCCGCCGCAGAGCTCGTGCCGCAGAGCCTTCCGACGCCGGCACTCCTGTGGCCGGTGCGCTGGCTGTTGAAGGATCGGCCTCATCCGCCCGATGAGGGTTATCAGTCCTATGATTACAGCGACGCAGCTACCTCGGATCACTCTTCTGGTGACCACTGATGGTTGTGCGCTCTAACAAATCGCTGGAGCGGACGCGTGAACGATAAAGTACCAAGCCCAAACGTCGGCGTGCGCGCCGCTCAGCTCAACCGTTAGAAGGCATCAGATGCGCCGTCGCAAGGTTCTACAATCGCTAGGACTCACCGTTCTAGCGACACTCGTCCGTGCTGAGCAAAGCGACATGGCTAATCCACTCCAGAAGAAGTTCAAACTCCGAGCCGACCAAATCAAGAATCTCGTAAGACCAATGGGCGGCGCCCTAGCGACAGACCGCATCACGGTGGACGGCATGCCTGTGGGCTACATGTACAGAGAAGCGCCCGATCGACCCGAAGACAGCGGGTGGCGGTTCTTTGCGGGGGACGAGGACCAGGCGTATGTGGACGATGCCGCCAACACGAGCGTGTATGCGGTAAATACCATCGCCAACTATGACCCCGACATCATCAGCCACCTCGAGACGCCGGCTCCGTGCGCCTTCGAGAAGGTTCGAGGTACACACAAGTATCAGAGGGTCGAGCAGTGATGCCTTCTAACACCTCGCTGGAGCGGACGCGTGAAGGATAAAGTGCCAAGTTCTTACGTCGGCGCGCGCGCCGCTCAGCTCAACCGTTAGGTCGCAATGGGCACGGCAGCACCAGTCCAGTGTGAACGCTGCGCGAAGACGACCGATGTCGAGCTAAAGGACGTTGCGGTAGATGAGAAGGGGCTAAGTGTCTCGTTCGATTTCACCTGCAGTCATTGCGGGTTGAATAGGGCGTACCGTTCTCTGCCACCTAGTCAGGCCGGCGGCATACTTGGCAAGGTCAATGAGGCGGAGGAAATGGCTAGGCTTACTGGCCTGTCCGTTGAGAAGGTGAAGGCTTACGTTTATCCGCCGGACGTGATGGCCCAGGCCGACTTGGAGCGTCGAAAGATTGCCAGTGTCTCGGTTAAGTCCGAGCTAAAGATGTCTCGCCAACCATTCCCCGCGGAACAGGCGGGCTGGTGGAAGGTATATGTCCTCAGTTCCCGGCAACTTGAGATATGGTTCGCTCCATCAACCCGCGAATACCGCCTTGTTGAAACTGGTGGTGGCCATGAGCGGGTTGCTGATGTGGTTCATCTGGGCGAATTGCTTTTTCAGCGCTTTTCTATTGCGACCTAACACCTCGCTGGAGCGGACGCGTGAAAGATAAAGCGCCAAGCCCAAACGTCGGCGTGCGCGCCGCTCAGCTCAACCGTTAGGCAGCCTCATGTTAGCGCTAGAAATACGGATCAACGGTGAACTCAAGGCCATCTGTGGCGACGCCGCGCTCGAACATTTAATGGCGTGGCTAAGTGCGAAGCGCAATGGTGCGACGTCCGCGCAGGATTTCGAGTTCATTTTTCAATGCCAAGGAACTGTGCCTGTAGATGCGGAGACAAATGAAGGTCTTAAGTGGGTTCATGCGCGGGTGAAGTTTGGTGATGAGTTCTCGCTTCGGTTTGTTGAGGTCGAACACGCTCATCAGCCAATCGATCGTCAAAAGTATCCATCAAAGCCCAATCCCCCGGCTGCCTAACACCTCGCTGGAGCGGACGCGTGGAGGATAAAGTGACCAGACCATACGTCGGCGTGTGCGCCGCTCAGCTCAACCGTTAGATGCCAGCAGGAGATTTCTACCCGATTCGCGAGTTTGACGGCATCTCACTCGCGATCATGCCGCGCCCTCGCGCCGGAGATTGGCTAGAAGACGAAGTAGGGCAGTGGCATCGCGAAGGGCTCGGAACCGTTGTGTCACTTCTCGAACCTGCCGAAGTGTCAGAACTCGAACTAGCTTCGGAACCCAGCCTTTGCGTGAGTTGCGGAATCAAGTTCCTCTCATTCCCGATCCCTGACCGGGGTGTCCCCGCCTCTTCTGCCGCGTTTGACTCATTCCTCGCGCCAGTCGTCGAGACCCTCCGGGCCGGCGGCTCTGTGGGTGTGCACTGCCGAGCAGGCATCGGCAGGGCCGGCCTTACGGCTGCGTGCATCCTTGTGCGTGCCGGCATACCCTATCCACTCGCGTTTCCGGCCATCTCCAGGGCACGAAGAGTCAAGGTCCCCGACACGGAGCAACAGGAGTCATGGGTTCAAAGGTTCGCAGCTGCTGGCATCTAACAAATCGCTCGAGCGGACGCGGGGACGATAAAGTGCCAAGCTCAAACGTCGGCGTGCGCGCCGCTCAGCTCAACCGTTAGGCGGCGCGTTCATGACCGACGGCCCACTTGCGAATCTGGGAAAGCTTTCTGAGCCGTTAACTAAGCTTGTTGAGGCCGTATCGGCTGGGGTTGGTTCGCTGTACGAGCCCATCGGAATCGTGCGAAAGGCAAAAGCCGATGCACGCGCAGCGGTGATTCTCGCGAAATCACAGGGAGAGGTGGCGACGATTCAGCAGCGTGTCGCGGCCAGGCTTGAGCATCGCGAGGGGATGCGGCAAGAGAATCTGGAAAAGATTACTGCGATTGCCGCGTCGGAACTTCCGCGGAGCGTATCGTCTGAGCCCGTCGACCTCGATTGGACCATCCAATTCCTGGATCATGCACAAGACGTAAATGATGAACAGATGCAATCGCTGTGGGGAAGAATCCTCGCTGGTGAAGTGGCAAATCCAGGCACGTACGCCAAGAGAACGCTTGCGTTTCTACGATCACTCGAGAAATGGGAAGCCGAAGGATTCACCGAGTTTTGCTCGCTAGCTCTCGAAGACAAGAAGGGATGGCGCTTCGTCTTTCATGCCGACGCATATCACGAGCTTTACCGCTCGAAATTTGAAGATCGTGGCTATGAACAACACTTTGCGGCAATCGGCCTTCTTGCACCGACAACTGGTATGCCGAATCCGTCGGAGCTAAATGGTCGGGATGTCGAGTACTTCGGAATCAAGTACGGATTAGTTGGTCCTTCGAAGCCAGACCGCTCAAAGGGTATTGCGTCGCTCGAAATCGGACCCTCGATGCGGCAGTTCTCGGCAATAGGCCAGCAACTGGCGATCATCTCGGGCGCGGCTCCCATAGACGGATATATCGATAAGCTATCTGCATCAATGGACAAGGAGTACGGCGTTCGATTCGAGCGCTGCGCCTCCTACTAACAAATCGCTGGAGCGGACGCGTGATAGATAAAGTGCCAAGCCCACACGCCGGCGTGCGCGCCGCTCAGCTCAACCGTTAGGCACGAATGGTCAGCGGTGCGAAGTATCCGGACGCCATCGATCCCACTCAGGTTGGTGAGTATCCGGCTCTCAGCAAGGCAGGCGGAGGCTATGTTTGGGATGCGGTGCTTGAGTATCGAGTTTGGTGCCACCCGGAGCGAGGTACCGAAGACCATGACGACGGCAGTGACTACTACTACCCCTTCGCAACTTACGCTGAGGCGCTTGCCTTCTCTGAGGCTACGGCGGGCGCCGAGGAGCCCTTGGCGCTGATACGCCAAGATGAATACATAGATGAACCAACGTCAGGCGAGTATGTGCATAAGAAGGAGGTGCGGATCACGGAGTGGCCTGTGGAGTTCTTGTCTAGGCCACGGCGTACTCCCAGTACTTTCCCTGCCTTCCTTGCGCCCGACGCACCTGCAAATAGGTTGGAAATCCTGCGCGGTACCGCCAAACGAGATGACACCTGAGCAGGACTTGCGCGATTCGCGCCTAACAAATCGCCGGAGCGGACGCGTGAGGGATAAAGTGCCAAGCCCGGGCGTCGGCGTGCGCGCCGCTCAGCTCAACCGTTAGGTGCGCAGTGATGGCTGCCCGCAAGCTACGCAACATCCTTGGCCTAGTTGTCACAGCAGCATTGGCCTCGGCCACATCTGGGGCGGCCAGCTCAAAGTCACGGACCGTAATAGGCAAGCGCCTATCCGTTGAGTTTCCAGTCGCGCCGACCTGCGAACAGACCGAAATGGAAGCGCCTTGGGGAAAGGCATATCGGGAAGTTTGCGTCTACTTCGACGAATCAATCGGGCACGGCTTTTCGGCGGAACTGATGGCGTTACCCGAGAGCTATTTGCGTGCGCCGGCGATCGATCTACTGCACGGTGCTGCATCTGGTGCGGCTTCGAGTACCGATAGTGACATCATCAGCTCGCAAAATTTCGCAGTGGGAGGATTTCCATCCCTCGATGTGACGCTCTTTCCGCGTAAGAAGGGATACGTCGCGTTTTCGCGCTACATACTCGCCGAGAATGTTTTATTCACAATTACAGCGGATGGATACAAGAGTCGAGACATGCCTGAAGAAGTACGTGAGTTCTTCCAGTCGGCTCGTATTTTGTCTGGCAGCGCACCTAACACCTCTCTGGAGCGGACGCGTGAGAGATAGAGTGCCAAGCTCAGACCGCGGCGCGCGCGCCGCTCAGCTCAACCGTTAGGTTGCAAGATGGACGTCACCGGGCCGGTTAGGTTGGAGTACGACTCAGAGTCCTTCGCCATCGACGCCAGGACGGCACTCGAAGCAGAACAACCCTTCTTGTTCACGATTCGAGGCGCCGCTTGGGATCAATTAAGGCCGCATGTTGTTGCGGACGGGATTCCCCGATGGCCGACGTTGACGACACTACCGAAACTGCAATTGCTGGTAGTTATCCTGGCACTTGCAGCCGCGCACACTGCGCGTATTCGTGTGCAGTGTAGTGTTGACTTTGCGGAGGTGCTCGTCGATGAAGTTGGCGCGTTACATGTCGCGGATTGAGGACCGCAACTTAACGCCTCGATGGAGCGGACGCGTGAGGAATAAAGTGCCAAGCTCAAACGACGGCGTGCGCGCCGCTCAGCTCAACCGTTAGGCGACTTCGCCGCTCAATACACGCCATCTATCACTTCGCATACGACCATGGGCACCTGGGATCCAACAAGCTTTGGTAACGACACCTCGAACGATTGGGCGTACGACCTGGAGGAATGTAGCGACCTTTCGTACATCGAGCGCGCCTTGCAAAAGGTCATTGATGCGCAGGGCGGCAACGTCGGAGCCCGCTTAGCGGAAGAGGCGATCGCCGCTGCGGAAGTATTGGCGTGGTTGCTCGGGCGGCCATCGAAGATCGACGCCTATACCAAGAAGATCGCCACTTGGGTGGCTGCAAACCCGATCGCGCCAGCAAACGAAATTTCAAGCAAGGCACTAGCCGTACTCGAGCGAATTCTGCAACCTCCGTCAGAACTCCTCGACCTGTGGGAGGGTGATCCTCGTTGGCTTGTCGCGATGCAGGACCTTCGCTCACGATTGAAGCAAGGAGCTTCAAGCGCGGGTAGATAGTCGCATAACACCTCGGTCGAGCGGACGCGTGAGGGATAAAGTGCCAAGCTCAAACGCCGGCGTGCGCGCCGCTCAGCTCAATCGTTAGGTGGCGCGAATCTAGCGAATCACGAAGCTATCTCGACTTGCGCGCCCAGTAGCCGACGTTAGCGTTGGCACATGAAGGTTCGTGAAGTGATACGACTGTTGGAGCTCGACGGCTGGCGCCACGTACGCACCAGGGGCAGCCATAGGCAATTCCAGCACGCCGAAAGGCCGGGAACCGTCACGGTCGCGGGAAAACTTGGCATAGACATCCCTCCGGGTACACTCAACAGCATTCTCAAGAGCGCGGGCCTTAAGAAGTGAGAAAGGGACGAGTCATGGAATATCTCGTTGTCGTTGAGAAGGGTGGGTCTAGTTACGGCGCATACGTTCCAGACCTCCCTGGATGTGTCGCGGCTGGCGAGACTCGCCGTGAGGTTCTCAAGCTCATTCGCGACGCCGTCAAGCTGCACATCGAGGCACTGCGAGAATCTGGTCAGTCAATTCCCGAGCCGACGTCGAAGAGCGACGTGGTAAAGGTACGCGCCGCCTAACACCTCGCTGGAGCGGACGCGTGGAAGGTAAAGTGCCAGGTTCAAACGCCGGCGTGCGTGCCGCTCAGCTCAACCGTTAGGCGTCAGTATCACTGTCCGCGGCGAGAACCAGGCATGCCAGACTTCACCAAAGTTCGACACACACTAGCCGTCCTGGACTTGGCAAAGTCCACGGAGTACTACACATCCGTCCTTGGACTGAGCATCGATTTCACGGCACCCGGCTGGACATTTCTTTCTCGTGGCACCTTTCGCGTGATGCTCGGGGAGTGTTCGAACGCCATTCCACCATCAGAGCTTGGCGATCACTCATGGTATGGCTACGTAACAGTGACTGACGCCAACGCCTTGTTCGCCGAGTACCAGGCCGCGGGCGCGCACTTTACGCAGACGATTGCAGACAAGCCGTGGGGCATGCGGGAGTTTGGGGTACGCACAGTCGACGGCCATCGGATCATGTTCGGGCAGGAACTGTAGTACTTGCGTAACTGGATGCGTTGGCAGCGAGGGCGGCAGGGCACCGGCTACGACAAGCTCCTGATCCTGGTCAATCCGTTCCTGCTTCCATTCGATCTCTACCTGCTTCGCTTCCCGGACGGAACCGAGATTCCGCCGCACCGGGATCCGGTCACTGGAAGGCGTCACTACCGCCTGAACATCATCCTCAAACGGCCGCGCGCCGGGGGCGAGTTCCGCTGCGAGTCGCCGATTTTCGAAACCCGCCGCATCAAGCTGTTCCGGTCTGATCTCTCGCTGCACTCGGTAACGAAGGTCGAAGGCGGGAGCCGGTATGTCCTCAGCTTAGGCTGGGTTCTCAAATAATCAGCGACTTAGATATCCAGTGAGCGGTGCGGCCGGGAACTGGATGGACCTCACGGGTCCCCGTATATAAGGTGCCGACCATGCCGCTTCCCCAGTTCCACCCCGCCGTGCAGGCGTGGTTCGCCAGCACGTTTCCCGACGGCGCGACGCCCGCGCAGCTTGAGGCCTGGCCGGCGATTGCCACGGGTGGTCATGCTCTGATCGCGGCGCCGACCGGCTCGGGCAAGACGCTCGCGGCTTTCCTTGCCGCCATCGATTCGCTGGTGCGCGAAGGCGCGGCAGGTGGTCTGCAGAACGTGACACGCGTGGTGTACGTGTCGCCGCTGAAGGCGCTGTCGAACGACATCCAGCGAAACCTCGAAGCGCCGCTCGCCGGAATCTCCGCGGAGGTGATCCGGCAGGGCCTGCAAGCGCCGGAGATCCGCGCGCAGGTGCGCACCGGCGACACCTCGCAGACCGAGCGCGCCATGATGCGACGGACGCCGCCGCACATCCTGGTGACCACGCCGGAATCTCTCTATCTACTGCTCACCAGTGCATCCGGGCGCGAGATGCTGACGACGGTGCGCACGGTGATCGTGGACGAAATCCACGCCGTCGCGCAGACCAAGCGCGGTTCGCACCTGTCGCTGACGTTGGAACGGCTGGCCGCCAACGCTGCGCAGCCCATCCAGCGCATCGGCCTCTCCGCCACGCAGAAGCCTATCGAGGAAGTGGCGAAGTTCCTGGTTGGAAATGGGGACATTCCTGATTTGTCCGCCGTGCGGGCAAACGGGGACGTACCTGCTTCAGGTGCGTCCCCGTTTGCTAGCAAATCAGGAATGTCCCCATTTCCAACCATCGTCAACAGCGGGCACGTCCGCGAGCGGGATCTGAACCTCGTAATACCCGCGGCACCGCTCGAGGCGGTGATGTCGGGCGAGGTCTGGGCGACGGTCTACGACCAGCTCGCGCAGCTCATCCAGGAACACCACACCACGCTGGTGTTCGCCAACACGCGGCGCATGGTCGAGCGCGTCTCGCGTCACCTCGCCGAGCGGCTGGGTGAGCAGGCGGTGGCCGCGCACCACGGCTCTCTTTCTAAGGAAACCCGTTTCGACGCCGAGCAACGGCTGAAGGCGGGCTCGCTCAAGGTGATGGTGGCCACGGCGTCGCTCGAGCTGGGCATCGACATCGGCGACGTGGAGCTGGTGTGCCAGCTCGGATCGCCGCGTGCCATCTCCACTTTCCTGCAACGTGTCGGCCGTGCGAACCACTCGGTGGGCGGCGTGCCGAAGGGTCGCATCTTCCCGTCGAGCCGCGACGAACTGGTGGATTGCGTGGCCTTGCTCGACGCCGTGCGTCGCGGCGAGCTCGACCGGCTGCACATCCCCGAACATCCGCTAGACGTGTTGTCGCAGCAGATCGTGGCCGAAGTCGCCGCGCGCGAGTACGGCGAAGACGAACTGTTCGCGTTGATGACCCGCGCGTACCCGTACCGCAATCTGCCGCGCAAGGACTTCGACGCCGTGGTGCGCATGCTGGCCGAGGGCATCAGCACCAAGCGCGGCCGCCGTGGCACTTACCTGCACCGCGATGCCGTGAACAAGATCCTGCGCGCACGCAAGGGCGCGCGCCTCACGGCCATCACCTGTGGCGGCGCGATTCCCGACAACGCCGATTACCAGGTCATCCTCGAGCCTGCCGGCATCTTCGTCGGGACGCTCAACGAGGACTTCGCCATCGAAAGTCTCGCCGGCGACATCTTCCAGCTCGGCAACACCTCTTATCGCATCCTGCGCGTGGAAGCCGGGCGCGTGCGCGTCGAAGACGCCAAGGGCCAGCCGCCCAGCATTCCGTTCTGGCTGGGCGAAGCGCCGGCACGCACTGATGAATTCTCGGCCTCGGTCTCCAGACTGCGCGCGGACATCGAGGCTTTGTTGCCCGAGGTGACGAACGACAGCATCGCTCGAGCCATCGACGCCGTGGCCGAGCGCTACCACCTGCCGCGTGCCGCCGCGATGCAACTGGTCGAATATCTCGCCGGCGCGAAGGTGGTGCTCGGCAAACTACCCACGCTCGACACCCTGGTGTTCGAGCGGTTCTTCGACGAATCGGGCGGCATGCAGCTCATCATCCATGCGCCCTTCGGCGCGCGCATCAACCGCGCGTTCGGCCTGAGCCTGCGCAAGAAATTCTGCCGCACGTTCAACTTCGAGCTTCAGGCCGCGGCCACCGAGGATGCCATCGTGCTCTCGCTCGGCGAGACGCACAGTTTCGAACTGGAAAGCGTGGCGCGATTCCTCAACAGCAAGACGGTGGAGGAAACACTCATCCAGGCCATGCTCGATTCGCCGATGTTCAATGCGCGCTGGCGCTGGAATGCCAGCATCTCGCTCGCCATCCGCCGCGCGTCGGGCGGCAAGCGCACGCCGCCCAACATCCAGCGCATGGCGGCCGAGGATCTCATCGCCGTGGTGTTCCCGGATCAGATCGCCTGCGCCGAGAATCTTTCCGGGCCGCGCGAGATCCCGGATCATCCGCTGGTCAAACAGACGCTCTCCGACTGCCTGCACGAGGCCATGGACATCCAGGGCCTCAAGGCGCTGCTGCGGGGGCTCGAACACGGTGACATCAAAGTCGTCGCAAAGGATCTGCCCACGCCGTCACCCCTGGCCGCCGAAATCCTCACCGCGCGGCCTTATGCGTTCCTCGATGACGCGCCGCTGGAGGAGCGCCGCACGAATGCGGTCGCGCAACGCCGTTGGCTCGATCCCGAGACCGCCGCGGACATGGGCAAGCTCGATCCGGCCGCCATTTCCGCGGTTCGTGCCGAGGCCTGGCCCGAGGCGGGAACCCCCGACGAATTGCACGACGCGCTGTATTCACTCGGCCTGCTCACCGAGACCGAGGGCGCGAGTTCCGGCTGGACAAACTACCTGGAGCAGCTCATCGCTGCGCGCCGCGCCACGCGAATGCGCGACAACGCCGTCACCTTCTGGGTGTGCGCGGAATGCCTGCCGATGATCCAGGCTATCTACCCGCGCGCCTCGCTCGATCCGCCGATCGACGCGCCCGCGGAGATCCGCGCGGCGCGCACCTGGACGCGCGAGCAGGCCGCCACCGAGCTCATTCGCGGGCGCCTGCAGGGACTGGGCCCGGTGACGGCGCGCGACCTCGTCGAGTCGCTGCAGCTCGAGGCTTCGTGCGTTGCGGTGGCCCTGGTGGAGCTGGAAAGCGAAGGCTTCGTGCTGCGGGGACGCTTCAGCGAAGAGTCGAGCACTCCGGAGGCCATCGCGCAGGGCGATGCAACGCTCGAGTGGTGCGAGCGCCGGCTGCTGGCGCGCATTCATCGCTACACCATCAAGACGCTGCGCGCCGAAATCGAACCGGTGTCCGGCGCCGACTTCATGCGCTTCCTGCTCGACTGGCAGGGCGTCACGCGTTCGCCCAAGCCCGAAGGCGTGGAGAGTCTCGCCGCCGTGGTCGCGCAGCTCGAGGGCTACGAACTGCCGGCGGCCGCCTGGGAAAGCGATGTGCTCGCGGCGCGACTCCATGAATACGACCCGCACTGGCTGGACAGCCTGTGCCTGTCGGGCCGCGCCGCCTGGGCACGGCTCACGCCGGCCAAGTCCACGACCATGGCACCGGTGCGCACCACGCCCATCGCGCTGGTGACGCGCCGCAACTGGTCGCTGTGGCATTCACTGGCCACGGCGCCGCGCGACGAGTTGCAGCTCTCGCACGGAGCGCGTGCGCTGTTCGACTATCTCTCGACACATGGCGCGTCGTTCTTCGACGACCTGGTGAGCGGCACGACGCTGCTGCGTTCGCAGGCGGAAGACTCGCTCGGCGAATTGGTCGCGGCGGGTCTGGTGAGCGCGGACAGTTTCAGCGGCCTTCGCGCGCTGCTCATCCCGAGCGACAAGAAACGGCAGCTGGCCGCGCGCCGCCGACGCATCGCCCTGTTCGGACTCGAGGACGCCGGCCGCTGGAGCCTGATTCGCAAGGGCCCTTCTTTCAAGGAAGCCGGGCTCGACGAATCCGGCGCGCTGGAGCAGGTGGCCGAGATCCTCCTGCGCCGCTACGGCGTGGTGTTCCGTCGCCTGCTGGAGCGCGAGGCCAGCTGGCTGCCGCCCTGGCATGCGCTGTTGCGTGTTTTCCGCCGCCTCGAAGCGCAGGGAAAGATCCGCGGCGGCCGTTTCGTTGCCGGCATGAGCGGCGAGCAGTTCGCACTCGCCGACGCGGTGACGGCGATGCGCGCCATACGTCGCCAGGAGGCGCGCGGAGACCTGGTGTCGCTGTCCGGCGCCGATCCGCTCAATCTCACCGGCCTCATCACCCCGGGACCCCGGGTGGCTGCGTTGACTAACAATCGTGTGCTGTACCGCGACGGCGTACCCGTGGCGATTCATGCCGCGGGACAGTCGGATTTCCTGGTGGACATGGATCCGGGCAAGGAGTGGGAAGCCCGCCAGGCGCTGTTGCGAAAGACCATCATGCCGGGAACTGCGCGGGTAACCTGACGGTCCAGTACAGGGGTCCGTCCGGGCCCGGGGATCGGAGGAGCAACGTGCGCAGCGGAATTCTCGCCTGTCTACTTTCGCTCGTTGCGCTGGCCTCCAGTGCTCAAACGGGTCGGCTGGTGGTGCACGAGTGGGGCACCATCACCACGGTCCACGAAGCCGAAGGCGCGCCCGTAACCGGGCTCAACCGCATCGACCAATCCGAGGTGTTGCCGGATTTCGTGCATCGCTTCGAGCCGCAAACTACCCGTCAGGACCCGAAACGCGAGCTGCGCAAGTCGCCACTGGTGCCGGGACGGCCCGACGTCACCATGCGCCTGGAAACGCCGGTCATCTATTTCTATCCGCCGCCGGGCGCGAAGTGGGGCTTGCCGATCGACGTGAGCGTCCGCTTCCGCGGCGGTGTCATCAACGAGTTCTATCCCGCGGCCGAAGCCTCGGTGGCCGTCGATGCATCCCGAGTCCAGAACAAGCTCGATGCCGGCGTGCTGCAGACCTGGAACGGCGATGTGCTCAACAACTACGTGGTCGGTTCGCTGGAGTGGAAGGGTCTCGAGCTGCACGACACCGTCGTTGCGCCATTGACGCAGAGCCGCGTGTGGCTGGCGCCGCGCGAGGTGCATGCCACCAGCGTGTACCTGCCGACCGCCGGCGAGGGCGAGAGTTATCTTTTCTACCGCGGTGTCGCACACCTGGATGCATTGCTGCAGACGCGCCTCAGGCGCGGCGGCGTTGAGATGCTCGCGCCCGCCCATTTCGCCTGGCTGGATTCGCCCACGATCACGCTTCAGGCAGTGTGGTTCGCGGATATCCGCGCGGACGGCAAGATCGCTTTCCGGGAACAGGGTCCGCTGACGCTGTCGCAAGCGGGGCCCGGCAAGGTAGTGGCGAAGTTGAAGGGCTTTGGCAGCTCCGACTATCGCGATCGAGCCGATTTGCGCCAATCGTTGCGCCGGGCCCTCATCAAGGAGGGTCTGTTCGCGGACGAGGCGGATGCCATGCTCAACACCTGGCAGGCGAGTTATTTCGAGAAGCCCGGGCTGCGCGTGTTCTACCTGGTGCCGCGCGAATGGATCGACTACTTCCTGCCGCTCTCGTTATCCGTGCCGGCCGACGTCACCCGGGTGATCGTGGGACGCATCGACCTGCGCGAACCCGCCAGGTGACATAAGCGCTGAATGGAGAATGCCCCGGAGGGAGGCCGGGCTTCCTTGCCGCGGCCACGGATTCCTCGGGACACCTCTAGTAGTGTCACGAGTCCCCGATTTCTCCCACTTCAGGCCGTGACTTCGAACGTGTTGAACAGCTCTTCGGCCTTGGCCTTGGCATTGCGGGCCTTGCGGACCGCGTTCGCGGCCTGGCCGGAAGCGAATTCAGTGCCGGCCTCGGTCCACTCGGTCTTCAGGCTCTCGAAGCCGGACTTCGCGGCCTCGAACGCCGCCTTGTCCATGCCTTTCGGATACTTGCGCGACTTGCTGAGCTCGTCGACGCGCGCCTGCAGCTTCTCCACCATGGGCGGCACGCTGGCGCTCAGGTCGCTCCATTCGGATTGCGCCGCAGCGAGCGTGGCCTCGGCCTCCATCTTGGCTTCCGCGACACTGGTCTTGAGCGCTTCGATTTCCCCGGTCACCGATGGCGCCGCCGAGACCACGACGCGGTAATTCTTGTTCGCGAGGGCGTCCTTGAGGCGCTTTACCGAGGCATCCACGGTCTGCAACTGGTCCGCGGAGTATTTTTCCGCGTCGGCGCGGAACTCGCTGAGGGCGGCATCGACCTTGGCGACGGCTTGTTCAGCAGGCTCTTTCTGGCTCGTGCAGGCGACCATCACGGTGGCGGCCAGCGCCAGGATTATTCTGGACATTCGCATCGGAAACTCCTCTTGACGTCAGAAGGCTTTGGGGCGGCGCGGAGTATGAACCTTGCGAGACGCGCGCAACGATCAGAAAACGCCGACAGGCGTCGTTACGGGTCAGGGAAATGGTTCGGGCGCGCCTGCTGCGGCGCGCAACGCTACTGCGGGAAGGGGTGCTCGTTGTCGTCTTCCAGCGGGGTCTTCTGCACGCGGAAATACACGCGGCGCCCCGGCTGGTCCGCTGAGGAGATGTACACCACGGCGTATCGCTCGTAGCCGATTTCCATGAACTCGTGAGGATCGGCAGTCCACCCCGGATAGTGCTGGCGCAGCCAGCGCTTGATCTGGCGGTCCACCATGATGTCGCTGGTGCTCAGCAGGCGCACCGCGCTGTCCGGCGACAGGCCCGGCGCCTGGGGATTCGGCAGATTGACCTGTGCCACGGCTGCGGCAGCGGCCCCTAACAAGATGGCGGCGGCAAGGCTGACGAGCGGTTTCATGGCGGACCCCCTTTGCGTTGCAATAGATCACAGCCCCGGAATGGGCGTCAATCGCGGGGTTCCGATTCGCGCGTGGGCCTGTTCCGGGCCGTGCGCAAATCCTTGAAATTGGAGGGGAATCGGGCGGCCGCGGGGTCCGCGGCGGGGCGCGCCGCCGCTATTTGATTCCGATCAGCTGGCCGCCGCGTTTGAACAATGCTTCGGCGTCGGGGGAGTACCGGAAAGCCGCCAGGAAATCCGCCATCGTGTAGTTAGGCGTGAATTCCCCGATCTTGTTCTTGTAGACGCCGGCTTCCTCGACGCGCCCGGCGAGGCCGAGCGACAGCGCCGCGATGGCCATGATGTGCTGGTGCGCATTCGGGCGCGCCGCGGCCTTCATGGCCCATTCCGAGGCCTGGTCATATTCGCCCAGCCGCGCGAGGCTGATGGCGCGTGTCGCCATCATGGCAAACAGCAGCGGGTCGAAGGGCGACAGCCGCCGCGAGTGGTCGGAGAATTCGATCGCCGCCCGCGGGTCGCCTGACTGCCCATGGACGAATGCCAGGTTGTAGTGCGCCGTGGCGAAATTCGGCGACAACTCCACCGAGCGTTCCAGCTCGGTGACTGCCTGGTCCTGGTCACCGCGCAGCCACAAGGCGCGTCCCATCGCCCAGTGCGCGCCAGGGTCGCGGTCGTCGGCCATCAGGCTCTTGCCCGCCGCATCGTAGGCCCGTTCGATCTCGGGCTCGGGCTTCTTCCAGCCCAGGAAGGCATTCTGGAAATGCGCGAAGGACAACCCGGCGTAGGCACGGGCAAAGGTCGGATCGAGCTCGACGGCCTGCGCGAAATAATGGCGCGCGTGTTCGTTGTCCGCGCGATTGAAGCGATACATGTGCCACAGGCCGCGGTGATGCGCTTCCCAGGCATCGAGCGAGTTCGGCGCCTTGAGCACGGCGCGATTGCGCTCGACCATTTCGATTTCGTGCGCCACCGAGGCGACGATGCGGTTGCCGATCTCGTCGAGCACTTCGAGCGTGTCGCTGATCGTGTCGTCGAAAACCTCCGCCCAGATGATGCGCGCGGTGCGCGTCTCGATCAGGTCGGCGTTCACGGTGAGGCGGCGGCCGTTGCGCCGCGCGGC
>Ga0315912_10003688_pt1 | contig 15018 bp, 10 predicted proteins | sample VfabasoilMG_FD_204469 | JGI IMG/M metagenome (GOLD analysis project Ga0315912, IMG submission 204469) | Garden soil microbial communities collected in Santa Monica, California, United States - V. faba soil | ecosystem: Environmental > Terrestrial > Soil > Garden | place: USA: California... | reverse complement strand
CGACGTTGAAGGAGAGGGAGGGGCTCCAGCGGCTCTGGGAGCTGCGCGGGCAGGCCCACACCGAGCTGGCGAGCGCCTCGGGCGTCTACGGGCCGGCGAGCGTCGAGTACCGCGAGAAGTCCGCAGCGGTGGCGCAGATAGATCGGCAGGTCGACGACGCCCTCGGCGCCGCCGTCCAGGAGCTCGGACGAGAGCTGAAGTCGCTGGGCGGCGACCCCGATGCCATCGTCGCGTCGCAGGCGCCCATCACCTCGCTGCAGCAGCAGAGCAACCAGGAGTTCGAGTCGGACCTGCGCAAGCGCGTGGCGGAGGCGACGATCATCCTGGCGTTCCAGGAGTCGAAGGCGCGCGTCATCGATCCCGCGCTCCCGCCGCGCAAGCCCTACACGCCGAAGTGGCCGCTGAACATCATGCTGGCGCTGGTCGTCGGCGTAGGCTTCGGCGGGGGCCTCATCTTCTTCAAGGAGTACCTCGACACGACGATCAAGACGCTCGCCGACGTCGAGCAGGATCTCGGACTGAGCCTCCTGTGCGTCGTGCCGCTCCAGGACAAGCAGCATCAACTGGACGCCGTCGCGAAGGAAGCGCTGCAGACGCTGCGCACCGGCCTGTTGTTCGCGTCGAGCGCGCGGCAGGATCGCGTGCTGCTCATCACCGCGTCGGGCCCGCGCGAAGGCAAGACGACGCTCGTGCGTCACCTAGCCGAGGCGCTCTCGGCGGCCGGCGAGCCCGTGGTGATCGTCGACTGCGACCTGCGGCGCGGCGCGCTCTCGAAGCTGCTCGAGGCGCCGCGCGGCCAGGGCCTCGCGACCTTCCTCGCCGATCGCAAGGGACGCGCCTTCGACGACGTGCTGGTGAAGCTCGGGCCCAACCTCGCGCTCATGCCCGCCGGCCCGCTGCCGCCGAATCCCGTGGACGTGATCAGCTCGCCGCAGTTCCGCCAGCTCATCGGCGAGCTGCGCGAGCGCTATCGCTGGGTGCTCGTGGACTCGCCGCCCGTGGGCTCGGTGAGCGACTCGATCCTGCTCGCGAACATGTCGGACATGGTGCTGCTCGTGCTGCGGCACGACACCTCCGACAAGGAGGTCGTGCGCCGCGCGGTCACGCGCCTGCAGGGCGTGGGAGCCCGCATCGTGGGCGCCGCCCTCAACGGCGTCGACATGAGCAAGGCCTACAACCGCGAGTACTACTACGGCCGCTTCTACTACGGTCACTACTACGGCGAGGATCCCCAGGCAGGGCAGCCGCCCCCGTCGAACCCCTGGACTCGCCTGCGCAAGCTCCTGACGTGAAACGACTTGGAAACGCGGCGTCGGGCCCCGTGGCCGGCTTGACTTCGCTGGGGGTGTCTCCTATAGTACGGCCGCGCAGACGGCTCGCGCCTTCTCGCAACCACGCAAGTAACGAGTGAGCTCAGCCTGCAAGCCCGCAGTGGTGGGGCTGATCGGTGCAGCGCAGTCATCGAGCCATGAGGCTCAGGAGTTCAGCATGAGCAAGACCAGCAGGCTCGGCCTCGTTGCCGGCGCCACCCTCCTTCTCGCCAGCTTCGCGACTGCGGCCTTCGCCGCCGATGCCAACAGCGCGCCCGCCGAGGGCGAGTTCGCGACGCAGGGATACTTCGCGACGCTGCTCGTGGACAAGATGAACGTCAACGTCCGCGAGACGTGGACGAGCGAGTCCGCCATCCAGTCGCTCACCGACATCGGGATGGAGCCCATCGAGGGCTGGGCGTCCGACGAGACGCTGACCGAGGGAACGATGGTGTTCCTGCTCCGGTTCGTGGACATCCCGATCTACACGGCGAATCCCGACCGCGAGGTCACCGTCCTCGAGGCCCGCTCCATCGTCAAGAAGTTCGAGCGCCACTTCCTCACCAACGTGGAAGTGTTCGAGCTCCGCGACGGCCAGACGGCGACGAGCGTCGACGAGTGGACGCTCGATCACCCGTCGCCCTAGTCGCTTTCCCGGCCCGCAAGGGTCACCAACCGAAGACCGCGCGACCCCGTCGCGCGGTTTTCGTGTCTAGTGAGCATCCAGAAACTCGGGCCGCTAGGATGCGCCCCGCGGGTCGGCCAGATCGCGTTCCGACGAAACGGTGCGTAGTGGCCTCCTACGTGAGTTTCGGAGGGACGCGAGATGGCCGGCCCCCGGGGTCAGCAGCCGCGAGTCCTAGTTTCTGGATGGGAACTGTCTAGGGGTATCCCCCCATGAGTTCCGAGGCATCGACCCGATGAAGCTCAAGGAGACGCTCGCCCTTCCGAGGACGGACTTCCCGATGAAGGCGTCCCTCCCTCAGAGGGAGCCGGAGCGCCTGAAGCGCTGGGCGGACGCTGATCTCCACGGGCGCCTGCGCCAGGCTCGCAAGGGCGCGCGTCGCTACGTGCTCCATGACGGACCGCCGTACGCGAACGGACACGTGCACCTCGGCACCGCGCTCAACAAGATCCTGAAGGACTTCATCCTGAAGTCGCGGAGCCAGATGGGCTTCGACGTGCCGTACGTGCCGGGCTGGGACTGCCACGGCATGCCCATCGAGCACGCGGTGCTGCGCGAGCTGAAGGGCACGCCGGCGCCGCCTTCGTCCGAGATCCGCCGTCGCTGCCGCGAGTTCGCCGAGTCGTTCGTCGAGGTCCAGCGCGCGGAGTTCAAGCGGCTGGGCATCCTCGGGGACTGGGAGCATCCGTACCTGACGATGAACCCGTCCTACCAGGCGACGGTCGTCGCATCGTTCGGTAGGCTCTGGCGCGCAGGGCACGTGTACCGCGGCCTCCGCTCGATCCACTGGTGCCCCACCTGCCAGACGGCCCTCGCCAACGCCGAGATCGAGCACGACGAGAACCATCGATCGACCGCCATCCACGTCCGCTTCCCGGTCGAGGCGAACGCGCGCGCCGCGGCGCTCGGGCTGCCGGGCGACGCCGCGTTCCTCGCGTGGACGACGACGCCCTGGACGATCCCCGCGAACGTCGCACTCGCGGTGCATCCGGACCTCGAGTACGTCCTGGTCGGGGGTGACGCAAGCCACGCCATCGTGGCGCGCGCTCTGCTGCCCGCGGTCAGCGCGGCCGTCGGCTGGAAGGAGGCACTTGTCGAGCGCTCGTGGAAGGGAAGCGAGCTCGTCGGCGCCGTCGCGCGTCATCCGCTGTTCGAGCGCCCGTCGCCGATCGTTCCGGCCGACTACGTCACCGTGGATGCCGGAACGGGCGTCGTGCACACGGCGCCCGGCCATGGCGCCGACGACTTCGAGACGGGGCGGAAGCATGGCCTGCCGATCCTCGTTCCCGTCGGCAAGGACGGACGCTTCGACGACGAGGCCGGCCCGTACGTCGGGCGTCACGTCTTCGAAGCCAACGGCGCCATCGTGGACGACCTCGCGGCGCGTGGCGCGCTCGTTCACCGCAGCACGTACGTGCACTCGTATCCGACGTGCTGGCGCTGCCACGGAGACATCATCTTCCTCGCGACCGAGCAGTGGTTCTGGGGCGTCGATCACCAGGACGTCCGTAGGCGCGCGCTCGAAGCGGTGGACGCGACACGCTGGGTGCCGCCGTGGGGACATGACCGCATGCACGACTCGGTGAGCGTGCGACCCGACTGGTGCCTCTCGCGCCAGCGCGCTTGGGGCGTGCCCATCCCCGCGCTCGCCTGCGCGTGCGGTGCGCCGGTCGTCTCCGACGCGCTGCTCCAGCGCGCCGAGGCCATCGTGCGCGAGGGCGGCGCCGACGCCTGGCTCGCCGCCGACATGAAGACGCTCGCCGCAGGCGAGACCTGCGGCGCCTGCGGCGGCAGCGACCTGTCGCGCGATCCCTCCATCCTCGACGTCTGGTTCGACTCGGCCTGCTCGCACCTCGCCGTGCTCGACGGCGCGCGAAGCGCGGAGCTCGCGTGGCCGGCCGATCTCTACCTCGAGGCCGTGGATCAGCATCGCGGCTGGTTCCAGGTCTCGCTGCTCACGGGCGTGGCGCTGAAGGGCGCGCCGCCGTATCGCGCGGTCTACACGCATGGCCTGATCCTCGACGAGAACGGCCGCAAGATGTCGAAGTCGCTCGGCAACGCCGTCTCGCCCGAGGAGATCCTCGAGAAGCACGGCGCCGACGTGCTGCGGCTCTTCTTCGCGAGCGTGGACGCGACGTCCGACATCCGCTTCTCGCGCGGCCTCGTCGAGCCGGTGGGCGAGGCGTACCGCAAGATCCGCAACACGCTGCGCTTCCTGCTGTCGAACCTCGCCGACTTCGATCCAGGGCGCGACGCCGTGCCCGAGGATCGCCTGCCCGAGCTCGATCGGTACTTTCTCGATTGCCTGCGGCGCACGTCGCGCGAGGCGCGCGGCGCCTGGGACGAGATGGAGATCCATCGCGTCCAGCGCCTGCTCCACGGCTACCTCAGCGGCGACGTGTCGGCCTTCCATGCGCACGTGCTGAAGGATCGCCTGTACTGCGACCTTCCGTCCGGATCGAAGCGTCGCGCCGCGCAGCAGGTGCTGTTCGAGATCGCCCGTGAATGCTGCCAGCTCCTCGCGCCGATCCTCTGCTTCACGGCGGACGAGGCCTGGGAGAAGCTGCCGGCCTGGCCGGGCAAGCCCGACAGCGTGCACCTCGATGCGTGGCGCGAGCTGCCCACGCAGGACGATGCGCTCGCGTCGGCATGGGAAGACGTGATCGCCGTCAGGGCGGACGTGCTGAAGGCCCTCGAAGTCGCGCGCGCCGCCGGCCTCATCGGCGATCCGCTGGAAGCCGCCGTCGTGGTCGCCCTTCCCGACGCGCGGCGAAGCGTGGTGGCGTCGCGGACGGATGCGCTCGCGGAGGCCTGCGTGGTCTCGTCGTTGACGCTAGCCGCGCCCGCGGCGCCGGCGCCCGAGGGCGCTCACGCGATCGACGGGGGATGGGTGCTCGTGGCGCGCGCGACCGGAGCCAAGTGTCCGCGCTGCTGGGCATTCCGCGAGGATGCGGCAGGCATCCCCGGTCATCCGGACTGCTGCCGGCGCTGCAGCGACGTCGTGATCGCCCTCGGTGTCGCCGTGGATCCCGCGTGACGCTCGGCCGCACGGCGGGCGGGCGCGGCCGCCTCATCGGCGCCCTCGTCGCGATCGCCGTCATCGCGCTCGATCAGGGGACGAAGGCCATCGTCGAGAGCCGGCTGCGGCTCGGCGAGATCGTCGTCATCGTCGAGGGCTTCTTCGACTTCACGCACGCGCGCAACCTCGGCGGCGTCTGGGGCGTGGGAGGCGACCTGTCGCCGTCCGTGCGCACCTTCGTCTTCCTCGCGCTGCCCGTCGTCATCACGGCGTTCGCGTTCTGGTACTCGTGGACGCTGCCGCCGAACGCGAAGTGGCGCCAGTTCGCGATTGCGCTCGTCGTCGGCGGCGCGATCGGCAACCTGATCGATCGCCTCACGCACGAGCCGGCGGCCGTCGTGGACTTCATCCTCGTCCACTGGCACGAGCACTACTGGCCGGCCTTCAACATCGCCGACTCCGCGATCTGCACGGGCGTCGCCATCCTCCTCGTCGGGACGTTCGTGGACGACGAGGAGATGGAGGCGCCGCCTCCCGCGCCGCCTGCAGGCCTCGAGTGACGCCGCAGTCCTCCGTCGTCGAGTTCGATGAGGTGGCCGCCGGGCCGTTCGCCATCAGCCGCCTTCCGCTCGCCGGGCTTCTCGCCGCCCTGGGTTTCCTCGCATCGGCGGCGCTCGCCGTGCGCGGCGCGCGTCGCGCCGGCCTGCCCGTCGCGCGCGTGCTCGAGGCCCACGCGATCGGTGCGCCCGTCGCCGTGCTGGCCGCGCAAGCCCTCGGGCTGCAGCGCAGCTTCCCCGGCTTCCTGCACGATGCGCGCGTCCTCGCGACCGCGCTGCTCGAGCCGGCGTGCCTGCCCTGCGGAGCGACAGCTCTCGCAGCACTGGCGCTGTTTCTCGCGTGGGCGTCGGGCGATGCGCGCGGCTTCCTCGACGCGCTGGCTCCCGGCGCCGTGATCCTCGGGGCGGCCGCCGCCGCCTCGCGCTGCCCGCTGCTGCCGGCGGGGCTCATCCTCGCCGGCGGGCTCGCACTCGCGTTGATTCTCGCGCGCGGCGCCATGGCTCCCGGACGCTCCGCGCTCATCGGCTGGATCGCCGCGGGCGCGGCCGTCGTCGTGCCGCTGGTCGTGGGGCGCTGATGTACCCGCGCCTCCCGTTCCTCCACTTCCCGACCTACGGGCTCATGGTCGCGCTCGGCTTCATGCTCGGGCTCCTGCTCGCCGAGAGGCTGGCGCGCAGGTCCGGGATCCCCGCGCGCACGATCTCGGATCTCGGCGTCGGGGCCTGCCTCGCGGGACTCGTCGGCGCGAAGGTGGCGTTGCTGATCGTCGAGCCGCATCTCGTCAAGAGGCCGTGGCAGCTGCTCTTCCAGGGCGGCGTGTTCTACGGCGGGCTGCTCGGCGCGATCCTCTACGTCCTCTGGCGCAGCCGCCGCGTCGGCCTCGATCCGCAGGCCGCGGGCGACATCTTCGCGGCGCCCCTGTCGGTGGGTCATGCGCTGGGACGCATCGGCTGCTTCATGGCGGGCTGCTGCTACGGCCGCACGTGCGACCTGCCCTGGGCGGTCTCGTTCACGAATCCGAAGTCGGTGGCCGTCCAGAACGGCGTCCCGCCCGGCACGCCGCTCCATCCGACGCAGCTCTACGAGGTCGTCGCCAACCTCGTGCTCGCGGGACTGGTCCTCGTCCTCCTGCGGCATCGCCGCTGGCCGGGGCAGATCTGGTGGACGTACCTCGCCGTCTACGGCGGCTTCCGCACGGCCGTCGAGACGCTGCGCGGGGATCCGCGCGGAACGTGGCTCGGCGGCGCGCTCTCCACCTCGCAGGTCGTCGGACTCGCCGCCGTCGTCGTCGGGATCACGATGCTCGTCATCGGCGGCGTGCGCGCGCGGCGCGACAAGGCGCCCGCCGCGCCGCCGCCATGAGCCTGCGCGAGTTCCGCGCGACGCGGGACCACGAGGGCAAGCGCCTCGACAGCGTGCTCGCCTCGCTGCTCGAGGACACCTCGAGAACGACCGTCGCGCGGCTCATCGCCGAGGATCGCGTGCGCGTGGACGGGAAGGCGCGCGCGGCGTCCTTCCGGCTGACCGAGGGCGCGCGCATCGAGTGCGACGTGCCCGCGCCGCGGGACAGCGCGCTCGTGGCGGAGGACCTGCCGCTCTCGATCGTGCACGAGGACGCCTCGCTCATCGTCGTGGACAAGCAGGCGGGGATCGCCGTCCATCCGGGAGCCGGGCGCACGTCGGGCACGCTGGTGAACGCGCTCCTCTTCCACTGCGGCGCGAGCCTGCTCGGCATCGGCGGCGAGCTGCGGCCGGGCATCGTGCACCGGCTCGACAAGGGAACGACAGGCCTGCTCGTCGTCGCGAAGACTCAGGCGGCCCATGCCGCCCTCTCCGCGCAGTTCGCGCGCCGCAGCGTCTCGAAGACGTACCTCGCCGTCGTCCATGGCGTGCCGGAAGCCACGGGCCGCGCCGATGCGACCATCGGACGCTCGACCGCGGCGCGGACGCGCATGGCCGCGGGCGCGCGCGGCGGTCGGCCAGCCCTCTCGACGTGGACGCGGCGCGAGATCTTCGGACGCAGCGCGGCGCTGCTCGCGGTGGACCTGCGCACGGGGCGGACGCATCAGGCGCGCGTCCACCTCGCGCATGCGGGGCATCCGATCGTCGGTGACGCGACCTATGGCGGGGCGGCTCGCACCGCTCCCGACCCGTCCGTCCGCGCGCTGCTGCGGTCATTTCGGCGCCCCGCGCTGCACGCGTTCAGGCTCTCTTTCGACCATCCCGAGGGAGGGAAGCGCATGACGCTCGAATCGCCGATCCCTGCCGACATGGCGGCCCTCCTCGAGGGCCTGAGGCGTGAGATCGGCCAGCCCCGGAGCAGGCCGAAGTGAGCCGCCGGCGTGCTATCCTGCGCGCCTCCCGAGCCCCACTTTCGACTCCCCGCGAGCCTCAGGCCATGTCCCTCCAAGAGACCCCGCTTCATGCCGCGCACGTCGCTCTCGGCGCCCGCATGGTCGAGTTCGGCGGCTGGCACATGCCCGTGCAGTACGAGGGCATCGTGCAGGAGCACGAGGTGGTGCGAACGGCCGCCGGTCTCTTCGACGTCTCGCACATGGGCGAGTTCCTCGTCGAGGGTCCGGGCGCTCTCACGCTGCTCCAGAGGCTAACGCCGAACGACGTCTCGAAGCTCGCGAACGGCCGCGCCCACTACACGGCGTTCCTGACGCCGCAGGGCACCTTCGTCGACGACCTGCTCATCTACCGCAAGGCCGACGACCACTTCGTGATCGTCGCGAACGCCGGCAACGCGAAGAAGGACTTCGCCTGGCTCCTCGAGGGGCGCGACAGGCTCGCGCGCGAGCTGCCGGGCGAGGCGCGGTGCACGGACGTGTCCGACGAGATCGCGCTCATCGCCCTCCAGGGTCCGAAGGCGCTCGGGATCATCACCGAGGCGTGGACGGGATCGCCCGTGCGGCCCGGCGACCTCAAGTACTACGGCTTCGCCGAGGGCGGCAGCATCGGCGGGCGGCCCGTGAAGGTGGTCTCGCGCACGGGCTACACCGGCGAGGACGGCTTCGAGATCTATCTCGAGAACGCGCATGCCGAGGCGTGCTGGAACGACCTGCTCGCGCGCGGCGCGAAGCCCTGCGGTCTCGGCGCGCGCGACACGCTTCGCCTCGAGGCCGGGATGTGCCTCTACGGCAACGACATCGACGACACGACGACGCCCGTCGAGGCCGGCCTCGAATGGACGCTGAAGCCGGGAAAGGGCGAGTTCACCGGGCGGGACGTGATCGTGGGACAGCTCGAGCGCGGCGCGCCACGGCGCCTCGTGGGTCTCGAGATCCTCGATCGCGGCATCGCGCGTCACGGGCACCCGGTCGTCGCGGGGAGCGAGACGATCGGCGTCGTGACGTCCGGCACGCACTCGCCCACGCTCCAGCGCGCGATCGCCATGGCCTACGTGCCACGCGAGCGCGCGGCCGAGGGAGGAGAGGTCGAAGTGGATGTCCGCGGCAGGAAGCTGCGGGCGCGCATCGTGAAGCTCCCGTTCTATTCGAGGCCCCGATCGTGAGGAAGGACCGACGATGAGCAGCTATCCCGCAGGCTTCCGCTACACGAAGGACCACGAGTGGGTGAGCGTGAAGGACGGCATCGCGACCGTCGGCATCACGCATCACGCGCAGGACGCGCTCGGCGACGTCGTGTACGTCGAGCTGCCGAAGCCCGGCTCGCAGGTCGTCCAGGGCGCCACGTTCGGCACCGTCGAGTCGGTGAAGGCCGTCTCGGAGCTGTATGCGCCCGTCTCGGGCGAGGTGCTCGAGGTGAACGGCGCCCTCAACGACGAGCCTGGCGCAGTCAACGGCGATCCGCACGGGGCGGGCTGGATGATCAAGGTGCGCCTCGCGACCCCCTCCGAGGTGGACGCCCTCATGGACTCAACGGCCTACGCGGAGCTGGTGGCCTCGTGAGCACGGCGGCTCCGCCGATCATCACGACGACGCTCTCGCTGCCGCTCATGACGCGCGGCAAGGTGCGCGATATCTACCACCTGGGCGATCGCCTGCTCATCGTGACGACGGATCGCATCTCGGCGTTCGACGTCGTGCTGCCCACGCCCATCCCCGACAAGGGGAAGATCCTCACGCAGCTCAGCCTCTTCTGGTTCGACGTCTTCCAGGACGTGGCGAACCATCTATCGGACGATCAGTCGCTGCCAACGCGCTTCATCAATCCCGACGATCCGCAGCTCAAGGGCCGGATGATGATCGTCGATCGCCTCGACATGCACCCGGTCGAGTGCGTCGCGCGCGGCTTCCTCGCCGGATCGGCGTGGCACGAGTACCGCGAGGGCGGTCAGGTCAGCGGCATCAAGCTGAAGCCGGGCCTGCGCGAGGCGGACAGGCTGCCCGAGACCATCTTCACGCCGGCGACGAAGGCCGCCGAGGGCCATGACCGGAACATCTCCTTCGACGAAATGGTGCAGCTCCTCGGGCCCAGCGCGGCGGAGCAGATGCGCGCGATCACGCTCGACGTCTATGCCCGGGCTGCGGCCGCCTGCGACGAGCGGGGGATCCTGCTCGCCGACACGAAGCTCGAATTCGGCGTGCTGCCCTGGGACGAGAGCGAGATGCCGATCCTCGCGGACGAGCTGCTCTCGCCCGACTCTTCGCGCTTCTGGGCGAAGGAGCAGTGGAAGCCCGGCGGCTCGCCGGTCTCCTACGACAAGCAGTTCGTGCGCAACTACCTGATGTCGATGGACTGGGATCGCACGCCGCCAGCGCCAGGCCTCCCCGAGAACGTCGTCAAGCAGACGCGCGAGAAGTACGTGATGGCCTACCGCCGCCTCACCGGTCAGGCGTTCCCGGGCTGACGCCGGCGCTGGCGCGGTCGATCAGGGGCGGCCGCCGCGCTGCCGCTGATCGTGCGGAACGATGTACTCCACGTCCACTTCGCTCGCGTTGCCGGCGGCGTCGCGGGCCTCGCAGGTGACGCGGTAGACGCGATCCTCGCCGCTCCCGAGCCGCTCGCGGCGCAGGTAGAGGACGCCATCGACGATCACGGCGTCATGCGACGAATGGCCGTCGCCGCCGCGGCGCGCATCGTCGGGCTGGCTGCTCTCGATGCGCAGCGGCACGATGGCGACCTCGGAGCAGGCATCGCTCGCCGCGACGGGCAGCGCGACCTGCACCAGCCGATGATCGGGCGGCCAGAGGATGACGGGCTCGGGCCTCGCGACGACGGGGGGCGTCGTGTCCATGATCGCGACGTGAGCCTCGTCCGAGAGCGCCTCGCCCGCGTCGCTGACGACCTCGAGCGTGACGACGTGATCGCCGGGGAGGAGGTCCGCGACGATGTCCTGTCCGCTCGCGACGGGAGATCCATCCACCGACCAGCTCCACGACGCGACGCGCGCGTCGTCGCTGGATGCGCCGTGGAGGCTGACGGCCGTGCCGTCGCTGCCCTCGCACTCGACGAGGCGATCCTCGCCCGCGTCCACCGTCAGCTCGTCGGCCTCGCCGAGGTCTGCGAGCCTGCCCACGCCCCAGTGGATCCACGTGGTCGTCTCGACGCGATCGCCGGGCCGCAGCGTCCCGAACTCGTGCTGGATCGCGAGGCTCACGTCGAAGCCCTCGTCGGTCACGCCGTCCCCGTCGGCGTCGGCGCTCGCGCCGCTCGCGCGCACGAGGCCGCCCGGTAGGATGAGGTTGCGGTTCAGGCGGCGGCGCTGATCGGGGAACTCGCCGACCTCGCGCGTGCTGCGCTGCGCGAGCGGAGCCTCGCTGCGCAGCTCGACGTAGGCAGACGGCGCGAACGGATCGGCGCCCTCGTCGAACTGGTAGAGGGCATCCGGCGTGAGGACGCCGAAGTCGTTGCCGAAGCCTCCCGCGAAGAAGAGATCCCCGTCGAGGTAGTGCGCCAGCGTGAGGGCGACGGGGTTCGGGCCCACGTGCGTCACGACGAAGTGCTGCTCGAGCGTCGCCGAGGACGGCTGATCGCAGTCGACGAGCTGAGAGCGGACGTCGAAGCGGAACGGCCCGCGCGTGTAGGACGCCACGACCGCCTCGCCGTCGAGGAGCGCATGGGCCGCGTCCTGCGGCAGCGACATCGACTCGCCGTCAAGGAAGCCCGCATTCCGCAGGTGCGCCATCGCCTCGAAGACGGTGGCCGCGCGCTGCGCTCCGTCGAAGAAGAACGCGTCGCCGCCGAACGAGGCTGAGCCGAAGCCGCCGAAGCCGTCGAGCACGAGGTCCGCGTCGCCGCAGGCGAGCGCGAACGGCGGACCCGCGGACTTCGCGAGGACCTGCGCGGGCTTCGGGGGCTGAGGCTTCACCGGCTCGTCGGAGGGCACGAGCGGCGGCGCCAGCGAGGTCGGCGCACGACGAGGAGACAAGCGGGCCCAGGAGGCCGCCGGCAGCGCGAGACGCAGCAGCGCGGCAGTGGATGCGCAGAGAGCGAGGGCGGTGAGGACGGGGCGTCGTCGAGCGAGCATCCGGCGGACTCCTGGGCAGGCCTCGATGGGGGCGAGGCGGGGAGAAGCGCGCCGGGCAGACGCGGCTCGGGGTCAGGGGCTTTCGAGCGCCTCGGGCGTGGGCCCGAACCGTCTCGCCAACCGGCCTGTCGTGAGCGTAGGTTCTTAGTAAGGTCGCCGAGCGACGCCGGTCAAGTGGAAGAAAGTCAAGGCCTCGACTCGGACTGATTCCAGAGGGAGACGGAGCAATGAGGGCACGTTCCATGGCTCGTGCGTGCTGGCTCGCCTCGCGCGGCGTGGCGCTCGTGGCGTTCCTCGGCGCGACGTCAGCCTCCGGCTCGACGACGCCGGGTACGCGGCGCCCGCGCCATGAGACGGCGATCGGTGGCGTGACCACGAGCGACGGCTGGCTCGACTCGGTCGCGAAGGGGCTCCGGCGCGAGGAGTACCGCATCTCGCCGCGGCGGGACGGCTCGGGATTCAGCGCGCCCAATCGCGCCCATGACCTGAGGACGACGTGGGACGGGGGGCTCGTCACCATCACGCCGCGCGTCGAGGGATCCGCGTGGACCTTCAGGTTCGGCCTCGTCGATCCCCGGCCGCCGAGCTGGGAGGCCGTCTCGGGCGAGCGCCTCGAGTGGACGCGCGCCGAAGGGATCCGCGAGTGGTACCTCAACGATCCGCGCGGGATGGAGCAGGGCTTCACGCTGGCGCATCGCCCTTCGAGCGCGACGGATGGCACGGCGAGCGTCGAGATGTTCGTCGAGGGCCTACTGCTCGACGCGACACCCGATGGCCAGGCCGTCAGGCTCCGCGACGCGCGCGGCGAGGACGTCCTGCGCATCGCCGAACTCCACGTGCGCGATGCACGCGGCGAGACGCTGACGGCCTGCTTCGAGGCCGCGCCGGGTAGGCTGCGCATCGTCATCGACGATTCGGACGCGCAGTATCCGATCGAGATCGATCCCTTGATCACGTCGCCCGCATGGACCGCGGAGGGGGATCAGTCCGAGGCCTTTCTCGGCTACGCCATCGCGACGGCGGGCGACGTGGACGGCGACGGATTCTCGGACGTCCTGGTGGGCGCGGACGGATACGACTCGGGCGAGCCCAACGCGGGGAGGGCCATGCTCTATCGGGGTTCAGCCTCGGGCCTCGCGACGAGCCCGGCATGGACCGTCGACGGCGATCAGGCCGACGCGTCGTTCGGCATCTCGCTGTCCACGGCCGGGGACGTGAACGGCGACGGCTTCTCCGACGTCCTCGTCGGCGCGGCCTACTACTCGAACGGCGAGTTCGAGGAGGGGCGCGCGTACGGCTACCTCGGCTCGGCAGCGGGCCTCGCGGCGCTCCCTTCGTGGATGGCCGAGGGCGATCAGGACAGCGCGAACTACGGCTGGCCGGTCGCCGCCGCGGGCGACGTGAACGGCGACGGCTTCGCGGACGTCATCGTCGGCGCCTACGCCTACTCGAACGGCGAGACGAACGAGGGCCGAGCCTATCTCTACCATGGCTCGGCCGCAGGTCTCGAGGCCGCGCCGCGCTGGACCGGAGAAAGCAACCAGGACAACGCGTTCTTCGGCGTCGCCGCGGGAACGGCAGGCGACGTCAACGCCGACGGCTACGCCGACGTGATCGTCGCGGCCTACTACTACGACGTGACGGCGATCGACGAAGGGCGCGTCTACCTCTACGAGGGATCGCCGACGGGGCTGTCCCCCGCGCCCGCATGGACGACCGACGGGGATCAGGAGAACGCCACGCTCGGCTTCTCCGTCTCCACGGCGGGAGACGTGAACGGCGACGGGTACTCGGACGTGATCGTCGGCGCGCCGTATCGCCAGGGGGCTGTCGGCGAGGGGCGCGTGCTCGCGTTCGTCGGCTCGGCCTCCGGCCTCGTCGCGGCCCCCGCCTGGACCCTCGACGGCACGCGCGCGTTCGCGCGCCTCGGATCGGCCGTCGCTACCGCCGGCGACGTCAACGGTGACGGCTACGCCGACGTGCTCGTCGGAACCCCGGGCTGGGACGCGGGAGGCACCGACGCCGGGCATGCGAGCCTCCACCTCGGCTCGGCCTCGGGACTCTCGCAGGCCGAGGCATGGGCCATCGACGGGGATCAGATGCGAGCGCAGCTCGGCCTGTCCGTCGCCGCTGCCGGCGACGTGAACGGCGACGGATACTCCGACGTGCTGGTGGGCGAGTGGGAGCGCGACGTCGTCTCCTTCGACGAGGGCCGCGCGATCGGCTTCCTCGGATCGGCGGACGGGCTCGCGGCGACGCCCGCGTGGATGGCCGAGGGCGGACGGGCGGACGCGCGTTTCGGGTACTCCGTGGCCACGGCGGGGGATGTCAACGGCGACGGCTACTCGGACGTCGTCGTCGGAGCGGTCTCGTACGACAACGGTCAGGTCGGGGAGGGCGGGGCATTCGGTTACCACGGCTCCGCAGCGGGCCTCGCGACGAGTCCCGCATGGACCGCCGAGAGCGACCAGGCTGGCGCGTGGTTCGGGTACTCGGTCGCGACGGCCGGCGACGTGAATGGCGACGGCTACTCGGATGTCATCGTCGGAGCGCCGAAGTACGACGGCGGCGTGCAGAACGAGGGCGGCGCATTCGCCTACCTGGGATCGGCATCCGGGCTGTCCACGACTGCGGCATGGACCGCCGAGGGCGATCAGGACTCCGCGGAGCTCGGCACTTCCGTCGCAACGGCAGGGGACGTGAACGGGGATGGCTACGCCGACGTCATCGTCGGTGCGCCCTGGTATCAGAACGGAGAGGGCGCCGAGGGTGTCGCCTTCGCGTACCTCGGTTCTGCATCGGGCCTCGCCGCCGCGCCCGCATGGACGGCGGAGGGCAACCAGTTCGGGGCGTTGCTCGGCGGCAGCGTGGCGACGGCGGGCGACGTGAACGGCGACGGCTACTCCGATGTCATCATCGGGGCAGCCACGTTCGACAATGGCGAGTGGAACGAGGGGCGCGCACTCGCCTACCTCGGCTCCGCGTCGGGTCTCTCGCCCACGGCCGCATG
>Ga0315912_10003687_pt1 | contig 15020 bp, 10 predicted proteins | sample VfabasoilMG_FD_204469 | JGI IMG/M metagenome (GOLD analysis project Ga0315912, IMG submission 204469) | Garden soil microbial communities collected in Santa Monica, California, United States - V. faba soil | ecosystem: Environmental > Terrestrial > Soil > Garden | place: USA: California... | reverse complement strand
GGGCGCAGCTCTTCCACGGCCACGGCGTTCGGCAAGTCTCGCTTGTTGTACTGGATGACGTACGGGATCTTTTCCAGCGAGTAGCCTTGCTCGGCCAAGTTGGTGCGCAGATTCTCGACGCTCTCTTCGTTGGCTTCGAGGCGCTCCATCTGTGAATCAGCCACGAAGATCACGCCGTCCACACCCTTCAAGATCAACTTGCGGCTGGCGTCGTAGAACACCTGCCCGGGCACCGTGTACAGGTGGAAGCGCGTCTTGAAGCCTCGGATCTCACCCAGCGAGAGCGGCAGAAAATCGAAGAACAGCGTGCGCTCGGTCTCGGTCGCGAGGCTGATCATCTTGCCTTTCGCGTCCGGATTGGTGCGCTCGTAAATGTACTGCAGATTCGTCGTCTTCCCGCACAACCCAGGCCCGTAGTAGACGATCTTGCAGTTGATCTCGCGGGCCATGTAATTGATGAAACTCATCGCCCGGTGCCTCAGTCGTTGAAAAGGTTGTCGATGTCCTCGTCGGTAATCTCGGCAAACGGTGAGTCGCTGCCCGGTTCGTGAACCTTGCTCAACAAGGCTTCGAAGATGCGGTTCAGCTCGTCGCTGGCCTTGCGAACGCGCAAGCGAACCAAGCCGAGGCTCGACTTCGAGTCGAAAATCACCACCAGAATCACGCGGTTGCCAACCAGCTGAATGTGGATGTTGGCCTTTTCGCCCTCGTGGAACTGAGTCGCGAATTCGTTTTCGCGAAGCAATTTGGCGATGCCCCCCGTAGCGGCGATGTTGCCGGCAGTGAGGGATGCAAGCGACGTGGTGTCGATGTTGTCGACCTCTCCACTCGCCGCGATGAGTTGACCGTTCTTATCGACGATGAAGACGACTTTGGCGTTCGCTTCCCGAACCAGTCGGTCCACGACCGTCTGGATCTGGTTGAACTCCTCCTCGTACATCACCATCTGGGGATTGACCATCGCGAGCCTCCGCTAGCCGACCGAAATCTGTCGGCGACTAGCTCTCCAAGTCACAAATCGGGCGAGAAACCTGAGTCATTAGTTCTATCTGACCGCCCCCGGGCCCACAAGTCCGTTGTCTCGCCTTGCTTTCCGCCACCTGCTTTCCATGACGCTCTGACAGAAGCCGTCGGTAGGTGGGCGTGGGCGTGGGCGTGGGCTCAGGCGCGTTGCGCGCACGCGTGCAATGCGGCTTTGCCAATGTGGGTAAGCTCAGCCTCGGCCGGCCGGCAGCAGTGCAGGAATGAAAAAAGTGACTGACTCGGCCCTACGTCAGCTCCGATTTCCGGCCCAACCGGATCGCCAAGCGCTAAAGCTAAGCCGTGGAAAACAGGCCGGCCCAAAGATCGATTGTTCAGGCTTTCGCGTTTCTCCTCGGCACGCTCACTGTGTCTGCGCTCGCGGACGCCGGGCAGACTACGTTTCATCGCGATCTGAGCGAGCTCACCAAGCAGCTCGACCTCGCGCGAGGTCCGGAAGTGTATGCAACGCTGCGCAAGATCTGGGGCACTTGGGATCGCGCAGATCCGAATCACGTGGAAGAAGCGTTGCGAGCCGCCACGCGCGACACCCACTTGAGTGCGCCCGCACGCGCGTACGCCGGCACGCTGTCTGCTCTGGGCAGAGCTCGCCGCGGTGATCTGAAGGCAGCGCGCGATTCGATTCGCGCGCTCGGTTACGTCGATCAATGGCAGATCGTCGGCCCCTTCGACAACGAGGGCAAGGCGGGCCTCGACACAGCCAGCGGACCAGAGCCCGAGCTGCTGCAGGCAATCGTACCCGGCAAGGCATACACCGGAAAAGAGCGCCCCGTGCGCTATCGGCCCGTTCCGGCCGTGTTTCCGTACGGCTACTTGGACGCGGGCTCGCTGGTGCGACCGGAGTCCAAAGTGTGCGTATTTGCCACCACTTTCGTGAGCGCGCCCAAGGCCAAGCGCAAGCTGAGCGTGTGGGCCGGCGCGGGTGGCTCGTTCAAGTTGTTCTGGAACGGCGATCTCGTGCTGCAAGACAGCGCGTATCGCGGCCACGACTACGATCGCTCGGCGACCGCGGTCGATCTCGAACCAGGTCCGAACCAGCTCACCATCAAGCTGTGCGGCGACGATGCTTCGCCCGTTGGTTCGGTGCGCGTGGCCGGTCCGGATGGCGCGCCGGACCCGACGCTGATCTTTTCCAACGACTTGGTCCAGAGCCAAGCCTTCGCCAAGGCCTTCGCCAAGAAGAAGCCGAGCGACAAGCTGCTCGCGCACGCCGGCCCCGAGGGCCCGATCCAGCTCTTTCAAAAGCTGACCGCGGGCAAAAAGGCCGCCCCTTCCGCGCTCGAAGCCTACGCGCGTTACCTGGCCGATACCGGCGGTGACGATCCGGCCCGACACGAAGCGCGTGATTTTGCGAAGCAAGCCGCCGATGGCGAACCCACGATTCGCCGGGCGCTGCTCGCCGGGCGCCTCGCCGAAGATCGCAACCAGGCCGGCGAATGGATCAAGAAGGCGGAAGCCATTGCCGCGCGCGATCCGCAACCGAACCGCGAAGTGCTCTTGGCGCGCGCCCTGGATCGCCGCACGAGCCCCAACTGGCGTGACGCTTTCCCGTACTTCGATCGCGTGCTCGAGCTCGATCCCGACGACGCCTTGGCGCTGCGCGGCCGCGTGGAGCTGTACAACTTGGCCGGGCTACCGCGCACGGCGCTGGCCACGCTGGAGAGCGCCATCGCGCGCAACCCGAACTCGGTCAACTTGCTCAACATGTATGCCTCGCAGCTGCGCAGCCTGGGCCGCGCCACCGAGGCTGCGGAAGCCGAAAACCGCTACTCTGCGCTGCGCTTCGATGACGCGGGCTTCATCGGCCAAAAGATCGACCTGGCAACCGCGCGCCGCGACCGCGCTGCCGCGGAGCGCTGGGTCGATCGCCTACTCGACACTCACCCAGACGGGCTGTGGGCGTTGGGCTTGGCGGCGCGCACGTATCGCGCGTTGGGTCAGGCGGAGCGCGCCGTCGCCGCTTATCGCCGCGCGCTCTTGCTCGCGCCGGAGGACGCCGCGTCGCTGCGCGCGCTGGCAGATCTCGACGGTGATCTGGGACGCAAGGACGAACAGCTGACGTTGCTGCGCGACATCCTGCGCATTCGCCCGCAAGACAAAGAAGTGCGCGATTACGTCGAGCACCTCGAGCCGCACCGGCCGCGCCCCGACGAAGCCTACGCCTGGGAATCGAACAAATTCCTGAAGCTGCGGCACGCGCCGGCCAACGGCCAAAATCGCCGCGTGCTGCGCGATCTCACGGTCTCGACCGTGTTCGAAAACGGGCTCTCCAGCTCCTATCGCCAAATCGTGTTCCAACCGTTGACCGACGCCGCCGCCGCGGCTGCACGCCAGTACGGCTTCGGTTACGAGGCGGACAGTCAATCCGTGCAGCTGCGCGGCGCGCGCGTGTACCGCGGCGACGGTCGCGTGGACGAGGCCATCGAATCCGGTGAAGGCCCGGCGGACGATCCTTCGATCGCCACTTACACCTCCGCGCGCGTCTTCTACATCCAATTCCCGCGCTTGGAGCCGGGCGACGTGGTGGAGCTCCGCTATCGCATCGACGACGTGACGCCCAAGAACGATTTCGGCAACTACTTCGGCGAGATCACGTACCTGCAGGGCACGGACCCGGTACAGAACGCCGAATACGTGCTGATCACGCCCAAGACGCGCACCTTCTACATCGATCAGAACGTGCCGAAGCTCATCCAGAGCAACGAAATCGTCGGCAATCAGAAGATTTATCACTTCTTCGCCGCGCAGGTGGCGGCGGTCGCGCCCGAGCCGGCCATGGCGCCGTTGCAGGAGGTCTTGGGCTTCGTCCACGTATCTACGTACAAGGATTGGAAGGACCTCGGGCGTTGGTACTGGGGCCTGGTCAAAGATCAGTTCGACTTGGACGACGAGACGCGGAAGCTCGCCACGAAGATCGCCGAGGGCAAGACGAGCGACGTCGACAAAGTGAAAGCCGTGTACGAATGGGTGACCAAGAACACCCGCTACGTGGCGCTCGAGTTCGGCATCTACGGTTACAAACCGCGCCGTTGCGTGCAGACCGTGGCGCGCGGCTGGGGTGATTGCAAAGACAAGGCCACGGTCATCACCACGCTCTTGAACGAGCTCGGCATCAAGACCACGATGGTCGTGCTGCGCACGCAAATGAAGGGTGATTTCCGGTCCAGCATCGCGAGCTTCGCGCCCTTCGATCACGCCATTGCCTACGTGCCGTCGATGAACCTGTACCTGGACGGCACGGCCGAGCTCACCGGCATCAATGAACTGCCGCGCATGGACATCGGAGCTTTGGGCCTTTTGGTCAACGAGGGCAACAGCGAGATTACGCACGTGCCGAACGTCACGCCGGAGAAGAATTTCCTGCGCCGCGAAGTGAAGGTGCAATTGTCCAAGGGCGGCGAGGCCAAACTCGAGTTCGACTACTCGACGGGCGGCTTCAATGCGCCGCAGTGGCGCAGCCAATATCAATCCGAGGCCACGCGCGACGAACGCATCAACAACGACCTCGGCCGCGAGTTCCCTGGCTTCGAAATTGCCCCCGGAAACCAGGGCATCGTGACCAGTGATTTGACCAAGGTCGAAGAGCCCGTGCGCATCAAAGTGCGCGGCTCCGCGCCTTCCTTCGCACGCCGCGAAGGCAATCAGCTGAGCATGGCCGTGACCAATTCCTTCCGCCTGACGCCGAGCTACGCTTCGCTCTCACAGCGCCGGCACGACGTGCGGCTGTTGGCGTTCTCCACGCTCGAAGATCAGTACACCATCAAGTTGCCACCCGGCTCGAAGGTCATTTCGGCTCCCAGCAACGCCGCCCAAGATACGCCCTTCGGCTCTTATTCGATCAACGTAGCAACGGACCACGATCAGATCACGATCAAGAGCCGTTTGCTGGTCAAAGTCGAGCGCGTGACCCCCAAAGACTACCCGGCATGGAAGAGCTTCTGCGAAGCGGCCGACCGCGCCCTCAGCCCCCGATTGGTAATCGAGTGATGCGTCTGTCGTTTCGTCCTCATGTTGCGGCCTGGGCCGTGTGCCTCGGCCTGTTCGGCAGCTGCGCTCCGCACGCCCAAACGACCAAGACCGAGAGCGTCGAGAGCCTGCGCAAGAGCGGCAAAGACAGCTCGGATGCTGTCCTCGTCGGACGCTGGCTGCTGGCCGAGTTGATCGCACCGAACGGCAAGGCCGAGCGCGTCGCGAACGCCAAAGCGCGGCTCGAACAGCTGAGCGCGACCGACATGGTGAGTCAGTTCGCGCTCGGGCTCGAGGCCCAGAGTCACGGCCAGTTCAGCGTCGTCTCCGAACGTTACCTGCAGGCGCTCAAGGCCGCGCGCGACTCGAACGACGAGCGCGCGCCGTTCGTGGCTTGGTACGCAGCACACCAAGCCGTCGCCTTCCGCCATAGCGGCAAAGATCTGTGGCAAAGGTGGAAGCCATTCGTCGAGAGCAGCCTCAAGGATCCTCGAAATATCGGCTGGCGCGCACGCGAAGAGTTGGTCGATTGGTGGCGGCTCGAGGCTTACCAAGAAGCGCAGCAGGGCTTCGACGATTCGGCCGCCGGCTTCCACGGCTGCGTGGGCAAGCTGCGCATCGCGGGGCCCTTCGGGCGCAACGTCGCGAGCGACGCGCTGCGCTCGTTTCCGGCTGAATTGCCGGGCCCGTGGCCGCGGCGATGGGAGCCGGATCCGGCCGTCAGCGAGGCGCCGCGCTTGCTCTCGGTGAAGCGCACGGGCTGCAGCTTCCGCATCGACGAACCCGTCGGGCCCGGCTTGTACTACGCCGAGACCTATTTGGATTTGCCCGAGGCCGAAGAGATCTTGATCGCGCCGCAAAGCACGTTCGCGGTCTGGGTCGACGACCAACTCGTGCAACTGAAAGATCCGCGTGAGTGGGGCGTATGGACACGCCTCGGCGTGCGCGTGAAGCTCGCGCGTGGCCGCCATCGCGTGCTGCTCAAGGTGGGCGAGCCGCAGGTCGTACTGCGCTTTCTGAGGCCCGACGGTCGTCCGCTCGGAGCCAGCGTCTCGGACGATCCCACGAGCCCGTACTCGGTGGTTCCGCCCCAAGTGATCGCGGGCGGCAACGTGTTCGATGCCTTCCTCAAGAACGGCACCCTGATCGATCCCGGCGACGATTTGCTGCGCTTCACCGGCGCATTCTTGGCCAATCTGGAGGGCCAGGGCGACGTGGCGCAGGTCATGCTCGAACCGCTGCTCAAGGATCCGACGCGCGCCACCGGTGTGGTGTTGGATGCGGCGGCCGGCTTTGGCTCGAGCGATCCGATCTTCGGTCAGAACCAACGTCGAGATTTGACGCGCGCGCTGCGCGAACGGGCGATCAAGAAAGACCAAAAGCTGTGGAACGCGCAGCTCGCGCTCGCGCTGTGGGAGGCCCAGAAGAGCGGCATGACGGAAGGCGTGCGCCGCGTGGCCACGCTGGTCGATACCTTTCCCGACGTTCCGGATATTTTGACCGCGCTCGCCGGCATGTACAACGAGCTCGGCTGGACCTCGGAAAACGCCAGCAGCGTGCGTGAACTGGCCAAGCGCTTCCCGGACGATCCGGACGCGCTCACCGCCGCCGTCACCGCCTTCGATGCCGTGGGCGACAACAAAACCGCGGACGCTTTGGTCGAACGCATCAAGAAGCTCGATCGCGACAGCGAGATCGTGCTCGCGCGCGCGCTCAGCCAACAGGATTACCCGACGGTGCTGGCCGAGCTGAAGCGCATCGCCGCACGACGCCCGGAGCGCAAGGACATCGCGGAGCGCATCTACGACGTGATGGTGCGCGCGGGCGACGAGAAGGAGAGCTGGAACAAGCTCGAAGCCGCGATCAAGAAAGAGCCGCGCGACGCGCGCGCACGCTTGGATTTGGCGGACGCGCGCTACGCCAGTGGCTCGCACGAAGCGTTGGTGCGCGCGTTGATCGACGCCGTGCAGAACGGCGCGCCCAGCGGGCCGCTCGAACAAGCCCTGGATCTGGTCGAAGGCTCGAGTGAACTCGAACCCTATCGGCTGAAGACCCAACCGCTGATCGACGAATTCGAGAAATCCGGCACGGTGCTGCCGGGCACCGCAGCGCGCGTGCTCGATTATGCCGCGTTTTGGGTGCACGCCGACGGCTCGAGCCGCATGCTGGAGCACGAGTTGATCCGTGTGCAGAGCGCAGAAGCCATCACCTCGATGGCCGAGCAACAGCTGCAGAACGGGCTCATCTTGCACATGCGTGTGATCAAGAAGGACGGCAGAGTGCTCGAGCCCGAACTGATCGAGGGCAAGCAGACCGTGACCATGCCGCACCTCGAGGTCGGCGATTACATCGAGACCGAACGCATCGAGAGCAATCCAGGCGACGGTCAGCGCGGGCTGAACTATTCCGGGCCGCGCTGGTTCTTCCGCGAGGAGAACATCGCCTACGCGCGCAGCGAGCTGGTCGTGATTTCGCCCAAGCAGAAGCCGCTCTCGATCGAGACGCGCAACGACGTGCCTGCGCCGGAAGTGACCGAAAATGGGCCGCTCGTCGTGCGGCGTTGGCGGGTTCACAACAGCCCGGCAGCACCCGTTGAACCGTTCGGTGCGCCAGTCACGGAGTTCTTGCCCAGTGTTCAGCTCGGCTGGGGCGTGAGCCTGAACGACAGCTTGCGGGCGATGAGCGACGCGGTGGCAGACATGTCCCCGGTCGATCCGCGGCTCGTGCGCATCGCGCAGCACATCGTCGAAGGCGTGCCCGAGCGCGCGCACACCGAGCGCGCCAAGCGCCTCTATCGTTGGATCCTGGCCAACGTGCAAGAAGGCGAAGAAAGTGACGGCCGCCGCGTCGTGATCGGCAAGAACGGCAATCAGTGGCGCGGCTTCATCACGCTCTGCCGCTCGCTGCGCATCCAGGTAAACTACGCCGTCGCACAAAATCGGCTCAGTTTGCCGCCGAGCGGACCGTTCTCGGAGGCCACCCTGTTCACCCAGCCGCTGTTGCGCGTGACCGCCGATCACGAGCCGGTTTGGCTGAGCTTCGGCGGGAAATACACGCCCTTCGCGTACGTCTCCGCCGAGGCGCGGGGCATGCCCGCGTACGTACTCTCGGAAGACAAGCCCGTGGCGGCCAAGGTGCCGGCCGCTGGCGCGCAGGACAACGTGCGCTACGGCGGTACGATCCAGCTCAACGTCGACGGCTCGGCGGAGCTCGAGCTCGAACAAAGCTTCTTCGGCAAGTACGCCATGGGGCTCAGGAACGCCCTGGCCGAGATCCCCGAAGAGCAACTGCGCGACGTGCTCGAGTCACGGCTGCTCGGCCCCGAGCTGCGCGGGCTAGAGCTGAAGAGCTACGCGCTCGATCACTTCGATGACTTGGATAGCCCCTTGGTGATCCGCGCCAAAGCCAGAATTCCGGCCTTCGCGCAGCGCTCGGGAGACCTGCTGTTGATCGCGCCGCCGTTCGGACCGCGCGTGAGCCAGCTAGCTGCGTTGCCCCAACGTCAGACCCCGTTGCTCATGGCCGAAGCGACGCACCGCGAGATCAATCTGCGGCTGCTCCTGCCCAAGGGCGCCGCGTTGGCCAACGAGCTCGCGCCCGTGACGATCAACGACGGCGATCGCTCCGTACAAGTCGCCGATACGCAGAAGCCGGGTGAGCTGTCCTTGGTCCGCGTGGTCAACTTGCCCGCGGGCCGCGTGCAGCCCAAAGACTACCCGCGCTTTCTCGGCTTCGCCCGGCGCGCGGATGATGCGCTGTCTCAGAGCGTGCGTGTAAAGGTGCAGTAGCGTTCGAGCGAACAGGCGCGCGGGCGGCCCCGAGCGCCGCAGCTCGACTATTTCGAGCTCTTTTTTACCGCTTCGTCCGCGGCTTGGACGCCCTTTTGGATGCGGGCTTTCACTTCGAGCGAATCAGCTGCGAGCTTCTTCCAGGTCTCGACCACCTTTTTGCGCTCGGCGCCGGAAGCGGGGAAGCCCTGCGCTTCCTTGGTGGTGAACGCCTCGTACTCGGTCCACTTGGCGCTCGCTTCGTCGTAGGCTTTCTGGCGCTCGCGCAAATCTGCCAGCACGAACTGCAGCTTGGCCTTCAAGGCGAGGTTCGCGCCGACGACGCGCAACGCGGCGCTGAACGCTTGCTCGGCCTCGAGCAGATCGCCTTTCAGCGCCTGCGCCTCACCCAGACGATATTGCCCGAGCGCGTTCTCGGGCTCCTTCCCAAGCGCGTCGCGGTAGGCGACGATCGCCGCCTCGAGGTCGTGAGCTAGGATTGCGCTGTCGCCGCGTTGGAGCGCTTCTCTGAACGGGCTGATGCCCTTGATCCCCTTCGCATCGCGACGCACCTCCGGAGCGCGGGCCGGCTGGCTCGCAGCCGGTGGCTCGGCTTCGGCGGGAGCGGTGAGCAGGAGCGGCGGAACGGCCAACGCGACCCGGAGCAAGCGGTGCAGCATCGCGCTTCACGCTAACATGGGCGTCTTCCACAGCCCTGTGCGACACCTGTGGAAAACTCTGTATTCTATTGAATTTGCTGCATAATCTTGGACGCGAGCGTTGCAACTCGGCACGGGTTACCATCCGCGGCGATGAGTACGCGCGCGGCAACCGCCTACCCCTGGAATTCGCTCGAAAGCGTCTCGCGCGCGAGCGCGCGGGGCGCGGCAGAGGCGCGGCGTCAAGTGCAGGCGGTGCTGGATCCCGCGCGGCTCGCTGCCGCGCTCAGCGAGCTCATCGAGAGCGAGGTCCAGATTGTGGTGCAACGCATCACGAGCAGCGCGCCGCGGCGCCGACCGCGCACCGAGCTGGGCTTCGAACTGGGCGAGAGTGGCTTGCGCTGCACGCTTTCGCTCGAGCCCGAATTTTCGGCCAACGTCTTGGCGCGTGCGCTACGCCGACCGATCGCGCTCACGCAACCGGACGTGCTCGACGACTCGCTCGCGGGCGCATTGCAGGCGCTCGTGCTCGAGGTTGCTCGGCGCAGCGGCGCACGCGGCGCGCTGTACGTGCTCGAGCCGCGCCCAACCCAAGGCGGCGCGCGCGAAGTCTTCGTCGAAGCGACGGTGTTGGTCGCGGGCACGGCCTATCGAGCGCTGGCCACGATCACGCTGGCAGAGCTGCCAAAGCTGCCCGAGGTCACGCTCGCGGAGCTCGGTGAATTGCCGGTTGCGCTGCCGATCGTAGCCGGCTTCAGCCTTGCCGAACGCGCGGCGCTCGCCGATTTCGTGCCGGGAAATGCCTGGTTTCCCGGTCCGGGGCTGTGGCTCGATGCGAGCTACGCCGGAGCGATCGCACTTTCGGCGCCCGGACAAGATCGCGGCCGCTCAGCCACGCTGTCGCGAGACGGCAAAATCGTGTTACGGGAGGGCAGCGTCCCGCTCTTGCCCGACGCAGGTGAGCTCATGTCAGATCCAGAAAAATCGGAAGCGTCGCTGACCGAAGCCGTGCTCGATTCACCCGTCGTCGTGCGGATCGAGGTCGGCACGGTCAGCATGAGCGCGCGCGAATGGGCCGCGCTCGCGCCCGGTGATGTGATCGAGAGCGGTCGCCGCCTCGCTGAACCGGTGCTGCTGCGCGTCGCGGGCCGTGAAGTGGCGCGCGGTGAACTGGTCAACCTAGAGGGTGAGCTCGGCGTGCGCATTCGGGAGCTCGTTCGTTCATGAATCAATTTCGCATCCTGTTGAAGGCCGCCGCGTGCGGCGTGCTACTCGCTGGGGTCGGCTGCAAGAAGCAAGCAAGCGACGCCGCAGAAACGCCCTCGGCCGCGCCGGTAGCCGCCGCCGCGAGCGCCCCGGCCGTCCCCGCCGCCAAGCCGAAACCCTGGTTTTCTGGGGGTTTTTCCGGCGAATATCAGGCCAAGCTGGCCGCGGTCGAGATCAAGGTCGGCGCCGTGAAGGAGTGGACGAAAGACGACGGCAAGCTGGCGAGCGGTCCGGGCAAGCTCAGCTTGCAGATCGACGATGCCGGCGAAGTCAGCGGCACGAGCGAAGGCGCGCTGGGCACAGCTCAGGTCAGCGGCAAAGTCGAAGACGACATCCTGCGCATCCAATTTTCACCCACGGACGGCGCCGGCCTGCACGGCGTGCTGGTCGCGAGTCGCGCGGGGGATGGCTTCAAAGGCTCGATCGAAGCCTCGAGCGGCGACAGCCTGCGCGTGCGCACGGCGGCCATCGAGTTGAAGAAACTAGCCAACTGAGGCGATCGTGGAAGCCGTCGCTCTAGGCCTGAATCGAGTGCGCGCCGAACTTGCGCGGGCCTTGGCCAGCGCCGGGCGCGCGCCCGATTCGGCGCGTTTGGTCGCGGTCTCCAAGTTTCAGAGCACGAGCGCGATCCGCGCCGCGTACGCCGAAGGTCAGCGTGATTTCGGCGAAAACTACGTGCAGGAGCTGGAGCAAAAGGCGGCAGAGCTTTCGGATTTGCCTGACCTGCGCTGGCACATGATTGGCCATCTTCAGCGTAACAAGGCGCGCACAGTCGCCCCCCTGGCGTCGCTGATCCACACCGTGCACTCGGTCGAGTTGGTGCGTGAATTGGACAAGCGCGCGAGTGGCAAAGAATCACGCCTTGCGGTGTTGGTCGAAGTCAACGTGGGTGGTGAGGCACAAAAGAGCGGCTGCGCACCTGCCGCGCTCGCGGAGTTGCTGCAAGCGCTGAGCGAAGCGCGCCACCTGCGCGCGCTGGGGCTGATGTGCGTGCCGCCACACACCGCCGATCCCAGCGGCGCGCTGCCGTATTTCGAACAATTACGAACATTGCGCGATGCGCACGGCGGCAGCGAGCGCTTGCCCGAGCTAAGCATGGGGATGAGCGCGGATTTGGCCTACGCGGTGGCGGCTGGAGCCACCATCGTGCGCGTCGGTACAGCGATTTTCGGCGCGCGAGCGGAGCGCTGAGCGTGGCCCGCCGCGGTGCTCGCCCGCCGCTCGGCGAACCCACCTTGCTCGAGGCCGCTGCGCGTCGCGGACACCTCGCCGCACCCCCCGCACCGCTCGCCGAACGCATGCGGCCGCGCACCCTGGAAGAGGTGCTGGGCCAAGACACGCTGCTCCGCGGCGGGCGCTTGCTGCGCGAGGCGATCGAGCGCGACCGCGTGCCGTCTTTGATTTTGTGGGGGCCACCGGGCTCGGGCAAAACGTCCCTCGCGCACGTGATCTCGCGCCTGACCAAGACCGAGTTCGTGGCCTTCAGCGCGGTGCTGGGCGGCGTGCAGGAGCTGCGCGCGATCATCGAGGCCGCGCGCGAACGGCGCTCGTACCAGGGACGCGGCACGACGCTGTTCGTGGACGAGATCCATCGCTTCAATCGCAGCCAACAAGATGCGTTCTTGCCGCACGTCGAAAACGGCACTGTCACCTTGATCGGTGCCACCACCGAGAACCCGTCTATTGCGGTCAATGCTGCGGTTTTGTCGCGCTGCCGCGTATTCCGGCTAGAGGGCTTGAAGGAGTCGGACATCAGCGCGCTGCTCGAGCGAGCGCTGCACGACTCCGAGCGCGGTTTGGGCGAGCGCGGTGTGCAGGCCGAGCCCGCAGCGCTCGCGGCGATCGCCAAGGTGGCCGGCGGCGACGCGCGGCGCGCCCTGGGCTTGCTCGAAGTCGCGGTCTCGCTGCTGCCCGAAGACTCGGCAGTGCTGGATCCGGCCACGGTCGAGCGCGCCGGTGAAGCGCGCACGCTGCTCTACGACAAATCCGGCGAGGAGCACTACAACGTCACGAGCGCGCTCATCAAATCCATGCGCGGCAGCGACCCGGACGCGGCCTTGTACTGGCTGTTTCGCATGCTCGATGCCGGCGATGATCCGCTGTTTTTGCTGCGCCGATTGATGATCTTCGCCAGCGAGGACGTGGGCAATGCCGACCCGCGCGCGCTCGAGGTAGCCGTGAACGCGGATGCCGCGTTTCGCCGCATGGGCTTGCCCGAGGGCATGTTTCCGCTGTCTCACGCCTGCCTGTATCTGGCGAGCTGCCCCAAATCGAACGCGGTCAAACGCGCGATTTCTGCCACGCGCGCCGCTATCGACGAGCACGGCGCGCTGCCCGTACCGAAGAAGCTACGCAACGCCGTGACCCGGCTGATGAAAGACGAAGGCTACGGTCAGGGCTATCAATACCCGCCCGATCGCGAAGGCAGCTTCGTGCCCGGCGAGAGCTATTTGCCCGACGACCTCCACGGCGCGCGCTTCTATGAGCCGACGCAACAAGGCTTGGAAAAGGCCATCGGCGAGCGCCTACGCCGCTTGCGCGGTGAGAGCGAAGCCGGCGCGCCCACGCCGGCCGAAACGCAGGGCAAGCCCGAAGAGCGCGAGTGACCGCGCGGACCGCGCCTCACTCGCAATAGACGAGCGTCGCCGCGTTGGTGCCGCCGCCGTCGAAGGCAGTGAAACAGACGCTGTCGCCAGTTCGCGGGCAAATGCAGTCACAGGCCCCGCTGAGCTTGTCGAAGCAGAGCCCGGATTCAGTCAACCAATTGCAGTTGCGGTCCGGCTGCTCGGCGCGGCTGAAGCCGGGCTTGCACGTGCCGAGATTGTGCGAAGGCAACGACGGGGTCACACCGGGCTTTCCCGCACCACCGGCCTGGGACAGCGGCTGGTTCGGTTTCGAGTCGCCCGAGCCCGCACCCGCGGACGAGCCGGAGTCTGAGCCCGGTTCCTCGACGGCGCGACCACCACACGCAGCTAGCCCGAGCAGTCCGAGCGCCAACACCCCTGTTCGCAATCGCTTCATCGTTCCTCGCTAGTTTAGAGCAAGGACCGGACCAGCGCAGTTCCCCAGCGATCTTCGCAGGAAGTGCGCCACTCCGGTTGGCGATCGATCGGCGCCCGCCTACTCGGTTGGCGCGGCGCTCAGGCTACTTCGCTGTAGGTTGCGCTGGGTCGAGCACGCCCAGGTAGGACAAATTGCGATAGCGCTCGGCGTAATCCAGCCCGTAGCCGACCACGAATACGTCGTCGATCGTGAAGCCGAGGTAGTCGATCTCGACCTCGCGCTGCATGCGCGCGGGCTTGTGCAACAGCGCGGCCACCTTCACCGAGGCCGGGTTTCTGCCCTTCAACTGCTCCCGCAAATAGGAAATCGTGAGGCCGGTATCGATGATGTCTTCGACGATCACGAGGTCATCACCGGTGACGGGGCGCGTCAGATCTTGTGTGATTTGCACCACACCGCTCGACTTGGTGTCGTCGCCATAGCTGCGGACACCGAGAAACTCCATGCGGATCGGCAAATCGATGGCGCGCGCCAGATCAGCCGCGAACACGAAGCTGCCCTTGAGCACGCTCAGCAGCACCACGGACCGGCCCGCGTAATCACGCGTGATCTGCGCGGCTAACTCGTTGACGCGCGCGGCGATGCGCTCGGCGCTGATCAATGATCGGACTTCGGGCGGCGAAAATGCTGGCACGCGAGCAGTCTCTCGTACCCTTGCAGCCACGGCAAGCGCCGAACTCGCGAGCCCTCGAGCGCCACCGCGCAGCTACAACGGCAAACGCGCGGCGCGCGCAGAGAGCGAGCGGCCATCGCTGCTCACTTCCACCGAACCGCTGCGATCCAGACGCAACGCGCGCACGTGGTGCGCCGCGAGCCGTTCGAGCGTCGGCAGATGGGGATGGCCAAAACGGTTTCTGACGCCAGACGAGAGGGTGGCGAGAGCGGGCGCAACCAGGGTCAGAAAGGCTTCACTGGTCGAGGTACGGCTGCCGTGGTGACCGACCTTCAGGTAATCCGCGCGCAGCTCGGCTGGCTGGCTCTGAATCAGCTCCGCCTCTTCTTCGCGCTCGGCATCACCGGTGAACAGAAAGCGGCGCTGGCCGTAGGCCACTGAAATCACGAGCGAATTGTCGTTGGCCCCGCGCCGCGGCGTAAATGCTGGGCAGGGCGCGAGCACGCTGACCCGCGCCGCGCCGAAGCTGCGCGGTTTTCCGCATAACTCTTGCGGGTGACGAATGGGCACGCCGCGGGCGCGCAGGGAGCGCAGCAGCTCTGCGTTTACCGGACCGGCTCCTTCGGCTTCACCTTGGCCGGAATC